>Ga0307428_1000041_pt1 | contig 121873 bp, 125 predicted proteins | sample SalMarWE160240MG_FD_202161 | JGI IMG/M metagenome (GOLD analysis project Ga0307428, IMG submission 202161) | Salt marsh sediment microbial communities from the Plum Island Ecosystem LTER, Massachusetts, United States - WE1603-240 | ecosystem: Environmental > Aquatic > Marine > Intertidal zone...
GTAGCTTCATCCCGGACCATAACATCCGCATCCGAAGGTTGCTCCTCAATTGCGTCCAACGTCCTTCTCCTCTCATCCCTCATGTCTCTTGGAGCAGTAGAGGGAGCGGCGAGCTTAGGTGGAGTCCGAAGCCATTCACCGAAAATCTTAACATCTTCTTCGAATTTGACCTCGGTCTCGTTCGCAAGGATACCGGCCGATACTTCAAGCACTTGATCAACAATGAAGTCATCAGGGCTGAAGTGGATCAAGAACACAGTAATTGTGGCGTAGTCCGCGCGGTATAACTGGCTACTCATAGTCCGTATCCACTTGCGGGCCTCGTCCCCTCTCTCATGCGAATGCAGGTTCTCGTGTAGGTAACTTGCGGCAAAGAAGTAGAATAGATAGCGGTATCGGAAAAGAACTCTCTCTTCTTGGATCGCTATTATCCTTGCAGCCACAAGTGATGCCCTGAGTTGATCGATTCCAATGAGGGTTGCATGTTCCGATTCGAATTTCTGATGCAGAGACGAGAGTTCATCGATTGTAAGGTAGCCGCGATCGCGAACGAGCATCTGAAACGCGAGCTCGGAAAGAAAACCATATTGGATATCGACTGGTACCTGTTTCGCCACGGATAGCATTGCATCGTGCACTAGGAAGTTGAAGTAGTAGCTTAGTGATCCTGGGCCTATGTCGACAACGGAAGGTGTTTCCCTCATTCGGAGGATAGTCAGAACGGTGATGGGCAGAGCCGGGACAAGGTTTCTCTCGAAGACTCTGTCCATTACCCGTTCGGCTTGCTTCAACTCACCGTCGAACTCCTCCTCCTCGAGCATCTCCTCCCGACCCATACGAATCCATTTTTCTGCAAGTTCAGCTCGATGTCGTCTCCTGAAGCGCATGATCTGATAGCACTTGGATGTAAGTAGACCGCTTGGTTCAGGGGTTCCCTCTATGGTTTCCAAAAGGTAGACTTCGTCAACCGTGGCGACAATACTGCCAGCCATATCACCCAGCCTGGAGAGAACACGCGCATGGAATCTCCTGGGGAGATGCATCTCATCCAAATCATCAATCAAAATGCATTTCTCATCCGGCGAGAGCTGTTTGTATCGATCCAACAAGCGCGAGTCGTACTGTCGACAAAACGCTTCCCATAGAACCTTCTGCAAAGCTTCAGGATCAGTCTGTCGAAGCTCGGCACCGCGAAGCAGAATAGGAACCATCCCCGTTTCGTGGAGAGCGCGAAAAAGGGTCTTCAGAAGAGAAGACTTACCTGCTTGAGCTTCACCACAGACAACGCCAACTAGGCCTTCTGACACCATGTTGACAAGACTCGAAGCGCTTTTGAACGAAATGTCCGTTGTTTTTTCGTCCATGTGTGACTTGATCTCCTGAAGGTCGGGATAAACATACACATCCGAAAGACGCAGAGTCGGCATACGCTGATGTCGAATAGGTGCTTCGATATTATCCAGTTCCTTCGCGTGCGTTTCGGAGATTGGGAAACTCAGCAAATCGAGATTTCGATTGCGGATAAAGGGGCGCCAATCAGCGAGATCACCCGAACGGTAGATTTTTTCGTAGTCATCCCAACGATAGGTACCGACTTGCCATTTCCTCTGGGCACAGGAGATCCTGACTATGTTGAATCCACTGACTTCTCTGCGTGGATGGAATAGCACATCGCCCTCGGTTGAGAGCACCTCTCCTCCTTCCACAGTTGGCTCCGACATGAAATCGGGATCGTGTTCGTGCCCAGTCAGTATCAGATCCGACGTTGTGTAAAGAAGCTGCTTCAGTTGCCGCCGATCTGCGAAGTGGAACCACCAAAGCGGGTGATGTAGGAGAGACACGCTGACGGAGGACTCTGGTGCGGCTCTTGCTGCCTGGGGTATCGGATACCTCAGTTGGCCTTGGGGGTCTCTCTTGGCTGACATCCAGGCTGTATTGAAGCAGTTGAACGCGACCTGCACACCATCCACGAGGAGTTTCCTTCTCCAGAACAACGAGGGAACAGTTATGTCATGGCCACACAAAGCAGCCTCAAGGTCAAAGAAGGGAGTCTGTGCACACAAGCATTTTTCTATCTCCTCTTGGTTTGCTTGTTTGCCCCCAGCTCTTATTTCACGTATCTTCTCTAGTCTTTCTTGAGGATCGATTCCAAGATTACAGTCATGGTTACCCGGAACAACTATGTATCTGACCCCTGTGTCAAAACCTGCCTCTTCGATAGCACGCTTCAGTTCCTGAAGAAAGAGAAAGGCTCTATCGTAGTCGTCTTTCGAGCCACGACTGGCCAGATCACCAGTGATTGCGACAACGCAGGTATCGTGAAAAGGGGAAAACTCCCTGAGAGCATCCGCTATCTTTTGGGGGCGGAGAGGGATGGACTCCAGTGCGGCATCAATGTGCAAGTCGCTAAGATGCAAGATCAGCATGCCATCTCGCTCCTGCTCCATATCCAGACCTCCTAACATGAGAAATCAAGCGCTCCTAGAGTTTAGCCATAAGTCCGAACCCAATCAAGTATGCATAGCCGCATGCGGGCCGCGTGAACATAGGGTCTACCATCGGATTCTGCAGGTGCGGGGTAATTCGAGGTAATGCGAGGGACGCATACCATAATTCAAACCGTTTACAACCTCTCCGAGGCGATGAGCCGCAGCTTCAGGCTTGTGTTAGCCGGTCGCTGAAAAGTGAGGCCCAGCAGAATCGGGTTCAGATCTTTGAAAGTGCCGTCAAAGCCGGAGGTGTGTAGTTGGTGAAAGTCCGATACAGGGAAGGATTGGCGATCCACCCTGACCCCTCGGGGGGTGTAGTAGCCGAAGAGGAACTTACTATACCCCCCGAGTCATGCGCCGGTGTCCGTAAGGGCACGGGCGAAGCGTCGACAGGAGCAGATGTGAGCCCTGTCTGCGTGCCGGTACAGGCAGGCGATCGCAGTCCCTTTCAGAGTTCGGATGGTTCACCTTCTTCCAACTGAGCATGAATCCGCGACCACAGTGGGGCAGGGTCTCCACCGCAAGCCCCACCGAAAAGGGGGCTGTACTGTTTCACAATGTGCCTCATCGTAAGACGACGCACTGAAGCGAAGAAAGACCAAGAATGAAGAGCTGAGCCTTTCACCCTTTTTGATCGTAGTCCGCCATCACAGCACGAAGAGCAAGCACAAGTTGCCGTGTGAGTTGCGAGCGCGTAGAATGCCATTGGGGGTACCATGGTCGATCTATGGAGAAGTGCACGAAGAGTAGTCAGTGCTGCGATGTATGCGATACGAGGGCTTATGTGGATTCTCAATCCCACTTCTCCCGTAGGTACCCATTTCTGGATCTCCTTGATTTTGGCTGTCATCTATCGAGTTGCTACGCGGGGCTTTCAGTTCGAGCCAATCGCGCAAGAGTTTTTCTACGACGTCGCTGTGGTAGTCACTGCAAACGGCGTGGTGCTGCTAATTAGGTTTCTCCCTCTGCGGGACGTTTTGAGGGCAGTGTTTAAGGTCTACAGCTTCTCTGAACCAGCTATCAGATCAGGTTTCCTTGAGTACACAGCTTCATCTCTCCGGCAAGCAAGTAGTATGATCGCAGGCCTTCGTGGCGAAGGCGCAGCCCTGACGAAAAGCGAGGTTGACGGGCTTGCGACAGCGTTCTTCATCGCCACAGATGCGCAGTACGACGGAGTCGATTCTCATGAACCAAGTACGTACATGGATGCATTTTCGAGCTACCTAGATGCCCATGCTCTCAGCTTGCGAAGATGGGGACAGAGAGGAACTCGAGTGTTGGCAGTGAATCTACAGAACCTTGTGATGGACTACGAAGTGAGCACCGAACAGTTTGAGAGTTTTCTGGAGTGGCACCAGCGCAATAGGATCCAACTCAAGCGAGTCGACAGAAGTATCGCCGAGGACCTCAGGAGGCGCCACAATCTAGGCACCATTGACGTGGGCGTCTGGCGACAGAAGTTCTCTTTGCACTTCACGGAACTAGAGCTACCAAGAGATGAAAGAGAGCGCAGACTGGCGTTGCATACGGCGGATACTAATGAGTACAGAGATTCTCAAGCGTATGTGGATGAGGTTATATCAGAAGCAGAAGAGCTCGACCTAGATTTGGTGCGACAGTCTGCTGGTGAACTCGCAAGTTCTACTTTCTCTGATATTGCTAGCCGTTGGGGAGACTACGTTGACTGCCCGAAGCGTCTCGGACGCGAGGGACCGTTCTTGCTTAAGATTCTCAAGCAACGCTCTGCAAGTCGGATCTTCGATTCCGCTGCCGGGATTGGCTGTGAAAGCATATTCCTGTTGAAGAATGGATACAATGTAGTGACCAACGAAGTTGACCCGCACTTATTGGCGGAAGCAGAGAAGAACGCAACTGATGCAGGCGTAAATCTTACTGTAAGAACCTACGATTGGCTGAAGATTGCGGATTCTTACAAGACGCTTTCTGTCAACAAGAACGGGCTTTTCGACGCCGTCTTGCTGTTGGGGAACTCCATTTGCATGCTGTTACACAAAGATCGTATCAAGGACGCGTTGCGACAGCTTGGGACTCTTCTGCGATCCGGCGGAATCATGATTGTCGATGAGCGGAACTTCCGGTACATGGCAGACAACCCGATGAAAGCGAAGAAGCTAGATGAATTCCCATTTTCTGGGGAGATCATGTACTGTGGCCACTCAATACGAGGTATACCAAGCCGCATTACTAAGCATGTCGTGGTCTTCAAACTCATAGATGCCGATATTGGCACTCTACTAAAGGAATTCAACCTCTATCCGTTCAAAACTGGTGAACTACCTTCTCTGCTTAAGGACTGTGGATTTTCAGACGTGAAAACGTACTACGATTTCGCTGCAAAATCGAAGACAACTGCCGAATTCATAACCCACGTTGCGACGAAAAGGTAGGCAAAGACCAGGCTGGAATCTCACTCTCAGGCGTACGCGTTTAGAGACTACTTCGGCTTGCCTATATTCGTCAACTCCCCGTAGAGAACTACTTTCAACCCCAGCATGGCCTATTGATCCCCATCAATAATCAACGACTGGGGAATCGGAGGACATCTCTGAAAGCGCGCCGTGTCAAGTGAGTGTCTCTCAGTTCACCTCCAGCTTTGAGGGAGCCAAGGGAACTTGAAATGGGTGATACATCCCCCGAATTCATCCCAGTCTGCTTCCATCCTGTATTCGTAGTCTGGTACAATGAGTACGACGAATCAATGGTTTTGCGCAACGAGCCGTGTTATGGTATTACTGGGAAGCTCGACGATCTCATGATCAAGTGGGAGGCCACATGGCACTTAGCGGAAGGAAGGGAACACCGACCACGTCGAAACCTGAGCAACTGAACCTGGAAGCCTGCCAGCGCAGACAGCAGGAAACGAGATGGGAGGGGACAACTAAGACCGGAAGGCACTGGGAGGTGCACTGCGGAGATGCCAAGGAAGTGCTCTCCGAAACGCCAGAGGAAGCGTTCGGCTGTGTTGTCACTTCGCCACCCTACTACTCCCTTCGCGACTACGATGTCGAGGGACAGATAGGACTAGAGGAGACCGTCTCCGAGTATGTCTCCGCTATTGCGGCTGTCATGGACGAAGTCAAGCGCACGCTGGCCAAGGACGGACTTCTGTTCCTCAACCTTGGTGACACATACTACTCAGGAAAGGGAAGATCGCACGGCGTCGACAGGAAAAGCAGCAAGAGGCGGTTTGGGCTGCGGCCGGTTGACAAGAGCGGGGGGCTCGGCCTCGGCCTTAGACGCAAATCGGCAATAGGTGTACCTTGGCGAGTTGCCATTGGGATGACGGAGCGGAGCTGGGTCCTCCGAAGTGCAATCATATGGCACCGCAAGAACGCACTGCCCGAAGCAGTTCGCGACAGACCCAGAAGAAGCTATGAGTACGTCTTCATGTTCGCGAAACAACGCCATTATTACTTCAACAGAGAGGCCCTCAAGGACGTTGTCGTAGAGGAGGATGTTTGGACGATTCCGGCCAGACCCAAAATCACTAACGGCATAGACACTGCGCCCTTCCCGGACGAGCTTGTTGAGAGATGCCTTCAAGTTGGGTGTCCCGAGAGTGCGGTTGTTCTGGATCCGTTTGCTGGAGCTGGAACTACACTCCGCGTTGCTCTCCTCTCGGGCCGCGATGCTGTCGGGATCGATCTCAGCCCGTTGTTCTGCGAGCACATGGTTACGGAGATGCGGAGGCTTGGGCGGTGTTCCTGAATAAGGAGACGATTGCTCGTGGTCTCGACGAGCTGAAACGCGTTCACCCGTTCTTCGGGATCACCTATCTCGTCTGTAAGAAAGGCCAACTTCCGATTGGCAAGATGACGAGCTTCCCAATCAGCAAGGAGGAGGAGAACCTGCTGAAGGAGTGGTACAAGCCCGATGTTCGTTCGCGGTACTACTTTCACCCTTTCAAGACGTCCGGCCGTAAGGCAGGCTGGGTCAATCCAGACTACCCATCCTCGGGGTCACAGAAGACTAGGACCAGCGGACATCTGAGTGGCGCGTTCCTCCACAAGCGGCAGACTGACAAATGGGGTTGGCGGCCCAACTACATCGGCGTCTTGAAGGAGCAGCTTGTTAGAGATCGCGCTCATCACATACCCGCGTTCTGGCTTGCCGTGTGGCTCTACCGCGCCAAAGAGTGGCCGAAGGGCAACGAGGCTGATACCGTTATCACACAGTTCCTTCGCGAATTCAAGATTAACGAACAGGAGAAAGACGCCCTTTTCGACGCGATTGTCCCCAAGGGGGTCGAGCGACGCCCATTTCAGCCTCTACCGTGCTCAGAAGCGGAGATCCTCGATCTCATTCCTCCAGCACCGGACTCCGAGCCGCAACGCGGCGGCGCCCTCACGTTCCTACAGTTGGAGGCAGTTGGCCCTGTAAAGAGCCTGACATTCGAACCTTCCGACAGGCTCACAATTATAACCGGGGACAATGGACTTGGAAAGACCTTCCTCTTGGAGTGTGCTTGGTGGAGTCTGACAGGCATCTGGGCAGACAGGCCTGCCACACCTAGGCTTGACGCCAAGAAGGCAGAGCCGAAGATCACCTTCCAGATTGGCGGGAAGGGATCTGCTGGTCGCCGCAAGATTGTCATTCGCTACGATTGGAAGGAACGACTCTGGCCCTTGCCAAAGGGACGACCGACCATACCAGGTCTGATCGTCTATGCGCGAGTTGATGGGTCGTTTGCTGTGTGGGACCCTGCGCGGCATACTCTCCCCCAGTCGCAGGCCTTGAGACCAGCGGCGGCACTCGTCTTCACACGCGAAGCAGTGCTCAATGGTCGTAAGGGACAGATCGAAGGACTTGTGAGGGATTGGGTGAAGTGGCAGCATAGCCCCGATCCCGAGGTCTTTGAGAGGTTCAAGCATATCATTGACAGGCTCTCCCCTCCAGAAGCACCCCCACTATTCCCGTCCGCACCAATCCGCATTCCCGGGGATCCCAGAGAGATCCCCACACTTGCGCACACGTATGGAGATGTTCCCTTCACCAACGAGTCAGCTGGCGTTCGCAGAATCGTAACACTAGCCTACCTCCTCGTGTGGGCATGGACGGAACACGTTGTGTCCGCTGCCCTCTCCAAAAGGCTGCCTGAGAAGAAAATCGTAGTTCTCATAGACGAGATGGAGGCGCATCTCCACCCCAAGTGGCAGCGTGAGATCCTGCCAGCGATTCTGGACACGTCAGCGCTTCTTGACGAAGAAGTGAGTGCACAGATCATCATCGCAACTCACTCGCCGCTTGTTCTAGCATCAGTCGAGACGCGCTTCGACTCGGAGAGGGACGCTCTCTATCACCTCGATCTCACCAAGGAAGGTGAGGTTCGATTCACCGAGGTTCCGTACTTGCGTTTCGGCAGCGTCGACGACTGGCTCACCTCGGATATATTCGAGCTCAAGCAAGCCCGCTCGCGAGAGGGCGAGGAGGCAGTGGAACATGCGAAACAAGTTCTCGCTAAGCCAAAACCATCCAAGGAAGAGCTCTTGGAGGTAACGGGCGAGCTCAAAGCTACATTGCCTCCTGACGATGTGTTCTGGGCCAGATGGGCGTACTTCCTCGAGAGAAAAGGAATCCAGTTGTGATCCCTATCACGCTGCAACCAGAACCAGCGGACTTCGACATGCGAGTTCGTCAGCCAGGCAACGTCTCCCTCCGGGTCAATCCGAATCCAACGAGTAGAGAGTGGAACAAATGCTGGAAACGGTGTCTGCCTGCCCTGCGTGCTGCATACAACAGCATTTGCGCGTATTCAGCATGCTGGATTCCAGCTCCAGCCAAGGCAACAGTTGACCACTTCTGGCCGAAGACCATCAGGCCAGGCCTTGCATACGAATGGAAGAACTACAGACTTGCCTCGGAGAAGCTCAACTCATACAAGGGTGAAAGCACTGACGTTGCTGACCCAATGAGCATCCAGCCTGGCTGGTTCACGTTGGACTTCCATAGCTTCTATGTTGTGCCCGGGAATAGTCTGGTGCCTCAGGTTCAGGAGCTCGTCGAGACGTCAATCTCAACTCTCCGGCTCAACAGTGATGATTCACTTGTCGATCAGCGTTTCCAGATTGTGAGAGATTACGCAACGGGCCACGTAAGCCTCGGCTTTCTTGAACGAAGGTATCCCTTCCTCGCTGCCGAGCTGAAACATCAGGGATTGACCCAGGCGATCAAAACGGCCTTCGCATGACTGCTCTCGATCAGCACAGCAAGTTCACACTCAAAGAGTTCGAGGGACATCTCTGAAAGCGCGCGCCGTGTCAAGTCGATGTGTCTCGATTTACCTCCTTGGTGGACTTCCCGTCCCGTTGTCTTGAACCAGGTCTGTCGGAGTCATCTCTTCGCTGTCGAGGCAGCAATAGGTCTGTTCATAATTCTGGGGACACCATACTTATCTCTGGCTGACCTCGCGTTTTGGCCCTGGCTTTTGGGGTCGGAGAATACGGTCCAATGCTCTCTCAATTTCAACCACGAAATTCTCATCTCCGAGTGGCCTCCCTGTACGCTCATGGCGGCGTATCTCCTCCCCTTGCTGCTCCGTGACCGCCTCCGAAAGAAACTCCCGCCAATCTCCAACCATCTCAAGAAGGGGCGAGACCTTTACAAGTACGTCATCGCGGCCAGACATGTGCGCAGCCGCACTGCTCCATGGGTATACCTCCGGTTTCTCGGCAAGCTCCGCTCGCACAGGATTGAGTTCCACATACCGTGCGGCCGCTAATAGATAACTTTCATCCATCGGAAACGAGGCAAATCTCCCCTGCCATAAGTGCCCCCGCCACCCCGCGCGAAAGTTCACTCGCCGCGTGTACCGCCGATGTGCCTCACCGATCGCCCGCCGTAACCCATCCGCTGATTCCGGCACTGCAATCAGGTGAACGTGGTTCGGCATCAGACAATAGGCCCATACTTCCCCCTTGCAACGAAAACACCATTCTGCCATCAGATCTAGGTACACCCGATAGTCCTCGTCGCAGAAAAAAGTCTCCTGCCGACGATTTCCACGTTGCGTTATGTGATGAGGAGACCCTGGAGCTACTACCCGCGCAATTCTTGCCATATCTTGAGCTTACTCTTGTCTGTGCCTACAAGCAAAAGATAAGTATGGTGTCCCCGGAACCCTGTTCAGTCGCTCTAAGCGCCGTTCGATACCGTTCCACTCCGGCGTCATAATCCTCCCGCGTCTCCTCCAATAGAGCCCTTCGTTCCGCCCGCAAGATCGGCAATTGGTCAAAATACAGGCCGAGCGCCCGTGCCTCGAACTCCATTCGCGTTGTTCGATCCTTCTCGTAGAGAATCTGCCCGGTAGCAATAACGTTATACACGAGCTCGATCGGCGCACGCGCAAGATCGACAAGATCGACATCCGTGTCGAGAAGCTCAGTAAGCTGGTGCGCCAATAGATACCGATCATCTGTAGAAACCTTTCCGTCAAAGAGCACGGCAACATCGTAATCGCTTTGCGCTCCTGCTCGGCCGCTTGCCTGGGAACCGAAAAGGTATGCAAGACCGACAGGAAACTGGCTTCTTGCCTCAGCAAAGAAGCTTCGCAACTTAAGATAAAGGCGACTTGTCTTATCCATCGTTCTGGCCGTCCTTACGTTACTGACATCAGCATTCTAACAACCAGGACGTTGCCCGCCAACCTTCGCAACCTCCGGAGGGGCATGGGGTCACACCTTCATTCTGGAGAGGCATGGGATTACATCTCCATTCTTGGTCGTTGTCCGGTCGTTGAAGGGGAATACGTCTTCCGTTGGCGAACTCGGCCTGCTTGCCGTCGTTCCACCACCCCACCGGCGCAGATAACCTGCCAGCGAGGTGAGCGCCTGATAAGGCGCGTGCCGAAGCTGGTCAACGCTGAATCTCTTGTTCGATCCTATTGATATACAAGCGGCGTTTCGCTCGTGTCCTCCAGGGAGTGGAGATCGAGATCGACATCAAGCGTGGGCCAATACAAGTGGAACCCGTGTTGGAGGTCGACGTTCAGGATATCTGCAACAGTTGCGTTTTTGAACCAAGGGAACTCGTCGTAAGATAGAAAATATTCCCTTCCTTGGGCGTACAGCCAAAGGCCATGAACGTCGATATTGAGAACCTCAACCCGGGAAGTGCTTCTTCCAAGCGTTTTCGATTTCATCACGGTGCTCCTTTGCTACACACGTCAGTTCCGTAATCTGTGAGCCCGACAGGCCATGATTCTTCGCAAGAATAACCTCGGGTTCTATCCAGAACTTCGCCTCGCCGTTTGTGCAATACACATGTACATGCATCCTCTCCTCCTCGCGCGAGAAGAAGTAGAACCTATAATCTTTGTACCGAAATACCGTCGGGCTCATAGCACATTATTGCACAAGTCTTTGATGATGCAAAATAGACTCGATCGAACGTCGCTGCTCACGTGGGGGGCATGAAGCCACACCTTCATGTCCGACCATTGAAGGGGAATACACCCCGTCAGCGGCCGGGTTAGTATTCCCAGGTAAGGATCATCGGGATTACCATGGACTCCGGTCTCTTATACCTCTTCCCCGTTATCGGTAGGAAGGCATTATCGGCTAAAAAGTGGGCCCCTCGCTGTTTCGCGTGGGTAACTTAAGAAAAAGGATGAAACGACAAGACTCTCGCAAAGGCGCAGAGAACGGCGGAAAACAGGATCGACAGGAACCTAATAACTATGAGGAATCCAGGAATCCATGAGAAAGCTAAGGATGTACAAATCAGCGCTTTTCCTGGCCTCCTGGTTTCCTAAGGGGCTTGGCTTAGATGTGCCTACAACCAATAGCAAGGGCTTAGCGCTAAGACCAGGAATGCAGGAAGAACACGCCTTAGAACGAAGAGAACAAATGACCCTTGGGGGGTGTAGTAGGCGCTCTGGGATTTACTACACCCCCCGAGGCGATCTTAGCGTCTTGAGTGAGTGAAACGAACGGGCGCGAGAACGGGGCTTCCCTGCCTGGCTATTCAGGCAGGCCAGATAGCGAAAAACCATTGTTTTATCGCTATTCGGGTTTTCTGAAGAGGAGCGCGGCGTTCTGGCCGCCAAAGCCGAACGAGTTAGAGAGCGCTGTGTCGATCGTCCTCTTTACCGGTTTTGGAGTGTAATCTAGATCACAGTCGGGATCGGGATACTCGTAGTTCAGGGTTGCAGGGATGAAGCCATGCTCAATGGAGAGGATGGTGGCAATCGCCTCCACGCCACCTGCGGCGCCAAGGAGGTGACCGATCTGAGATTTTGTGGAACTGATCTTTAAGTTATAGGCAGCCTCGCCAAAAACGCCCTTGATCGCTTTGGTCTCAGACTTGTCGTTGAGTGGAGTAGAGGTCCCATGGGCGTTTAGGTAATCGATCTTTTGAGGAGAAACACCCGCCCGCTTGAGGGCAACAGCGATTGCCTGGGCTGCTCCTGCTCCATCTTCAGCCGGTGCGGTGATGTGTTTAGCGTCGTCGCTCATACCGAAACCGACAAGTTCGGCGTTGATGCGCGCCCCTCTTGCCAAAGCGTGCTCGCGCTCCTCCAGGATCAGAATCCCCGCCCCCTCTCCCATCACGAAGCCGTCTCGCTCGCGGTCAAACGGTCGTGAGGCGCGCTCAGGCTGATCGTTCCGCTTGGAGATTGCTCCCATTTGCGCAAATCCAGCATAGGCAATCCGCACCAGAGCCGCTTCGGAGCCTCCGGCGACTGCGCAGTCGAGTAACCCCGATCGAATCAGCTCCCCCGCCATCCCAATGGCGTGCGCCGCGCTGGCGCAGGCGGAGACTACACCGAAGTTCGGCCCGCGCAGGCCGTACTCAATGGCAATCTCACCGGCAATTGCATTCGGCATCAACCGAGGGATAAAGAACGGGCTCACCCGTCGCGGCCCGCTCTCAACGAGAGTAGCAAAGGTTTCCTCTATCGTTTGAAGACCTCCAATCCCTGTCCCTACTACGACACCCACCCGCTCTGGTTCAAGATCGCGGGGTTCAAGCCCGGCGTCGATGAGGGCTAGACGCGTTGCCACCAAGGCAAACTGGGCTGCCCGATCGATGCGCCGCGCCCGCCGTCGGTTCATATGCTCGAGTGGATCGAAATCGGCAACCGGCGCACCGATCCGAACATCGATCCCGGAGAGGTCAATTCGATCGTCTACCCTCCGGACCCCGCTTCGACCGGCACACAGGGCTTCCCAAAACGCCGCTTTTCCCGTCCCGATTGGAGTAAGAGGGCCAAGTCCAGTCACCACCACCCGCCTATCCATGCCGCTCCTTTACCCGTTCCTGCGTACGCAGAGTAGCAAGTTCACGCAAGAGTTCATCCTTCTCTTGGGTAATCAGGAGCTCCTGTTTAACCTTTGTTAGACGCTGTCGCACCGCAAAAAGATCAATCTCCTCCGAGGGGATTGCCTCCTGGGCGAGGATCATTACCCCCTCTTTTGAGACACGAAGAAGCCCGGTGAGGAGGGCAAAAGCATGCTCCCCTTTTTCCGTTTTGATGCGCAGAGGGGCGTTATCGAGGATCGCAAGGAGCGGGGCGTGCCCCTCCATCACCGCAAACTCTCCCTTCGGGCTGTGCGCCACTACCATCGTGGCCTCCCCGTCAAATAGCGCCCTCTCCGCCGAGCGCAACTGGCAGTGCATTATTCCCTCCTGATCACCGATAATATAGTGGATGGACCGATTGGACTTCAAGGCCCACTGGCAAGGTGGTCGACATAGCCATCGACGACCTTTACTGCCACACGGATATCCTCAAGGCAGAGGTGGATCACATTAACACGCTCAAGCGGAAGGCGGAGGAACGCGTCGAGAGATAGGGCGAGGCCACGACTGATCTTTATCCCCTCCTCCCTGCGTGTGCAGGCCCGGCAGAGTACCCCTCCACACTCACTTGCGAACAGGAACGGTCCTGACTCGCTTCCACAACGGACACAGCCAGCAAGCCGCGGGCGGTGCCCTAAGAAACCTAACAGCTTCAGTGTCACGGAGAGGCGTAATCGATCAACCGAATGATCCCCGGCTTCTAATAGATTAAGAAAGCGGCCAAACAGACTATAAACCCGCTCCTCGGGTTGATGAAACGGGAGAAGACGATCGAGGAGGCGTCCAACCAAGAGCGCTGCGGCCACAACATTCAGATTACCTTTCAAGTGGGGAAACCCTTGCAGAAGTGCTCCTTGGCTCACCAGGTCGAGCTGCGCCTTGGGGTAGAAAACAACCTCCACACGGTTCAGCAGATCAAATACCCCTCCCAGGCGTGAGTTAAGCCGCCGCGCGCGCTTGGCGATCGCTGTCCGCTTTCCCCATTGCTCGGTGAACAAGGTAACGATCAGGTCCGACTCAGCAAAGTCGCGGATCCGCAACACGAATCCGTCTGCGCGTAAGAGCCCCAACCTATTCTGGTGCCCCCTCAAGGATTGCAACACTACGACTGGCCCCGATACGGGTCGCCCCAGCCTCGATCATTGCCAACGCCGTCTCATAGTCGCGAATCCCCCCAGCCGCCTTCACCCCCATTGTTTCTCCAACGGTCTGACGCAACAGGGCTACGTCCTCCACCGTTGCACCGCCGGGACCAAAACCAGTCGAGGTCTTGACAAAGTCGGCCCCTCCGGCCTTGGTCAGGATAGCCCCCGCTACCTTCTCATCCTTATCTAGTAGGGCTGTCTCCAGGATCACCTTGACCAGAATCGGCCGGGGCGCCTTCTCGGAGGCGGCACAGACCCCTTTGATATCATTAAGAACGGTCACGTAGTCGCCTTCTTTAAGAGCAGCGATGTTTAGAACCATATCCAGCTCGTCTGCCCCAACGGCGATCGCCTTCTGTGCCTCGAACGCCTTCACCTCGCTTGTGGCCATCCCGTGCGGAAAACCGATCACTACACACACCTTGATCTGTGTCTCCTTGAGCAGATCACGAGCAAGAGAAGTATGGCACGGGTTCACGCAAACAGAGGCAAATCCGTACCGCTTCGCTTCCTGGCACAACACGCCCACCCCTTCTACAGAGGCGGTAGGCCCCAACAGCGTATGGTCGATCATTCTCGCAAGATCTGTTCTGCGCATCTTTCCTCCCTACAACATCTGATTTCCATATTATGAGGCTCGCCCCAGGACCACCCCCTTCTTTGCACGCTCCAATAGATGGAAGCTGCGGTCAGCCTCGTGTACGAACCCCGTTATAATATATCCTCTGGCTAGAACCTGTTCGAACATGTCCCTCATCTTGATACGCCAGTCACGCGCCAAAGCTGGATTAAGTGCTCGTAGACGGTCGAGGTTGACGGGAATCTCAACGAGGATAACATCGCTGCCCGCTGCGGCCTCGAACCCCACCAGTCGCCGCACCCCATTCTCCACGAGCTTAGTCTTTGTTACTACCTCCATTCGGTCAAGTCCGAGGTGAAAGTGATACGGAAGAACGCCTCGATCCACCACCCCCGTAACGCGGGGGGAATCGATCCACCACTCGACCATCAACCGGTCGCTCGCCAGGCCACGGTTGGCGGGGTCAGGTAGCTCCCCGTACAAGTTGCGCTCGTAGCCACCGGAGATCGCCCCCAGCTTATTAAAGGAGAAGTGCGCCTCCAAGCTGCGCAACGGATCGAGTGCCCAGGTAATGAGACCCACATCCCCTTTTTGACACTCCTCTCGCTCTTTTACCCGCAACTGATAGCCGATCCCGCAGTTGCGTAGCTTCCGTACTACCCCGTGAAAGAGGGTAATCCAGGAGGGTCTCCCGTCGTAATGCGCGACAAGATCGATCAGGCAGCCGCAGAGCCGCGGCGGTTCGACATCGGTGTCGTAGGCTCCAAGTACAGCCCCACCGCTGCGGTGAAGCGTCACTAGCAGGTGGGTGGGAAGGATTTGGCGCTCCTCATACTTCCCTATCTCCTGCTGCAGCCGCTCGCAAGATGAGAACGCTTCAAGAGAGATAAGCCGCTCAATGGTGATGTTCATCGGCGAGTGGTCGGTAAAGCTACGAAATCCATACTGACGAAGAGGGCCCTTGTAGCCGTCTTTTGTCTCATCCGGTTAGCCCTCAGCGCCATTGCCGGTCAAGCGCTCAATCTGGCTTAAGTCCCTGGTCCATCCTTTGTAGACCTTCACCATGAGCTCGAGAAAAACTTGCGTGCCAAGAAGGGATTCGATATCGGCCCTAGCTTTGGTTCCAATTTGTTTAATCATGCTACCACCCTTGCCTATAATTATACCTTTCTGCGATTTCCTGTCCGTCACGATCTCGGCCTTGATCTCAAGAAGGCCGTCCTCCCGCTCGTTTATCCACTTCACCCGCACCGCCGTGGCATAGGGGATCTCCTTAAAAGTTAACTGAACGATCTTCTCCCGGATGAGCTCGCCCACCAAGAACGCCTCGGAACAGTCGCTTGTAATATCGGTGGGGAAGTACGGCCTTCCTTCGGGAAGGTAAATGACAATCGTTCGAAGGGCCTCATCGAGATTGATCTTTCTAACAGCGGAGATTGGAATAAGTTCTGCGAATTTTCCTTCTGCCTCGTAGGCCAGTAGCGTCTCCTCTAGGTCATTGCCGCGAGCAAGATCGATCTTGTTCACCAAAAGGAGGATCGGGCGGTCATGATTCTGAAAACGTTCGATGAGAGCACGATCGTAATCGCTTACCCTCCCCCAGGGTTCGATCATATAGAGCAATACGTCGAGCCCACGAAGGGCACGAAAGGCCTCGCGTAGGATATAGCGACTGAGCCTGTTGCGCGGCTGATGTAGACCCGGGGTATCGACAAAGACGATCTGGGCCTCATCGCTTGTGTAAATGCAACGCACGCGGTTGCGCGTTGTCTGAGGTTTCGCGGAGGTGATAAGAAGCTTCTTGCCGATTACGGTGTTTAAGAAAGTCGATTTCCCAACGTTCGTCTGTCCCAAGACCCCGACGAATCCCGATTTAAAGGATCTCATCGAACCACTCCTTCAAAGCAACCTTTTAGGCGATCAAGACTGGCCGAGCCGCATTCTCTACTCCCAGCGTATACCGCCTTGGTTCTATCATTGTTCCTGGTAGCACAATACATAGTGGCACCATTGTAAAGATTTTTCTAGCTTACTATACTAGAACGCCTATGAACATCCTCATTACGAACATTGGGCAGCTCATCACCCCTCACGGGAGGGCCCCGGCAGGGGGTAAACAGATGAACGACCTCACTATCTACGAAGGGGTCGAGCTTCTGATAAACGGGGAAAGGATAACCGAGATTGCTGCTCGGATCGATCGGGCAGGTGTCGATCGGACGATCGATGCCCGAGGCGGGGTTGTCCTTCCTGGCTTAGTTGATCCACATACACACGCCGTCTTTGCCGACACACGTGAGGAGGAGTTCCTTGCTCGCTTGCAGGGAAACCCTTACGACGGAGGAGGAATCCTCGCAAGCGCCCGTGCCGTTGCAACAACAAGTGAAGAAGATCTAGTAGAAGGCGCTTTACCCTACCTGCAGCGCATGCTGGCCTGTGGGACAACGACGGTTGAGATCAAGAGTGGCTATGGCCTAAGCCTAGAGAACGAAATCAAGCTCCTCGTCGCCATCCGCCAGCTTAAGAAGACGGTGCCGATGCGTGTAGTTCCTACCTTCCTTGGCGCACACGCCTTTCCCAAGGAGATCGGCCGCGACGACTACATCTCCAGCATCATCACTGAGATGATCCCCACTGTACGGCGGCGACGGCTTGCCCAGTTTTGCGATGTCTTTTGTGATCGGGGTTTCTACACGCGCGCCGAGACCCGCACCATTCTCCGCGCCGCCCGTGGAGCGGGACTAAGGTTAAAACTGCATGCAGACGAACTTGCTGACGTCGGGGGAGCCGAACTTGCCGCCGAGCTCGAGGCAACCTCTGCGGACCATCTTTTGAAGGTAAGCGAGAAGGGGATGAAACGGCTAAAGGAAGCAGGGGTTATCCCAGTCCTCCTCCCAGGGACCGCGTTTAACCTTGCCTCTAACTACGCTCCAGCACGAAGGATGATCGAACTTGGCCTCCCCGTTGCCCTGGCAAGCGACTTTAACCCCGGGACCTGTCCCATCTATTCGATGTGGATTGTAATCGGGCTTGCCGTCATAAAGATGGGACTCTCCGTAGAGGAGGCGATCACCGCAGCGACCCTGAACGCTGCCTGTGCCCTAGAACTGTCCGAGGAGATCGGTTCGCTGGAAAAGGGAAAAGCGGCCGACATGATCCTCCTCGACCTTGAAAACTACCGGCAGATTCCCTACTTCTTTGGGCACAACCCAGTTCGCATGGTGATCCAAGGCGGGAAGGTCGTCTACGAATCTGCATGATGAAGCTTCAAGCTTACGCGAAGCTAAACCTTTCACTGCGTGTTGTCGGCCGCCGGACTGACGGGTTCCACGATATCGACTCCATTATCCAGACGATCGATCTTGCCGACGCGATCATGGTAAAAAGCGCAAATAGAGGAGTGACAGTGATAAACGATCTTAAACTACCACCGGATGTGGACCTCGCGGCACGAGCGGCCCGCCTCCTCCTCGGAAAGAAGCGCAGCCCTCAGGGGGTTCAGATTAAAGTGGAGAAGCGAATCCCAGTCGGGGCCGGCCTCGGCGGCGGGTCGAGTGATGCCGCGGCAGTCCTGTGGGCCGTGGATCGACTCATCCCGCCGCCTCTTCCAACGGACTGCCTTGTCCGCCTCGCCGCACGCCTCGGTGCGGACGTCCCCCTCTTCCTCACCGGGGGGCTTATAAGAGTCACCGGAAAAGGGGAGCGTATCGCCCCGCTTCATCCCCTGCGTAAGGAGCGCTTCCTTCTGCTCGTCCCACCGGTTCACTGCGCCACCGCCGCGGTCTACGCACATCTTGACCAGATTGAGTCCACCTACGGTAATTCCACGACCGCACCACCCTTGGGGTGTAACGACCTTGAAGCGGCCGCGCTTGACCTCTACCCAGCGCTTGGTCCCTATCGCGAGGCGATCGCTTCCTTAGACGCCGAGTATTTCGGGATGAGCGGAAGCGGGGCCACCTTCTACGCTGCCTTCTCGGACCTGAAAATAGCAACGCTCGCCCAAGAGCACCTTGTTACCTCCTTCCCAGAGGCCAAGACCCACCTCTGCGCAGCGACCGACTCGGGGTATCACGTGAAAGGGGAAGACTAATGCAGATCACCATCGATGGCCCAGCCGCCGTGGGGAAGACCAGCCTCGGCCGAGCGCTCGCCCGTCACTTCGGGTGCTTATTTGTGGAAACTGGGAAGATGTACCGCGCCGTCGCCCTTGGCCTCGATCGCGGTCTCAACCTTGATGAGATCGATATCACTATGGACAAAGACGGTCATTTCCTGCTAAACGGGGAGGACGTCGCCGATCTCCTCCATACACCAGAGCTCGATCAGGAATCCTCACGAGTCGCCACCAAACCGAAGGTACGGGAAAAACTTGTGGCCATACAACGGAAGATTGCCGCCAGCTTCGACGTGGTGATGGAAGGCAGGGACATTGGCACGGTGGTCCTTCCCGAAGCAGGAGTGAAGATCTTCCTTAAGGCGAACCCATTGGAGCGCGCGAAACGCCGTGCAAATCAACGGAAAGGGACCGATCTTTCCACAACGTTGAACGAGATCCGCACCCGGGATGTGCGAGATCGGACCCGAGCCATCTCCCCCTTGAACCCAGCAAGGGATGCAATTATAATCGACACCGATCGAAAGAGCCTCGCAGAGGTCATTTCCGAGGCGATAGACCTAGTCAAGGGGCGGTTGGGAGAACGTTGACAGACCAGTTAAAAGACTTACTCAAGGGTGGCTTATACGCGTTTATATCCTTCTTCTTTTTCCTCTTGGCGAAGATCTTGTTTCGCTTACGGGTTAAGGGAAAGGAGATCATTGACCATGACAGTCACTACATTACAGTTGCGCGTCACCGCAGTTATTGGGACATACCACTTCTAACAGCGGCACTTGGCTGGCGGAACCGCATCCACTTCATCGCCCGGAAGGGCCTGCTGCGCAATCCGCTGTTCAATCTCCTAATCAAGCTTTACGCCACGACGATCGACCGCGACAATTTCAACAAGGCAGATTTTCGCCGCATGCTGCAGGCGATCAAGCGCGAGAGGTTGATCGGGATCTTCCCGGAAGGGACGACGCGTCGCCGGGTCGACCCCAAGTCGGGGGCGATCCACTTCGCTCGTCTCACTGGTAAGAAATTTCTCCCGGTGAATATCCGGGCAAATGGCCCGTATCCGCCACGTTATCCGTTTCGTTACCCGCAGATCACGATCTCGTTTGGCCGGCCGTTCACCGTGTCCGAGTTGGAGAGTGAAACCGTGAAGATGGCCAGCCGCGCGGAGCGCTACCGCTTGTTGAGTGAACGGTTGATGGAGCAAATCGACGCAGTCTGAGACGAAAGGAGGACAATTAAAAAAAATAACTTCTTAAAAGCAAGAGCCCGACCCCGAGATGCAAGGGGGAGGGGAAATCATATAACAGGTGGTCTAAAAATATGGAAAAGAAGATTAAGATGGAAGACGCTTTCTCTGAAAGCGATGTCAAGCTGTACAGTCGAGGAGACACGATCACTGGAACCGTCGTTCAGGTGAATGAGGCTGAGATCCTCGTCGATATCGGTTACAAGTCAGAAGGAATCCTTCCAGTGGGCGAGCTTTCCCCTTTTCGCGAGGAAGGCAAGGTCGAGGAAGGGGAAGAGATAGAGGTACTCGTCACCTACATCGATGAGGAGAAAGGAACGGTCTACGCCTCGGAGAAGCAGGCCGAGTACGAGAAGAGAATCGAGTTACTGGAGGAGGCATATCGGGAAGGGAACGTGGTGGAAGGCGAGATCACAAACGAGGTAAAGAACGCGGGCTATCACGTAAACCTCGATGGAATTCGGGCTTTCCTTCCTGGTTCACACTTGGGGAACGATCTCCCGAGCGCCATTGAGGAACTGAAGGGCAAGCTAGTCCCGCTCAAGATCCTCGAGCTATCCCGCCGGGACAAGAACCTCGTTGTCTCCCACAAGGCTTACCTCAAGGAGGAAGAAAAGAAGCGGCGCATGGCCCTGTTTGACTCTCTGGAGAAGGAACAGGAGATCGAAGGGACTATCCGCAGTATCGTTGACTTTGGCCTATTTGTTGACATCGGTGGTTTTGAGGGACTTGTCCACCGCTCCGAGATCGCTTGGAAGGATCTCCCTGTCCCACCGACAGATTATAAGGTGGGAGACACGATCAAGGTCAAAGTAATCGACTTCGACAAGGAGAAGGCTAAGGTATCCCTATCGATAAAACGGCTGCGCCCGAACCCATGGGAAGGGATCGCTGCCCACTACCCAACAGGGACACACGTCACAGGCACAGTAGTCAGTGTTACCGACTTCGGCGCCTTCGTCGAGCTAGAACAGGACGTGGAGGGGTTGGTACATGTCTCCGAACTATCCTGGGGGTACCCGGAAAACCCGAAGGAGGTAGTGAGCGAGGGGGACAAGATCGAGGTAGTGGTTCTAAACTGCGATGAAGAAGCACACCGGATTAGCCTCTCTCTGCGCCGCACCCAGAACGACCCATGGGAGGACGTGAACACAAAGTACCCCCGCGATCAGCAGGTGACCGGCGAAGTGACTAAACTCACTGACTTTGGTGCCTTCGTCAAGCTAGAAGATGGGGTTGAGGGACTGGTCCATGTCTCTGAACTCGACTGGGGACACGTGGCCCACCCGCGCGATGTGCTGAAGGAGGGGGAAACGATCGAAGCCAAGGTCCTGAACGTGGATCCGAAGGAGCGACGCATCAGCCTTAGCATCCGCGAGTTGAAGATCGATCCCTGGCGACAGTTCCTCGAACAGTACTCCATCGATGAGATCGCGGAAGGAGAGATCACCGAGATCAAGGACTTCGGCGCATTCATGAAGATTACCGATGATGTCGAGGGTTTAATTCACGTCTCCGAGATCAGTGATCAGCGCATTGCCACACCGAGCGAGGTTCTCTCCATCGGGGATAAGGTACAAGCAAAGATCATTGGGATCAACGAGGAGAAGAAACAGGTTCGCCTAAGCATGCGCAACCTGTTCGGGCCACCTCCGGTCCCACCCTCCCGCTCTCCCCGCAAGCGCTCACGAAAGCGGGACCGTGTTGATGAACGACCCTTCCTCGATGAGGGCGGACATGAGACGTTGAGTATGCGCGATATGTTGGAAGATAGCCTCGACGACGAGGAATAAAACGAGCAAACAATCTAAATTGCAAGGAGGAATACACTATGAACAAAGGCGAATTCATCGATCGGCTGACCGATTCCACGCAGCTGACCAAGAAGGAAGCCCGAAAGCTTCTTGACTCGGTTTTAAACCTCATCCAAAATACCCTGCGGCAGGGAGAGGAGGTCAAATTCGTTGGATTCGGGAAGTTCGACGTACGGGCGCGTAAGGCGAGCAGCCGAATTAATCCCCAGACGAAGAGGCCGATTCAGGTCGAGGCAAAGGTTGTCCCGCTGTTTAAGCCGGGCAAGGAACTGAAGCGACAGATCCAGAAGAATCTCAAGGTTACTGGGCGGGGCGTGGCAAGGAAGTAGCCCTTTCCAGAAGGACACACGCGATGGCCAGCCTCCTTGTATGAGAGAGGCTGGCCTCAATTTTTCCCTCAATCAAGGCGCAGGTGATATGCGGACGACCGGTGAGGCTGTGGCTTACCTCAATTGCGGTGAACGCGAGTGGAGAACCAGCGGCTTTGATCAACGCCTCCTTAGCGGCAAAGCAAGCGGCGAGCCGCTCGAAGCATCGATCCTCGTGGGCGGCCAGTGCGTAGGAGGACTCCCTCGGTGTATATAGGCGCTTCAGGAATCGCTCCCCATAGCGCTGGTACAGACTTTTTATTCGCGATACGTCGACCGCGTCGATACCCACCCTAATCATGTTCGCGAAAGACCCGGCACCTTTCAGCAACAATTATCGCTCGTAGCTCATCTATGGAGTGATCAAGTTCGTCGTTTAACACCAGGTAGTCAAATACAGGAAGCGCCTTCATCTCCCTCGCGGCTACTTCGAGTCGTGCGCGGATTTGCTCCTCATCCTCAGTTCCCCTAGCACTGAGGCGCTCCTCGAGGAGATTAAGGGAGGAAGGCGCAAGGAAGACGTACACCACGGCAAAGTCGTGAAGGCCCTGCTTTCGCAGGGTTCTCGCCCCTTCTACGTCGATGTTTAAGACGACGTCCTCTCCCCTGGCGAAGACCTCCTCGATTTGCGAACGTGCCGTCCCATACTGATCGCCAAGGTAGGTAACATGCTCGACCAGCTCCCCTTGCGCGAGAAGTCGGTTAAACTGCTGACGGGAAATGTAGTGATAATCGACCCCATCTACCTCCCCGTTGCGCCGCGGTCGGGTGGTATAGGAAACAGAGAAGGAAAGGCCAGGAAGACTCCGCATTGCCCCCTCGATCACTGAGTTCTTCCCTGCGCCTGAGGGACCACAAACGACAAATGCGATCCCACCGCCAACGCCCCTTCTCTGCCCAGTGATTGACTCACTCGACATTCTGTACCTGCTCCTTGAAGCGCTCGATTGCCATCTTCATGTCGATAACAAGGGAGTTGATATCAAGGTCGCGCGATTTAGCTCCAAGGGTGTTCACTTCACGGAGGAGTTCCTGGCTCAAGAAGTTAAGCCTCTTTCCGATCGCACCACCGGTCTCAAGGAGGGCCTTCGCTCGACTCAGGTGAGCTTCCAGGCGGGTTACCTCCTCCCGCACGTCGAACCGTTCCGCTAACAGGACAACTTCCATCTCCAATCGGTTGGGTTCAACCTCCACATTTAAGGCAGCGACCCGTTCTTGCAGGCGAGTGCGAAGCTCCTCTACCACTTCTGGGAGCCGCTCCTTGACCTTTATAAGGAGTAAAGAGAGTTCTTTGAGGATCCCTTCAAGTTCCTGGGCCAGGAGTGTGCCCTCCTTCGCCCGTGCCGCACACGCAGCCTCGATCGCCATCTGCAGGGCCGGCTCAACGATCGGCCACAGGTCTTCGTCGAGGGTACTCGCTGCCTGGAACGCCCCGACCTGAATCAGGTCACCGAGGGTCGGTGGTGAAGGAAGGGATAGCTCAGAAGCGATATGGCGAAGCTCGGTCAGGTGATCTCCCACCAGCTTGTGGTCAAAGTGGCACGGCTCCATCGGATCCCCTTGCCTATCGATAGCTATCCACACATCGATCTCACCCCGGCGGAATGCCTGTTTCACCGCCTCCTCAAGGCGCACCTGAAGCTGTGGCCGATCGCGCAGGGTGCGGACGTGGACCGAAAGGTAGCGGTGGTTCAGCGTGCGGATCGTCGCCTCGGCGCGCCAGCCGCCCTCGGTTAGCGTCCCAGTCCCAAAACCGGTCATGCTTCTAACCATGTCCCCTCCCCAAAAAGGAGACCGCTGCGTACCCAACCACCGAACGGCGATCCCCGGTGACATCTCCAGAGGTGGCATAAGATAAGAGTTGAGTGTCGTTCCAACTAAGCTTTCTGGCAATGGTCATCAAAATGGTGATCGCCCCACCCCCGCAGATGGAAAGCCGCTCCTCGACCAGGCTGCGATAGAAGCCTTCTACGTTCAGGGCTAAGATTCGCTCAATCGCTTCATGATCAATCCTGCAAGCGACCTCCTCTGGCTGGTAATGCGTGAAGTCGCTGCTTGCCACCACGACCCCTGGTTCATCGCGGATAACCTGTGAGATTGCCTCCCCGAACGCCATCAACTCAGAGAGTGGGGGAAGCATGACACAGATTGGGACGAAAGGAATCTCCGCTCCAAACAGGAATTGCAGGAAAGGAAGCTGCACCTCGATCGAGTGTTCGCGAAGGAAGGCCTCATCAGCGACCTCCACTCCCGTAGCGATAAGGCGATCGGCGAGTTCGGTGGCGATCGGCGCATCGCCAAGCGGGGTCCGCCAGATCCCCACGCGAGCAAGCGAGACCGGACGCCCAAGCCCGGTGTGGTTCGCTCCAAGGACGATCGCCCACTTCGGCTGCCCCAGGGTGGCCAGCTGCCGATACCCCACCGCCGCTGTCGGCCCGGAGTAGGCATACCCCGCATGCGGGGCTATCAATCCAACAGGCGATGTGATCTCACGCTCGCTAACGTGTACCGGTGTTCCAAAGAGCCGCTTAAGCTCAGCGGACAATGCTGCAGGACTCCCAGGGTAAAAGGCACCAGCGACAACCGGCTCGCGGATTGAGGTCATAATAAGCTCATTCTAGCACTCCCGCGGAGTGTAACGCAACTTGAGTGCTTGACAGCGAAAGCTACGTTGCCTAACATAATGCGAAACCCTGGGAGATCGTCTAAAGGTAGGACAACAGGCTCTGGCCCTGTCAGTGGGGGTTCGAATCCTCCTCTCCCAATAACCATATTTTCAGCGCCGAACAACCGCCCGTCACATTACCCGCACTTCAATCTTCGCTCCTCTCCGACTCAGTGAGCGCTGCCCTTTGTTCTGCGCTTACGTAAAGGGTTTGGGTAGGATAAGCAAAGCTAATTCCCTCCTTCTCGAAGCGCTCGTAGAGGGCCAGGTTGATAGCCTGTTGAGTGTCCATGTAGGTATTGTAGTCTGGGACAAGCACATAATAGACGATTTCAAATCCCAAAGCGAAATCCCCGTACTCTTTGAAGTGAGCTCGATCAAAGCGGGCCTGCTCCTGTGACTCTATGATTTCTCGAATTATGTCAGGAATAGCAGCGAGCTTTTCGTAAGGCGTTTGGTAGGTTACCCCGAGCGAGAACGCAATGCGACGCTCGTGCATGCGTTTGTAATTTCGTATACGGCTATTGAGGAGATCGCTGTTCGAGAAGACGAGCTGCTCGCCAAAAAGGCTTCGTACACGAGTCGTCTTCAGGCCGATATGCTCCACGGTCCCGAGTAGCTCATCGACGATAATGAAATCGCCGATTACAAATGGCTTATCCAAAACGATCGAAAGGGAAGCAAATAGGTCCCCAAGGACATTCTGAAGAGCAAGCGCGACGGCAATACCACCGATCCCAAGCCCGGCGATCAGAGCCGTGATGTCCACCCCCATGTTGTCTAAGGCGAGGAGAAGGATCACCACCCAGAGGGCTAACTTGACAATAAAGCCAAGGGCGGTCATCGACGTAGCTGTTGCAGCATCCTCTTCCAGCTTTCGCTTAACGGAACGGGTGATCAAGAAAGAGACGAGGCCAGTTCCCCAAATCCCGGCTTGAATCAACAGGGTGAGCACCGCCACGGTACTGATTACACGAGTAGCCACCTCGGGCAGCGTGAGCGCTAAGGAGCCGGCGTAGAGTGAGACAACCAACAAGAAGAAAAATCGGGTTCTCACAAGAAGATCCGCTACGAGATCGTCTACTTCGCTCGCAGTGCGTTTGGCAAAAGCGGTCAGGCGACGAAGGATCACGCGTCTCAAAGCACGTAGAACGACAACAACGAGGATCGTGATCACCAGGGCCAAGAACCATACCCATACAGGATTTCCATAAAACATCTCGTTTAAGAACACCATACCTCCCTCAACGCTTACGACGTATTACCGGGCCTGGAAGCCCGATGAGAGTTTTCAATCGTCAGGATCTCCGGTCTCTCTCAGCCTCTAACAGCCGTCGCCAGGCTGCGTACTCTTCCATCAGCTTCTCCGGCGTCGCGTCCGGGAACATGCACGCGAGCTTGTTCGCTAGTAACCGACTTAGAAGCAGGCATTCACCTTTCTCGACCATTTCTAGGGTCTCCAGCGCCATCCCTGCTTCTTGTGCAAATTCGGGCCGGCTCAAATCCAGAGATTCCCGCTCCTTCTGGATTGGGCTCTTCGATCTACTCGTTATCAACACCCCCTTTGGAAAGATTGCAGGGTGTATCCGCCGAAAGCCTAGACTTCAACGCACGTATGGCCTGCCAGGACACACGACTCGGTTCTTTCTTCCCACCACGAACTTCTAAGCAAGACTCTTGCACTCACAACAACAGCTACCACGTATTATAGCGGATGTGGGCACTGGAATAGTGATCTACAGGAGGCTTCATTTCTGCAGGGTATCCAAGAGGAATTAGAGAAAAAGGCGTGACGTGTTCCGGTGTGCTCAACAGCTTCCTGATAGCACTGATCAGCTTTACGAAAGGGAACACACGTAACCAGACAGCCCCCAACCCCTTTGCACGAGCCGCGATCAAGAGATTCTCCGTGGCTGCAGCGCAGTCTTGAACCCAGAGGCCCATGTACTTCTGCGTCTGTTCATCGCCACAAACCGCAACAACTACGGGCGCTTCCTTTGCCATCTGGGCGTAGGGATGAAGCTTGGCAATATTGTCTAGGACTCGGCGTTCCTGGATAACAACAAAATGCCAAGGCTCCGTGCTGCCAGCAGAGCAAGCGCTCATGGCGGCTCTTAAGAGCTCGTCTATCACCTCGCCCTCAACCGGCTGTGTGGTGTACTGCTGGACACTTCTTCGCGAAAGCATTGCCTCTATAGCGTCCATATTCTTCTCCTTTCAAATCCTGAAAAGTAGAGCTTGAGGAAGCTCACCTCTCCTCTCTTTAGTCCCGCTATGACGGTACAGCTGCGAAGGATGCTCGCGAGCTGTCTCTCGCAGGAAGTTCTGGGTTACCCCGCCGACTTTTCCAACGCCCAATCTTAACATACATGCACAACAAAGTGAAGGGTTTATTAAGCTTGAGCGATACAACTCGCCGATAGAAACATCGTTTTTCGTCCCATTTCTACTTATTTACGGCTGCATGATCTGAGAGAGCGATTTGCTGCTCTGTAATGAACGCCTGCTAGACTTGTTTTATTAAGCTTCTTCATTTACACTTATGACGTGCGTAAAAGAGAGGTTATGGGGTACGAGAATAAGTTGGTTGGAGAGCGTCTAACGCTTCTCGAGTTAGCTGCGGCTCTCGGGAATGTCACGAAAGCTTGCAAACAGAAAGGGATCAGCCGTTCTCGCTTCTACAAATATAAACGTCGATTCCAAGCCAATGGCCTGGAGGGACTGAGGAACCTCCCTTCTGTCCATAAGTCTCATCCACTTACAACTCCCCAATCGCTTGTCGAAAGAATCATAGAGCTTTCTCAGACGCATCCATCCTGGGGCTGCTATCGGATCTCGAAGTACTTATCGCTGTTGGGACTCTCAGTCAGTGGTCCGACAATCCAGAAGATCCTGAGACGCAATGGAATGGGAACACGCAAGGATCGGTGGCTAACGCTCGAAGATAAAGCGCTGGGAGCAGACGTTCCTCTTACCCCCGAGCAGATAGCGTGGTTAGAGCAACAGAATCCTTGCTTCCGGGAGCGACATAACGAAAGTTCACGTCCCGGGGAGCTTCTGTGCCAGGATTCTTTCTCTTTGGGTGGCTTGCTCGGCCCGGTACGTTTGCAGGTGGTGGTCGATACTTATGGAAGCTACGCCTTCGCACGTCTATACACGCGGAAGCCTAGTGATCATGCAGTCCTCCTCCTGAACAATCGGGTTCTTCCTTTCTACAAGGAGAGAGGGCTTAAGATTGCCGCGATCCTCACAGGCAGGAATAAAGAATACTGTGGTAAGGAGACCCACCCCTATAAGTTCTACTTAAACCTTGTAGGTATCAAACACTCAACGTCCTCAGGCGAGGGTTCCTCAACAAATGGCTTTGTCGATCGGTTCCGGCGGATTGTGCTCAGCGAGTTTGTGCCCAGGGCACTTCAGGGCGAGCCCTACGCTACCACGGAGACACTACAAGCGGCCTTGAACAGATGGCTGGTGTACTACAACACAAAACGGCCCCATCTGGTGTACCGCAATTTGGGACGATGCCCATCCGAGGTAATCGGCCAGTACCTGGAGGAACAGGGCGGCGAACAGACCTCGTAAGCCGCTTCCGTGCGGCTGAGCAAAGCTGGAAAGTCTTTTATAAGGGATGATGGGCGGGTCCGTACGTAGGAGGTGATGTCTTATTGAGAAGGAGGCTCACGAGAGAGCCAAAGAACCACAAATTGCAGTCAAAGGAGGCAGATATCAATGAATCGGAAGTTGTTGAAGTTTTTAGTGGCTGGATTGGTATTGACCCTGTTTCTTGGCGCAACCCTAGGGGTGTGTCATGGGAAGACGAAGCTGGTTTGGGCCGAATGGTGGGATCCGGAATGGGGTGAAGATACGATCGAATGGATCGTCTCCACCTTCGAGGAAGACCATCCAGGTGTAGAAGTGGAGGCGTTTTTTGTCCCCCACGATTCGTACTCTGACAAGCTTCTAACGCTCTGCCAAGCCGGCGAGTGTCCGGACATCATGGGTATGGAGGTGACGTGGTCGGACGCGTTTGACCGGCTCGGCCTCCTTGCTGACCTGACCCCGTTGGCGGCTAGCGCCTCCGACGAGTTCAATACGCAATTCAACCCCGCTTGGATTATCAACTACAAAGGAAGGGCCATCATGGCCTACCTCTATACAAACTCCTATGGGGTCATCTACAACGTCAAGCTACTAGAGGAGACGGGGCTTGAACCTCCCACCAACTGGGAGGAGCTCAGGGAGGTATTGACGGCGCTTTACGATCCGGTTGCGAAGAAATGGGGCATCGCCCTTCCATTCGCGATGAAAAGCTCTTGTCACTTCATGCTGTATGACTTCTGGACCCGACTGATTCAGGCCGGAGGCCACATGGTTGACGAAAACGGACTTGCCCGATTTGACTCCCCAGCCGGGGTGCGGACTCTTGAGTACTGGAAGAGCCTGCTCGATGAGAACCTGGTCTACCCGGGTACCGTTAAAGGCGCTCTTGCCACGGGCGAGAAGGAGTTCCGGGAGCTCTTCGCCGCCGAGCAGGTAGCGATGATCCTGAGCGGCCCGTTCGAGAAGGGCGTAGCACTTGAACGCAATCCCGACATACAGGTAGCGTTCACCCCGCCTTTCGAGGATTGCACCGGCGGATACCTGCTCACGGGAAGTGGGATAGCGATCTCTTCGCAGACCGAGCATCCCGAGCTTGCCTGGGCGTTCTTCGAGCACCTAGTGAGCTACGAGGTAGCCACCAAGATGATCGAGGAGAGATCCCTGACGTGGGCCAACACGGCGGCACTCGGGGCTCCGGAGCTGGCCGGGGATCCCATGCTTGGACCATACTCGGAGATGGTGTCCAACTCTGCGTCAAGGTCATGGATAGCGCTGCCTTCACTTGGCGACCTGTGCGGCGTCATCATGGCTCACGCTCAGGAGTACTTCCTGGGCCTCAAGCCTGCACAGCAAGCGCTGGATGAAGCGGCTGAGGAGTGGAACGCTGTTGTCACCGGTGGCTAGCAGGTAAGGCAAATCACATGTACCGGGGCAGGGAATTACAGCAAATTCCCTGCCCCGCGATTCCTACCAAAAAGAAGAGAGGCCACATGCGAAGGCGGTTTCGCAACCGTTATGATATGGAAGGATTTGTCTTTCTCGCCCCCGCGCTCACGCTCCTCGTCTTGAGCATTGCTTTCCCGCTATTCAGGGTCATTCAGAGAAGCTTCCAGGAGTATTCGGCTCAGGCAGGCGCGTTTCAATACGTGGGTCTCAAGCAATATCAACACCTCTTTTCCGATCCTCTTTTTTGGATCAGTGTGCGCAACACATTCATTTTCACGTTGGGCTCGATTGCCCTTCACCTTGGCTTCGCCTATCCGATCGCGTTACTGCTCAACACCCGCTGGCCGAACATCAGGGTCCGAAATTTCTTTCGCGGTGCCTTCATCCTCCCGTTCTTGTTCTCACCGCCTGCCGCGGCGCTTCTTTGGGGCCTTCTGTTTCGACCGTTGGGGCCCTTGAATTACGGTCTCAGTAAACTTGGTGTCGGACAGATTGCGTTTCTGGGGGATCCCAGTTGGGCACTTTTCTCAGTGATGTTCGTCAACGCGTGGGTGTACTTTCCGCTCTACATGATCCTCATCTTGGGGGGGCTGCAGTCGATCCCGAAGATTCTCTACGACGCGGCGCGGGTCGATGGCGCGAACTGGATCCAACGTTTTATCTACGTCACGCTCCCTCAGATGCGGACGCTTGTTATGACGGTGATCCTGATCGACTTCGCTACCTCCTTTATCCATTTCGATCTCGTCTGGACGATGACCAAGGGCGGGCCGCTACGCAGCACATACCTCATCAGCTTCTTTCTGTATGAAAAGGGTCTGCGCGACTTCCGACTCGGCTACGGGTCCGCAGTGGGTGTCGTCATTGCACTGATCATGGCCATCTGCATTTCAGCCTACGTGTTTGTTGCCATCCGGCGAGAGGAGGTGGCCGCGTGAGATCCCACAGGCAACGCATCAAGCACCTCCTCCTCTATGCGATTACGACCTTGATCACCCTCGCGGTGCTTTTTCCGGTCATCTTTGGCTTTTTCACTTCTTTTAAACCGAACCCGGAGATCTTCACCTATCCACCGAAACTGCTGCCGCAGTCCTGGACTATTGAGTCCTATACCTCTGTTCTCTCCCAACAGCGATACTTGCGCTATTTCCTCAATGGCTATCTGATCTCAATCTCCTCCACTCTGCTGTGCGTCTTCCTTGGTGCGCTTGCGGGCTACGGCCTCTCCCGCTTCAGACTACCCGCCAAGCGCTCCTTGATGCTGGCGATTCTCGCCCTCCAGATGTTCCCTGGCGCTATTTTGATGATTTCATATTTCAATCTGTCCCGGGCGCTAGGGATCTACGATACGTACATCGCACTGGTTTTGGTCGATACAGCTTTCGCCCTTTCATTGGTCACCTGGCTGCTGAAGAGCTACTTCGACTCCATTCCAGTTTCTCTGGAGGAAGCAGCTTTGGTAGATGGATGCAGTCGATTCCGGGCGCTGCTTTCCATTGTTGCCCCACTTGCCCGGGCGGGTTTCATCGGGACCGGTGTCTTCGCCTTCATCAGGGCTTGGAATGAGTTCATGTTCGCCTTGATTCTGACGAAAGGCCCGGAAAGAGCCCCAGTAACGGTTGGCCTCGCGGAACTATTTGGGCAGTACACCATTCAGTGGAATGGGGTAATGGCCTTGACCGTTATCGCGACATTTCCTCTACTAATCGTCTTCATATTCGTTCAGCGATACATCATCAAGGGGATTACAAGTGGTGCGGTTAAGTAGACGGGTATGCCACGAGAAAGAGTGAGAGTGATTGGCCTACACCATTTTATGTACCATCCATATGGTGAAAAGTTCGAAAGCTGTCCTCCTCTCCCAATAACCGCTTTACTAGATCTTCTCTGGCACCCTGTAAGGTCGTGTCTTTCGCCTCTACGATCATGTTCGACTGGCGCAAGGCGGTATGGACTAGTAGACTAGGAAGAAGGCGGCGCTTATTCCAAGCTGGTCCTGTACTCGATTTAAAAAGAGGTAAACATGGCTAACATCAACTCTCAAGGAAACGCAAGTGAGGCAAAGTCAACCGATCCCAATATGGAGATCTCCTTATAGAAAACGCGCCTTGCACCGCTGGACATCTTACGTGAGTCGTCGTTACCTCGTTCCCTTGGCCCGTTCCACCACCCATCGAGCCAACACAGATAGCGGATCGAAGAAAGGCCCGGGCAGGTCACCTTTCTTAAATACCAAGGAAAGCTCCGTGCAGCCGAGGATCAGCCCCTGGGCTCCTTGGTCCAAGAGGCTCTGCACAACTGGCAGGATTTGCCCTTCAACCATGTAATCTTTGCCTTTAATCCGGTGAATGACTCCCATGATTTCGTCCTGCTCCCGCAGCGTGGGCACAAGAACGGCGATCCCCTCTTTTGCCAAAGCCTTTTGATATAGAGCGGTCTTGATGGTTCCTGTCGTTGCTAACAGCGCGACTTTCTGTAAGGGGTGTGTGTGCGCTGCTACTTCGGCCGCGGTTTTCCCCACCATGTCGATGATCGGAATAGAGACAGCCTTCCGCAGTTCAGAAAGCCAATGGTGCGCGGTGTTACAGGGTATGATGAGGAAGTCTGCTCCGACTCGCTCCAGGTTCCTCGCGCCTTCAGTCATCATCGGAAGCGGAGATTCGCCCTTCCCGACGATGGCTGCCGTACGATCGGGAATCTTCGGGTTGCTATCGATGATCACGCGGAGGTGATCTTGATCACGTTTAGCAGGTGTGAGAGCGAGGATGCGTTTGTACAAGGCCACGGTTGCTTCTGGGCCCATGCCGCCTAAGATGCCGATCACCCGCTCTTGTCCTGTCATTCAAAGGTTCCTTTTACCACTGCCTCACCCTCATCCACCATCAATTGCCCCTTGGCGAACACTTGCTTAATCCGTAAATCTTTGTCTAGAATTAAGATATCCGCATCCGCTCCTTCCCGAATTCGGCCTTTTTGATCCGCTATGCCCAATCTTTCAGCCGGATTGCTGGTAATGAGTCTGAGAACATCGGAGAAGGGAAGCATATCCGACTCTACTAAAGCCTTGAAGGCTTTACGAAGAGAAGCGACTTCCCCTGTTGCCAGGGCTATGAGCTGCCCCTTCGCATCGAACTTGGGCATGCTCCCGTTGCCGTCGGAGCTCATTGTGATTTTGGTGAGGTCTATGCCGCTTTCGCGGAACTCCTTGCTGATCGATAGGAGATCCGTTTTCCACCTCGAGGAGTCACTGGGAGCAGTGATGTCGATGCCACCACCCCTCTTGGCGAATTCAATTCCCTGTTTCAACAGGGACGGGTTTCTAGAGATATGGGTTGGCAGAAACTGGCCGATGGGGATCTCTGTCTTCTCTATCACTTCAAACAGCGGGCCGAGCCCACGCGAGCCATCACCCAAGTGGACATGCACGAGCCCGGCCTTCTGCCCTAACATCCCGCCAAATCGAGCTTCAGAGGCAAGCCGTGCCAGTTCATGGACGGTCAGTTGGGAGGCGCGGTGATCAGAGATCGCAATCTTAACCCCAACCACCTCCTCGATCAGTGCGATGTCGCGCTTTACGCTACCCGTGATGGTAGCTGAGGGGAGGTGATAGGACCCAGTGTACATATAGGCGCTTAACCCTTCTGCACGCAGGGCTTTCACCTTGGTGAGGAGCGCTTCGGGGCTGCGGGCGATGTTGTCGGTCCCAAGGACCCCAACAACAGTAGTGATCCCAGCTTCGGTGATCTTGGAAAGTGATATTTCTGGAACCCTGGAAGTCGGCCCGGCTTCACCACCGCCGCCGAGCAGGTGGACGTGAAGATCGATGAACCCCGGGACGACGATCCTGCCAGAGGCATCGAAGACACTCACTTCAAGGGATTTGGAAACATCGATGGCCTCACCTATTCTTGCGATGCGGTCTCCGGCGATAAGTACATCTTTCACGCCTCGCTCTTTGGGATCATACAGATACCCACTGCGAATGAGCTTAAACTGAAAAGTAGGTTTCATCATTAGCCAAGTCCTCACCTCTTCTTAAGCTTGGGGTTGATTTCCTCTCGCAACCAATCGGCCAACAAATTGATGCCAAGCACTATCGAAATCAAAGCTGCTCCAGGAAAGATGGTGAGCCACCACTTTCCGGCATAGATGTAGTTCTTCCCTAACGAGATCATCATGCCTAAGGAGGGTTTGTTAATTGGAACGCCTACGCCGAGAAAGCTCAAAGTCGCCTCTAACATGACGACGGCTCCGAAATCAACAGCAGCCACAACGAGGATTGGAGGTATAGCATTGGGAAGAATATGCCTAATCATGATTCTGAGGTTGCTTCCTCCACAGGCTCTTGCTGCTTGGACGTAATCATCCTCTTTCACTCCAAGAACACTTCCACGCATCGTTCTTGCATAGCGGACCCAGTCAGCGATTACGATTGCCAAGATTACCAAGGGAATACCTCCTCCTTTGAATATCCCAAGTAACAGCATCGCCATCAGAGTGGTTGAGAAGGAAAAGAAGGTGTCCGCTATTCGCATCGTCACAGCGTCCAGTATTCCGGAGTAGAAAGCGGCCAAGAGGCCAACCGTCACTCCGATTGTACCAGCAATGAGAATCACGCTGAAACCGACCAAAAAGGACGTCCTGCAACCATAGAGAATGGTGCTCAATATGTCCCGCCCTTGGTCATCTGTCCCTAGCAAGAACGGCGCTTGCCCACCCTCCATCCAGATGGGGGGCTTTAACGAGTCTTGCAACGAGAGGGTTCTGGGATCGTAAGGATTTTGAGGAGCAATAAGCGGTGCGAAGATCGCCCCAAGCAGCACAATGAGAAGGATCACTGAACCTACAACTGCTGAGCGGTCCCTTACATAATGGCTTAGGAACTTTGATTGAAGAAGACGTCTAGTCATAGCTGATCTTTGGGTTAAGAATCCCGTAGAGAATGTCGATGAAAATGTTTATGGTCAACACGATTAGTGCCGTGATCATGACGTATGCCACGATGACGGGGTGGTCCGTCTCGTAGATTGACGTTAACAGCAGGTTACCACTTCCAGGCCACTGAAATATGCTCTCGGTCACGATGGAAAACGCAATCAACTCACCCATTTGCAGTCCAGCTATCGTTACAACCGGGATTAACACGTTTCTCAGTGCGTGCTTGAACATCACAATCCGCTGGGATAATCCCTTTGCCCAAGCAGTTCTGGTGTAATCCTCTTGCAGTGCCTCAAGCATTCCCCCTCGTGTCAAACGGAGGAGAACCGCCAACTGATACATTCCCAAGGTCAGCGCAGGGAGGATGAGGTGTCGAAGGCCGTCGATTGTCAGGAACCCGGTGCGCCAGTTTCCAACGACCTTCACTACCCTCCCACGCCCGAATGGGGGTAGCACCCTCAGCAAAACGGCGAAAATCAGGATAAGGAGGATGCCTACCAAGAACGTGGGAAGGGATATTCCAAAGAGCGATCCTGTCATAATGACTCTACTTCCTGGCGAATGAGGTTTCAGTGAAGAAACAACCCCCAGTGCAATTCCCAAGAAGAGGGAAAGAAACATGGCAGTAACCGCTAGCTCAATACTCGCGGGCAGGCGTTCAAATATCAGTCTTAATACCGGCACTTGTGTAACATAAGATAGACCAAAATCGCCGTGTGCTGCGTTTCCGAGAAAGGCAAGATATTGGGTATAGAACGGCTTATCCAGCCCAAGTGATCTTCGAACCATCTCCTGTTGCTCCTGCGTAGCGTATCGCCCAGCGAGGGTAAGAACCGGGTCCCCCATAAACTGGAAAATGGCAAAACAGATTAATGAGACTGCAAGCAGTACAATGAAGCTCTGAGCAATCCGTCTAACGATGTAGGCAAACATAAGAGGAGGGGCACGGGGTCTTACTCACTATCCCCGTGCCCCCTATACCTTCACTCCTTGGGTCTTCTCCTACTTTTTAATAGACATTTCTTTGAATACAATCCACGTATCGGACCGCGGCGTAAAGCTGATCCCACGCCCCTTGTAGATTGCATAGGAATCTTCTTGGTAGTGAAGGGGGATGATGGCGATCTTCTCCTGCATTGCCACCTTATTCAAAAGACGTAGTGCCTCTCCCCTCAGTGCCGGGTCGACAATCTCAGCCGATGCTTCCAGAAGCCTGTCCAAAGCTATGCTCTTGTAAGACGAACCATTTAAGCCGCCAAAGCCAGCTTCAGCATCTACGCTGTGGAGAAGCTTGGTGAATGATCGACCAAAATCGTAGGAGCCATCAAACCAACCCAGCAAATAGAAATCAAGCCCATGCTCGTCCATCTCCGGGAAGTAAACGGCCTTTGGTTTGGTATCAAGTTCAACCTCGATTCCAACCTTTGCCAGCTGTGAGGCAAGCGCCTGTGCGATCTGCTCATCCCGTACGTACCGATCGTTCGGTCCAGTGAACTTAATCTTGAAACCATCTGGATAGCCCGCTTCAGCAAGCAATTGCTTTGCCATCTCGGGATCGTAAGGGAGTCGCTCGATACCGGCATCGTAGCCAACAGTTGGGGGATCTGGTATCTGGGCGCATGGGAAGGCGTGCCCAAACATGACCTTCTCGATGATCTCATCCTCATTGATTGCCATGTACATGGCCTTGCGGACCCTGATGTCGCTTGTAGGGAATCCGGGCTCATTCCTGAGTCCAAGCCATATTGACCTTCTCGCAGGGCGGGTGACCACTTCTAAGTTCGCGTTTTTTGCAACTGTATCGAAGAGCTCGACAGGGATATCCTGGAGAACATCCACTTCACCAGTGGCGATTGCTGCCACTCGCGTGGAGGGCTCAGTAACCGGTCGTAACTCCGCATACTTGACGGAGGGAGGACCATCCCAGTAATCCTCGTTTGCCTCTAGCTTGAGATAGGAGCCTTTGATCCACTCGACAAATTTGTAGGGGCCAGTCCCGATCGGATATTCTCCGATCTCCCCGATAGAACGTGACTCTGTGGACTCCTTATCCATGATGAACACTTGATGCAGGTTCTGATCGAAGTAAGAGGTTGGCGTCGTTGTCACAATGTCAATGATCCAGGGGTCACCATCTACTGTCTCAACGGACACGATCAACCCGCCAAAGGCGAGGAACTCCGACACGGGGTACGGTATTCTTAGCCTCTCCATAGTGTACTTGACGTCTTCCCAGGTGAAGTCATTCCCATTATGAAACTTGACTCCCTGCCTTAGGTGAAATCGCCACGTGAGTTCGTTAACGCGCTCCCAAGAGGTTGCTAACGCAGGAAGAAGAGTACCGCTGGTATCCCTCTGCAGAAGCCCCTCGAAGATGTTGGCCACTACGCCCAGGTTGCAATCCGAGTCTGATCCATGAGGATTCATCGTCTGTGGTGGTGCACCAACCGCAACTATTATCGTATCTTTGGCAGCAAAGCCACTTATGCTTAGAATCCCCACCAACCCAATAATTAAGAGCCCACCCGCTGCAAGCAACGCTAATCTTTTCATCGTGCCTCCTTTGGAAAACTTTTATCCACTTCCCCCGACTACTACTTACTCTTGACCCGTGTCACCCCCTTTTTCTGAGAAAATCCTAATCTCTTACCTAATTATATGCCCTCTCCAACCGATGTCAACGTACCGGTAGAGTAGAGGATGAGCAGCGACCAGTTAGGCTTCGACATACATCTGTGTCGAGGTTTCCCTGTACGTAGCTCACTATCCACATGCCTTGTAATCGCAACTGTCTCCCCCTTCGTCAAACCGGATGTGGAGCTACCATGACTTAGAATACCTCTATCTCAAGATCCGACAGGAGGCGCTAGAAACATGATCAGCCATCTTGCGAAAGACGCCTAGATCTTCTCTGGCACCCTGCAAGGTCGTGCCTTTCGCCTCTAAGATGATGTTCGACTGGCGCAAGGCGGTATGGACTAGTAGACTAGGAAGAAGGCGGCGCTTATTCCAAGCTGATCGGGCACTCGATTTGGAAAGAGGTAAACATGGCTGACATCAACTCTCAAGGAAACGCAAGTGAGGCAAAGTCAACCGATCCCAATACGGAGATCTCTCTTGATTTCGTCCGTCAGATCGTCATCGAGGATGTGAAGGCCGGCAAGAACGGAGGGCGCGTTCATACGAGATGGCCACCGGAGCCAAACGGCTACATCCACATCGGCCACGCAAAGACCGTCCTTTTAAACTATGGAATCGCCGAGGAGTTCGGTGGCAAGTTCAATCTCCGCTTCGACGATACGAACCCCACCAAGGAAGAGACGGAGTACGTCGAAGCGATCAAGGAAGATGTTCGCTGGCTCGGCGCCGATTGGGAGGATCGTCTCTTTTTCGCCTCCGACTACTACGAGCAACTCTACGAGTGGGCCGAATACCTGATCAGGCAGGGGAAGGCGTATGTATGTGATCTTTCTCCCGACCAGATCAGCGAGTCACGTGGAAAGGCCGTCCGAGAAGGCGATACGGTGATCACGCCACCCGGGAAAGAAAGCCCTTACCGGAATCGCTCTCCCGAGGAGAATCTCGATCTTTTCCGACGCATGCGTGCCGGCGAGTTCCCCGACGGATCGAAGACCCTCCGCGCTAAGATCGATATGGCGCATCCGAACCTGAACATGCGAGATCCTGTCATGTATCGCATACTCCGAGCGACACACCATCGCACCGGAGATGAATGGTGCATATACCCGATGTATGACTGGGCCCACGGCCAATCGGATGCTATCGAGGGAATCACGCATTCGATCTGCACTCTCGAGTTCGAGAACCATCGCCCCCTCTATGACTGGTTCCTGGACAATCTGCCCGTCCCCCACCGGCCGCGCCAGATCGAGGTTGCACCTCTTGCCCTGAACTACACTGTGCTCAGCAAGCGCTTCCTCAGGCAGCTGGTCGAGGAGGGCTATGTCACTGGCTGGGACGATCCCCGCATGCCAACGATCGCTGCTATGCGCCGAAGGGGATACACCCCCGAGGCTATCCAGTCATTTGTGCGCAGCGTCGGAGTTACCAAGGCCGATAGTACCGTAGAGATTTCTTTCCTTGAGCACTGTCTGCGCCAAGACTTGAACAAGCGCTCGCCACGAGTGATGGCGGTTCTCGATCCTCTGAAGGTGGTAATCACCAACTATCCGGAGGATGAAGTCGAAGAACTCGAAGCGATAAACAATCCGGAAGATGAGACAGCAGGTACCCGAAAGGTGCCCTTCTCCAAGGTGCTGTATATCGAACGCGACGACTTCATGGAGGATCCCCCCAAGAAGTTCTATCGCCTTTCGCCGGGGCGCGAAGTGCGGTTGCGTTACGGTTACTTCATTACCTGTACCGATGTGATCAGGGATGAAGAGGGCAACATCGTGGAGCTTCACTGTACCTACGATCCCGCCACCCGCGGTGGTGATGCGCCCGACGGTCGCAAGGTGAAAGCAACCCTGCATTGGGTCTCAGTCAAGCATGCCATCGATGCCGAGGTGCGGCTCTACGATCACCTGTTCACGAAAGAGAACCCGCTAGAGGTCGAGGAAGGGCGGGATTGGTTGGACAACCTGAACCAAAACTCGCTTACGGTACTTACCGGCTGCAAGCTTGAACCGAGTCTTGCCGCGGCAGAACCGGGCGAACGCTACCAATTCGAGCGCAACGGTTACTTCTGCGTCGATCCCGACTCTGCTCCGGGAAAGCCGGTCTTCAACCGCACGGTGACCCTGCGCGACACGTGGGCGAAGATCCAGAAGAGGCAGAAATAGCATTCGTCAGAGTAACGGTAGAATGACCCACGAGCACCGTTTGACCTCGCTCAACTCGGCCAACGCATACGAAATGCCTAATGGTCGCATTGGTGGAAGCATCTCTTTTCCCCAAAGGCACTTTGCCATCTCTCCTTTCTTAAAACAGTGATACTCTCCCTTTCTCCGAGGGGGGTCGCGCAGGGTTCTCCCCCTTGGGCTTAGCCTGCGCATGCTGGACGAGATATAGACGCATCGATCCTCCTTTAAGGAGCAGTTACAGGCTCCGGTTTTAATCTCCGTGACTATCATCATGAATATGGGGTGCCTGGGCCGACAACAATCAACGAGGGTGGTGGTCCCTCTTCTCTTTCCTAGCGGGAACTTCCAGGCTTTTCTCACTTTGGAGCACCATGCGACTCTGTGAATGGGTGCCCAGCCTCGGCCAACTGGCCTGGTTGATACCATGCCCGTGACTTTTGGGTTACCATCGGTACGGAATGACGATTCGTGCGGCACTCTTCGACATGGATGGGACGATATGGAACTCACCGGTTGATTGGCTGGAAGTCCGTAGCGCTATCGGTCTTCCCCGGGACGGTCGGCCGATCCTCCAGCACCTGGCAGAGCTTCCACCCAAGGAGCGGGCCCGCGGCGTACGTATACTCCATCGCTACGAGGCACACGGGGTAAAAAACGGAACACTTATCCCTGGAACGTGCGAGCTTATTCGCTTCTTGCGAGATTCCAAGGTTAAGTGTGCCTTGGTCTCCAATAACTCGCGCCGCAGTGTGGAGGGCGTCCTTGCGCGTCATGATCTCCCGTTCGACCTTGTTATGAGTCGAGACGATGGTGCGTTTAAGCCCGACCCAGAACCTTTTCTCACTGCGCTGCAACAGTTAAACGTAAGTCCTGAGGAGGCCCTTGTGATTGGAGATGCCCACTTGGATCTACTCGCTGCCCACCGCGCTGGGATCAAGGAGATCATCCTCGTTGCTACAAAAGAGTGGATGCGCCCTCTGCTCCCATCGGATATTTACTTTCACCGGGCAGGCGACCTATTTGAAGTGCGAGCGATTGTAACTGGTCTTTTGCGCCCGAGAGCAAACTCTTAGTAACACGTAAGGCAGGTCTTGACTTGCAGAGATTAGATACGTGTTACCCCGACAGCAACGATCAGGGCTGGGTAATGGTAGGCCACTCTTCTGCTCTCGCATGGAGCGGGTCACATCGCTATAATTGCCGCCTCATGTTAACGAACGAGGAGAGATCATGACTGCTGGGCTTCCCAAAGGCTTTACCGTGCGGCCGGTGGCCATGGAGGATCTTAAGGCGGCCGTGGCGCTCTTTAACGCTTGCTCCATGGAGCTTATCGGTGCAAAGCAGCACGACGTGGATGAAACAAGGGTCGAGTGGGGTACTCCCGGATTTAACTTAGAGACTGATACTCGGGTTGTGCTCTCGCCTGCTGGGGAGATTGTCGGATACATAGAAGTGTGGGATATCGAGGAACCCCACGTGCAGATCTGGAGCTGGGGCCGTGTCCGCCCTGACTATAAGGGAAAGGGGATCGGCACTTACCTGCTGCAATGGGCGGAAGACCGGACACGTAAAGCGATTCCCAAGGTGCCTTCCGGGGTGCGCGTGGTACTGCGTCACAGTGCGCTCCACCAGGATAAACCGGCTCAGGCTCTCCTCACGTGCGGAGGTTTCAACTTGATACGGCATTTCTGGCGCATGGTAATCAAGATGGACGGATCACCGCCCACACCTGTGTGGCCAGGGGGGATTGTTGTACGCACTTTCGCCCCGGAACAGGGGGATCGTGCCCTGGCTACAGCGGTGCGTGACATGTTCAAGGATCACTGGGGGTACGTGGAGACGCCATTTGAGGAGGAACTTGTACGGTGGCAGCACTGGGTGAAAAACGACAAGAATTTCGATCCATCGCTTTGGTTCCTGGCGATGGACGGCGATGAAATCACAGGGGCGTCGCTCTGCTCTCCCAAGACAAACGAGGACCCAGACATGGGGTATGTGCACACACTGGGAGTGCGGCGTCCCTGGCGGCGCCGCGGGATAGCGTTAGCGTTACTGCATCACTCCTTTGGCGAGTTCCTCAACCGGGGTAAGCGTAAGGTGTCGCTGCATGTCGATGTGAAAAGCCCGACCGGGGCAACACGGCTCTACGAGAAGGCGGGTATGCACGTCGACCGGCTGTCCCACAACTACGAAAAGGAATTGCGTCCTGGTAAGGATCTCGCCACGCAGTCAGTGACCTAACCCGTTGCCCGATGGGATGCAAACTTAGGCCTCTTTGTACCCTCTTTTAAGGTGTTCGTTGGCTCTTTTGTGAATGCAGCCGCGCTCAGCCAGCGCCTGGGTTTAACACCCGGCCTACGAACAAGATAGCCCCTGTTTTGATGTCACGAATGGCGAAGATGAACGGACGGTCGATCCTCATCTCTACAGGTGGCGGAGGCTCCTCTAAGGCTGTTCCTACCATGGTAATCGCGGTGGCAGCCGCCGCTTCTGTGCCGGCCTCGTCTACGGATACAAAGGCCCTATGAATAACGTCGCCGATGAACAGGAGCCGACTGCCGTCCATACCTGAGAAGTTCGCAACCCCAAGTTGAAAGGCATCTGGCATGCCCATCTCAGTGAGGGTTTCCTTTAACGAGAGGGTGGATTTAGTCACAAACTTGGGCATTGTCAGGTGTACGGTTTCCGGTGCTAGATTGGCTGCCAGTGAGGCGAACCGGTCCGCATCGAGTGATCCTTCAAATTCTTGAAACGAGCCAGCGTCAGGAAGGAGCACGATCATCGCTAGCTCTCTACCGCTGTAGGGAAGTTCAACAGCTTGGTATCCTTCGCCCTTTTCGTAGCGGAGGTGATCTTCCTGCTCCATCATCGGTACAGTCACCTGCCCACCATTAAGGAGATAAAACGTCTCATCGTGTGTGAGCTTGATCTCAAAAGGGGAAAGCCACGCGGCGTTGAAGTAGATCGCGTTGGTGAGCACAAGGCGTGTGTCGGATGTAATGGAGCCTGGAAATAGAAGATCCTCGATCTTACCCTTGGTCTCGTCGCTGACCCAGTTGTTGATGGCGATGCGGGAGTCTTCCGGTGCATTTGCGAAATCGAGGATCCTCAGGCCGGCGTCGTAGTTCTCAGCGAGGATGTCGAGGAAGTCTGCGAGGAAGGAATACCCGCTTTGGCCCCAGATGGAATCGGCGATGTTTAATTTGAAGCCTTCCTCTCCCTGGTGTTCAGGGCCTTCACTGCGGCTGGCAAGTTCGAGATCCAGCGCATTGAAGGCGGGGTGAAGGCGAGCTTGGGGAAGAGCAAAGTGGAGGGTGTCTGCCATCTGCTGTTGTGTCACCTCGCGGGCGCCAGCATAGGTCATCGCCAGCGCTAACGAGATGCTGTAGGGAGAGTAGAACAAGTTGCTGTCCGACTCTTGAATGGCCTGGTAGAGATCGAACGCAAACGCGCTGGTTGAGGCGACAAGCTCGGCCAATTCGGCTTCATTAACGTCTGGTGTGGTTACGCGCTCCTTTTCCGATCGCACCATTCCCTGTTGGAGTAGTTTCTCCTTTGCACCGTGGTCCGAAATGCCGCCCGGATTGGCAAGCCCCACGATCAAGATCATGACGGCGATGAGGAGAACGACCATCTGGTTTAAAGACGACATTGTGCCACCCCCTTTCGTTTGTATACTAACGTATTTCGGGTTTTTGAGAAAACGATGCGTGGTCCCTTTTGTCAAGCTTAGCGGACCGTGTTTGACATTATCAGTTTGGAATTGGTGTGTCCTGTCCTTGATAAGAGGTGATGTCGACTCACGTACACTTGTTTTCGCAAGCGCTATGATGGCCTTTTAGTACTACCATATTCGCAGGAGGTGGGACTATGTGGAAAGAGTTTCGTAAATTTGTCGCCAAGGGAAACCTAGTAGATCTTGCTGTCGCCTTCATCATGGGCGTAGCGTTCGGTGCCCTCGTTAAATCACTCGTGAATGACTTGATCATGCCGATTATCGGAAAGCTCGTGGGAGACGTGGACTTCGCCAACCTGTACATCAACCTCTCCGGGCAGGTGTACGAGTCTGCCACCGCAGCGCGGGAGGCGGGAGCCGCTGCCGTCTACTATGGAGCGTTTATAAATACATCGATTGACTTCCTCATAATCGCGCTTGTGGCGTTTTTTATTATGAGAGCCGTTATGCGGATGCAAAAGCCCAAAGAGGCTCCATTACCGAGCACGAAGGACTGCCCATATTGCAAAACCTCGATCCCTATTGAAGCTATTCGTTGTCCGAATTGCACCTCGGAATTGAGCCCAGTGTAACTATCTTTTCCCCTGATGCGTGGTCTGGCGGTTGGTCCAACACGAGAACCCTGGACGCACCAACGAGGCGCTATCGTACACGACGGCTGGCTACTGGGTTGGCGGGCTCATCATTCCGTCGCTCAACGAGGTCGAGACGGCTACTGAGGCGCCTAAGGACGCTCGACGATGGCTAGTTGCGGCTGCCCATACTTTCAGGAGGCGTTGATCAAGCTAGGAAGGAGTCCTACTTCACATGGTGTATGGAAAGACTGTGATGATAACAAAAGAAGGTGAGCAAAAGATACACCACCTTGTTCTTACGCACACCTAACTGATTTAGATCCACACTTGCGGCAAGGATTCTGCCACCTTAGTATACGATTGATGGATGAAGTTTATAGGGCATATGAGGTACATCTTTTGTCTCATTCGGCCGGCGTCGAGATAGCCCTGGTGTACGAGATCTCGCGCAGAGATGCCTTTTGGATTAGCTTCATAATCACCATCAAGTTAGAAAGTTCACGGGCACTTGGGTTGTAAGGAGTTGGTGATCCAATGCACAGTGCTGTTATCGGCGCAGGGAGCTGGGGAACTGCCTTTGCTAGACGTCTGTGCCGTTCAGGCTATACGACGACTCTTTGGGCGCGCCGACCCGAGCTGGCCGCGAGTGTGGGTCGCACGCGTGAGAACCCTGACTACTTGCCGGGTGTTTTGCTCCCGTCAGAGCTTTTGGTAACTTCAGACATCAGAGAGGCCGTGATCAAGGCAGAAGTGGTGTTTCTTGCCGTACCAAGCTTTGCCATGCGTGAGATTGCGGAGCGGGTTGCAAGCCACCTGCCTACAGAAGTTCCTATCGTCCATCTGGCGAAGGGGTTAGAGCAGGAGACGGGTCGGCGTATGTCCGAGGTGCTCACCGAAGCTCTTCCTAAACATCCTGTGTTCGCGCTCTCGGGGCCAAGCCACGCCGAGGAGGTGAGCCTTGACATGCCCACTGCTCTGGTGTTGGCGGGGGAGGACCTGAGAGTGGGGGAAGACCTGCAGAGGCTTTTAATGTCCGAGTGCCTCCGTGTTTACCTCTCTGATGATGTGGTTGGTGTTGAATACTGTGGTGTGGTGAAGAACGTAATTGCAATTGGTACCGGGATCTCTGATGGGCTGGGCTACGGAGATAACACAAGAGCAGCCCTTATCACCCGGGGATTAGCGGAGATGAGCCGTTTTGGTCTATCAGTTGGAGCTCGGCCGGAGACTTTCTACGGGTTGGCAGGTTTGGGGGACCTTGTAGTTACTGCTACCAGTCTACACTCGCGCAATCGCCGGGTAGGATACCAGATTGGACAGGGCAAGCAACTCCGCGAAGTCTTGGCAAGCATGCAGATGGTAGCCGAAGGAGTCTTTTCGGTGGTGGCTCTGCGGAAACTTGCCCGAAGTCTGCATGTGGAGATGCCTATTGCTGAGGCGGTGTACGGGGTTCTCTATCTGGGCGAGGCGGCGAGAGATCAGATTCCTGCATTGATGCTTCGGCCTCCCAAGCGGGAGTGTTGCTAATATACTTGACTCACTTTGCCAAAGGGCGGCTTGTAGAGTCTTTAGCTGGATGCACAGTGGTGGTCACTGCACTATGAGCGGGCGGCAGACTACCATTACTGAGTGGAGATTGCTCTCGTACGCGTCGGGCTTTTTCCAGAACGGTGCACTGTTGGGGGCTGAATAAGAGGGCCTTAGCACTGTGGATAACCTTGTAATGCGTGCCGTTCATCAGGAAAGAGGGCAATCATAGGGTTCTTGTCGTTCTTGACAAACGGGCGCGCTTCTTTGTAGGATCATTCCCATGGGAAGGAATAAGTACTTCCTTATCGTTAATCTTATCGCTGGACATGGTCGGTGTAAGGAGCTTTTTCCCAAGGTAAAAGCTGAACTTGACCGCCGCGGGATTGACTACGATCTCCACTTTACTAACGAGCCGCTTGAGGCGACCGACGTAGTCCAGTTGGTGATCGATGCCGGGTTCACTTATATCGTCGCCATGGGCGGTGACGGGACGATTAACGAAGTGGCAAACGGCATTGTCACCTCTGAGGCGTCTCTACCCCTGGCGGTGATCCCAGCGGGGAGTGGTAATGACTTCAGTCGCATGAGCGGGATTCCTATTGAACCCATGCGTGCGATCGATCTCCTTCTTGCAGGAAGAGAACGCAAGATCGACCTGGGTTACATCGTCGAGGATCGTTACTTTGTCAACGGGTTGGGGATCGGGATCGATGCCCAGGTGGCGCGCGATGTCCTCCAAATGGAGCGCCTTAGAGGCGTTCCCGCCTATCTATACGCGGCGATACGGGAAGTCTTCCGGTTTAAGGCGTTCCCGGTGACCCTCGAAGGTGAAGGTTGGAGCGAGGAACATACGTGCATCTCGCTCGGGCTAGCCAACGGTAAGTACTGCGGTGGGGGGTTTAAGCTTGCGCCGCAGGCCGAGATTGATGATGGGTTGCTTGACATCGCTGTAATCGAGGACTTCCCTAAACTTGAGCGACTGATCCGCCTGCCCCAGGCACGAAAGGGGAACCACCTGAGGCTGGCTAAGGTTCACTATCGGCAGGAGCGCATGGTCACGATTTCCTCGTCGACAAAGTTGATTGCCCACATCGACGGCGAGCAGTACCGATTGCCTGATGACAGCTTCAAGGTAACCGTGGTCCCTAAGGCGCTTGGCGTTATCACCCCCGCCCAGGGATGGCTGGGCATTGCCGACTAGATATGCGCAAAGGATCGGCTGATCGTTCTCCGCGCTGAGGAGCGCACCTTTTCTTTGGTTTCTACGAGGAGCTAGTCCGATTTTTAAAGAGTGCCTGTTGGTTCTTGCCGTCGAATACGTGGAGAGTATCGGTGACATGCTGAAACTACCCATGCTCCTGGTTCCCTTTTAGCTTTGTTACTCACCCGCTCTTTATCAGCAGCACTGCCATAGGTCCGCTCTGTTTGCTTATCCGGAGGAGCCTCTTGTCTTACCTGCTCAGCTCCACTAAAATAGTAACGGTGAAAAGGTGATGAAGAAGGTCCCTGATTGGCTCACTGGTTCACGGGGGATTATCGCTGTGGTGATTTCGTTCCTCGGCCTGGTCGGTCCGCAGGCCTTAGAGGCGGTGATCCTACTGATTATCCTTGGGTGGACGACGGACATTCTCGATGGCCGGCTCGCCCGCCGCTATCAAAAAGAAGCGACATGGATTGGTGAGCGGGAGTTCGTATTTGATATGGTGATGGTATTCTCCGGACTCTGCTATCTGGCTATGGCCGGGTTTATCCCGCTTGTTCCGGCAGCGATTTACGTGGTGGTCGCTTTTGTCTTTATCGCCTACTTCCGCTCCAAGTCGGTCACTATGTCGTTCGCCTTCCCCATAGTCACCCTTCCACTCATCGTCGCCTACTTCAAAGCCCCACGAGCAGCGATATGTTTCGTCGTCTGGATCTGTTTAGCGGCACTATTCGACTGGCGGCGTTTCAAAGGGGTCGTCTTGGAGTTCATCGCGAACACTAAGGCGCTTGCCAAGCGCTAGATGAGGCGAGTTCTCTCCTTGCCAAGGTGGATGTAGGCGCGTTCGGTTGTCACCCTTCCCTGCGGAGTCCGCTTGATGAATCCCTCCTTAAGTAAGTAAGGCTCCACCACGTCGGAGATGGTGTCCTTTTCCTCGGAGAGGGCGGCGGCCAGGGTTTCCAATCCAACGGGGCCGCCGTTGAACTTGGAGATGATAGTCTCAATGACCGCACGATCGAGCCGGTCGAGCCCAACCTCATCAATTTCCAGCATCCGCAGCGATTGTTTCGCTGTCTTAAGATCGACCTCTCCCTCTCCCTTCACCTGCGCGTAGTCACGCGTTCGGCGCAGCAGGCGGTTGGCGATCCGCGGGGTCCCACGAGCCCGTTTGGCGAGCTCCTCTGCTCCCTCTGGGGTGACCTCAATTCCGAGGAGCTTCCCGGCGCGGATGATGATCGCACGGAGTTCCTCCGGGCTGTAGAAATTGAGGCGGAACGAGACCTCGAACCGGTCGCGCAATGGGGCCGAGATGAGACCGGCGCGGGTAGTGGCCCCGATCAGGGTGAATGGGGGAAGATCGATGCGCAGTGACTGCGCGTTCGGGCCTTCACCGAGAATAATATCGATCTTGTAATCCTCCATTGCTGGATAAAGGATCTCCTCGACGTTCCGCCGCAGGCGGTGGATCTCGTCGATGAAAAAGATGTCACGTGGCTTCAAGTTTGTGAGGATGGCAGCGAGGTCCCCTGCCTTTTCGATTGCCGGGCCAGAACTCACACGGACGTTTACCCCCATCTCGGTGGCGATGATCCGGGCAAGGGTTGTCTTCCCCAATCCGGGAGGGCTGTGCAACATAACGTGGTCGAGCGGCTCGTTTCTTCTCTGCGTAGCGGCGATATAGATACGCAACTTCTCTTTGATTTCATTCTGCCCGATGAACTCGTCCAGCCGGGCCGGGCGCAGGGTGGTGAATACGACATCCTCCTCCAACGGAAGGCCACTTATACGTTCAGTTCGCATCTTAAAAAGATTGTACAAGAGTGCGAATAGATGGTTCAACTAACGCCGTCCCCCACGCATCCTGTGATGGGGCCTTGTTTGTGCTACCATTTCGATTGGGATGAAGAAGAAGAGGAAAGAGGGTGCCGTCGTTACCGTGGGGACGTTCGACGGGGTTCACCTGGGCCACCAGGCGATACTCAAGCGGCTTTGTGCAATCGCTTCAGAGAAAAAACTAGAGCGGGTTGCCTACGCTTTCACCTTCCCGCCGCGGCAGGGTGCCCTCAGGCAGACATTAAAGGAACAGCCAAAGCCGTGTTTGCTCCTGCCTGAGTCGGCGAAACTCAAGCTCCTTAAGCGTTACGTCGATCGGGTGGAGCAGGCTGACTTTGTGGAGGTAAGAAACCTCAAAGCGGAACGGTTTGTCCGTGAGATCCTCCTTGAGCGGCTCACCGCTCGAGTAATCGTGGTAGGAGACTCCTTCCGCTTCGGCCGCGCCCGCGAGGGCGATGTATCCCTGTTACGACGCGTGGGGAAGGAGCAGGGGATCTTTGTCGTCGAGGTCCCGTCCGTAGTCGTCGATCAGGCTCCGGTGAGCAGTACGTGGATCCGTGAACTGGTTGCCTCAGGTGAGGTTGGCGAGGCGAGGGCCCTCCTTGGCCGTCCACCGCTCTTCGTCGGCGAGGTGGTGGAGGGGGACGGTCTCGGCCGGCGGCTCGGCTATCCCACTGCCAACCTGGCGTTTGATCCAGTCGTCCTTCACCCGGCGAGGGGGATCTACCTCGTACACGCCTTCTGGTTAAGAAAGAGAGAGTCAGGGCTCCTCTACTTTGGGGTGCGCCCTACCTTGAAGGGGAGTGCGATACGCTGTGAGGTCCACCTCCTCTCCTCACCGGATGATGATCTCTATGGAAAGACGATGGAGGTTCACCTGCTTCAAAAGCTGCGCGGCGATCGGGGCTTTCCCTCCCTTGAGGCCCTTCGCGAGCAGATGGGCCTCGATGCTGCCCGGGCACGATCGCTCCTTCCTGCGATGAAGGTTCAAGCTCCATTCTTGCTTGAAAACAGTTGAGGCCTGACTTATCATTGACATGGGATGATCACACTGGGATTGGATACCTCCGAAGCTCTGTTAGGAGTAGCTTTGTGGGAGGAGGCCCTTCTCGGCGAGTCGATTATGGAAGGGCATCTTCACCACGCGGAAGAGCTCCTTCCCTTGATCGATGGACTTTTAGATAAGTGTATCCTGAGCAAGGATCAGGTCCAGCTGGTCAGCGTCAACCGCGGGCCGGGCTCGTTTACGGGCCTCAGGATCGGTCTGGCGACGGCGATGGGGATCTGTCAGTCTTTGGGAATCCCGTTGGTCGGCGTTGATGGAATGTTAGCCTATCGAGCGCGACTGGATGTTAAGGAGCATGTCTGTGTTCTGGTTCCGGATCGACGGGATCTGCTATACGTTCGGTGGTTTGCCGGAATGAGGGCGATCAGCGAGGTGGAGGTGGTGCCGACTGCTCGCCTGCTTGCGAGAATCTCCCGGGAGCAAAAGGAGCTGTCCGTGGTAGGAAGTGGTGCAGAGCTTCTGCGCGAACGGCTAGAGCGAGTCGCTTCTGTGAAACTCGCGCCGGAGGCGATGAACCATCCGTCGCCGGCGTGGATCGCTCGCTTGGGGAAGGATAGCTACAGTTGTGATCAACTGTACGATTTGGAGCCAACATACGTGGAACCTGCGATCTTCAAGACGATCTCTTAGTGTGAGGTGAATCTGATGGCACGGGTTTGTGAAATTTGTGGGAAGCGACCGGTGGCGGGAAATACGATCAGCCACTCGCACCGACACACGCGTAGAGTAAGAGTTCCCAACATTCAACGGGTGCATGCCTACGTCGACGGGAAGAGGGTATGGATCAATGTCTGCACCCGCTGCATCAAGTCTGGCCGGGTTAAGAAGGTCGTCTGAGGTAGAAAGTGAGGGCCTCTTTTGTGGTAATTGTGGTTCCTGCGCGGTAGCACCGGATGCAAGAATCAATGGCGAGGAGGAGCGATGCAGCTTGAAGTTGGCGCAACCCTCTCTGGGGAGGTTGTCAAAGTCTCCCCCGATGGGGTCCTTGTCTCTCTCCCTGAGGGGCAAATAGGCCTAGTACCCGTCTCTGATTCTCTTCCTCTGGAGACGATGCGTGCCCAATTTTACTCAGGCGCACATGTGATGGTTAAGATCGTCGTGCAGGGAAAGGATGATCGATTCACCCTGTCGATCGTCTCGTCACAGGAGGAGAAACCGTCGGACGCATTTGACCGCGAATTTCATCGTTTGAACCACGTTCTCACTAATCGGCCCTCGAAGATCACCCTGGCGCGGACGCAGCGCGATCGACTGGTGGAGGAGTGCATCGAAGATTGGATCGGGCAGGTTGAGGTAGGGCTCTCTCGCATACGCAAGCATCGTGGCAAGCGCCTGAGCGAGGAATTCTATGACAGAGGGATGGATGGAGGTCTTCATGCCCAAAGGGATGCTCATCATAGATAAGGAACGGTGTAAGGGGTGCGGGCTGTGCATCGTGGCCTGCCCGCACCAAGTGCTTGCCTTCTCCGGTGAGTTGAACCGAAGTGGCTACAACGTTGTCCATATTGAGCGGCCGGAGGCCTGTGTCGGGTGCGGCTTCTGTGCCCTGACCTGTCCAGACGTGGCGATTGAGGTCTATCGGGCGAGGGTTCCCGCCTAAGGAGGGGTGATGGGAGAGCGGATGTTATTGCGAGGGAACGAAGTGATTGCGGAGGCGGCGATCCGCGCCGGTTGCCAGTGCTACTTCGCCTATCCGATCACACCCCAGGCGGAGCTTCTGGAACACATGGCGAGGAACATGCCTCGGCTCGGTCGAACGTTCATTCAAGCAGAGAGCGAAATTGCCGCTATCAGCATGGTCTACGGGGCGGCCTCCGTCGGCGTGCGAACAATGACCTCTTCTTCTTCTCCGGGAATCAGCCTGAAGCAGGAGGGGATCTCCTACCTCGCTGGCTCAAACCTCCCAGCGGTGATCGTCAACATTGTCCGCGGTGGCCCGGGACTGGGGGACATCGCCCCCGCTCAGAGCGACTACTTCCAGGCGACCAAGGGAGGTGGACATGGTGACTATCATATGATTGTCCTTGCCCCATCGACTGTCCCCGAGGCCGGTGAGCTGACCATGCTCGCCTTCGACTTAGCTGACCAATATCGCACCCCGGTGATGATCCTTGCTGACGGAATGCTCGGGCAGATGATGGAGCCGGTGGAACTCCCCGAGCCGATCGATGTCGCCTCTCTCCCCGTAAAGGAGTGGGCGACGACAGGAGCAAAAGGACGTGATCCGAACGTCATCCTGAGCTTCGACCTTGACCCCGAGGTGCTAAAGCGGATGAACCTGGCCCTACAAAAGCGCTACCGTCAGATCGAGGCAAAAGAAGTCCGCTACGAGGAGGCCACAACCGAGGATGCGGATATCCTCATCGCTGCCTATGGGACGGTCGCCCGTATCGCCAAGAGCGTTGTACGGATGGCGAGAGCCGAGGGGATTAAACTCGGTCTGTTTCGCCCGATTACCCTTTGGCCTTTTCCCTATCAACCGCTTAAGGAACTGGCAGGCCGAGTGAAGACAGTGCTCACTGTGGAGATGAGTGCGGGACAGATGTGGGAGGACGTGCGATTGGCAGTTGCAGAGCGGGCGAATACGCCGTTCTATGGGGAGATGGGTGGCGTTGTACCGACCCCACGGCGAATCTTAAGCGAGGTGAGGAAACATGCCAGTTAGTACGGAGAAGATGGTGAAAGTCTTCGGGAGGCCGGCGAGCCTTACCGAGGCACGGTTCACCTACTGCCCTGGGTGCCATCATGGAATTCTAACCCGGATTATTGCTCAGACGATCGATGAACTGGGGATCGTCGAACGGACCGTTGGGATCGCCCCGGTCGGTTGTGCCGTCTTCGCTTATCTCTGGTACCGCTGCGACGCGATTCAGGCCTCGCACGGCCGTGCCAGTGCAGTGGCGACGGGGGTGAAAAGGGCCAACCCGAACCTGATCGTTTTCGCCTACCAAGGGGACGGTGACTTCGCGAGCATCGGAACGGCCGAGTCGATCCACGCTGCGAACCGTGGAGAGAACATCACCGTTATCTTCGTGAATAACCAGGTTTATGGGATGACCGGGGGCGAGATGGCACCGACGAGCTTGGTGGGGCAAAAGACGACGACCACCCCAGACGGCCGTGACCCCGCTTTGTTTGGCTACCCGATTCGCTTTTCGGAAATGATCGCCCAGCTCGATGCACCGGTCTATGTCACCCGTCAGGCATTGTACGATACTAAGCGGATTATGGATGCGACCAAGGCGATCAAGAAGGCTTTCACTAACCAACTTGAGAAAAAGGGATATTCGTTAGTGGAGGTTCTTGCCACCTGCCCGACCAACTGGCGGATGAAGCCGACCGAGGCGAACAAGCACGTTGCCGAAGTGGTTACTAAGGTCTTCCCTCTCGGAGACCTGATAGACAGGGGGTAGCATGGAGTGTTCAGTGATTATAGCGGGCTTCGGTGGACAAGGGGTTATCTTGGCGGGGAAGATCCTCGCTCAGGCTGGGATGGATCACGGTTTGGAGGTGACATGGTTGCCCTCTTACGGGCCGGAGATGCGCGGCGGAACGGCGAATTGCACCGTTGTCCTCTCCGATGAGCCAGTTGGCTCGCCGATTGTCGATGATCCCTCAGCACTCATCGCCATGAATCTACCATCGCTCGATAAGTTCGAGTCCACCGTGGCCAAGGGAGGAACGATCGTGGTGAACAGTTCACTTATAGATCGCGCGGTGAAGAGGGGCGATGCACAGGTAGCTTCCCTTCAGCTGAACGAGCTTGCGGAGAAGGTGGGAAGCATGCGTGCTATTAACATGGTGGCCCTTGGAGCTTACGTCAAAGCAACGAAGATTCTACCCCTAGATACAGTGAAGGGTGCGATGGTGCGGATGCTTGAGAAAGGCGGCAAGGAGAAGTTCGTCACGATGAACGAACAGGCGCTCGAGGAGGGGTATAACGCAGTCTGAGTCTGAGCAGAAACGGCTGATCGAGCGCCGCGAGGCGTTTAAAGGGAGACTCCTGCACCTGGTGGTGGATCGAGTAAGGCTTCCGGATGGCTCGGAATCCACCCGGGAGCTTGTCCTTCATCCCGGGGCGGTGGCGATCCTCCCGATTCTCCCCGACGGGCGGATCATCCTCGTTCGTCAATACCGCCATCCGGTCGGAGCTTCGTTGTGGGAGATCCCGGCAGGGAAGCTCGAGCCGGGCGAGGATCCCCTTACCTGCGCCAAGCGCGAGCTTCTTGAGGAGACCGGATACGAAGCTGCTACTTGGGAGGAGCGTCTTTCCTTCTATACCTCACCCGGTTTCACCGACGAACAGATCACCCTCTTCTCCGCTCGTGGTTTGTCGAGGGTTGCAGAGCCGATACCGGGTGAGATAGCCTCGCAGGATCTATTCGAACAGCACCAACTAGAGGGAATGATGGTTTCAGGGGAGATTCGGGATGGCAAGACCTTGTTGGCTCTCCTTCTTGCAGGAGTCAGAGCCTTAAGAGGAAGCATACGCTGAGCAATCGGAAGCATTCTTTGTCCTCCTATTTTCAGTTTGGCCGTTCCTCAACGGGGGAATACAGCTTTTCCAAGGACTCCGTTCCTGGGAATGTCCGGCTAATCGGGGACGGTCAGATTGGTGGCAAGGCACGTGGCCTGGTTTTTGTGATGGATCACTTGGCAAAAGGCGGTACCCTCACCAGACACGATGATCTCCTTTGCTTCCCGGACTCCCTGATCGTGACCACCGAGGTCTTTGACGAGTTTATGGAGGATAATGATCTTCAGGAAGAGGTCCTTGCTGGCTGTCGGCGAGAGATCGGGTTGGATGAGTTGTGGGAGAGGATTGTGGCAGCTGCCTTTCCCTCTCCGGCACGGAAGGCGCTGAGTGAATTCCTCGAAAAAGAACTCCGCCCCCTGGTGGTCCGTTCCTCCTCGGTGATGGAGGACGACCCGGAGCACTCCTTCGCCGGGATCTATCTCTCTGAGTTCTTAAGTAACACTGGCTCGCTTACAGAACGGCTGGACACGCTCATAGCCGCGGTCAAGCGGGTCTATGCCTCAACCTTTGGCCGGAACGCGCGGGCATATCGGAAGCGTCACGATCTCCCCTGGCAACAGGAGAAGATGGCAATTCTGATTCAGAACATGATCGGGAGTCACTACCCGAACGACCTTTTCTATCCGTTGATTGGGGGGGTAGGCTTCTCGCTCAACTTTTACCCGTGGAGCAATCGGTTGAAGCCGGAGGACGGGGTGGTCCGTCTGGTGGTTGGGGTGGGAACGCGTGCAGTGGGACGTGAGTATGCACGGGTCTTCTCACCCAAGGTACCGGGGCTGCGGCCGGAGGGCTCGGACGTGAGGACCGTCATCCGTTACTCACAGGAGACGGTAGATGTCCTCGATATGCGAGAAAGGAGGCTTGTCTATACGCGACTTTCCGAGTTGGATAACCCGCTTTTAAGAAAGGTCTGCTCGGTGGTCGACTCCGAGGGGGCACTGAGTGAACCGTTCTCCATACTCCCGCCGGGAGGGCGGTACGTCGCCTCCTTCAACCGCTTTATTGAGGGGAACACCTCCATGCCCTTTACACCGCTAGTTTGTGATCTCTTCGCCAGCCTCCAGGATCTCTTCGGGTTACCGGTCGATATCGAGTTTGCTGTCGATTTCCCTTTGTCTAAAAAGGGCAATGAGACTCCCCTGTTCTACCTGCTCCAGGCGAGGCCGCTCGGGGGACGCCCCGAGCACCGGCGGGTCCGACTTCCCTCCTTACCCCTGGAAGAGACGCTCCTTGTATGCCATCAGGTGCTAGGGAATGGCAGGCGGAAGCGGATTCGCCATCTGATATTTGTGGATCCCGTTACCTATCGAGCAGAGGATGCCTATGCGATCGCGCGCCGCGTCGGCGAGATCGATCAGCAATTGGAGGGGGAGGAATATATCCTGATGGGGCCTGGCCGATGGGGGACCTCAAACCCAGAATTGGGAGTACCGGTTCAGTATGGTGAGGTCGCTGGCGCTTCGGTTATTGTGGAGATGGCCACGGAATCCTTCTCCCCTGAACTCTCCTATGGAACGCACTTTTATGCCGACATGGTTACGGGAGGGGTGTTGTACCTTCCCTTCCGCGAGGAGCAGGGTGATTTTCTAAATCGCGCCTTGCTCGAACAGCAAGAAGTCCTCTGTGATGGCGAATGTCTGAGGCACTTTCGGATCGATGAGGGGTTAGATGTCTACGTTGATGGGAAAGGGGAGGAGGGCTTGATTGCGCTTCACAAGCGGACAAGTGGCTGATCCTTGCACAAGAGGTTTCTCGGCTTGTATGATAATCTACGGAAAATTCCAATAGAGGATTGGATGATGGTTTCTGATCTGGCATCGACAAAGAATCTGATCTGCGCTATCATCGATCCAGCATGAGAGAGTTAGACGATAGAGCGTTCCTTACTAAGTACGATAGGGAGGGGATGATCTTTGTTCTCGATCGCTTCGTCGACCAGTGCAAAGAAGCGATCGAGACCGGAGAGCGGTTTGACTTCCCTGTTACAGCGGACATCGATCAGGTCATCGTCTGCGGGATGGGTGGTTCGGCGATGGCCGGAGAGATCGCGAAACGCTTTGCGCAGATTCCTCTGTTTGTCAATCGAAGCTATGACCTGCCGGTATTTATCGATCGGCACACGTTGTTAGTGGCAATCAGCTACTCCGGAAACACGGCAGAGACCCTCTCCTCCCTCGATCAGGGTATAGGAAGGTGCACTTCAATACTCTGTATCTCAAGCGGTGGGAAGATGGGAGAGATCAGCAAGGCCCAGGGAATCCCCTGCCTTAAAATTCCATCGGGCTACCAGCCACGGGCAGCGATGGGCTACCTTGCCCTCCCGCTTCTCGTCACTCTCTCCCGGATCGGTCTCCTTGAGGATATCGGGCCCTGGGAGACTCTTCTCCAGGAGCTCGATCGGGTCAGGGCTCGGTGCACTGCCACCGTTCCCATCGAGGAGAACCCTGCCAAACAACTTGCCCGTCTCTTAAACGGCCGGATCCCGTTGATCTATGGAACCGTCGATAACAGCGATCTAGTCGCCATGCGCTGGAAGACGCAGATCAACGAGAACGCGAAACAGCCCGCGTTCTGGAACGTCTTCCCTGAGTTGAACCACAACGAGATCCTTGCATTGGTGGGGGCGAATCTCCTTGCAAATCAGTACGTCCTCCTCCTTCAAAACGGCTACGATCTCCCTGAGAACTGCAATCGCATGGAGATCATGATGTCCCTGTTCGAGAAGAACAAGGTTCCGGTCACCGAGGTAAAAGCCGAGGGTGAGAGCGAGCTTGCGCAGGTCCTCTCGCAGATCTACCTCGGCGATTACGTCAGCTACTACCTTGCTCTCCTAAACGAGGTCGATCCAACACCGGTCGTCCTGATAGAGGAATTTAAACAAGCTCTTGCGAAGAGAGAGGCCCTCTTGAGAGAACAACAATGAAGACGATCATTCTTGCTGGCGGGTACGCCACGCGCCTTCACCCGATCACCACAAACCGCGCAAAACCCCTCCTCCCGGTCGCGGGAAAACCGATCATCGACTACGTTCTCGCGACATATCCATTCTCGGATCGTCCGATCCTCTCCACCAATCGACGGTTCGCTCCTCAGTTTATAGCCTGGCAAAAACAGTCCGGTCGCAACGTCGAGATCGTGGTGGAGGAGACGAGAGCAGAGGCGGAGAAGTTGGGAGCTGTCGGCGCGATTGACTTTCTCATCCAGACACTCGAAATCGAAGATGACCTCCTGGTGATCGGGGGGGATAACATCTCCGAGTTCTCTATCGAGTCGTTTATCGCCGCGTACCGAGGGCGCCCGCTGGTCGCCCTCTACGACATCAAGGATATCGAAAGAGTGCGAGAACGGTACGGAGTGGCGGTCGTCAAGGACGGCCAAATCATTGAGTTCCAGGAGAAACCCCAACAGCCCCGGAGTACTCTGGCGAGCACTGCTTGTTACATCTACCCTAAGGAGGTTCTTCCCCACTTCCAGGTGTTTTTGAAAGGGGCAACGTCCGGCAAAGACGCCCCCGGGTACTTCAACGCCTGGCTTCTCAAGGAGAAGGGCGTCCGCATGGATGCGTTCACCTTCGACACCGGCTGGTACGACATCGGAGATCGCGCCTCCTACATCGAGGCAAATCAGCACTACGCCAAGCGCGATACAATAACAGGTGAAAACGTCTCAATCGAGCGTTCGACGGTGAGAAACTCTGTGATCTTCGACGATGTGGTGATTGAGAACTCATCGATTGTCGGGTGTGTGATCGATCAAGGTTGCTCGCTTGGAGGGGTAACTCTTGAAGACTGTCTGGTTGGGGCGGGTACGATAATCAAGCGGGCGTAAACCAGCCCCAGCGGAGCCTCTCTATCTTGATCATTTGCCCTTGTTTCCAGCAACTACAAAGCAGAGATCCGCTACGTTAGTACCGGTGGGGCCGGTGATGATGAGATCCTCGGCCGCGGCCAAAGCAGTATATGAATCGTTACGCGCCAAGGCATCCCGAGGGTCAATCCCCTGTGCTCGCAAGCGAGCTATAGTTTCTCCGTCGACCATTCCGCCCGTAGCATCAGTTGGACCATCACGGCCGTCGGTCCCGATAGAGCTGATCACAACTCGAGGAATCCCCTCGATCCCCAACGCGGCCGAGAGCGCGAGCTCCTGATTGCGTCCCCCTTTGCCGTTTCCGCGCACGGTAACCGTTGTCTCTCCCGCGGCGAGGATCAGAGCAGGGGGCTTTATCGGACGGCCGAAAGAAATCTCTTCTCTGGCCAGTGTAGCGAGGACTCGTCCCACCTCGCGGGCCTCACCTTCCAGGGTGGTGGTGAGAATGAGCGTGTGATAGCCTAAGCGCTTTCCCTCAGCTTGGGCTGCGGCAGCAGCCACACTTCCAGACCCCACGATTACATTTTGTACCTTAAGAAAGCTTTGATCGCCGGGCTTTGGGGTCTCCAAAACATCGCCGCAGACTCCGGCCTCGATGCGGGCCCGCACTGACGGGGGAACCTCTCCCCATAGGCCATAGCATTGGAGGATCTGTCTTGCGTCGTTAAAGGTGGTGGGATCAAGTGCGGTAGGGCCGGAGGCGATTGCCTCCAGATGGTCGCCGGGGACGTCGGAAAGAACAAGGGCGAGAACCTGAGCCGGGAAGGCCCTCTGGGCGAGTTGCCCCCCCTTCACCTGAGAGAGGTGCTTTCGTACTATGTTTAATTCCTGGATCTTCGCGCCTGAGCGAAGGAGGAGCTCGTTAGTTCTGGAAAGGTCAGAAAGCGTAATACCCGACGTGGGGAGGGTTAAGAGGGCTGAACCTCCACCGGAGATAAGGACGATCACAAGGTCCTTCTCCCTTGCCGCATCCACAAGCGAGGCGATCCGCCGGGCTGCAGCAAGGCCCCGTGCGTCCGGTATCGGGTGGGCGGCCTCAACGACCTTCACTCTTTGGGTAGGCACCAGGTACCCATCGGCTGTGACGATGAGCCCAGTGGAAATTAGGTCTCCCAGCAACTCCTCCAATGCGACGGCCATCCGTGCTGAGGCCTTCCCCATTCCCACGACGATGATTCGCTCAATTTGCGCAAGGTCAAAGGTCCGTCCTCCAACGGAAAGGTGCTCCTCCTCCATGCGCACGGCTCGGCGCAGGCACTCCTCAGGGGTCACTGCGTTCAGAGCCGCTTGAGCAATCTGCCAGAGATCAGCTCGGAGTTTCACTTGTTTGTCCATTGATTCCTTTCTCCAATAGCTTTTTCATCTACCCGCGCAGTTCTCACCAAGCGCATCGGGCTATCTAAACCGCGGCCCCATTTTCAAGCCACCACTTAATGTTACCAAAGGGAGTGTAATCCTCCATAAAATAGGCGAGGAGTCCGCACTTTTTAAATGTCTATCCCCTGAATCCTCACCATACTCGTGGTGCATACTTAGAGGTATCGCGGTGTTTACTCCTTGACAAAACAAGAGTGCCATGGTAGATTAACATTAAGGCGTTTTGCAAAAGTTCATTGCCAAAGTTCAGAGTGTGCTTTTTTAAAAGAGGGGTTCTATGCTTCAAACAGCTAGGAACCAACAGAGGCAGAGGGCGACGAGCTTGATCAGGGTCTTCCTTGCTCTGAAAGCAAATTCCCCGTCAACAAAAAACGATATCTGCGTTTGCCTAAACCTCAGTCGCCCGACGGTGGATAGAGCGATCACCACGCTTCTGGAGCGGGGGCTTGTAGAGCGCGATGGACATGGTCCTTCGGAGGGGGGCAGGCGCCCTGTCTTCTATAAGTTAAATGAACAGGCTCGCTACGCCATCGGGGGCGACCTCGAGTTGCCTGAGCTCAATCTAGTCCTGTGTGGACTGGAGGGAATGCCAATCGCATCAAAGGGTTTCATCGAGCCTCAGAGCTTCACTGAGCGGCGAGTTCAAATGGGAGTTTGAGGTGAGCATGGCACAAGATCGCCGGTTCGGTTGCGCAAAAGGTGGTGCGTTATTTGTCTTGCAGAAGGTCTTCAATCGGCCAGCTGTCTTACTTAAAGGGTTGATCGTCTCTCTACTTTAAACATAGGAGGTGATAGAAGGGAACAGAGCAAGGACACCTGAGATTCGATTGAATAAAAGAATTAAGGAGGTAGGAGATGCTTAAAAAGTTGTTGGTTCCTTTGCTGGTGCTTTCGCTGTTGGGCGCTATCGCAGTCGTGGGAGTTGCTCAGCAGAAGGTGACAATTGCGACACTTTGGAGCGGAGAGGAGTTGGAGGATTTCGAACAGGCTTTGGTCCCATTCGAACAAGCGACAGGGATCGATGTAGTCGTGGAGAGTGTGGGTCGAGACCTTCCTGCGGTACTCGTTATTCGAGTAGCGGCTGGCAATCCCCCCGATGTGGTTGTTATGCCTAACCCGGGGCAGATGAGGGAGTTCGCCAAGTCCGGGGACCTTGTCCCTATTGATTCCTTCATGGACATGGAGAAGCTGCGGGCTAATTACGGGGCGACCTTGGACGACGCCTCCTACGGCGGTCAGGTCTACGGGTTCTTCTTCAAAATGGCGGTGAAATCGCTAGTTTGGTACAACCCCAGCAAGCTTTACGCGACTGGCCTGGGCATACCCGACAGTTGGAACGAGTTGCTATACGTGACCGAGAAACTTGCCGCAACAGGGGTGACCCCGTGGGCAGTGGGGCTCGAGAGTGGTGCGGCCTCTGGCTGGGCCGGTACCGACTGGATTGAGGACATCATGCTTCGAACCGCTGGACCGGAGCTTTATGACAAGTGGGTCAACCACGAGATCCCTTGGACTCACCCGGCAGTGCGGAACGCGTTCGAGATGTTCGGCCAAATCGTTCGCGGTGGGGCCTCCGATTGGTCAGTCGTCTACGGCGGCACGACCGGGGTTGTCAGCATCAACTTCGGTGACTCGCCAGCGGTGCTGTTTACTGACCCGCCGGGCGCCTACTTCCACCGCCAGGCTAGCTTCATCACTGGGTTCTTCCCAGAGGGCGTTATACCCACGGAGGACTACGACTTCTTCCCCTTCCCGGCCATCGACACACAGTTTGGCATCCCTGTCTTGACCGCGGGGGACATCATCTCAACGTTCACCGATCGGGCAGAGGTGAAGCAACTCCTTGACTACCTGGCTTCAGCAGAGCCCCAGGCCATCATGGCAGCGGTTAGCGGCGGATACCTTTCGGCCAACAAGAGCTTGTCCCTCGATGTTTACCCCGACGAGCTCACCCGCAAGATGGCCCAGACGCTCACTGAGGCTAAGGTGGCCCGGTACGACGGCTCCGACCTGATGCCGGCAGCAGTGGGCGCCGGAACCTTCTGGACTGGAGTGCTGGACTACGTCACTGGAATACCCCTGGATACGGTGCTGGGGGCGATCGAGGCAAGTGCAATCGACGCCTATGGAGAACAATAGGGCAACCTAAGCTCTAGATAAAACCTCTGAGGCCACCTTTACGGTGGCCTCAGATTTCATTCTCAAGCAGGAGGATTAGTCTGCGCACAGGACGGTTGCAACCCTGGCTGTTCGTTGGTCCAGCCTTGATTCTGCTTGGTTTCTTTCTCGTTTACCCATCAATCGATACACTCCGCCTGTCTTTCTTCGGCAAGAGAGCAGAAAATTTTATCGGTTTTGCCAACTACATATATTGCTTCACTAATAAGACGATGTTGACCGCGTTTCGCAATAACGCCCTATGGGTGGTTGTCTTTACTACATTCACCGTCTCTTTTGGGCTTGCCCTTGCGGTGTTGTTAGATCGAGTGCGCTATGAAAAAATTATTAAATCCATCGTCTTTATTCCGATGGCGATCTCAATGGTTGGAGCGGCAACGATCTGGAAATTTGTGTACGCGTTTAGGCCCGCAGGCGCGTCACAGATTGGTCTTCTTAATGCAATTGCAGGCGTTTTTGGAGCTCAGCCTGTGGGATGGTTGATTGAGAGACCTTGGATCAACAATCTCTGCTTGATTATCGTAGGAATATGGATGTGGACGGGTTTTTGTATGGTGATACTCTCAGCGGCGTATAAGAACATCCCCAGGGAATTGATGGAAGCAGCACGGATCGACGGAGCGAACGAATGGCAGGTATTCCGCAAGGTGATTCTCCCCCTGTTGAAACCGACAGCAGCGGTCGTGGCCACCACCATGGTGGTAACCGTTCTCAAAATCTTCGATATCGTCTACGTCATGACCAACGGCAATTTCTCCACCGAGGTGATCGCCAATCGCATGTATAAAGAAATGTTTAACTTCCGCAATTTTGGCCGGGCCAGTACGATCGCGGTGATCCTGCTCTTACTCATCATTCCCGTGATGTTGTTTAACATCCGGCGGTTCAGGGAACAGGAGGCGATACGATGACGGGGAGGCTGACCAAGGCTCTCTCCCGGGGGCCGCTGCATATCGTGATTATAATACTCGCACTGGTTTGGATGCTCCCTACTCTGGGGCTGTTGTTCACCTCGTTCAGACCTCCCAATGATGTGGCCTGCTCTGGATGGTGGACTGTCTTTGAACATCCGTTTAACTTTACACAATACACGCTGCGAAACTATGAGACCGTTATCGGTAGGGTTGGCATGGGACGAGCCTTTCTGAACAGCCTCACGATCAGTATCCCAGGAACTATCATCCCGGTTATGGTTGCAGCATTCGCGGCGTACGCCTTTGCCTGGATGAAGTTTCCCGGCAGGCAGATCCTGTTCATCATCGTGGTCGCCCTGTTGGTGGTTCCTCTTCAGATGACATTTATCCCCATATTGCGAATCTTTAATCGGCTACACCTTGCTGGCACCTTCCCCGGCGTCTGGTTAGCTCATACTGGCTATGGGCTCCCCTTGACCGTCTATCTGCTGCACAACTTCATCGGAGGGTTACCGAGCGAGCTCTTCGATTCCGCCTCTATTGATGGGGCTTCGCCCCTGCAAACCTTCTTTAGGCTCGTGTTGCCGCTTTCCGTCCCGGCGATCGCATCGGTCGTCATCTTTCAGTTCTTATGGGTATGGAACGATCTTCTTGTCGCGCTTATCTATTTAGGAGGGACACCGGACGTTGCTCCGGTGACGCTGAAGGTGGCGAACTTGGTCGGCTCACGTGGTCAGGACTGGGAGCTGCTCACTGCTGCTGCCTTTGTCTCTATGGTACTCCCTCTTATCGTTTTCTTCTCGTTGCAGCGCTACTTTGTCCGGGGCATTCTAGCAGGATCGGTGAAGGGGTAAATAAGGGAGGGACCCATGCTTGATCGCTACAGCACAATACTTGTAACTGGTGGCTCAGGTTTCATAGGCAGACACCTAGCAAACGCTCTGTTATCTTTGGGTAAGCAAGTGGTTATATTAGATAACCTCTTCACGGCGCTAAACAAAGAAGCTCCGCCTGGTACAATGCTAGTCCAGGCCGATGTGCGGGATTACAGACAAATTGCCGAGGTAGCCAAAGGTGTAGAATTAATTTTTCATTTAGCGGCCAATGCCAGTGGCACCGTCTCCATCGAGGATCCTCGATACGACCTTGAGACGAACGCTATGGGAACCTTCAACGTTTTAGAGGTTGCGCTTTCTGCCAGAGTGAAAAGATTCGTCTATGTCTCCTCAGCATCGGTTTACGGCAGGCCTCAACGATTTCCTATGGATGAAGAGCACCCAACGAGGCCGTTTATGCCCTATGGAGCGTCCAAGCTAGCCGGGGAGTTGTTTTGCCACTCGTTCTTTGAAACTTACGGTTTGCCAGTTGTTGTGGCAAGGCCATTTTGCGTCTACGGTCCTGGAGAAAATCCGAAACTAGCTCTGGTTGAGGTTTCCCGTTACCTTCGTTGGCATCTTAACCACAGGCCCATACAGGTTGTTGGAGACCCGGAACGCAAAACAAGGGATTTTGTCCATGTGAGCGATGTTGTGCAGGGCTTGCTCCTGATTGCGGATCAGGCGAATCCAGGAGAGGTGTTCAACCTCGGGTCGGGTGAGGAGATATCCATGCGGGAACTGACAGAGGTCATCGGTTCTGTCACTGGCCGGGCGGCCATCGTCAATGAGATTCCTGACGTTACGGAAGATACTTATCGCCTCGTGGCAGACATCTCGAAGATCAAGTCCCTAAGCTATGTTCCGATGGTATCGATAGTTGAGGGGGTAAGGCGATTAGTTTTAGAATTAGGAGAAAATCCCGCTATGCCGCGCGGGGCAACCATCTTTAAGAGGGGGCAAAGGGCTGAGGGGTAAAGGGCCCAGTTCGGTCCAGGATTCCTCACTCCTTTTGTCCTAGTCGGTGTTATTGCCCGTGCCATCACCTTATGGGACTGTTACTAATATATCAGGGAGATGGAGTTTCAGTATACTCACCGGATGAGGAAGACATGGTTGAGACCTTGGTCTAGGAGGTGACTAAACCGATTTTCAAAAAGTGCCCAATTAACCGGGTTACCCATTGCCTGTTGAATCGGCTAAAAGAGAGCACAATCTCAGAAACACTTAGGAACTACAGGAAGGATAAAAGGACGAGTTATCGCTGGCCGACCGGGGTACTACCTCAGCCGGCTAGCATGGGTCATTTGTTTTAGCAGAGGTAAAACATGAACCAGGGTATGAGAGATCTCCATTACGAGGCGGTCATCTTTGACCTTGATGGCGTCGTGACACTGACCGCTAGCGTGCACGCTGCTGCTTGGAAACAGCTTTTTGATGGGTACTTGAACAAGAGGGCAGAGCGAGACGACGAGCCATTTTCTCCCTTTGACAGTCGCAAGGACTACCTCCACTACGTTGACGGGAAACCGCGCTATGAAGGGGTGAGAAGCTTCCTCGAATCCCGCGGGATTCACCTTCCCCAAGGTACCCCATCCGATGGGCCGGACGAGGAGACACTCTGCGGGCTAGGGAACAAGAAGGATGTTTATTTTAAGCAGGTTTTGGAGGAAAATGGTGTAGAGGTGGATCAGGCGACCCTGACCTTCATCCACGAGCTACAAGGTCATGGGGTAAGGGTTGGGATTGCCTCCTCAAGCAAGAACTGTTTGCCTATCCTCCGACGGGCGGGGATCGAAGGCCTCTTTGAGGCGAGGGTGGACGGTGTTGTTTCGGAGTCGCTGGGGCTGAAAGGGAAACCTAATCCGGATATCTTTTTGAAGTGCGCAGAGCTCCTGGGGGTGGAGCCTGATAGGGTAATAGTGGTGGAGGATGCCGTCTCCGGTGTGCAGGCTGGGAGAAACGGACGTTTTGGTCTAGTGCTTGGAATTGACAGGGGGAACATCCGTGCCACTCTGCGGGAGAACGGGGCCGACTTAGTAGTAGAGGGTCTTGCGGAAACGACGGTGGAGAGGGTTGACGCCTGGTTTTTGAACCGTGCACACAGGCGCCCATCGGCCCTTGTGCATTGGGATAGGCTCAAGCAGAAGTTCTCCGGGAGACGCGTAGCGGTCTTTCTCGATTATGACGGGACCCTCACTCCCATTGTGAGTCGTCCTGAGCTGGCGGTCCTCTCAGTTGCGATGCGTGAGGTGGTGCGAGAGCTTGCCAGCGTGTGCAGCACAGCCATCATCAGTGGACGCGGGCGTGAGGATGTGGCCGGAATGGTCAAGCTTGACAACGTATACTACGCGGGTAGTCACGGCTTCGATATCACCGGACCGGATGGTTCTCACATCCAGTATGAGGTGGACGGAAGCCTACAACCACTGATCGATGAGGTCTCCAAGGAGCTCGTCAGACAAGTGCAGGGCATTAAGGGAACGCTGATCGAGAACAAGAGGTTCTCTCTCGCGGTTCATTACAGAATGGTTGCTGAGGTGTATGTGCCGAGGCTGGAGGGGATAGTTGATCAGGTAGTAAAGGAGCACCCAAAGTTACGTAAGGCTCACGGCAAAAAGGTTTTCGAGCTGCGTCCTGACATTGATTGGGACAAGGGTAAGGCACTGCTTTGGCTGCTTGGTGCTCTTGAGCTGGATGGCCCCGAGATCATTCCTCTCTACATAGGAGATGATACTACGGATGAGGACGCTTTCGCGGCCATAAGTGATCGGGGAGTTGGGATCCTCGTCACCGATGCGCCCCATCCAACGGCAGCGGGCTACTCGGTCCAGAACACTGGTGAGGTCGGGGAGTTTCTCAAGCTACTTACCCGGTACGTGAAGGAGAGGCAATGATCGATCACTGGGTTCTCGTCTACGAAGGGCTTGATCGCGATCAAGAGCGGTTACGCGAAGCTCTGTGCACACTGGGAAACGGATACTTTGCTACCCGAGGCGCCGCCGAGGAAGTACATGCGGACGAGGTCCACTATCCAGGCACCTACATTGCTGGCGGATTCAACCGACTGGAAAGTCAGGTCGCTGGGAGGACCATCATCAACGAGGACTTAGTTAACTTTCCCAATTGGCTATGTCTGACTTTCCGCCCTGACGACGGTGAATGGCTTGACCTCTTGCGCATGGAAATCCTTTCCTACCGGCAGGAGCTCCACCTTCGAGACGGCCTACTAATCCGGCGGTTCCGGGTTCGGGATGGACAGGGAAGAGAGACCTCTGTTGTGAGTCGGCGCCTGGTCCACATGGGCAATCCTCACCTTGCAGCTATCGAGTGCAGTATCACGCCGGAGAACTGGTCCGGGCAGATGCGGATTCTTTCAACGATCGACGGATCGGTGACCAACGCGGGCGTCGCCCGGTATCAACAGCTTAGTAACAAACACCTGCGCATCGTGCAGATGGGAGGCGTGGAACGCGAGGGGATCTACCTACATGTACAAACGAGCCAGTCCCGTTTTGAGGTTGCCGAGGCTGCCCGAACTCAGATTTTTTGTGATGAGCAGCGGCTGACAGCAGTGGTGCACAAGGTGGAAGAAGCAGATTCCATCGGCCAGGAGTTCGCTGTCAAGGTGAGCGGAAATGAAACCATAACGGTCGAGAAGATCGTTGCACTGTACACTTCTCGGGATCGTGGCATCACCGAGGCTGCGCAGGATGCTCGTCTGGCCGCAGCTAAGTGCGGGCGCTTTGAGGAGTTGCTTAAAACGCATCATCAGGCGTGGAAGAAGCTTTGGAGGAAGTTCGATGTGTCCCTCGATGTCTCGCCAGAGGCCGACCATGACAGTTATCCAATCCAGTTAATCCTGCGCCTTCACATCTTCCACCTGCTTCAGACCGCCTCCCCCAACACTATTGGCCTTGACGTGAGCATACCAGCTCGGGGGCTCCACGGGGAAGCGTACCGAGGGCACATTTTCTGGGATGAGGTTTACATCTTTCCCTTTTATAATTTACGTCTTCCAGAGATCACGCGGTCCCTCCTTCTCTACCGCTACCATCGACTCGACATGGCTAGATTGTATGCCAAGGAAGTGGGATTAAAGGGAGCTCTGTTTCCCTGGCAGAGCGGCAGCAACGGTCGGGAGGAGACTCAACTTGTCCACCTAAACCCGATGTCTGACCGTTGGGACCCCGATCACAGCAGGCTGCAGCGTCACGTCAATGCAGCCTGCGCCTACAATATCTGGCAGTACTACCAGACCACCGGTGACAGAGGCTTCCTTGAGCTCTACGGCGCGGAGATGGTACTAGAAATCGCTAGGTTTTGGGCAAGCCTTGCCACCTACAACCAGCAAACTGAACGCTACGAGATTGTAGGGGTGATGGGACCAGATGAGTATCACGAGAAGTACCCCAACGTGGTGGAGGGGGGGCTGAAGAACAACGCGTACTCTAACGTGATGGCAGTGTGGTGTCTCGAACACGCGCTTGAAGTGCTTGAGTTGATATCGGAAGAGAGCCGACAAGAGCTGGTGGAACTTCTCGATCTGAAGGACAGGGAGCTTAAACGCTGGAGGGAAATCGCCCGAAAGATGACGGTCATCTTTCATGAAGATGGTGTTATCAGCCAGTTTGAGGGGTACGAGCAGCTCAAGGAGTTCGACTGGGGTTCCTACCGTAACAAGTACGGCCAAATCGGGCGGGCCGACAGAATTCTCAAGGCCGAGGGCGATTCGTCCGACAACTACAGACTCTCCAAGCAAGCCGATCTGTGCATGCTGTTCTACCTGCTTGGTTTAGAAGAGTTACAAAGCATATTTGAACGGTTGGGCTATCCACTCGATGATAAGGCCATCCGCAGGAACGTGGAGTACTACCTGCAGCGTACATCCCACGGGTCAACCCTCAGTTATGTTGTCTTTGCTTCTGTATTAAACAGAATAGACGGGACCAAAGCTTGGGAGTACTTTCGCACGGCCCTGCGAAGTGACATCGAGGACATTCAAAGGGGCACGACTCCTGAGGGAATCCATACGGCTGCAATGGTGGGTACCATCAATATGGTGCTGCACAACTATGCCGGGGTCGATATCACATCTGCCGGAGTCAGTGTCTCACCGCACCTCCCCGATGCTATTTCACGCGTTCGCTTCCGCGCGGCTTACCGAGGTGACTGGATAGATCTGGACATAACCAAGTCAGAGCTTCGGGTAGTAGTGGACAAGAGCGCCCTGAGGGTCGTACCGGTGCTGGTCGATGGCGCCAGTCACCTTATTGAGCCCGGAGATGTTCGAGAATTTTCCTTGCCGTAGGCTGTTTACGCTCAGTGAGAAGTATATCGGGCTTTAAGGTGAGTGCCTTGTTAGCTTTGAAGGCCGGCGGCCTGCTGAGCGAGTGCTATCGCGCCGTATACTGCGGCATCATAGCCTAACGGAGTCAACAGAACTTCCGGTGCCTCGACATTCAGGTGCTTGTGCATCTCGATCTTCATGGGTTCAAGGATCTCGGGATGCTCTAGAACCAGTGTTCCCCCGACCGTGATGATCTGAGGATCATAGGCATTGGCAATATCGGCGAAGGCGATCCCTCCATAGTAGCACGCTTCGCCAATGGCACTCTGGGCCAGTCTGTCCCCCGCCTCAGCCGCAGCGAAGACGAGCGGTGCTGTGACCCTCTCCAGCCCGCTCGAATCAGAAGGATCTTCGCCTTCAAATCGCGCGTCTTTACGAGCTTGCTCCCAAGCTAGCTTTCTGAGAACGCTCCCTGGTCCTTCTTTTAAGTTTGCTGGCTGGGAGCGCAGATGTTCCTTCGCGTTGTTGGCTATTCCTGTGCCGGAGCAGTACGATTCGACACATCCAAGGTTTCCGCAGCCACATTTCAACCCATCTTTCTTGACGAAGAAATGTCCCACTTCGGCGGCGTTACCCTGCTTCCCGGTCAAGAGATGCCCTCCATCCCATACACCTCCTCCTAGACCGGTACTTAACGTTACATAGACCAAATAGAGGTCACTTTTGTCCTTAGCATCTTTTCCTACCCCGTAATAGACCTCCCCCAGTACGGCCGCGACACAATCGTTCGCCAACCTGACCGGAATACCGAACTCCTCTTCCAACGGCTGCACCAGCGGGATGTATAGTGGCTGAGCTAAGGTAGATTCTGGACGGTGGATCGGCCTGATATTCGTCGAGTCCCGTATGTCACCGTCTTTTAACGGGCCGGCAGAACAGATCCCAAGTGCGGCTACATTGTCGATCCCGGCTTCTTTCATTGCACGGCGCAGTAAGCATTTCATCTGATCGCCTATACCCAGATATGCTAGGCTATCCTTGTAGTCCGCAAAATGGCCTGAGGCAATATCGATCTTCTCCCTGAGCCTGTGTGCGATGTTGCCGTCTCGATCAGCAATGACTAAGGCCAGCTTAGTGGCGCCGATGTCGAACCCTGCCAAGTATTCTTTCATCTTGTAATGATGATGGGTGAGGGATTCCTAGGTGAGAATCTGTTTGCCCTTCGAAAAGACACTGTTCTCTTACGAGCTTGCGCAAGTAACCCAGCCATAATTATCACCTTATCCGTCGATACCACCCTCCCAACTTAACGTCCGCTCTTCTCTGTGTCAAGGGTGGACTTTCATAGGCCGTGACATCATTACAGATCGAGTTTGATAGCCTGCCCTCATTGACCCGCGCTGTGCAGGAAATTTTTTTCTTCTTTCTTCTTGTTGTATAGTATGATGTATAGTTGGGTCGGTTTTCCTATCGGGACGAGATGACGGAAGAGCGCAGGAGGTTAAAGTGGCAGAAGTAACGCTTACCAAGGTTACTAAGAAGTTTGGTGACTTTGTGGCGGTGAACGATATCGACCTAAAGGTGGGGGATGCAACGTTTACCGTGTTGGTGGGGCCATCGGGGTGTGGAAAGACAACGACACTGCGGATGATCGCTGGGTTGGAGGAGACGACACAGGGAGAGATTCGGATTGAGGAGCGAGTGGTGAACCGTGTTCCCCCAAAGGACCGCGATATCGCAATGGTCTTCCAGAATTACGCACTCTATCCCCACATGGACGTGTACAACAATATGGCGTTCGGTCTCAAGCTGCGGAAGATCCCCAAGGTGGAGATCAGGCGGAGAGTGCACGACGCAGCAGCACTCTTGGGGATTGAGGACAAGTTGAAGAGCAAGCCGCGTGCGCTCTCAGGTGGACAGCGGCAGCGGGTGGCGGTCGGCCGAGCGATCGTGCGGGACCCTAAGGTTTTCTTGTTCGACGAGCCCCTTTCCAACCTGGATGCCAAGCTGCGGGTGCAGATGAGGACGGAGCTGGAACAATTGCACCACAGGCTTAAGACGACAACGATCTACGTAACGCACGACCAGGTGGAGGCGATGACGCTGGGGGACAAGATCGCGGTGATGAAGGATGGGGTGATCCACCAGTATGCCTCGCCTCAGGAGACCTACGATCATCCGGAAAACCAGTTTGTGGGTGGGTTCATCGGGAGTCCGGCGATGAACTTTCTTAACGCGCGTGTTGGGATCAAGGACGGAAGGGTGGTTTTAATTGGGAAGGGGTTCCGGCTGGTCCTACCTCAGGGGAAGGGGCAGGATCTTCCCAGTGAGGTGGAGGTGATTGTGGGAATCCGACCGGAAGATCTGGAAGGTCCGGCGCCCGATGGGGAGAACACGATGGAGATGAGGGTGCAGGTGACCGAGCCGTTGGGAAACGAGTTGTTGGTTTACGCTGACTGTGGTGGGGAGCGAGTGGTGGCGAACCTTGATCCTCACCGCCGGGTGGAGGTGGACTCAACGATCAGGCTCAGAGTCAATATAGCCACCGTGCACCTGTTCGACCGCGAGAGCGACCAGACACTCCTCTAACGCCGCCTGCTCACTCGAACAGAGTCAACAGATAGAGAAGGCCGGGATCGACCGGCCGTGGTGTACTCAGAGCGTCTTCCAGGCTGACCGGCTCGATCTTCGTCCCGTGTAGGGCGGTCATCACATCAAAGAGTCCATCCAGAGCGAACTCGATTGCCGCAGCACCGAAGCGGGTGGCGAGGATGCGATCGAAGGGACTGGGACTCCCGCCGCGTTGCAGGTAGGCGAGGTTAGTCACCCGTAAAGGAATTTTCAGTTGCTCCGAAAGTTGGTTGGCTAGATACTGCCCCACTCCTCCGAGACGAACGTGCCCGAAGGCGTCCACCTTAGTCTCGGAGACCACCTGGCCTTCCCAGCCAGCCGGTTTTGCTCCCTCAGCGATAATGATGATACTGAAGTGTTTTTTCCTCGCCTGACGGCGGAGGATCTTTTTATGTACTTCTTCAACGCTGAACTCCTGCTCTGGGATGATGATCACGTCAGCCCCACCGGCAATTCCCCCCAGCAGGCTCAGCCAGCCGCTGTCCCTGCCCATCACTTCGAGGATGAGAACGCGATGATGAGAAAAGGCGGTCGTGTGCAGTCTGTCCAGGGCGTCGGTTACAACTCCAAGGGCTGAGGCGAAGCCGATGGAGTAGTCGGTCATAGAGATGTCGTTGTCAATCGTCTGCGGAATTCCGATCGCCTTCACCCCGTGCTCTGAAAGACGGTGGATTACCCCCAAGGTATCGTCTCCGCCAATTCCAATCAGAAAGTCTATCGCATTGTGCTTTAGTGTGTTAAGGATCCGTTCTACCCCACCCTCGATCTTGAACGGATTGGTACGTGAGCTCCCAAGAATCGTGCCACCGATGTGTAGGATTCCGGAGACGTCATCAACCTTCAGTGGGCGGGTGAGGTCGTCAATTGGTCCCTTCCACCCCTCGAGGAATCCTATTGTCTCTACTTCCTGCTTGTATCCAAAGCGCACGATCGCACGGATCGCCGCATTGATACCCGGAGAATCCCCCCCTCCAGTAAGAACACCGGCTCTTCGCATTTCAGTTTATTCCTAGAAGTGTATGTCCGGCGCTCCCGGCTTGGTCGATCAGCTCCATCGCAACCTGCTTGATCCGCGCTCGCACGAGTTTTCCCACCGTGCGCGGGTCGAAATCGGCCTTCTTCGGGGACCAGTCGCTTCCCGAGAAGAGGCCGGTGGCATCATCTGGTACTCCAGCTGGTGGGATGATCGAGTCGGCGTGCGAGATATAGAAGTCGTAGGCAGCGCGGGAGTACTCGTACTGGTAACGCGTATCCTTGTTCAACTTACACACCCCGTAGTGGATGATCTCTCGGATCTGCTCGGCAAGGAGCCCAGAGGTACCATGGAGGACCAATGGAACCGCAAGGCCTTTGTCAGCCAGTCGGTCGCGGATGCGCTTGGCGATATCGGTGCGCAGGACCACGTCACGCCCCTTGGAGACGCCGTGTTGCGTTCCCACTGAGATAGCGAGTAAATCGGCTCCGGTCCGATTGATAAACTCCACTGCTTCGTCTGGATCGGTGTAGAACGCTTCGTCGGAGATGACTTCGTCCTCGACTCCCTCGATCTTCCCCAGTTCGGCCTCAATCAGGATACCACTCCCTTTTGCTAACTTCACAACCTCATGGCTAATGCGCACGTTATCCTCGAAGTCCTCCTTAGAAGCATCGATCATGATCGAGGAGACAAGTGAGCCCTTGATCACCTCCTGGATCAGGTCCATCTCTTTAACGGTGAAGTGGTCGAGGTTCAAGAAGATGCCGATTGGATACTGATCCCCAAGCACCCGTACCATGTGGGAGAGGGTGCGCAACCCGGCGAGTTTGTCCCCGCCGCCGGCGAAGCCTGCTGCTCCTGGACTGACCTGAACCACAAGATCTGAGCGGCGCTCAGTGTACCCTTCCAGGAGGCCGACAAGGACGTTCGCCTCGGCGATGTTGTTTGCCATAAACGCGTACCCGCCTGCCTTTGCCCGTTGGTAGATCTGTCGCAGTTTCTCGCCGTTTAAAAAAGCCATCACCATCACCCTCCAGGAGGGCTTTATAGCAGCTTCTCCCAGCCCTGTCAAGGTGTGTGCAACCATGCGAGGCGAGCCTTTGCGCGAGCAAGTGAAAAGAGGAAGCGTGCTGACCACCTAAAGCACAGGCAAGCCTTCTAAAAGTATCACCCGACCCTATCTGACGAACGGGATCCTCTTCGAGCTCGCGTTTAGTGTGTATTACCTCTAATTTATATACCCTTAGCTAAGATATGATCAAGAACTTGTCGGGAAGATGGTCTCTTAGGCCAAGGAGGATCCACTTTGCTGGTCGTTCAGGGTGTGGTAGCGACCGAGAGAGCGGTAGCGCTGATAGCGGGCCGCCAGCAGCTTCTTTGGTGGTATATCAGAGACCTCTGCGAGGTGACGCAGGAGGCTCTCTTTGAGGGAAGAAGCGGTCTTATGAGAGTCCTTATGCGCGCCACCGAGTGGTTCGGGGATGGCCTCGTCGATTACCTTAAGGTCAAGCAGGTGCGGAGCGGTCAGTTTGAGCGCTGCTGTCGCCTCCTTCATGCGCTCTTTCTCCTTCCACAGGATTGTTGCCGCTCCCTCGGGGCTGATCACAGAGTAGATCGCATTCTCCAGCATAAGCACCCGATCGGCCACTCCGATTGCCAGTGCCCCCCCCGATCCCCCTTCGCCGATCACAACGGCGATCGTAGGAACGCGCAAATTCGCCATCGTAAGCAGGTTCTCCGCAATCGCGCCTCCGATGTTTAACTCTTCAGATTCTAGACCGGGATAGGCGCCAGGGGTATCGATCAGGCTGATCACTGGAAATGAAAATCGCTCGGCAAGACTCATCGCTCGTCGCGCTTTCCGGTAGCCTTGAGGCCGCGTCATTCCAAAATAGCGTTCCTTGTTTTCCTGCGTCGAGCGCCCTTTTTGCTGGGCGAGGAGTACGACTGGTCGATCGTCGAGTCGAGCAAGTCCCACGAGGAGGGCTCGGTCATCCCCAGTAAGGCGATCGCCGTGAAGTTCGTAGAAGTCGGTAAATACTTCGTGGATATAGTCGAGCGAGTAGGGGCGCTTGGGATGGCGGGCGATCTTCACACGTTCCCAGTCGCTAAGGTTGGCGTAAAGCTCCTTTCGTAGGGCTTCGAGCTTCTTCTCTAGGCGAGCGATCTCCGTGGATAGGTTGATTCCATCCGTTTTATCAAGCTCACGCAGCTCCTTGATCTTGGCCTCGAGGAGGTCAAGCGTCTTCTCATTGCTCATTGCGCCTCCACAAAGAAACCAAGTACCTTCCCCAATTCCTCACGAAGGTCTTCTCGGTTGACCACCCGATCGATGAGCCCGTGTTCGAGGGCGAAAGCATCAGTCTGGTAATTAGCAGGGAGTTCCTCGGCGATTGTGTTTTGGATCACTCGTCGTCCGGCAAACCCGATCATCGCCCCCTTCTCGGCGATGATGATATCGCCCAGACTGGCAATCGAAGCCTGTACGCCACCGGTCGTGGGGTAGGTCATGATGGAGATGAACGGGAGATGCTCTTCGGCAAGGCGGCCGCGCACCGCTGCTGTCTTCGCCATCTGCAAGAGTGAGAAAAGTCCCTCCTGGATTCGAGCTCCACCGGAAGAGGAGACGAGGATGAATGGCTGACGACGGCGGATCGCTTCCTCCATCCCATGACAGATCTGTTCGCCCATTACCGCCCCCATGCTTCCACCGATGAACCGGAAATCCATCACGCCCATGACTACAGGGATTCCAACGATTGTGACACTCCCGATGATGATCGCGCTCGCTAATGCCGTCTTCTCCTGTGCTTCTTCAATCCGCTGTGGATAAGGCTTGGTGTCTTGGAACAAGAGCGGGTCTGAAGCCACTATTGGCTTGGAGATGTCCGTGAAGCTTCCTTTATCGATCAACGATTCGATCCGCTCTTGCGCCGTAAGAAAAAAATACTCCCCGCAGTGCGGGCAGATGTTATTGTTCTCCCGCACGCGGCGTTTGAACACAAGCTCCCCGCACGACTTGCACTTCATCCACAGGCTCTCGTCCGTCTTTTTCTCCAGATTGACGCGAAAGTAGTGTCTGTCCTTGAAAATCGCCATCTGTCACTCCTCAGTGTCGCCTAAACAGGCTGAAGCGAGGTCGCTTCTCCTCCTTGTTAACCGTTTGCAAGCTCTCGGGGAGGACGGATCCGCTGGAGATGACCATGGAGAGCGCGTCTTCCACCGGCATATCGAGGTAGGTCACTTCTCGCTCAGGGATGATCAACATCATTCCCGAAAGGGGATTCGGTGCAGTGGGAACATAGACCAACAGGCATTCCTCCCCGGTTGCGTCCTGTAACTTTCCCAGCTCCTCGTTGGTGACGAGTCCGATGACGTTTATTCCTTCTTTAGGGTACTCAAACATTACGACTTTCTGGAAGGAGGAAGTATCGCGGTCGAGTAAAGCTGTCGTAAATTGCTTCAGGGTTGAGTACATCTTGCGTACCCCGGGGACGGAGAAGAAGATTCTTTCCATGTAATAGTGGAGCGTCCTTCCCAGAAAGTTACGGGTGATAAAGCCGACCAAAAGGACGAGGATTACCGTCATATAGATCCCCATACCGGGGATCCACCGGCCTAAGGATTTTTCCACCATTACACCGAACGGCGTTTCCCGCCCGACCAGTCCGTCGATCAGGTGGTAGATAAACCATAGGATGTAGAACGTCGCCCCGACGGGGATGATCGCCAGAAGTCCACTGATGAACGTGTCGCGCAGACGGCGCAAGAATCTCTTCACGAGTTAACCACCCGCTCCACTCTCATAACCGTATCCTCCACATTGGCGTATTATAGAGGATTATGAACAAGTGCGCACCTTGGCGAAGAACGATCATATGGGCGCTCGTTAGCCTTTTTCTCATCTTCGGGGTTGTAGTCGCAATAAAGATCGTTTACCCGTTGCGTTACGCCGATGCGATCGACCGCTGGGCCGCTGCTCGTTCCCTTGATCCGTACCTTGTTGCTTCGATGATCCGTGCCGAGAGCCGCTTTTATCCTCGCGCCCAATCCCGCTCCGGGGCCATCGGGCTGATGCAAATCACCCCCACGACCGGACAGTGGATCGCCGAGCAAATGGGAGAGGAAAAGTTCGTGGTGGAGGACCTGTACGAGCCGAGCCTGAACATTCGCTTCGGCACGTGGTACCTTGCCTACCTTCTCAATCGCTTCGACGGGGATACCGAGTCCGCCCTGATCGCCTACAACGCAGGTGCATCCAATCTCCTACGTTGGAAGGCAGGGGAGGGCACGATCTTTCCCGAGACGGAGACCTACCTCGCCCGGGTGAAACGTGGATGGTCTGGCTACCGCTTCTTATATCTGCTCCCGCTTCTCGGTGATCTCCTTCGAGCCATCCCGGTTTAGCATTGCAGGAAACGCGGTCTTTGGCTAGTATTGGTGAAATCTTTGAGTCAGTACTTAGGAGGTCTAACTGTGTCGGAGGCGATCAAGTGGGTAAAGAAGGATCCGCTGAAGGAGAACGTGTTCTGGCCAAATGAGGCAATGAAGGAGCGAGCGTGGGTGTCGGACGAGTCGATCTACGCTGAGGCAAAGGCTGATCTCGAGGGGTTCTGGGCCAGGCAGGCCGAGGAGCTTCACTGGTTCAAGCATTGGGACAAGGCCTACGAATTCGCCCCACAAAACTACAAGTGGTTTGTCGGAGGGAAGCTCAACCTCTCTTATAACTCCCTTGACCGCCACATCGAGGCAGGCCACGGTGACCGGATCGCGCTGATCTGGGAGCCGGAACCGGTGGACGAAGAAGCTGTAAAACTGACGTATAAGGAACTCCACCGCCTTGTCTCAAAGTTAGCCAACGTTCTTAAAGGGCTCGGCGTGCAGAAAGGTGACCGGGTCGGGATCTATCTCCCGATGATCCCCGAGGCAGTCATTGCCATGCAGGCCTGCGCCCGTATCGGCGCCCCGCATAGCGTCGTCTTCTCCGCATTCAGTCCTGATTCGTTGCGTGATCGGATGATCGATGCTGGGGCAAAGGTGCTGATTACGGCCGACGGCTACTACCGCCGCGGCAAGGCGATTAACCTAAAGAAGAACGCTGACGCCGGGATCCAGGGGACGCCGGTGGAGAAGGTTGTTGTGGTAAAGCGACTCGACGGCAGCGTACCGATGGAGGCGGAACGTGACTTGTGGTACCACGAGTTGATAGAGGGTGCTTCAGCGGAGTGCCCGGCTGAACAGATGGACTCAGAGGACCTCGCTTTCCTTCTCTACACCTCGGGGACGACCGGGGAGCCGAAGGGGATCATGCACACTACCGGTGGGTATGCGGTCCAGTCCTACATCACGGCCAAATGGGACTTTGACCTCCACGAGGGCGATGTCTACTGGTGTACAGCTGATGTCGGTTGGATCACCGGACACACCTACATTAACTACGGCCCGCTGATGAACGGGGTGACGAGTGTGATGTATGAGGGATCGCCGGATACTCCGGATTGCGGGCGTATGTGGGCAATCATAGAGAAGCACAAGATAACGCAGCTTTACACTGCGCCGACCGCGATCCGGATGTTCTTAAAGTGGGGGGACGAATGGCCGGCTAAGCACGACCTCTCTTCGCTGCGGCTTCTGGGGACGGTCGGGGAACCGATCAACGTCGACGCCTGGATGTGGTACTTCAAGAAGATCGGCGGCGGCCGCTGCCCGATCATTGACACCTGGTGGCAGACCGAGTCCGGAGCAACCCTGGTCAACAGCCTCCCTGGGATCGGGCCGTTCATCCCCACGATTGCCGGGAGACCGTTTCCCGGTGTAATTGGCCGTATCCTCGATGCGGGGGGATCGCCGGTTCCCGCTGGTGAGGGGGGATACCTGTCCATTGTTAGCCCATTTCCACCGGCACTGACGCGCGGGATCTACGGCGACATGGAGCGGTTCAAGGCTCAGTACTACACTGAGTACGGTCCGGAACGCTACTTCACGAGCGATGGTGCACGGGTGGATGAGATGGGGAACATTCGCATCACCGGCCGGGTCGATGATGTGATGAACGTTGCCGGGCATCGCCTTGCCACCGCAGAGGTGGAGAGCGCGCTCGCGCAGAATGACAAGGTGAGCGAAGTGGCCGTAGTCTCGCGTCCTCATGACCTGAAGGGCGAGGTCCCGGTCGCCTTTGTCCTGTTGAAGTCCGGGGTCGCGCACTCGGACGAGATCCGCAAGGAACTGATGGGTACCGTCACCACGGTGATCGGCCCGACGGGACGGCCCGACGAGATCATCTTTGTTGATGATGTTCCGAAGACCCGCTCGGGCAAGATCATGCGCCGGGTCTTAAAGGCGCTCGTGCGTAATGAACCTGTAGGGGATCTGACTACGCTGCAGAACGCCGAGAGTGTCGATCATTTGAAAGAGATGATCGGATACAGCGGCTAAGGAGGTTAGTTTGAGTGAACCAAACAGGAATGTTCCTGCCAATCCGGGGGCATTGGGGCTGGGTGGGTTTGCTCTCTCCACGTTTATCCTGAACATTGTCAATGCCGGGTTAGTCGATGCAGGAACGATAGGAATCGTCATGCCGATTGCCATGCTCTACGGCGGCCTGGCCCAGTTTATGGCAGGAATGTGGGACGTGCGGCGGGGGGATATCTTCGGTGCCACATGTTTTAGTTCCTTTGGAGCGTTCTGGATGGGCCTTGCCTTGTTCTTCTTCTTCAAGCTGGCTGGGGTACAGGCGTTTGTGGATGTCCCTCCGGCAGGAATCGCCGTGGTTCTTATCGCCTGGGGCATTTTCACCGGCTACGCGACGATCGCCTCGCTTAAGCTCCCCAAGGCTGTAACTTGGGTGTTTGTCACCCTGACAATCCTGTTCTTCTTGCTTGCTATCGGAGAGTTCAGCCCGATCGTGCATAAGATTGCAGGTTATGAGGGGATCCTCTGTGCGCTTGTTGCCTGGTACACATCGGCCGGAATCCTGATCAACACTGTGCACGGCCGCACTATTTTCCCCTTGGGAGAGCGAGAGTAAGATACGTTTACTTGCGGGGCAGGGTTCTCCTGCCCCATTTTTTCATTTCAGGTTGATAGAAGGATGGGTGAAGAAGCGGCTCTCTTGAGATTCCGCATGGATCACTACATGGATCACTACTCAGCGAGTCCCCCCGCTTTACCCTCTGGTCAAACTTAGGATTTAAGGGGAATAGCATCTGCTCCCGCGGGCTAAACTTTGAAGCGGGTGAAACGCGTGGTATCCTAGTGAGGGCGCAAAAGGAAAGGAGCGTTATGTCAGTGAAGAAGGATTCAAGCAACCTAGTGTGGCTCGATCTGGAGACAAGCGGACTCAAGGTGGGGCCCTGTGCGATCCTGGAGATTGCGACTATCATCACCGACAAGTACTTAAATGTGCTTGCCGAGGGACCAGACTTGGTCGTCCACCAGCCGGAGAAGGTTCTTGAGGCGATGGATGTGTGGTGCAAGAAACAACACAAGATCTCTGGATTAAGCGATGAGGTCCGTCGCTCGACCCTTTCTCTCGAACAGGCGGAGCAAGAGACGAAGGCCTTTGTTGCCACCTATTGTCCGCCGCAGGCATGCCCACTCTGCGGAAACTCGATCTGCTTTGACAGGCGCTTCCTGATCAAGTATATGCCCACACTAAACGCGTTTTTGAGCTATCGCAATGTTGATGTAAGCACGATAAAAGAGCTTGTGCACCGCTGGTCCCCAGGCGACGCTCTGGAGGAGACTAAGTCCTCGAAACACCGTGCCCTCGATGACATCCGTGAGTCGATCGAAGAGCTGCGCCACTACCGTAAAGCCGTGTTCAAGGAGTAGAATGAGCGATCCTTGGTGGGAGCAGTTGATAAGGGCGCGCGATCAGATCGGAGCATTCGTTCATCGAACCCCGGTGGTGACCTGTGCCGCTATAGATCGCGTCTCGGAGAACACCGTGTTTTTCAAGTGCGAGAATCTGCAGCGAACCGGTTCGTTCAAGTTTCGGGGTGCACTGAACGCCATTTTATCCCTCTCGCCGGAGGAGTCTGCTCGTGGGGTCATTACCCACTCTAGTGGGAACCACGCCCAGGCGGTGGCGTTGGCTGCCAAGCTGCACGGAGTGCGTTCGTTCGTAGTAATTCCGCAGGATGCACCCAGGGTGAAACGGGAGGCAACTGAGGACTACGGGGCAACGATAATCCTCTGCGAACCGACATACGCCTCGCGGGAGCAGACAGCAACACGGATCATAGAGGAAACGGGGGCTGTCTTTGTTGACTCCCACGATGACGTGGGGGTCATTGTTGGTCAGGGAACGGCGGCGGTAGAGTTGATCGAGGAGGCTGGCTCCCTCGATCTACTACTTGTCCCCGTCGGTGGGGGTGGACTTCTTGCAGGAACAGCGATCGCCGCTGCCCACCTCTTTCCAAGAGCAAGGGTGATCGGCTGCGAGCCGGCCGGTGCCGACGACGCCTATCAATCGTTCAAAAGTGGGAAGCGGATTACAGAGTTCACACCGAGAACGATCGCTGATGGACTGCGAACACCTCTTGGGGTTTCCAATTTTGAAATCATCAGGAAGCGCGTCCACGACATTGTCTGTGTCTCCGAGGAGGAAATCCTCTCGGCGATGCGCTTCATCTGGGAACGGATGAAGCTCGTGATCGAGCCATCGAGCGCGGTTGCCGTCGCTCCATTGCTTAACCGCTCTCTTGGCGTGAGCGGAAAACGCGTTGGCGTCATCCTAAGTGGCGGAAATGTCGATCTTGACCGGTTCTTTCAGTTATTCTAAATTCTAATAGCCCGAAGCTGAAACATCCTGACCGCTCAAGGGACATTCATCATTCCCTCTGGCGAGATGCAGCTGAGCAGCATGTGGAGGCCGCATTTGTGAGGAGTGAAACTTCTTTTTCCTAAACGGGTATATAGAACGTCAAAACACAAATTTGACCTCCTTGCTGCCGGAAGAAGCCACATCTCTCTAACGACGGGACCTGCCAAAGAGAAGGTCCCGTCGTTTTTGCGGTTTACCCCGAAGCAGGCTTAGGCTTAACTTAAGAGGCAAATCTTATTTCCCAGGCTGTCCCCAGTGAGGGCGATGGTCCCGTTTCATCAGCGCTCTTCGTCTTGATGGTGGGAAAAGTCCGCGAACAAGTGATTTTGGAAGTGATAGTTGTTCAGTGCTAATCGATGGGGAAATCGAGCCTGCGCACCAGGTCAAGGAGGTCTTCAAAGGTGGTGAAGATCGCCGCTTTCGCATAGATAACGATCCCTTCTGAATCGATGAACACGGTGAATGGGAAAGCGGTGATCTCGCGTTTGACGGTCTCCTCCCGCGGCTGATATGTGCGTGCGACCACCTTTCCCTCATCGTAGAGAACGGGGAAGGTAAGGGAGTACTCGCGGACGAGCTCAGCGGCTTTCTGGGGTGAGTTCCCTGAGCATATGGAGAGGAAGCCAACACGGTCTCCGTAAGTGGTGTGAAACTCCTCGAAAAAGGGAAACTCCTTCTTGCAGGCTCCACACCAGGTCGTCCAAAAATCGATGATGAGTGGTTGACCCATGTAGTCGCTGAGGGAACCTGTTCCTCCATCGAGTGCAAGGAGCGAGAAATCAGGCGCTGGTTCGGAAACGATGGGAAACTTGCTTGTCGCGATCAGCCTCTGTTGCTCAATTAGGCTCTCCAAGTAACCCCACTGAGTGTAGACGAGGAAGAGAACCAGGGCTGCGATTGTGATGGCAAGAAGCGTTTTCACCATGATCCTAAAGGATAAGCGCCCCAGGGGAAGTTTCAAGCTTTTTTGTGATATCTGTCACATTCGGTAAAATGGCCGCATGAAAAGCCTTTTGTTTTTGCTGATGATTGTTTTAGTGCTGCTTTTCCTCACCGGGTGTTGCATCGGTGGGATCTGTTTCTAGCTCTTGATCTAACCTCGCGACAGGGACGAGCTTACCGCAAGATTAGACACCGTCGTTGCAGGAGGCCATCGATCCCCTGGGTGTGACACGCAGCGATGAGGATCGTTATTCCAAGCGGGTTTATCTTGACGTAATCATCCATGATCGTCTGGGGGTCGACGCCGAGGGCATCTTTGTGGTAATGCGACTGCTCGGGGAGTGGTTTCCCGAGTTCGCAAAAGAAGCTGGACGAGATCGACGAGAAAACCCATCAATTCATCTGCTTTACCTTGTCGATCAAGAACCGGTTCAAACTTTGTTTGCGTAAGCATTTCAAGGGTGCGTTGGAGGCAGGGGCTACGCCCAAAGAGCTCGCTTATATCATAGCGCTGGTGTTCGGAGAGAGTGCCGGAGGCGACGACTGCTGAACACACGATGCTTTGGGAGATTATGAAAAGGTCATGAAGGAGAGCATTCAATGCGGTCCTAAGTAAAGGCGGGAACGGAGAGATACTTATCAAAACATGGAAGTTGGGCGGTGTCTCATCATGAAGATCGAGGTCTTCGGAACAGGCTGCCTCCTGGGGTGTTCCAGCTGCAAGATCCCAATTGAAGGTGTCAGGCAGGCGCTTGCTGAATTAGGACTTGAGGGGCGGGTGGTCAAAGTCGACGATGCACTCTTGGCAGAAGGGGTGAACCCTTTGCGGGTTCATTATACCCACGTCTAAAGGGGGCGACAAGAGGAAGAGAGCGATGAGGACATCGATGGGTTGGGCGTTTGTGTCGCTGTGTTGATACGAGGTAGGTCTTTGTCTATCATATGCCAACTATCGCATATGAGGAGCATCCGTGAACCAATGGGTAGATCTTTTCCGTGTCCTGGCAAATGAAGACCGCTTGCGCATCTTATATCTGATTATTCACTGCCAGCAGCGGCTGTGCGTGTGTGAGATTGTAGATGCGCTAGGCCTTCCCCAGTACCAGGTATCAAAGCACCTGCGTCTACTGCGGCAGGCGGGTCTGATCCAGGGTGAGCGCCAGGGACGATGGAGCTACTACGGTGTCTCCCCTGGGGAGAGGGTCGAGGGGGTTGCCCGGTTCCTTGAGCAGGCGATCGCTCCCGATACGTTTGCGAAGGAACTTGCCAACCTAAAGCGGAGGCTTACCCTGCGCCGGGACGGGCGCTGTGTTTACATTCAGCAGACAAATTAACGAGGAGGAATAAGATGAAGAGAATTGTCATCCTTACACTGATCGTCATCGTGGGGCTGGGGTTTACCCTTGTGGCTGCACCGAAGATCGACGTCGATCACCCGGTCTACGATTTTGGAGAGGTGCTTGAGGGATTTCCCGTTACCCATACGTTCGTTCTCAGTAACCTAGGAGATGAGACACTTACGATCTCGCGGGTGTGGGCAAGTTGTGGGTGCACCACCACTGCCCTTGCCAAGACAAGCCTCTCCCCCGGCGAATCCGTTGACCTAGACGCCATTTTGAATACAGCGGGACTGAGTGGAGACATTCGCAATAAGGACATCTACATTGAGTCAAATGACCCAGTAAATCCTACGTTGACCCTTCGAATCATAGGGTCGGTTGAACAAGGGGAAAAGATGCAGAAGTACCATATTCCTGCAGAGGATCTTAACTATTGGTTCTATGTGTTGATCGACCTTCAAGATCAACAGGACTTTGCAGTCGGACACTTGATTGGGGCGATCAACGTTCCTTTATCGGAACTTGAGGACTGGATAAATCCGCTCCCACGTGAGACCCTCATCATCCTCTACGATCAGGACGGCTCGTTGAGCGACGAGGCTGCTCAAGACCTCAATGGTAGTGGTTTTCCCAATGCGAAGAGCCTTTTCGGTGGACTAAATGAATGGATGCGGCGGCTTGATGACAGGTTCCTCCTCTCTGCGACCACGGAGTGAGGAGGCAAGGCTGAGCAAGGGCTTTCAGACCTATCTAGCTTGAAAGGATAAACTGACCGTTGAAAGGGTTATCGAGCGTCCTCCTTCTGCTATCGCTTCTTTCGCTATGTTCGCTGGTTGCTTTGGGGCAGGAGGTGGAGCTCGTCTACTTCTACGAGGACGGCTGCTCTCACTGCGTCCGCACCGAGGCCTTCTTGGAGTCGATCAGCCCGAAGTACCCTGAACTGCATATCCTCCACTACGAGATCCACGACGCCGATGCACACGACTTGTTGGATCGTCTTCTCGCTGCCTACGGCGCGGAACTTGGCCCTGTCCCTATTCTGTTCATCGGAGATATCGCCCTGGTGGGGGATACGTTCTACGGGCTCGCCGAGACACCGACGACCGTGTCTGGACGAGTGGGGGAGATGAGGCTTGAGGAGGTAATCGCGCAGGCGATAGCGGAAAACGCTCTCTCTCCCCTGATGCGGGCGGAGACAACGGAAGGGAAAGGGCTGGCGGGGAAGCTTACCATCCCGGCGGTCGTCCTCGCCGCTGCCGCTGATTCGGTGAACCCGTGCACCTTCGCCGTGTTGGTCCTACTTTTGGGGACGCTCCTCGTTGCTGGGAGGAAAGGGAAGGTTCTCCCGGCGGGACTGGCCTTCATCGCGGCGATCTATATCTCATACTTTTTGATGGGGATCGGGATCTTCTCTGCGATCCAGGCGGCAGGGGTGCAGCGGCCGTTCATCCTCGCGGTATCGGGCCTTGCGATCCTGCTCGGATTGTGGCACATGAAGGACTACTTCGCTTACGGTAAGTGGTTTGCGATCGAGGTCCCGCAGCGGTGGCGACCGGCGGTGAAGCGGATTACCTCCTCGGTTGTCTCCGTCCCCGGCGCGTTCGCTGTGGGAGTCATCGACTCCTTGTTTCTCCTTCCCTGCTCTTCGGGACCGTACATCGCGATTCTCGCTCTCCTCTCTAAGACGACCACCCGGGCGCAAGGGACTGGACTCCTTCTCTTCTACAATCTGATCTTCATCCTTCCTCTTCTCATCATAACCCTGGCGGTCCATTTCGGATACACGACCACAGCACGGGCGGAGCGATGGCGCTCGGCTCGCCTGGGGAAACTCCACCTGGTATCGGGTATCGTTATGTTCCTCTTAGGGGCGGGGATGATCCTTGTCCTTCAGTTGGGATATCTCTAAAGCTAAGGAAGGAGGAAACGTGATCAAACGAAGCTTTACGGTGCTTGCTACAGCGGCCCTTCTTCCGGCTGTCATCGCGCTGATTGCTTTCCCACAGGTCCAAACTGAGTCGCAGGTCACACAACCGGCGATCGTTGTCTTCTACGAGGAGGGCTGCCCGGACTGTGTGCAGATGGAAGGGGCGCTCGAGGAGCTCGTCGTCGGCCACGACGAGCTTGTGATCATCCGCTATGAGATCAACGAACCTGGAATGATGGATCTCCTATGGAAGCTCTCTTCCCACTATGGGGTACTGGCAACGAGCGTGCCAGTGATCTTTGTTGGGGAAGAGGCGATCGTGGGAGCGGGCCGGGCCGAGGAGTTTCATCTACGTACCGCCGTGGATGATTGTATCACCTACGGCTGTCCCTCCCCGCTTGCCGGTACGCAAAGGAGTGGCTTTCCGTGGAGAGATCTTCTCAACCTAGGTGTATTCGTCTCCCTGTTTTTCTTTCTTCTCTTCTTGCAAAGTGGATGAACGTTGCCCAAGGAGAGCAAAAAGCAGCAAGCTATATGCCATAACTTGTTTTAGCCATCTGCGCTTCCTATACTGAGAGGTGGGACGACATGAGTGAAGGCAAGGATTGCCGGTTTGCAACGCTTTCTAACGAACAACTCATCGAACTACTCCGCCTGTCCCTTAAAGGGACCTCTGACTCCTTATACCTTTCTTGCCTGCGGGAGGAGATCGTCAGTCGGAACATCGGGCTAGTGAAGTCGATCGCTGTTGGATTTTTAAACTCGGGTGAGCCACTCGATGATCTTATCCAGGCCGGCTACATGGGTCTATTGAATGCGGTGGCAAACTTCGATCTAGCGCGAAATACCCGCTTCTCCACCTACGCCAGCCACCTGATTAAGGGGGAGATTCGCCACTACATCCGCGACAAACACTCGACAATCCGCATCCCCCAATGGGTGCAGGTGATGAATCGAAAGGTGAAGGAGGCAGAGGAGGCGTTCTTCAAGGAGGAGGGATACCCTCCCCCGATCGCCGAGCTTGCCAATTGCCTTGATATCAGCGAATCACAGCTTGTCGAGCTCCTCCGTGGACGCAAGGCGATGACCTACATCTCGATCGACCAGGAGCGGCGCAGTGTGGATCCCAACCCCTCTTCCCCCGACATTACTCACTTCTGTTCTCGTGGGGAGAACCTTTCGTTCGATTTTCGTATGCGGATCATCATCGCAATCGAGGAGCTTGCCGAGATCAAACAGCAAGTCATCGATGGACTCTTCTACCAAGGTAAGAGTCAAACTGAGGTTGGAAAGGAGTTGGGAGTCTCCCAACGCCAGGTCTCACGGATGAAGGAACAGATTCTAAGAGAGATGAAAGGGAAACTGGCTGGGCCTCACCGTGAGGAAAACTAGACCATAGGGGTATTAGGCATAATCGGGATGTGGGCGGAATGAGGGAGGAAACAGGGGTGCTCGACTTGTTAAACCTGATTGGGAAGGTTATTGAGGAACTTCGGTCAAGCATCGAGCTGTTCGAGGCCTCAAAGCACGAGGATGGGCTAACGCAACTTTCTTCCGTCGTTCTTAAGATCGATCACTACCTCGAGCGGAGCGATGACGACTTGCTGTTGAAGCTTGTTCCCATTGATCGGGCCAGTTTGGGGAAACGCCTTAAGGCCGTCAAGGGCGAGCTTGTCTCGGTAATTGAAAGTTTCAGTTCCACTGCACCCTGAGTCGATAGTGTCTGGCAGACAGGCTGTGATCACCGGCGGGACAAGGGGGATCGGGCGAGCGGTCGCTCTCCGCCTTGCCCAGGATGGGTTTACACTTATCCTTAACTACGCGCACGACGACGCGCAGGCGGGGGAAACCCTTACAACGGTTCAAAAGCTTTCCCCGCAGTCGATCGCTGTCAAGGCCGACGTCACCGATGAATCAGGGGTTAAGCGCCTTCTGCAACAGGCGAGTGTTTCTGGCCCTATCAGTCTATGGGTGAACAACGTCGGGGACTTCCTGGTTAAACCTTTCCTCGAAATTACCCTCAAGGAATGGGAGGAGGTTCTAGATAGCAATCTCACGAGTGCCTTTCTCTGCTGCAAGACGGTTGTTCCCCACATGCGTGCTCATAAAGGCGGGCAGATAATCAGCATCGGGATGATGCACACCGAGATTCTACGCGCTGTCCCCAATACCGTTCCCTATACGATTGCCAAGGCCGGGCTCCTCATCCTCACAAAATCGCTCGCTAAGTCGGAGGGGCGGTACGGGATTCGGGTAAACGCAGTCAATCCTGGCTTTATCGAGACAGGGGCCTATCCTCTTAAACAAGTTGAAGATATAATCCCTCTAGGGAGGACAGGGCAACTAGCGGAGGTTGCCGCCGCGGTCTCCTTCCTCGCCTCCGAGGATGCGAGCTACATCACCGGGGCGATCCTGAATATCCACGGCGGAGCTTACCTCTAGAGCTACTCTACCTCAGCGGAATAGGTCCCATCCAAACGATTTATGGCGATCGTGGTTGTTTGATCCGGTTCTACGGCGACGCTCTCCAGGGTGAGCGGGGGGAGAGTGTCGATGACGACGCGGTAGAGCCCGGCGGAGAGGTACGCTTCGGGCTCACCCACCACTCCGGCAAATACCTCTTGCCCACTCTCGTCGTAGACCCGGTAGTGGAGCGGAGCTGCGATTCGAAGTGCACGGCGCAGCCCTTCCGTGTCGTCGACATCGAAGTACACCCCACCTGCTACCTCGGCGATCTTCTTCAGCTGCTCTCTTGCTGCTTGAAACTGTGCGACGTCGTACCCTACCACGTGAACCCGCAAGTCGTAGCCTGCAGCGACCAGGGATCGGGCAGCAGCAATGGGGTCTCCTCGGCACGTCTCCATCCCATCGCTCACCAGAATCAGAAGCTTAGAGTCAGGGATTTCTGAGCAATCTTCCCGTGCTTTCTCAAGTGCATAGGCAAGAGGGGTCGCTCCTCCGGTCTGAAGCGCTTGAATCTGAGCCTTCAGATGTGCGCGATCTATCGGTCCAATCGGCACAAGGAGCTTGGACTTCCCACATCCTCCGAAACTCCTGAATCCTACTTCGGTGCCGTCCAGGATGTCGTCGACGAGTTCTAGGAGGATCCGTTTTGCCACATCGAGCTTGCTGGCATTCTCAAAGGACTCATCCATGCTCGTCGAGGTATCGAGGATGAGCAAAAGGTTCTCAGCTGGCCGCTCGGCGGAGATCGCAAGCTCCCCCAACGGCAACACCTCAAGCACCCCAAAGGCTTCGCCAGGTTCAACTTCAAGCGCCGTCCCCATTGCACCGACAGCATCGATGCTTGGCCCTGGGCAGGAAGAACGGTCTTCGTCTCTCGGTACATCCCTGAGCCTGACGAAGTGGAACTCCTCTTTGTCGCTTACGAACGGTGAGATGTCTATGCCTTCTGGGTACCCGCTTACCTCACCGACAAAGATGAAGTTGATTCCGTTAGAACTGATCTCCACCTGGCACCGTTTCCCGTTTGTAATATAGACAAAGAGGTCATTACCTGGTACGTCGAGCAGTAAGTTATCGACAAACTCCAAAGTCAGATAGCCGCGATCGTCGAGTTCGCTCAAGCGATAACCAAGGGCAACGGCGCATGTATCGCATCCGTAGCAGGCTCTGCACCCGTCTCCATCGCAGTCTGGCGGACCGAGGGCAGCGCGTGGATTAGCGAACGATGCTCTAACACAACTCGCCGCCCGGTAGGAAACGACGCGATCGGCGAAGGAGCGGTCACCGAGGGGGAAAGTGACACCGCTGTAGGTCGCCGGTTCGGCGAGTGCAAGTGAAGAGACCATTGTAATTAGGAAACCAATCATTAGGCTCAAGAAGATGCTTGAAGCACGCGCACTGATGTTCATTCATTCACCTCCGACAGCTTTCATCATGTGCCTCATTGACTATTTACTTTCACGTCTTCCTCCATCATAGGACGATTTGTACCGTAAGACAAGTGCTCGCTGCGGTTAAATATCACCTGAATCCGTGAAGGGTGGAAAGAGTCACCCGTTTAGGACTCATTCCACGCATCTTGCTTTCGATATACCAGCGATTTTCTGGCATTCCTCCTCCTCAGGCAGTGAAAAACACTGAAAATGAGGCCGCAAGACCTCCTCCATCGCATTCTCTCTCCCTTTTTGCAACGCCTTCCCTTTTAAGGGTACCCGTTTCCTACCTCTTCTTTTTGTATACCCCCTACGTACGAGGGGCCCGGTCAGGTCGGGGCCAATCGTAGGTATATCCTCTGCCATGTGTTAAACCAAGGACAACGCCTGCCAAAGGACAATAACAACTGCCGTGAGTGCTTTACCATTCGACACGCAAGGTAGATCAAATCCTGCATCACACTGCGTATTCGACGGCGGAATGGTCGATTACGAATGGGAGCGTCGTTCCACTGTAGACTCTCTTGGCCGATCAACCGCAATAGGTTGTAGGCGATCATCCCCAGCAGGAGTACCAGCCCGTTGGTCTGGAACTTCCCCGATGGCAATCGTTCCAGATCAAGATCTGTCTTCAACTCAGAGTGGAACTGCTCACTCGTACCATGAGCGTGGTACAGCTCGATGACTCTCACTGTATCCACATCTAACGATGTCCAGTAGGTCTCTACCTCCACCTCGGGAATCATCCGCACCTGCCCATTGGCGTCCGTCGTTCGTCGGGTCACCCTAAATATGATCCGCAGTGGCTCATCAATGCCCGCCCTCTTTACATGCTGCTCACCTCGCCACACTTGCTTGCCCGGACGTGGCTCCTCTATCTCCCCGCACTCCATGGCGATCTTAAGCCACTCCTCCTTCGTCTCCTTACGTAGGTTGCGCTTGATGATGTAGTGGGTCTTCTTCTTTCGACAGACCTTGATATTCTCCAGGCTGTCATTCCCCGAATCCATCCGCACCAGAAAGGGCGCATCGGTCATCATACAGGCATAGCACAGCGTTCTCTCTAGGAACTCCTTCGTCCCTTTCTGGCAATGGTCGCTCCCCGGACGCAGTTCCAGGTTGGCAAGGTATCCCTCCTTTCCCACATAGGCGAAGATGGGAGCATAGCCGTTGTAGTTCTTGTACGTCCAGCTGACCCCTTCCTTCTTCGTCTCGGAGTTGTCGAATGGGCTGACATCGATGTCGATCGCTACCAAATCTCCCTCGCTGGGGGTGATCGCTGGCGCAAAGCGTCTTACTACCTTGGCAGACTCCTCAAGGAGGATGCGGTTGAGGGCTCCCCTTGCACTGTCCAGCCGTTGTCTCAACGTCGGGCTAGATGGCACTGAACTAAGGCCCAGGGATTTGATGAAGAATGGATCATCCCGGAATGGCTCAATGGCATCGAAGTCCGGCTTGCCCAAACACATGAGTCCGAGCATTGCTGTCACCACTTCACCGTGACTGATCTTTGGAGATGGGTGGTCTGGCAGTCTCACCCTATCCAATCGCTTCCGCAGCTTGCTACTGCTCAGTATCTCTCCTACCAGAGCGAGCCCTGAATGGCTGGAGAGTAGTTCGTCCCCCTGTACGATCTCGAACCGCATCTTCACCCCATGGAATACATGGGAGGAGTTATTCCACGGGGTGAACCTCCCGGGTGAACGCTTTGAATGAACGCTCACACCTCGGAGTGTAGCATCCTGCCTGGAGAAAAGACAATCCACACCACCTGTTACTTCACGGATTCAGGTATCAGTGAGCAATCAATTTTTTGTGTCTGAATGAGGATTCTCTTCCTTTGTTTGTTGACAGCTTCCCTCCGGTTCGCTAACATGAAATTGTTGCCGAGGTGGCGGAATTGGCAGACGCGCATGGTTGAGGGCCATGTGGACTTTATACGTCCGTGCGGGTTCAAGTCCCGCTCTCGGCACCAACGTCGCGCGTTAGTGCAGGCTCAATTATGCGAATTTTACTGGACGTGATGGGGGGAGATCTCCCCCCGTGTGAGTTGGTGAGAGGGGGAATTGCTGCTGGGCACCAGAGTGGTGCGGATATTCTCTTTGCCGGTGATCCAGAGGTAGTCCGCGCTGCGCTTAACGCGCACAACGAAGTGGAGGGGGGATGTTTCACCATCCTCCCGACGACGCAGACGATCGGAATGGACGAGTCGCCTGTACGGGCGGTGCGCAGTAAACGCGACTCTTCATTGGTTAGAGGATTGATTGCCCTCAAGGCGCGGGACGTCGACGCGTTCGTCTCTCCGGGGAATACGGGTGCGGTGGTCGCCGGTTCAATCTTTACCCTCGGTCGCATCGCCGGGATCCCCCGGCCGGGGATCGCCGCTTCTGTACCGACTGTTCTCGGAGAAGAGATCCTTGTCATCGATGTAGGTGCGAATGTCGATTGTGCCCCGGCTCACCTCGTACACTTTGCCCTGATGGGGGCAAGCTACGCGCGTGACGTGCTGAGGATCTCCCACCCGAGGATCGGCCTATTGAACATCGGAACGGAGAAGGCAAAGGGGAATAAGCTGAACTACCGCGCTTTTGAACTCCTGGAAGCTGGGCCGCTACCGTTTGCCGGGAACGTCGAGGGACACCACTTACTTACCGAGCGGCCGGTTGATGTGGTCGTCTGTGACGGGTTCGTGGGTAATGTCTTTCTAAAGGCGCTCGAAGGAGGAGTCTCGGCTGTGAGCGACTTGTTGAAAGGGTCGATTCGGGATAGCTTTCGGGCCAAGATAGGAGGGCTGCTTCTGCGGCCTATCTTTTCCGTCCTGCGCGATAGGCTCTCCTACCAGCGTTTCGGTGGGGCACCGCTTCTAGGCGTAAACGGGGTGGTGGTGATCGCCCATGGGCGATCCGATGCCAAAGCGATCGAGTCGGCGATCGAGGTCGCCCGTTGTGCTGTTGAGGCCGACCTGAACACTGAGATCGGACGAGGGATCAGTGGGTGGAGTACCGATGGGGGCTAGGATCATCGGAACGGGGAGCTACCTGCCCCCAAAGTGCTTGACCAACGCCGACCTTGAGAGGATGGTCGATACCTCAGATCAGTGGATTGTTCGACGGACCGGGATTCGGTCACGTTATCACCTTGCTGAGGGGCAGGATCCAGCTATTATGGGGATCGAGGCCGGGAAGAATGCTCTTAACCAGGCTATGGTCTCCCCTGAACAAGTCGATCTGTTGATTGTCGCCAGCAATTTTCCCGATATGATCTGTCCGGGGTCTGCGCCTTTCATTGCCGCTGGACTCGGTCTTGACCACGCCCCATTCTTTGACCTCAAGGCTGGCTGTTCGGGATTTGTCTATGGTCTCGCTATAGCCGACGGGTTAATCAGCTCCGGCTTATTCCACCATCTCTTGTTGGTGGGGACCGAGGCCCTCTCCCGGGTTACTGACTGGTCCGATCGCAAGACCTGCGTCCTGTTTGGCGACGGCGCTGGTGCTGTTTTGCTCGAACCGGCCCCACCAGGGGAGGGGGTCCTAAGTAGCGCGCTGTATGGGGACCACGATAAGGCCCTTCTTCTTCACCTCCCTGCTGGCGGCACGAGGAGACCGGCAAGTCACAAGACCGTAGAGGCGAAAGAGCACTACCTGAAGATGGAAGGGGCGGGGGTCTATCGCAGTGCGGTCCCGATGATGGAACAGGCTACCCGCGAGGTACTCGCTTCTGCTTCACTTCGGCTTGTTGACGTCGACTGGCTGATCCCACATCAGGCGAACATCCGCATCATTGACTCACTGATCCAGCATCTTGATTTCAGTCGGGAGCAGGTGATTATCAACCTTGACCGCGTCGCCAACACCTCGACCGCGTCCATCCCCATTGCCCTCGACGAGGCGCTTCGCTCTGGGAGGATCGCCCGCGGCGACCTTGTTGTCCTCACAGCCTTCGGTGCTGGTGCGACCTACGGGGCTGTAGTGTTAAGGGCATAGACATGCCAGGACAAAAGAGGAAGATAGCGTTCCTTTTTCCGGGGCAGGGAAGGATACCCCAGGGGCTTCCCCCAACCTCCGACGTGGGAGGACGCTTGTTCAAACTAGCTGCGGAAAGAGGACTTCCTTTGCAAGAATGGATCACAAGCGGTAGTTTGGACCTTCTCCACCGGACTGAGTATGCTCAGCCAGCGGTTCTGATCGATAGCCTAGCGAAGGAAGAAGCTTTACGGGGAAACGGGGTCAAGCTTGGTATCGTCGCTGGTCACAGTCTGGGTGAGTACACTGCCCTGGTGAGTGCCGGTCTTCTCACTCCAGAGGAAGCCCTCTTAGTGGTGATCGAGCGCGGGCGCCTCATGGCACGTGTTGAGGGCGGAATGGCAGCGATCGTCAAACTCCCAGTCGAGGAGATGCGAGCGATCTGCGGGCGTATCGGATCGGGCGTGGCGGTCGCCAACTACAACGGACCGAGGCAGGTAGTTATCTCCGGTGAGCAAAAGGCGCTCAAGGAGGCGGTGGCGGCAGCAGAGCAGGCCGGCGGCCGGGCGATTCCCTTGCGCGTTTCCGGCCCATTCCACTCCCCATTGATGACTGAGGCGCAGGCAGCACTTGTCCCACAGATCGAGTCACTCTCCTTCAATCCCCCTTCCGTTCCCGTGGTCTCCAGTGTGAGCGGCAAGGTAGAGACCGATCCAGTGCGGTTAAAAACGCTCTTGTTGACACAGATCACCGCTTGTGTACGCTGGGTAGATGTGGTAAACAGTTTAGTGGCCAGCGGGGTAACTTGCGCAGTGGAAGTTGGTCCGGGAGAGATTCTCACCGGCCTGGGAAGGCGGATCACCTTGCAAGTGCAGTTCGTTACCTTCAAGGAGGCCCTGGATGGGTGAATTCGATGGGCGGGTGGCGGTCGTTACAGGTGGGACAAGGGGAATTGGAAGGGCTATCGTACACCTTTTGCACCGTGAGGGGTGTGTGGTGGCAGTCCTTGCTCGCAACGAGGAGGCTGGGACGACCCTCGTTGAGGAACTCGGACACTGCCGCTTCCTGCGCGCGGATGTTTCAGATTTTGCACGGGTTAAGGAAGTCGTAAACTCGATCTATGAGGAGTATGGACAGATCGACTATCTCGTCAATAATGCCGGGATCACACGTGACCGGCTGATCCTGCGGATGAGCGAGGAGGACTGGAGCCGGGTGGTTGAGGTGAACCTAACGGGGGCCTACAACTGTATCCGTGCCTGCCTGCGCTACATATTGAAGGGTGAAGACGGAGCGATTGTGAGCATTGGCTCTGTGGTAGGGGAGACGGGAAATGTGGGGCAGACGAACTACGCCGCCTCCAAGGCCGGACTCATCGGTCTGAGCCGAAGTGTGGCTAAGGAAGTTGCCGGCCGCGGGATCCGGGTGAACGTGGTCTCTCCTGGGTTCATCCACACTGAGATGACAGAGAGGCTGAGTGAAGAGGCCCGCTCTTTCTATCTTGATCGCCTCCCTCTACGAAGAGAAGGGACCCCGGAAGAGGTGGCTGAGGTTGTGTCGTTCTTGCTTTCCAAAAGGGCTTCATATATAACTGGGCAAGTCATCGGTGTTAATGGGGGACTTTACCCCTAAGAGAGCTATGAAAGGAGGTGTCGATATCGATGAACGATATTGCGACCAGGGTGCGGGCGATCATTTCCGATCAACTGATGGTTGAACCGGAGGAGGTCACAGATGAGTCCTCGTTTGTTGAAGACCTGGGGGCCGACTCACTGGATACCGTGGAACTGATCATGGAGTTTGAGGATGAGTTTGGGGTGGAGATCTCAGATGAGGACGCGGAGAAGATCTCCACTGTGGGGGAGGCAATCGCTTATATGAAGAAGTTAATGGAGGGGAAGGAATCCTAACACTTTTAGTCGACGAAGAGGGGCAACGGAGGCGCGTTTGTCCCTTTTTTGTTTGCAGGCTCGTTTTCCTGTCGTGAAGGGGTGAGGTGATTCTCTATGAGAGAAGGCGAGAGGCGTGGAACCGTCGGGCGAGAGAGTAAGAACCCTTACTTCGAGGGTCAGAAATACCCCGAACCGACCGTCTGTCCCCGTTGCAGTTTGGTCTACCACGCAGGGAGGTGGCAGAAAGTAGATGAGGCGCCATCTCATCCGGTGCAAGAGAGCCATTGCCCGGCGTGTCGGCGCGAGATCGATCGCTACCCGGCCGGCTTGGTGGTTCTACGAGGAGCGTACCTTAAAAAACACCACCAAGAGATTCTAAATATTGTTCGCAACCAGGCCGCTTCTGCCGCCGCCGCCCGTCCTTTGCAGCGGATTATGTGGGTGAAAGAGGGACAAGGAGAAGTTGAGATCGCTACGACCAACGGCCACCTCGCACTTAGAATCGGCAAGGCGATCAAGAGTGCAAGCAAAGGAGATCTCACCATTAAACGAGCTGCGGAGGATCAACTCGTACGCGTCTACTGGGAGAGGGAGGATTAGGTGGACGATAGCCGTGTTTATATGATCGCTCACTTCCGTGATGTGTGAGAACCTGCGAGTGGGGAGGTAGGATGGAGAGCGAGTGCGCGCTTGAGGTGGCGGTAGAGATAGTTAAAGATGTGGGGAAGATCCTGCGCGCGGGGATGCATACTGGTATTGACAAAAAAGCGCGCTACAAGAGCAACCCTCGCGACATAGTGACGATCTTCGACCGCCGCGCCGAGGAGATGATCGTCACGGCCATAAACAAAGCCTTCCCCGATCATGGAATTCTCTCCGAGGAAGGGACGGCTAAAGAGGGAACTTCCTCCTATCGCTGGGTGATCGATCCACTCGATGGGACAAATAACTTCCTGAGTGGTTACCCTCAGTTTGCGATCTCGCTTGCCCTGATGCGTGGAGCGGAGGCACAAGTCGCCTGTATATACGACCCGTTACGGGAGGAGATGTTCACAGCGATCTGCGGGGAAGGGGCGTTCCTGAACGGGGAGCCAAAACACGTGAGCGCCCAGGGGTCTCTCGACGGGGCGCTGATCGGGGCCGGCTTCTCCTCACGGCCGGAGCGTGCCTTGATCACCCACGCCGTACTGGAGCACCTCATCCCCCATGCGCGCGCGATCCGCGCCGCTGGTTCGGCGTGTCTCGACCTTGCCTATGTAGCCGCTGGGCGGCTCGACGCAACCTGGTATGTCTCCCTCTCGCCATGGGATGTCGCCGCTGGGGACCTCCTAATCCGTGAGGCAGGAGGCCGGGTGAGTAACCTTGAGGGTGCCCCCCTCACCGATCCGGAGGCTGGGATCCTGGCGACAAACGGCCGCATCCATGCGGAGATGCTTGCCCTGGTTGGCAAGAAGCGATCTTTGTGAATCCTTAACTGTCAACGATCGCACGCCTAGCCTACTATTGCGAGATCATCCCAGGCTGAGGGAGTTTGCTCTGCTTTCTCCCTTTTCCTCTCGGCGACGATCTACACTAATACCTTGTCCATTACCCAAAAGGCGCGCCTCTTTAGCTCCTTAAAAGGCCGACTGTAATCTAGATCACGGAAATTTCTGTGTGCTTTCTTGTACAATGAGGTTCGAGATAGGGGGAACCGATAAGGAGGTAGGAATGCGTGGCAAGAGACTGCTGCTAACTGGTTTGTTGATCGGGTCGCTTTTCTTCTCCCTCGTTGCCTGGGCAACCCCGGAGAACTTAGTCTTCATTCTTGATGCGTCGAACAGCATGAATAAGCCGTTCGATGGTGAGTCGCGATTGGACGTGGCCAAGGGAGCGTTGAGCGAACTATTGGAAATCTTCCCTGAAGGGGTCAATGTGGGGCTCTTCATTTACGGCCATCGGATCGCCAAGAGCGATAGGGAAGCGAGTTGTCAGGACATCGAACCACTCTTTTCGCTTCTTCCGTTTAACGTATCCGTGGGCGAGGAGATGACCGCCGCATTCCTGGGGGTGAAGGCGCAGGGGCTGACCCCCCTTGCCGACGCGCTGGTAGCGGTGTCGAACGAGATCTCCGCGTTTTCAGGGGAGAGTGCGATCGTCCTTATAAGCGATGGTGAGGAGACCTGCGGCGGGGACCCGCTCGTCGTTGCTCATATGATTGCTACGATGACGCCTCCGACGCTCCTGCATGTTATCGGGCTCGATGTGGAAGAGCAGGTGCGCGCAACCATGATCGCGATGGCAGAGGCGACCGGCGGTGAGTACCGTGATGTGAGTGAGGCAAAAGATCTATTCGAGGCGCTCTTTGCCGTGATCTCACTTCCAGAGCAGCCAACCGTCCCCGTGGTACCATCAGAGTATGCGTGCTTTGGGATTACCAGTGTAGTATGGGGAACAGAAGGCAATGATACGCTGTACGGTACACCAGGAAATGACCTGATTTACGGCCTTGCCGGGAATGATCTCATCATTGGCCTTGATGGGAACGACATCCTTCTCGGTGGTGAGGGAAATGACATCATCGAGGGAGGAGACGGGAACGATGCTCTCATCGGCGACCCCGGGGATGACCGGCTGTTCGGTGCGGCAGGGAATGATGTGCTCTGCGGCGGCCTGGGCGATGACTCGCTTGAAGGGGAGATCGGCGATGACATCCTTTACGGTGGAGTGGGGAATGATAAGCTCCTCGGTGGACCGGGGAATAACCAGCTTTACCGCATAGATGGATGCGACATCCTCCTTGAAGGGATGGTGATCGAGGGGCCTTATCCAGGCTGTTGCTGCCTTAGTCCATCCTGTCCCCTTGCCGCAGTCTGCCCTCCTGCTGCACCGGTTGCTTACCCTTGTGCGCCGCCTAGTGGTAAATATGTCAACGAGGGGGCACCCATCAGGCTGCACGGAACGGTCGTTGACCACGACTGCAATGTAGCTGAGGTTTACTGGCGTGCGGAGGCAGGCCGATTTGACGACCCGACATCACTCGAACCTATCTACTATGCTCCGATGACCGATCGTTGCGAGGGGGAGGACGTTCTTCTCACCCTCACAGCGACAGATAGCTGTGGCGCTAAAGGACGCGATTCGTTTAGCCTGCACATCAATAACGTAAATCATTTACCTGTTGCTGTGGCAGGGGAAGACCTTGCCGTAGACGAGTGTGCTAGTGTACAACTTACCTGCTCTGCCTCTGATCCGGACGGTGATATGTTGACATACCGCTGGACCGCGGAGTGTGGTCGCGGGACGTTTGATGACCCAACGCTGCTCCATCCATGTTACACCGCACCGGCAACCGATCGCTGTGAAGGAGAAGAGATCATCCTGAGACTGACCGTGACGGATGAATGCGGAGCGAGCGCGAGCGACAGCGTGACTGTCCACGTGAGAAACCTCAATCATCCCCCTGTTGCTGTGGCAGGTGAAGACCTGGTGATGGACGAGTGTGCTAGTGTTTGCCTGACCTGTTCCGCCTCCGATCCGGACGGTGACATGCTGACATACCGCTGGATCGCGGAGTGTGGCCGGGGAACGTTTGATGACCCCACACTGCTCCACCCGTGCTACACCGCACCGGTGACGGATCGCTGCGAAGGGGAGAAGATTGTGCTCACCCTCACAGTGAGGGATGCTTGTGGTTCCAGTTCCAGTAACTCACTGACTGTTCATGTGAACAACCTGAACCTTCCTCCTGTTGTGAAGGCGGATCCGTAAGGATCCGATAAGAACGACGACCGTTGGCTGATCTGCTCCGTCGCTTCAAAGGGCGGAGCAGATCACTTCTTAATATGAAAGGCACGATCCTTGGCTCTTTGTTATCCAGTATGGGTAACTTGGCTGAGTGTGGACAAACCCCGCTTTGGGTCACCTCTTGAACTGAAAATCTTTGAAATTATTAGGAAGTCAGGAAACCAGGGAAAGGTTTCACAATATGGACCCTACAAACCTTGCCCCCTCGTTCTTGACTCCTCATGGCTTCCTGATTTCCTCATAATAAACTTGCAGGCAAGCTCAAGTTTGAGTTACCCACTCGAAATAGCGAGAAGCCGGATAGTTACAGTACTAAGAAACCACCGCGGAAGCAAAATCCGACATATCCCCCCGACCGACGCCTCAGCCACTGAAAATAAAGAAAGTTAGAAAAAAATCTTGATTTCTTTCTAACTTACCAGGTAAGATTCACTGGAGGTGAATTGCCATAAAGAAGAAACTCGGTACTGCTCTAGAAGAGGAAGTCATCACTGAGCTGAAGGTCCTGGCAGCCAAGGAGGATAAAAAGCTTTCCCAGCTCATCGAGGAAGCCCTGCGTCAGTATCTCAAGCGAAAGCAAGGTCGGGTGGTCAAAGAGACTAAAGGTACATTGAGGGCTTCGCCCCGGGTTGTCCAAGCCATCTTGGAGGAAGAGGAGTTCTATGCCGCCTGAAGAAAAGGCACTCCCACTTCCAGAGTTGCCCGCCGAACAAACCGTCTTTATCGATGCCAATATCTTTATTTACCACTTCACCGGGATCTCGCAGGAGTGCTCGAGCTTCCTTGAGCGCTGCGAGCGGGGAGAGCTTTGGGGCGTCACCGCAGTGCATATCCTTTTGGAAGTCCTGCATCGGTTGATGATGATCGAGGCTGTGACCAAGGGGTTGGTGACGTCGGGGAACGTAGCAAAGAAGCTTCGGGAGAAGCCCAATGTGGTGAAGCAACTCGCCGATTGCCAGAGTAAGACCGAGGCCATCTTGGAGATGGGTATCGAAGTGGTAGGGCTAACCCTAGATGCCCTGAAGATCAGCCATCCTTATCGCAGACGGGACGGACTTTTGGTCAACGACTCTCTGACGGCGGCCGTGATGAAGGCAGAAGGAATCTTGAATCTCGCCACTGCCGATCCCGATTTCACACGGGTGGAGGGACTTCGGGTCTATAGCCCCCTGGACCTTGCTGAAAGGTGAGACCACTAGCCCGCTTCTCGATAGACAGGGGTTCCCCAGGAACATAACACTATTTTGCTGTTCGGTAGATTGTTCACTTTTTGATGGTCTTCCTTCAAAATTCTTCATTCTCTCTGCAGAATGGCAGCATGACCTGGGAGATGTAGTATGGTGTTACTATATCCCCCGAGTGAGAAGCTGACAGGGCGATCGCTGAGGCGAAAATAAGAAGAAATAGGTGTTGAGTCTCCGGAACTCTGACCGGAACGCGGAACTGTGTACACCGTAGTTACGGCAGGTGCTCAAATTGCAGCAACGCGGGGCAGCGCGACGAATATACCACGGCTTCCTTTTGCTCCCTGGGGGTAACTGCAGTAGGATCCAGACGATCCGACATGAAGGTGTAAGGTGAGATCAGCGGTTGACGACTTGACGGGTCAGATGAGCTTATTTTTAGCGAGGCAATGCGCCACCTTGACCCTAGCAGCTATGATTGCGACAATAGCCCTGTTATGTCATTTCCTCTTTTCGAACAGACTGAAGATGTCTGGACTCCTGCCGGTGTCGTGGGCAGCAGTATCGACGACAAGCGTGTGTACCAGAGCGGCTATGGTGTCCTATATCGAGGCGACTGTCTCGAACTGTTGCCCGCAGTCGCTGACGAGAGTATAGATACTGTCTTCGCCGATCCACCTTTTAACCTGGCGAAAGAGTACGGCATGAAAGTCGATGACGATCGACCCGATGAAGAGTACATCAGGTGGTCCAAACTCTGGATTAATGAGTGTATCCGGGTGATGAAACCGGGCGGGGCGTTCTTCCTTTACAATCTTCCGAAGTGGAATATCGTCCTAGGCAACCACCTCACGGATGCCGGCCTAGATTTTCGCCACTGGATAGCAATCAATATCAAGCTTTCCCTGCCGATCTCCGGTCGCTTGTACCCGTCGCACTACAGCCTTCTCTACTTCACGAAAGGGAAGCCCAATACTTTTCGGCGGATTCGAACGCCCATCGAACGCTGCCGACACTGCGGAGGCGAGATTAAGGACTACGGCGGGCACCGGCGTGCAATGAACCCCAACGGGGTAAACCTAACTGACGTTTGGAATGACATCACGCCTGTGAGGCATTGGAAGTTCAAGAGCCGGAAGCGATCTACAAATCAGCTTTCGACGAAGATTCTCGAAAGGGTTGTGCAGATGTCTACCGAAGAAGATGACATTGCCCTGGACCCATTCGGTGGTAGCGGCACCACATTTGACGTCTGCGAACGGCTCAATCGCCATTGGGTCGGGATGGAGATCGAGGGCTGTGATCTCATTATCGAGCGGCTTAAGACTCAAGATCTCCGGCCTCACACGTCTGACGACTACGTTGAAGTCTGAGGTCGCTTATGGATACACAAAGTCTGATCGCTGCACTATCAGATGATATTGCTCTCCACTTGTTTCCAGCTGAGCGCGCACTCCTTCCGAATCTCGATGACGTTTACGAACTCCAGCTTGCCTTCTATGAGAATCTCATACTCTCGGACGCAGAGTTACTCCGCAATGGGGCATACTTTGCCAAAGTTGGCGAGACATACACCCGGCATTTCTTGATGTGCACCGGTGAGCCCCTCAAGCTGCCGGAACACTCGTCATCGCGGCTCAAGTCCTTTTTTGAGAAGAACATCTTCCGAACTGGCTACGCGACACATGGCCTGTTTCCGTATCGCGGGAAGTTCCACCCGCAGATGATCAAGGGAATAATGAACACGATGGGGCTGAAGCCGGGCGACACAGTGCTCGACCCGATGATGGGCTCCGGAACAGTCCCGGTTGAAGCAGCCCTCATGGGAATCAATTTTGTTGGCGTCGACGCGAGCCCTTTCTGTCGATTCATGACTCAGACCAAGTTCGACGCTCTGACTATGTCTCTGGCACGTGTGAAGGGCGCTTTGAACAACCATGAGGAGATCTTCAAGTACTTCCAGAAACAAGTGGGCAAGCCTGCCCCTGGCAGTAAGGCCAGACCACGTTACCCCGCCCGTGGTTACATGGCTGTGATGGAACCGGCGGCAGAGTATGTCACCTCTGGAGATCGGATGAGTAAAGCAGACCACGAGACGGCGAACACCTATGCCTTTCTACTTTTGGCGTACCTCGATAGCGCAGGATACGCGGAAAGAAGTAGGCGCAAGTCTCCGCTGGAGCAGTTCCGCGCTGTTCTTGAGCGGTACGTGTTCGTTGCGGAGAAGATACAGTCTGTTCTCGGGGGTGTTGAAAGTGACCTAGGCAGTGGCCAGATTCTGGAAGGAGATGCCCGAGATCTGCCATTGGATGCAGAGAGCATCGACGGCATTGTGTTCTCACCTCCGTACAGTTTCGCGATTGACTACCTTGCAAACGACTCATTCCATTTGGATTTCCTGGGCGTAGACTCGGTCAAGCTTCGAGGCAAGATGATCGGACTACGTGGGCGTAAGCTTGCCGAGAAGTTTACTCTCTATCAGGAAGATATGAGCAAGGTTCTATCTGAGTGCGCCCGCGTGCTGCGAAAGAAGCGCTTCTGCACGATCGTTGTCGGTACCAACAACAACCAGCTAAGCAAGATTCTCGGCGTACCTCCCGACGAAGTGCCGGGCTTACATCAGTTTCTCGTCGAGTCGGCGGCTCCCCATGGGCTGCGGTTGGTCAAGATGCTAAGCAGACCAATCACGGGAATTTCAAACACGATGCGCCGAGAGTACATCGTGATACTGGTCCGCAAATAGGTTCTACTGGAGAGCCCTGCCGTCTGTTCCTTTCGTGATTCGCGGAACGTCCTTACTGACGGCATCGTGTTCGATTGCCACAACGGCAAGAAAGCCTTCGTCCACCTCAATGGATTGCCACAGAGGGAAGTACGGTTCGATTTCCCGGAAGTTGCCGATTCGATCCGTGAGATACTTGTACATTGCACGCGTTGGTACGATGAGTAAGCCGCCGATGAGAATGCCCTTAAGGATGCCAAGGGCCATTTTGTTTATGGCTCGATGACTTGAGGAAACGTTGCCGGTCTCCCACTCAACACAGAACAGACGGTCTCCGACTTGACAGGTGGCGTCCATTGGGCCTGGACGTTTGACGGTCGCAATGTCAACCGGCGTCTCAAGATTCCAGCCCATTTCTGACAGCCGCACCATGCATGCTTCTTTGATCGGCTTCACGCCACTGCCCTCTCCCCGTTTCTTGCCGAGCTGATCGTAAAGCGTGAATGAACCCGAACTCGGCGGCCACTCAATGGACATGATTGCGCGGGTCACTTGGTCCTGGATGTTTCGCCAGTGCGCGGAACTCGAAAAGCTCCCCGCATCAATGAGGCGTTCTATCCGTACGATCTTCATCGTGTTTCTTCCCGCCCTTGACTTCTGGAAACTTCTTGCGCTCCAACGCGTCGCTGAACACGGGCAATGAACTCAGACGGTGCGATGCCCAACACATATGACAGTCGGAAAACCGTCTGGAGTGACGGGGTCTTGAGACCGCGTTCGAGCAGGCTGATGTACGTTCGGTGATAGCCGCTTTCGAACCCCAGTGTCTCTTGGGACAGGCCCCGTTCTGTGCGGGCGTTCCGTAGCTCCTCCCCGAAAGCTTTTGCGATGACTTCGGGCATCTTCCGAACTTCGTTCTCCATCTACAGAGGAGTGTGAGCGAATGCAGACTATAAATCTACAGACTATCGTCTGAGCTGGTTGAACCGCACCGCGCGGCAGAATGACGCAAAAAGAGTCCTGTACTGTTCAAACACAGATATTCGAAAAAGAGTGGGAGGGAAGCCAGCCGTGTGCTGCCGTAGGACAGTGAGAGGTCAAACCTTGTTTCTTGCTAGCCCGCTTCTCGATAGACAGGGGTTTCCCAGGAACATAACACGTATTTTGCTGTTCAGTAGATTGCTCGCTTTTTCAATGGTTTTCGTTGAAAAGTCTTCATTATTTCTTCAGAATGGCACCAAGGCCTGGGGGATGTAGCATTCGGAGAGGGTCTTACTACATCCCCTCAAGCGAGAAGCTGACAGGGCGCCCGGTGAAAAGACGGCGTCCAAGACGAAAACGTAAGAAGAAATAGTGGTGTGTCCACGTGTCACCTATGGTAGACCCACGCTTGATGCGTGCTTCTCCAATGGCTTCTCAGCTCTTGCCCGTTAGGAATGAGAGTTGAGGCTCTGCTACGTCGCTGTATGTTGCTGTGTTTTCCCCGATCTTATTCTTCAGAATCTCATAATGCGTGGAAAACGCGTAATGAAATGCTTCAAGTGAATCGTGCTTGTTGAACCGGAAACGGAAGAGTACCTGATCGAGAACGGTTACCAAGAGGCAGTTCAGTCGCCTAAATATTCTGTTAAGGTCAACCATATCCATTTCGGCCTGATGGACCAAGCGGTTTCTGGTTCTGTAGATGCTGTCAATGTCGAATCTGACCTTCTGTTCGAGTGTTTCAAAAAAGCGAAGAGGGGTAGTGTCTTCGGAGGCTTGGGGAGACAAGCTGGCGAGGTCAGATAGTTTTTTTAGCAGTAGCGGTTCTTCTTCAAGCTTCAAGCAGAACGCGGTCCTCTGCTTGGTGATCAGGTAGCAGAACTCGAGAAACTTTGCTAAGATTACTTTTTGCGGATCTGCGGTGTCGACCAGTTGTGTCCCCTCCGGGAGTTCGATCTGAAACTTTCTAACAAGGTGGTAGAATTCCAACAGCTGAATCCGACAACGATTCAGTACAATGTAAGGAGGAAGAAACCTTCGGATCTTCACAATCTCAGGTTCCTTCTCGCCGTCCATGGAGAACAGATACTCGACGGTAGTCCAGAGACTAATGAGCTTTGTTTCCAACGGAGCGTTTGACTGCAGGGTTACGTGATACCAATTGAGCGCCCTTTCCAGCCTTGCGAAAGCACGTCTATTGCAGCGTTGCCTTTCCATTTCGTAGAAGAATACCTCATTCTTTAGGCTCTCCTGTTTGTATGCAGATGATCGGGGGAAAGAGCCAACAAAGAACCCGTCTGAGTCCTTCTCCTGCGCTACGAGTTGTTGCCCAGGAAGAGTCCGGACAAAAGTAACGTTGTTGAACTTCGTATCGAACATAAGTCCAACCAAATCGCGAGCTTGGTCAATCGCTGCCTGATAGTCACTTGCCCTGTTCCGAACGATCAGCCAGTTTCTGTCGCCTGGGGCTGCGCTATCATTCTCAACAGGGATTCCAAAGCGCTGTATTGCGACTTCGTATCCGCGCCAAGAACGAAACTCTACCGGTATGGTTCTGGAAATCGGCAGAGTGTCAGTTGAAAAACTGAGGGGTAGATAGCTCAAGATAAACACCACAAAAGAGTGTTCCTGTCCCAGCGGAGGAGCATTCAGGAACCTTCTCATGTAGGAAGTTTCGATATCGACTCCGGACTTGCCAATGACGTATTTCAGCATCCACCTGTGGAGGTAATCTCGTGCATGCCCCGAATGCAGTAAATCAGCTACAAACTCGTCTACAGTTGCTTCCACGTTCGCAAAGACCTCCAAGTCCAGCCCTTCGCTCTGGGACAGGGTTGCGAGTCGCTCACGTTGTAGACTGAAAGGATCCTGTGCGATAACTTTGTTCTCAAAAGCCTCCAGGAGAAACGCCATATCTTTGAGGGTGGAATCTGCTTCTTTTCGTCTGTTGCTGCTCTCCTGAGAGACGAGGCTTTCCAGTTTTCCTCGGAGATGTGAGATCTCTACGGGATAAAGTTCATGTAACCAGCACTCCCGACTTAAGCGGAAGAGCAGCTCCTCCGCGATTGAGCGTACATTGTAGCGAGAGACTGTTTTGTCCAGAATTAGGGGTATGGACAATTTCAAGTTTCGCAGAAGCTGGAATGCAGAGTAAAGGGGGATGGAATTGTATTCTTGATTATCGTGGTGGGTCTTCTCGAGCCATTTACCGATCAAGAACTTCTCAGCGGCTTCCGTTTTTTGTCCTGCTAACGAGGAATCCCAATTAGTAAGTAAGTTCATGAAGCGAGCTCTCCCATAACCAAATCATTATACCGACCACGGCCTTGACAAACAACGCGGCACACCCTATACTACTATTAGAAACAATAGAGGGGCTCGGAAGGTGGCATAGACTGCTTTCGACGCGGCTCCTCTTTTTTTGCTTCGTAGCGCACGGCCACTGGCAAGCAGACCCCAGGGCTACCATTGGATTTTGAGAGCTCTGAAAAAGGTCCCGTCTTCCCTCTCTCACCCTCCCCGAGGAGCCCTCATCCCCTATCTCTGTTAAAAGCGCTCCCTCCTCTGGGAACCCGTGGACCTTTCTCGACCATCTACGGCCCGGGTGATTGGGGGACATAACACTTATTTTTCTGTTCAGTAGATTGCTCGCTCTTTTCTTAATGGTTTTCCTTGAGAAGTCTTCATTCTTTCTTCAGAATGGTGTCATGGCCTGAGGATACAGTATTCGGAGGGGGTCTTACTACATCCCCTCAAGTGAGAAGCTGACAGGCAACCGCTGAAAAGACGGCGTCCAAGACGAAAACTTAAGAAGAAATAGGTGTTATGTCCCTAGAACTCTGGCGCCATGGACGTATATCAAGCAAGAGGTGGCCTTGCCAGAGCGAATCCTTGACTTAGCACAAATTAGCTCCTAGACTGGTCCAGATTTCCCACCGCATGTCCGCATGGTTTTGCCTTGAGAAGCTTTACCCTGCGGGCGGGGAGCTTCACTGCTTCTGTTTACCCTGATCTTCAATTCCCGTCGACGATAATTCTAATCTTCTTTCCATTTCTGATATTGTTTTGACTAAAGCCTCGATAAGCTCGGGGTCAGGTTTAGGTAATTTCTTTTCGAAGTTGAGCTTTTCTCTAAGAAGCGCAAGGGCATAAGGGCTTGATTTTTGTGATAGATACATAGTGGAAGCAAATACCTCGTCCTTTTTGCCAACATAAAGTTTCTGGATCTGTATGCCGAATTCAGCATTCGCAAGAAAAATGGTAGATAATTTCTTAACTAAGGTTTCGATTGTTTTCGCACATTCACATTCTTCTAATTCACAGTTTTCTAGAATGCTTGCTATTTCTTCACTGAGAAAACCACCTGATGGTTGAAAGGCCCCTGCACTTTGTTTTATTGATAATGCATAACTCTCAATTTCCTTCTGGGACTTTAGTATTCCAGTATGGGCGCTTCCAATCTCCTTACGCCAGCTTGCAGATTCTTCTGTAAGTTTACTGCGCAAAGAAACTCACATACTCGCGAATTTTATATCCGCTCCATAAGGACAAAACTCCAAATACTGCTATCGCAAGGGAAATAACAGCAACCACTGCCGTTAGAATCGAGACAAATGTTGGCACAGAAATTGGGACTGCACCTTCAGGATATGTTCCTGCCTTGCTAAAGACTTCTGCCGCAGAAGATTGTAATCCTAAAGTGCCAAGAATGGCAAGATGACTGAAAAGTAGACGAGCCATTAGAGTCCCCCCCCTATAGCTTTAGCTATCATATCCGTGAGTATTTTCAACGGTTGGGGTTTAGATAAGATCCTCTTCACCTGTGACTCCTTCCGAAGCTTCTCAAAGACATATTGCCCGATTTCAGTCTCCTCGCTTAAGTTTGTGAGGACCATGACAGGAACATCGGGAAGAATCTCCCTCATTCGACTGATCAGGGCGAGACCTGCCGTCCTTGCATTCTCCAGCGGCGACTTAGTTGTCGAAGTTAATTTATTATAGGCATTATGATCTGCATCTCTAATGGGCATCATTATATCCAGGATGACGACATCAGGTTTCGGTCTTCCTTCTGAATATTCATCCAGTCTCTCAAGAGAATCCTTAATATAAAGTGCTGTATCTATCTCGTAGCCCGCGAGTTCAAGGCTGGTGATCAAGAACTTCATTGTTGTAGGGACCTCGTCATCTATCAAAAAAATTCTTCCTTTATTCACTTTATCCTCCTTAGACGTCTGGTTTTTGGGATAACCTTAAAGGGAGAGCGAGGATGAATTCGGTAGGGTTATCGTGGGAACTTAGCGCTAATTCCCCATCCAGCATTCCTGCTAGGCGGCTGGCAACATATAATCCAAGACCACTCCCCTCAGGAGGAGTTCCCTGATCAGCATTGCTACCGCGCTTGCATTTTTCAAAAATCATCGTTTCTTCACCTTCAATGACACCGATTCCATAATTTTGCACTTTAATATGAATTCTATCTCTCAGCACTTTACCAACGCCACGAATTATCGTGCTTCTTTCCGGTGTGCTATACTTAATGGCATTCCATAAGAGATTGAAGACGATGCTTTCCAAGAAAGACTTTTCCGTCTCCGTTAGATACAGATGCTCCGGAAAAGTACCCGGAGGAAAATTACATTGAATGTCCAATCCTCTGCCTTCAACGTGTATCTTTAAGGTGTCTATTATCTTAAAGATGATATCGTCAAAAAGTTTATAAGGTTTTTTCTCTCCAATTCTAAAGATCTCAGCTAATCCTTCAATTTGTGCAAATAAAAGCAGATTTTTCACCATAAAAAGTGCATAGTTAATGAGCCCCATGATATCATTAAGGATATAAGAGTGCGGTTTTCCTGGAAATGGGTAACGTTGTAGTAACTCTATAGCACTGTAGACCGCTCCCAATGGGCTCCTGAGCTCATGTCCAAGGTGAACCATCGTCTCATCTCGGATTCGGCTTTGTGCCACAAGATGCCTTTGTAAGCTTATTACCTGCGATAGAATGAAAGCAAGAAGCCGTAAAACCATATCGTCTTCCGGTTTAAAGTAGTCTTCTTTATATTTGGACTTGCTCCATACCACGATAACTACCGCCGTGCCGCCAGCCGTGGAAGATACACCTATGCCCTGGCGGAATTCTCGCCGCTTTAGATCGTTACGGGCAATAACTTTTTGTTGAGGGTTGTCAAGGTTTGCTTTCACGGGCTCACTAGATTCATAGCTCCTAACGACCAGAGCTTCCTTATCATAACGGTGTATCTTGCTTAAGGTAAGTGTCACGCCTGCACGCCCAATGCATTCAAATTCTTTCTTTATTTCGTCATATATCCAAACAGAGCAAGCGGGTTCTCCTACCAGTAGCGCTGCTTGTTCTGCTAATTTGTTATAAATCTTTCTATCCTGCGTTGGATCCTTGGTCAATCTTTGCACCTGCTTCATCACTTCATCCACGCACTTCGATAATCGCCGGTGCGGAATCCTAGCAGCCAATTGATTGCCAAATTCGATAATCAATGGTTTTGCGGCCTCTAGATCCTTTTCATCTTCAAAGAAGAATTTCAAGAAAGCTAAGGTTCTATCACCGGAGATTAGCGGTTGATATACAGTGTTATTCTCATAATGCGGCTCCATTTTTATAAATAGCTTCTCCCGAAGTTGCTCAGCGATTAGGAGAGGCTCAGCTTCAGAAGTAGGCCAGCTCGCGAGAGGAAACCCCTCCGGCCGATCCTTATATAACCGCGCTTGATAATAAACTGCTTTCTGGAAACCGATTATGTCTTGAGTCTCTTCAAGAATAAGCCTCAAGTTTTCAGTCTCCAAGAATGCTGGCTTAGAAACATGGTGATCAAGTTGGTTTCTTCTTCGAGTGATATTCCGTTGTTGGGCCTTGAATATTGCATGTGAAATTTGTTCTTCATTAGGTATTAGGTAGTTTCGGCAAGATGCCAGAAAGCCTTCAAGTCTTTTCAACTCATCTTTCGGTAAATCTCTTCTGAGTGTTTTAGGAGATTTGTCGCTAAAAAGCCACAAAGCACCAATTATATCGCCGGTATCCCTTGCGCTAATCTGAAATTTTCTTTCAAATTTAAGGTTGAAATTAAAGTCGAGGTATTTACGCTCTCTTTTTGGAGTATCCTCAAATTTGTTCGCTTGGAGAAATCCTTGTATATCTTCCGGCCGGGGTATGAATAACCATTGATCTTTAAGCTCTTCGTTTGGATGTGCTGGAACTCTCATCGCAAGAAAGCCAGTTCCGGATTTTACGTGTTTTATAGCTACAAAAGCAGCTCTTATAAGCGGCACGATCTCTAAGGCTGATTCTAACCCACTCCTGAAGCGATCACGCTGTCTTACAGAGTGATGAAGTTCGGCTACAGAGGAAAGAATATCTTTAGGAGGTTCGACTTCTTCCAAATAACTTCGGATTATTCCGTTCAGGGTCAGTTGGAGGACTTCGATCTCGTTAAAAACGACTTTTGGGCTGAGCCAAGTGGATACATTAAGGATTTCTCCGAGGATTTGGTGCCTTAATGAATGAGATAGTTCTGAGCCAGTTTTGGTCTCCAATTTCTCTAGATATTCCTTGACATTCCCCCAAGAGAGTTTGCGTTCATCGGGAAACTGTAATGAACCACCGAAAAGATAATAAACAACCCTGCGCTTCATAGCTTTCCCTTCTCGTCCAGAAAGTTTGCTGATAGGCGCGATAAAGTGGTATACCCCAAGAGGGCCAGGAAAAACTTGCGGTCGCCAATTGTCTCTCTCGATGTTTGTGTTGATATCTTCAATTTGAGAACGAAGAAGACTAATATATTCATGAAAAATCAGATCATTGGAACAGAGGATGTGTAGGTATTCCTCAGGCTTGCTCCATTTAGTTACATAAACTTTTCTTAACTTTCTGTAAGATATATTACTATCTGATAAAATTAGAGACTTCAGCCCCTTTGCATGAAAAAGAACTATTGAGAGGTTACTCAGGTCGGCTAATTGGTCCTGAACGTCCTGTAAAACCCTGATTCTTCTTGCCATGCTTAGGCCCCTTGCGCTACTGCCGCTAAACAACAGCATCCTATACCATTCTTCGGCACAAAACAAATTCTATTCTCAAAACCCTTTGCCGTCAAGAGCGTGCATTACCTAGGGAATTCCAGGGACATCTCTGAAAGCGCGCCGTTTGTCAACTCGTTGGTTCTCGATTTACCTCCTTGGGGGACTTCCCGTCCCGTTGCCTTGAACCCGGTCTGTCGGAGTCATCTCTTCGCTGTCAAGGCAGCGATAGGTTTGTTCAGGAGACATGTCGCAATCCAGCCAAACGTCGGCCCGGAAGGAAGAAGAGAGCCAGAAATAGGTGTTGTGTCCTCGAAACTCACTACGCCCCGATGACGGACCATTTTGTGGAGGCGAGGACATCGTTCTTAGCCTGCGTGTGACGGATGCATGTAGTGCCAGCGCAAGTGATTCGATGATCGTTCACGTGAATAACGCAACCAATAGCCCTCCTATAGTTAAAGCAGATCCGTAGAAAACGACCGAGGTTTGATTTGCGCCCTCTTATCAAAACGCTTCGCAGATCACTTCTTCAGGTGGGCAGGCATGTGGCTGAAGGTGTTGCAGAACAAGCGCGCCGATTGGGTTCTCTCGCGCCAGGGCGTGGGCGACGTGTAGGTGGAGGCACTTCACCCCGCTAAAATCAGCGGTCCCACCGATCCCCTTCTCAAGGAGAGCGGCTGACATTCCTGTTTCTTCCAGGAATACGCGGTCCTCCTCAGTGAGGAGGCGATACCTCTCGTTGATATAAGCGAGGTGAGCCGCTTGCAGCCGCGCGGCGAGCACCTGATTCTCTCGCACGCGCGTCTCCATTCGCTTGACCCAACCTTCTGCCTCCAGGTGATCGATCGCTTTAGTGAGGTAGGGACACGTGAGCCAGAAGATGGTCGGAAAAGGCTTACCTTCGATCAACGGATAGACGGTCACCACCTGTGGATACCCGTAGCGACAGCGACACTCGATCCCAAGAAGGCCGCGCGGGATGCGCCCAAGCTGTTTTTCGATGATCCTTTTGTCCTTCAGTGATACAGGTTCCATCGATCACTCCTATATTTCTCCGCTGCGAGCTCTCTTGCCCGCTCCGTTTCTTTTTCGGTAAGGCCTCCCTCATGAAGAGGACGCTTAAGGAACTGGGAGAACCCGGCAGCGATCCGTTGTATGAGATTCTCCAAAGGAATGGCCTGACATGAGGCTTCCGCGATCGATGTCGTTTGATGAGGCGTAGAAGGAACCCTTAAAGGATGGTAGCCCTTGCGCAGGGCAAGAAGGAGGGTCTCCATCGGGATGTTGGCCGGTTTTACGAGCAGGGTGGTGTGGTAGAGGAGTGATTTGCCGCGGCGAGCCTGGGCTGCCCCGGCGAGCTTCTTTTCACCGATGAACAGGTTATTCTCACGGACGAGGATACCGATCTTAAGATCGGCGAGGCTCGAGGCGATCGCCTTTCCAAGGCGGGAGAATGTCTCCTTAACCCCGCCTAAAAAGCGACTATCCGATAAGTAAAGGGAGATATTGAGATTTCCCGGGTAATGATAGACCGTGCCTCCTCCGGAGAGACGGCGAAGGATCGGGATCCCAAGCTTCGTTGCTCGTTCTTGGTCAACCTCGGCTTTAACAGACTGGGATCGCCCTACTATCACAGCGCGGTCGTTCACCCAGAAGCGCAGTGTCTCATTTTCGCAGTTAAAAACGGTCTCAAACAGGGTCTCTTCCAACGCGAGTCCGTCCGCTGGAAAAGATGGGGTGAGATTACAGATCAGCCGGAGCATTCGGTAAAGAGCTTTGCCGCGTGATAAGAGCTTCGCACAAGCGGCCCGGCGATGACTGATCGGAAGCCGATTTCTCTCGCATTCTCGCCTAGCTCGTCGAACTCCTCTGGCGAAAGATAACGGGCGACAGGTGCGGCACCTTTTATCGGTTGCAGGTACTGTCCGAGGGTAACGGCCTTGACACCGACATCATGAAGGTCGCGTAGCGCTGTAAGGATCTCCTCGCGTTGCTCACCCATTCCCAGGATAAGTGAGCTCTTGGTGATGGTTCGTGGTGCCAGTACCCTGAACCGATTAAGGACTTTAAGGGAGAGATCGTAGCTTGCACGACGGTCACGCAGGTGGGGGGTCAGTCTTCTTACCGTCTCCAGGTTATGACCGATGACATCTGCCCCTGCCGCTGCAACCGCTGCCAGAGCTTCCTCTTTCCCGGAGAAGTCGGGAACAAGCGCCTCCACCCTAACAGTGGGAGAGTGTTCCTTGATCTTTGACACTGTTTTTGCAAATAGGCTTGCTCCGCCATCGTTGAGATCATCGCGGTCGACCGACGTGAGAACAACGTAGGAGAGTGAAAGTTCGGCGACTGCCGCGGCGAGGCGAGTCGGCTCATCTTGGTCGACCACCCCGCCGGGGTTTCCGGTCGGGACCGCACAGAAGCGGCAGGCGCGTGTGCACACCTTTCCCAGGAGCATGAATGTGGCGGTGTGCGCTCCCCAGCACTCAACCACGTTCGGGCAGAGGGCTCCCTGGCACACGGTAGTCAGGCGGTGACGGTCAAGGATATCGCGAACGATGCGTATCCCCTCCACCGCTTGAGGTGAAGGGGCCTTCACCTTCAGCCAGGACGGTAGATCGTTCATTGTCATCCTTCCCAGAACTTATGCAGATTCGCCCGCGTGAAACGCCATCCGAAGAGCGGTTCCATCTTGGTAATAAGGCCGGTGCCAACTTCCTCTAGGGTAAGGGGCTGTTCGATTAGCTCATTTAAAGAGACGACCTCGATCTCCATCCCGCAAGGGTTGATCATGCCAAAGTGAGCCTTGTCCACTGCTACGTTTAGGGCCAACCCGTGCCTTGTCACCCAGTGCTTTACGTACACTCCAACCGAGGCGATCTTGTAAGAGTTAACCCACACTCCAGGAAAGCCCGGGTGACGCCTCCCTGTCACTCCAACCTCGCTTAAGAAGTTGATCACAGTCTGTTCGAGATTTCGGACGTAACGGTGAAGGTCGTGTCCCTGATCACGTAGGTCGATAATCGGGTAGATGACAAGCTGTCCCGGCCCGTGGTAGGTGATGTTTCCTCCGCGTTCGACCTTGTAGATTAAGATCCCTTCTTGTTGAAGGATCTCCGGAGGAGCGAGGACGTTTAAAGCTGAGCCGCTTCGTCCGATGGTGAAGACCGGGTTGTGCTCAACGGTGAGCACAGTATCTACGATTTCACCGTGAGAGCGCAGTGAGTGCAGCCGGCGTTGCAACCTGTATGTTGTAGCGTAGTCGGCGTGGCCGAGGGGAAGATGGACCGCCTCTAGGGTTTTCTCACTCGATCTCAGCCAAGAGGTCATCAAGACAAGCCCTTTCCCCCTTTTTCTTAACAATGCGGACGAGTTGGCCGGCCTGAGGGGTCTCAATGACGAACGTCGTCTTCTCCGTCTCCACTTCGAGGAGATCCTCACCGGCTTTGAGTGTTTCCCCCTCTTTTTTCAGCCAGTCCACCACCGTTACCTCATCAATCTCCCCCAGATTGGGGAGGCGCACTTCGCTCATGGCACCCCTCCTTCCGTTTAGAATACTAGCCGATTGGACGATTGCTTTCACCTTGTTCCTAGACTGGTTCCACCCTATAGTAAGGCCGAAAGGAGGAGGAATGGGGTTCACCTGCGGGCTGGTCGGTCTCCCTAATGTAGGCAAGTCGACGATCTTCAATGCTCTCTGCGGTGCTGGCGCGCGCGTGGAGAGCTACCCGTTTTGCACGATTGAGGCAAACGTGGGAACAGTCGCCGTTCCTGACCCGCGCCTCGACCGTCTGGCCGCCCTCTATCCCGATAAGAAGAAGGTCCCTACCCACCTGGAATTCATCGACATCGCTGGCCTGGTTGCGAAAGCGAGCGAGGGTGAAGGGATGGGGAATCAGTTTCTCTCTGAGATCCGGTCTGTGGATGCCATCCTGCATGTGGTCCGTTGTTTCGCCGATGCGAACGTCGCGCATGTCAGCGGCGAGATCGACCCAGTACGGGACATCGAGGTGGTGGAGACCGAGCTCCTCCTGAAGGACTATGAGACCCTGGGAAGGGTGTGGGAGCGCCTGAAGCGGGAGGCAAAGGGGGCCGATCGGCGTGCTCTTGCCCGACGACTGGAGGCGTGGGAAGGCCTTGTGGAAAAGGTGGCACAAGGGGTCCCTATTCGGAGTCTTACCATCGACCGAGGTATTGAGGCTCTCCTACGCGAGACCTCGCCGTTGACAGCGAAGTCGCTCCTTTATGTGGTGAACGTCGGGGAAGAAGGGGAGAACGAGTGTTCGCGGGCTGTTAAACGGATAGCGGGCGGACATGACAGCGAGGTGATCGTGATACGCGGCCGGATCGAGGCTGAAATCGTGGAGGTGGCGGCAAGCGAGGAGGAACGCTCGATCTACCTGGGGGAGTGGGGCCTTGAGAATACTGGCCTTGAGGGATTGATCCACGCCGGGTATCGAGCCCTTGCCCTTATCACCTTCTTCACGTTTGAGGGACCGGAAGTGCGTGCGTGGACAGTTCCTCAAGGAACCACCGCTCCTAAGGCGGGGGCAAAGATTCACTCCGACTTTGAGGAGCGTTTTGTCCTTGCCGAGGTAATGAACTTGGGAGAGCTCCTTGCCACAGGGTCGGGGAAGGCGTTGCGTGAGGCGGGGCACGTTCATCGCGCGGGACACGATTACGTAGTTAAAGATGGCGATGTGATTCACTTCATCTGCGCATGAATCCCTTAATCTATGCTGATGACGACCATGGTTTACCACGTGTGGTGGAGGAAATCCTTGAGGTTGGAGGAATCCTGATCTTTCCCACCGACACCGTGTTTGGGATCGGCGGGAACCCGTGGGACGAGCGGGCACTAGCTTCGGTGCAGGCGATGAAAGGCTGCGGCCCAGATCGGCCGTTCACCCTTCATTTGTCAACACTCACATCGATCGAACGTTTTGTGTATCTCGATGATCGGATGCGGACGGCTCTTGAAAGGTGTCTTCCTGGCCCGTACACCTTTCTCCTGCAAGCCAGTGAGGAGGCACCGCGCTCGGCAACAAAGGAGGGGAAGGTAGGAGTACGCGTTCCCGACCACCCGTTTTTCACGAAAGTCATGGCAAGGATCGCAAGGCCGCTCTTTGGGACTAGCGTCAACCGCACTGGCGAGCCACCACTTCAGAACATCGATGAGATGATTGAACGCTTTGGCGGTGTTGACCTGATCGTAACGGGAACGATTGGGAGAGGGACCTCCTCGGCGATCATAGATCTCACGGTGAGCCCACCACAGGCGCTGCGCGGGGAGCTTCCGGAAGGTCTGCTGTGAGGCGGCTCGCTCCGGTCGCTCTTTTTTCGATAACCGTGATCTGGGGGTGGACCTTTGTTCTCGTAAAGGAAGGGATGGAGCTCGTCGGTCCATTCACCTTTCTCGCTGCCAGATTCTCCCTCGCCTTCCTCCTTCTAGCCCTCCTGTTGCCGATCGCTTAGGAGAATTAAGCGGCAAAGCCTGATCTATGGGGCGATCGTGGAGATAGCTCTTTTTTCCGGCTACCTGTTTCAGACATGGGGGCTCACCTACACTGCCGTCACCAAGAGCGGCCTTATCACTGGCTTGTCAGCCGTTATCGTTCCGGTCATCTCTTCGGGGGCAGTAAAAAAACGGGTGCACATCTCTGTTTGGTTCGGAGCTCTCCTTACTCGCACTTTACGTCTTAAATCGGTTTCAGAGATACTCGACTGCGTCCTACACGGCGATCATCCTCACCATGGAGCCAGTGTTCGCTGGGCTGTTTGGCTTTCTCTTTCTTGGCGAGATCCTCACCGCATGGCAGCTCTTCGGCGGTGTTCTCATACTTGTTGGTATAGGGGTTCCCAAGCTTGTCGGAGGAAGAGCTACCTAAGGATCTCTAAGCGAGAACAAGCAGGCTAAGGTGCAATTATTAAGTTGGACTGACCTCTTTTGACATAAAGGAAGATTATTCCCATACCGATCATGGCGAGAACTGCGCCGCCAGTAGCCTTAAGGGCGGCTATCTCGTCAGAGTGTGCGGTCACTGGAAGCCCATGCTCACGCAGGGTCAGTTACGTGGAATCGGCTCAAAGCGGGCGATGAAGTGACGCAGTGGGCCTTCGCCCTCGACGATTCGGTAGCCTGGGAGGGTCCCCTTCCGTTTAGCGATCGCCGCTGCTCCCTTGATCACTATGTCCAGGTGCTCGCGGGTATACATCCGTCGTGGAATGGCTAGCCGGACGAGCTCGAGCTTAGGGTAGATCTCGTTTCCTTTCGCGTCCTTTTGGGCGAACATCACGCTTCCCACCTCAACCGCCCGTACACCCGCCTCCACGTAGAGCTCCACCGCAAACGACAGTGCGGGAAACTCCCTCTGCGGAAAACCGGGCAGGAGCGCAAGGGCATCTATGTACACCGCATGACCGCCGATCGGCTCGACGATGGGAATTCCTTCTTCCTTCAGGCCTTCGCCAAGATAGCGTGCTTGGCCGATGCGGTCGCGAAGGTAGCTAAGGTCGAGCGCCTCGTATAGCCCGACCGCGATCGCTTCCAGGTCGCGGCCGGCGAGCCCCCCGTAGGTGGGAAAACCCTCCATCAGAATCAGCCGCTCGCGTGTGGCTGCGAAGATCTTTGCATCGTTCATGGCGAGAATCCCGCCGATGTTCACCAGTCCGTCCTTCTTGGCGCTCATTGTAATCCCATCGGCGAGGGAGAAGATCTCGCGGGCGATCTCGATCGGGGCAACTTCGTGATATCCCTCCTCCCGCTCGTGGATGAAGAAGGCGTTCTCTGCGAAGCGGCAGGCGTCGATGAAGAAAGGGATGTTATGCGCTCGTGCGATCTTGCTTACCGCACGCATGTTGGCAAGGGAGACCGGCTGACCACCACCGCTGTTGTTGGTGATCGTCATCATGATGAGCGGGATCCGTTCTGAACCGACGTCCTCAATCAGGGAGATAAGCTTGTCTGTATCCATATTACCTTTAAACGGCAGGATCTTTCGCGGCTCGAACGCCTCTTCGATCACTAGGTCGACCGGCTTGCCGCCGTTTGCAAGGACGTTCGCCCGCGTGGTGTCAAAGTGCATGTTGTTGGGGACGATGTCGCCCGGTTTGATCATCGCCGAGAAGAGGATGTTCTCCGCGGCGCGGCCCTGATGGGTGGGAAGCAAATACTCAAACCCGAAGATGTCGGAGACGGCGGCCTCAAATCGGCTGAAGCTTCGGCTACCGGCATAGGATTCATCCCCCCGCATCATCGCCGCCCACTGTTCCTGGCTCATCGCTCCGGTCCCAGAATCGGTGAGAAGATCTACATAGATATCCTCAGCGCGAAGGTTGAACACGTTATAGTAGGCCTCTTTGATCCGTTGCTCCCGCTGCGCGCGCGAGAGGATCGTGATCGGCTCGACCACCTTGATGCGATACGGCTTGTAAGGAGCCTCTTTACTGCCCACCTTCACCCTTCTTAGGACCGGTTAGAAGTAGAAGTGGATTCCAGTCCCGATTGCCATGGTTATCTCACCTTCTGTGGATAGCGCCGCGCCAAACTCCACGTTCCAGGCAAGGCTCCTGGCAAACGGAAAGCTGAACTCGATCCCACCGACGCCAGAAAAGACTATCTCGGTCTCACCGTAGGGAGAGAAGTGGAACGTTGCTCCTACTGCGGTGTAGAAGTCAACAGCCGGGGTGTCGCTCACCCGATATAAAAACCGTGCTGTGGCAATGCCCTCAAGCTCACCAAGATTTCCCCACAGAAAAACAATTCCCTCCGCACCGACATTGGGGGTGAACCAGTAGCGTCCACTGACAAGGCCTCCCATGGGGAGACCGACCTGCATCCCAATCCCCAGGGTACGTCCTTCGGACAGGTTCTCTTCCTGCGCAAAGGATGTAAGGGCCAAAGTGAGCAGCAGCACGATCACAGACACCGAGTAAATCTTCCTTTTCATGTTTACCCTCCAGGCGTGAGATGTATTATCATAGTCCGCAGACGCGTTGTGGGCAACTAACCCTGGATGTTGGTTCCATTTGACGCAAGGGTGGCTTCGCCGTTTAATGGGAGACGTAAAATCCTGGTGGCTCAAGGAGGGGGAAGATGCACGAGGCGATCGATCGGGTCATTGAGGCGGGGCAGTTCGAGGCACTGGCCGAAATACTGGAGACAGCACGGACTCCAGATGTTCGCTATGCGATTAAGCAGATTGCTCATTCTGCAGATGGGGATGAGGTGCTTCTTGAGCAGGCGGTAGGATGGGCAAAGCGGTCGGAGACGGTGTCCCGGCAAGTTGCCTGCGGTCTCCTTCCCGAGAGTTATCGGCACGATTCCGTGGGGACGATCTCTCTTCTCCTTCGCCTGGCTGATGATTCGGACTGGACGGTGCGGGAATCGGCCGGGGACGCATGTGGGAGGCTCCTACGGAAGGACTTCACGGGGATGATGGAGGTCTTACGCGAGTGGCGTGAGCATCCTTCGGAGAACGTGCGCAAAGCGGTGGTGATCGCGGCTATGAAGGCGGCGAAGACGCGACGGCTGGAGTGGGCAGAGCCGCTCCTTAAGTTGATCGAGCCCTTGCTCTTTGATCGCCATCCCCACCTGCGCCGCAACCTGGGCCCACTTGCCCTCGGGGGTGCCCTTCTTTTCTACTACCCTGATATGACCTTTGAATATCTCGTCAAGTGGTCGACGTCGAATGATGAGCAGGTGTTGTGGAACGTGGCCATGGCCTTCTCCGCTTCCGCTGGGCCACTGCTGGTAAAGAAGGCGCTGATCATTCTGCGCAAGCTGTCCCTGGACGAGCGGCGTTACGTATGGCGGGCGGTCGCCGCGGCGATGTGGAAGCTAGGCCGTAAGAAGCCGGAGATCGTTCGGCCGGAGCTCACTCGCTGGTTGGAGGACGAACGACGGGTCAATGTGGCCCGCGAGGCGTTAAAGTACCTGTAGCACATCTGGGGTAGGCTCATCCCCCATCTTCATTTAGTGAGGGAACTCACCCTCTTGACTATAATTTTATCATTATGACAAGAGAAGAACGTTCTGTTGGGAAACCCGGCGCGGTGATTACGGGAAGTTCGCGGGGGATTGGAGCGGCGGTCGCAGTGCGTCTTGCTACCGTTGGCTACGGGGTGAGTGTGAACTACCTGACAAACCGTGAGCGTGCTGAGGAGTTGGTGCGAAAGATCGAGGTCGCCGGTGGGAGGGCGTTTGCCTTCCAGGCCGATGTCGCTTTATTCAAAGAGGCCGAGGCGCTGGTGGAGGAGACGGCGAAACGGTTCGGCGGGATACAAATTGTGGTTAACAATGCCGGCTTCTCCCAGCACTGCACGGTGCAAGAGTTGACCATTAAGGACTGGGACCGCTCCCTGGCCGTCAATCTCTCCGCTGCTCTTTACACGGTGAAGGCGGCTCTTCGCTATATAAAGGAGGAGCCTTGGGGAAGAATTGTCAATATCTGTTCGCTTCGGGCGATGACCGGTTCGGATCACGGTGCGCACTACTCGGCGGCGAAATCTGGTTTGATCGGTCTGACGAAGTCCCTCGCACTAGAACTGGCTCCGAGAATCACAGTAAATGCCGTCTCGCCCGGCTATACCAATACCGAAATGAACGCCGAGGCTCTAGCAAAGCACGGAGATAAGATCCGTGCTAAGATCCCGGTAAAACGTGTCGCTGAGCCCGAGGAGATCGCTGCCCTCGTTGCGTTCCTCGCCTCTGAGGAGGCGGGCTACATCACCGGAGAGACGATAAACGCCAACGGCGGGATCTATATGCGCTAGAGCCTGTCCGGCCGGCATAGTGACCTATTGCGGCTGTAGGCTTTAGGGATGGTTTAAGGATAAAAGAGAGGGGATCAACCATGAGGTTTCGTGACTATGACCCTGGCAGGGATAAGGAAGCCGTCCATCGAATCTGGCGGGAGATCGGTTGGATAGAAAAGAGGAAAGAGCAAGAGGCGATGGACCTGTTCCTCGAGAGCTCTCGCGCAATGGTGGCAGAGGTAAACGGTGAGGCTGAGAGTCTGGTGGCCACCGTCTCTGGTTCGATCCGCTATCTCAAGGAGGATCTTACTCTCTCCGCTCTGGCGGGTGTGACTACGGGTCGGATTGCCCGCAAGCGTGGACTGGCAAGCCAGTTGGCCGCTATGGCCATAGCACGTGATGCAGCGCAGGGTGCGCTCGTGTCAGGGTTGGGGATGTTTGAGCAGGGATACTACAACCAACTGGGCTTCGGCACTGGCGGATACGAACACTGGTGTTCCTTCGATCCGGCGCAACTTAAGGTAGAGCTATCGCCTCGTATTCCCCGGCGTATCACCCCGGACGATTGGGAGGCCGTCCACTCCTCGCGGCTTTCCCGGAATCGTGGCCATGGCTCCTGTAACCTTGAAGCAGCACGTCTCACTCAATCGGAGATGCTGTGGAGTAAAAATGGCTTTGGTCTTGGTTACTATGACGGGGCTCATGGGGAGCTGACGCATCATTTCTGGTATCGGACAGATGACGTAGAGTGTGGTCCCTACAGCATTTCCTGGATGACTTATCAGAATCGTGATCAGTTCTTGGAACTGCTCGCTCTTTTGAAGAGCCTGGGTGACCAGGTTCGGCTGGTGAGAGTGCGGGAACCGCAGGGGATCCAACTCCAGGATTTGCTCAAGAAGCCGTTCAAGATGCGCCAGGTGAGCGAGAAGTCCAAATATGAAAGCAGGATGCGCGCAAGCGCTTACTGGCAGGTACGAATCTGTGATCTTAACGGGTGCCTGGAATGTACGCATCTAGCAAGAGAGAGGGTACGCTTCAATCTGATCCTCACCGATCCGATCGAGGGTTTCCTCGAAAAAGACGTACCGTGGCGCGGGGTAGCAGGAAATTATGTGGTAACCTTGGGGCCTTCCTCAGAGGCAAAACCGGGAACGGACGCAACACTCCCCACGCTGAATGCTTCTGTGGGGGCGTTTACGCGTATGTGGCTGGGCGTACGCCTGGCAACAGGGCTTTCGTGGACCGACGAGCTCTCCGCACCGGAGGAGCTCCTTGAGGCACTCGATCAAGTACTGCAATTGCCTGATCCCAAACCGGATTGGGATTTCTAATCTGAAGTTCCCCGGGATTTGAGACCAGAAACGACTTACTAACTCAGTTGGGATCAATGTTTGTCGGTGATTAGTGTCTTGCATGAAGTAGGCACGTATGTGTTGTTTGATTCCTTGACATTGCCGAA
>Ga0307428_1000045_pt1 | contig 116757 bp, 104 predicted proteins | sample SalMarWE160240MG_FD_202161 | JGI IMG/M metagenome (GOLD analysis project Ga0307428, IMG submission 202161) | Salt marsh sediment microbial communities from the Plum Island Ecosystem LTER, Massachusetts, United States - WE1603-240 | ecosystem: Environmental > Aquatic > Marine > Intertidal zone...
TTTTCGGCCCGGTGCTGCACGTGGTGCGCTGGCGGGCGGATGCGCTCGATTCCGTGCTCGATGACATCGCCAGCAACGGCACCGCGCTCACCCTCGGCATCCATTCGCGCATTGACGCCACGGTCGCGCGCATCGCCGCGCGCCTCCCGCACGGCAATGTGTATGTGAATCGCAACATGATCGGCGCGGGTGTGGGCGTACAGCCGTTCGGCGGCAGCGGCTTGTCGGGCACCGGGCCGAAGGCTGGTGGACCGGATTATTTGCGCCGCCTGGCGCTGGAGCAGGTGGTCACGGTCAATACCGCCGCCGTCGGTGGCAACGCGGCGCTACTGGCCGAAGAGGAATGACGGGCCAAATTGGCGCGCGCGCGGGCGCTAAGGCTATTGTGCGCCGCCATATCTTTCTCGCCTTGGACGTTTTTATTACTGTTACTGATGTTTTCATGGCTCCGCGAAGCCAAAAAGCCGCCTGTTTGGCGGACGTTAACCCGGTTGGCCGCGTGATCGAGTATTCTCCGGCGCATGACTGATTCGGTCGCCCGCCTCTACGATGCGGTCATCGCTGCCCGGGGTTCCGACCCCGCGAAATCGCGAACGGCCAGGCTTTTGCGCGCCGGCCGCGCCAAAATGGCCAAAAAGCTGGCCGAGGAAGCTGTCGAGGTCGTAATCGACGCCATGCACGGCCAGCCTGAGGCCGTGGTGCGGGAGAGCGCCGACCTGCTCTACAATCTGGTGGTGCTCTGGGTGCATGCCGGGGTTCACCCCGACGCGGTCTGGGCCGAGATGCGCCGGCGCGAAACCATGTTCGGGATCGCCGAAAAAGTGCCAAAAGATATGGTACACGGTCCGGGCCGGCGTAAGGTCGTGGCCCTGGACGCCAGGCGCGCCCGCAAGCGTCGCTGATCCGCTTTTCGCTCCCCGCGAGTTGCTTATGACCGTTGAGGCCGCAGAGCCGCGTTCTTTGCTACGCCGTCTCTACGACTGGTGCCTGGACGCCGCCCACAAGCCGCACGCCCTGTGGAGCATGAGCGCGGTCGCCTTCGCCGAGAGCTCGTTCTTTCCGGTGCCGCCCGACGTGATGTTGATCCCGATGGCGCTGGCGCGGCCCGAGCGGGCCTATGTCATGGCGGCCTGGTGCACGGTGGCCTCGGTCACCGGCGGCATGCTCGGCTATGCGATCGGGGCGCTGCTTTATGACTCGGTCGGCGCCTGGCTGATCCAGCTCTACGGCTATGGCGACAAGGTCGAGGCCTTCCGGGCCGCTTACGCGCAATGGGGCGCCTGGATCATCCTGCTCAAAGGCTTGACCCCGATCCCCTACAAGATCGTGACCATTACGTCCGGCTTTGCCGGCTACAGTTTCGGGCTTTTCGTGCTTTTTTCGGTCATCACTCGCGGCACGCGCTTTTTTGTGGTGGCTTTTTTACTGCACCGCTACGGGGCGCGGGCCCGGCGCATCATCGAAAAGCAGCTGGGGCTTTGGGCTTTGTTGTTTGCCGTCGTGCTCGTCGGCGGCATCGTAGCTGCGCTATACTTGATGTGACGGAATCGGTATTCCTCATTTTCGCCACCGAGCCGCCATAGAGGGGGGTGCCGGCGCAAATGCCGTTGGGCAATGACTGCCGTTAGGCGACTGACCAGATGTCAGTTTGACCGGCCATGGACAGCAAAAGGGCTCTGAGCTTTCTCGCAAGGCGAACCGCGGCGTGCACCGCGCGCGGCGGCCTGTTTGCTTGCGCCGTCGTGCTGACGTTCGCGCTGGCTGTCGCCCAGGACGCATCGAAAGCGCCGGCGCCCGAGCAACCGGGCTTTTTCGCCGCCGTCGGCCGCTGGTTCGACCAGACGACGGACAACTTCAATGCCGGCGTTCGCAACGTGCGCGAGCGTTTCCGGAATTTAGGCCAGCAGGCCGGCGTCGCCGCCAGGACGACGGTCGATAACGCCAAGGAAGCCGCCGACGCCGTCGGCCGCCTGCCCAATACGCGCGTGATCACCGGCCACGAAAAATGCCAGATCGCGCCCAACGGCGCGCCCGACTGCATTGCCGCCGCCTATACCATTTGCCAGGCCAAAGGTTTCAAGAGCGGCAAGAGTGTCGACATGACCACCGCCGAGATCTGCCCGGCCCAGGTCTATCTGTCGGGCCGCAACAGCGGACCCGGCTGCCATACCGAAACCTTTGTCTCGCGCGCGCTCTGCCAATAGTTTTTTCGTGTTGGGTTTGCCGCTGACGGCGGACGCCTGTCTTGCCTGCGCGCCTATGGTTCGGTCGCGGCGTCAGTCGCGCATGATCCCGAAAAGTGGCCGCCGGTTTTCGGAAAAGATCATGCGCCACGAGAACGGAGTTCTTCAGTGAACCTCAACACAAAACTTCTCGAACGCGAAGCGGCCGGCAAGCCGGTGACCGTCGCGTTGATCGGCGCTGGCAAGTTCGGCACCATGTTTCTCGCCCAGGCCCGTCTCACCAAGGGCCTGCATGTAATGGGCGTCGCCGATCTCGACGTTGCGCGTGCGCGCAACCAATTGAAGACCGCGGGCTGGCCGGCGGGCACTTATGCCGCGGCTTCGCTTGACGATGCGCACAAGCAGCGCGCGACATTCGTGACCGACAACGCCGAAGCCTTGATCGCCGATCCGCGCATCGAAGTGATCGTGGAGGCGACCGGCGTGCCGGGCGCCGGCATTCATCACTGCCTGCGGGCGATCGCCAACGGCAAGCACATCGTCATGGTCAACGTGGAGGCCGACGCGGTCGCCGGCCCCTTGCTGGCGCGCCGCGCCAAGGCGGCCGGCGTGGTCTATTCGCTGGCCTGGGGCGACCAGCCGGCGCTGATCTGCGAGCATGTCGATTGGGCGCGCGCCGCCGGCTTCAAGGTGATCGCGGCCGGCAAGGGTACGCGCTACGAACCGCACTACCACCAATCGAATCCCGACAATGTCTGGGACATCCTCGACCGCTATCTGAACATCACCGACCGCAAGTCGATCAATCCGAAAATGTTCAACAGCTTCGTCGACGGCACCAAGTCCGGCATCGAGATGACGGCGGTGTGCAATGCGACCGGCCTGGTGCCGCAGAGCGACGGCCTGCACTTTCCGCCGGCCAGCCGCTTCGAGCTTGCCGAGATCTGCAAGCCGAAAAGCGATGGTGGCACGCTGGAGAAGGCCGGCGTCACCGAGGTGATCTCCTCGGTCTATCGCGACGGCAAAGACGTGCCGCATCATCTCGCGCTCGGTACTTACGTGGTGTTCGAGGGCGAGACCGACTACGCCCGTCGCTGCTTCAAGGAATATGCCATGCTGCCGGACAAAACCGGCAAATACGCCGCGCTCTACCGGCCGATCCACATGATCGGGCTCGAGCTCGGCATTTCGGTCGCATCTTGCGCGTTGCGCAACGAGCCGACCGGCGCGCCCACCGGCTTCCGCTCCGACGTGGTGGCGACCGCCAAGAAGCCGCTGAAGAGCGGCGAAATGCTCGACGGCGAGGGCGGCTTCTGCGTCTGGGGCAAGCAGACGCCGGCCGACGTCTCGCTGCGTGAAGGATTGCTGCCGCTCGGTCTCGCGCACAACGTCAAGCTCAAGCGCGACATCGCGCAAGGCGGCGCCGTCAAATGGGCGGACGTCGCCTACGATCCGAACGATGCCGCGGTGAAAGTGCGGCGCGAGATGGAATCAGCTTTCGGTCGCCGCAATGTCGGCGCCGAACCGGTGGCCTGAGCTACGCTTTATTCCAGCTCGATGGTGCCGTCGATCTTGTGGCTGAGGCCCGCCTTGTCGATAGTCAGCACGACCTGCGTGGCAAGCGCCTCGTTGCCCTTCAGCCGGCCGTCGGCGACCGCGGCGCGGATGGCCTTTTCGATCTCGCGCTGCGAGGTGACGCCCACGACTTTGAGGAATTTGCGCAGCGAGGTATTGAGAACCTCTTCGTTCATTGCAGTCTCCTTGAAAAAGGCGCGATTCGCCCAATCTTAGTGACCGCCGGCCGCCCGCGATAGCGCGTTGTCGGAACATCCACCGTGTGTAACGGCCGGCGTTGACCCGCTGCCGCCTGCCGCTATGATCCGCAGCCCTGAGCCTGCCCCTGTGGCGGAATTGGTAGACGCGCCTGACTCAAAATCAGGTGGTGGAAACATCGTGCTGGTTCGAGTCCGGCCAGGGGCACCAGCCTCCGCTCTCTCGAGCTTCGGCTCGGCGAGCCGAATAATTCAAGCGGAGGCTGTCGCGCCGAAGGCTCTTGACCGCCGAAGTCCGCTTTCGGACGAAGGCGGTTGGCGAAGGTGGACGATTTTTTCATTTGGGCGGGCGTCGGAAGTGCGGAATGAACGATTACCTCGCCCTCGTTCGCAAAGACCCGCCGCGCGCGGCCGCAGCCATCGTCGTGGTGGTCGGCCTCGTCACCATCGGCGGCTTCTTTTTCTTTCAATACGGCATGGGCCTGCCGCCGTGCCCGCTCTGCCTCGAGCAGCGCATGTCGTATTACGTCAGCGTGCCGCTGGCGGCGCTGTTGTGGCTGGGCGCCGGCCACGGCGCCGCCCGCAAGGTGATGGCGCTGGGTTTTCTGGCGATTGCGGCGGTCATGCTGTGGAATGCCGGGTTGGCCTCTTATCACGCCGGCGTCGAGTGGAAGTTCTGGCCAGGGCCGCAGGATTGCAGCGGGCCGATCAGTAGTTTCGGCTCGGCGAAAGACCTGCTCAAGCAGCTCAACAACATCAGCCTGGTGCGTTGCGACGTGGCGTCCTGGCGGTTTCTCGGCCTGTCGCTGGCGGGCTGGGACGTGCCGGCGTCGCTGGGGCTCGCTTGCGTTGCCGGCTGGGGGGCGCGGGCCTCGCTCGCGCGTCGCGCGGACGATCGCTAGTCACGCCTTCGCCATAATGGCGATGCTTAAAACGCCAACGACCACGAATGAGGAAGGCCCGCTTACATCCGGCGTCGCCCGCTTCATTTCGTGGCCGCTCGATGACAGAGCCGCAAGGCTCGACATCATCGTCCAGGCTTATATAGGTGCGCGCCGGCACCTCCACAAGGGTCACTGAATCTCCATGACCAATACGCAAACGGCGGCCGGCTACACCGGCACCGCAAAACTTCTGCATTGGCTGATTTTGGCGCTGCTGCTCGTCCAGTTCGTGATCGCCTGGACGATGCCGCATATGAAGCGCGACACCCAGCCGGATACGCTGATCAATCTGCATTTCTCGTTCGGCGTGCTGGTGCTCGCAGTTGCCGTCGTGCGGCTGGCGTGGCGCGCGACCCATGGCGAGCCTGCGCCGGAAAACGGGCTGCCGCCCTTGCAGCTGCGGTCGGCCCGCGTCTTGCACTGGTTGCTTTATGGGCTGCTGTTTGTGGTGCCGATCCTGGGCTGGATCAACGCGTCCTGGCGCGGCTTCCCGGTCATCATGTTCGGGTTGGAATTGCCGAAGCTGGTCGCCACGCGCGCGCCCGGCTGGCGCTGGACCGGTGACGTGCACAACCTGTTGGCAAATTACCTGCTGCTGGTGCTGGTCGGCCTGCATGTGGCGGCCGCGCTTTATCATTACTTCATCCGCCGCGACCGCGTGCTGCAACGCATGCTGCCGGGAGCGTGAGGAACCGCTTACGGTTCCAGCTCGGTGTCCCAATAGAGGTAGTCGAGCCAGCTTTCGTGCAAGTAATTAGGCGGGAACAGCCGCCCGTTGCGGTGCAGGTGCTGCACCGTCGGCTGGAACGGCATTTGCGAGGGCCACATCTTGGATTCGGACGGGGTCAGGTTGCCTTTGCGCAGGTTACAGGGCGAGCAGGCCGCCACCACGTTGTTCCAGGTGGTGTGGCCGCCGCGCGAGCGCGGGACGATGTGATCGAAGGTGAGGTCGTCGCGGTCGCCGCAATACTGGCAGGAGAAGCGATCGCGCAGAAACACGTTAAATCGCGTGAAGGCCGGGTGGGTCGAGGGTTTCACGAAGGTCTTGAGCGACACCACGCTCGGCAGCATCATTTCCAACGAAGGGCTGTGCACCGCGCGGTTGTAATTGGCGACGATGTTCACGCGCTCGAGGAAGACGGCCTTGATCGCGTCCTGCCAGGACCACAGCGACAGCGGGTAATAGCTCAGCGGCCGGAAATCCGCATTGAGCACCAGGGCGGGAAAACCGCTGGGCGACACATGCACGTTCAAAGCGACTTTCCTCCACCTCCTTGGAGCGCTGCCGCTACGCAGCTGACGGCCTAGTAATAGGACAGCGTGACAGGATTGTGAAGTAGTGGCGGTAGCTTACCCGCAAGTGGCCTTAATTAGCGGCCGGTCAGGCGGCGAGCGAGAAATTCGCCTCCCTGGCGCAAGCCCTCCTGGTCGATGCCGTGGCCGACGCCGGACGAGATGTGCCATTCGGTCGGCACTTCCAGTGCGGCCAGGCTTTGCGCGGCATGGAACAGGGCCTGGACCGGGATCAGCGTGTCCTGGTCGCCATGCACCAGCAGCACCGGCGGCCGGCTTTTGATCTCGGCGGCGAAGCCGGCGGGATCGATGTTTTCCGGCAGCGCCAGCATGCCGGAATAGCCGACAATGGCGGCCGGCGGCACGGCCCGGCGCAAGCCGACATGCAGCGCCATCATGGTGCCCTGGCTGAAGCCGACCAGCGCCAGGGCGGACGGCGCAAGCTTGTGGCGTTGCAGCTCGGCGTCGAGAAAGCTCTCCAGCATCGGCGCCGCCATGTTCACGCCGGCCCAGCGCTCGCCCGGATCGCGGGACGTCAAGGGAAACCATTCGCGCCCGGTGGGCGCTTGTCCGCAGGGGTGCGGCGCATGCGGCGACACGAACGCGGCGTCCGGCAACAGGCTTTGCCACGCGCGGCCGATGTCGATCAGGTCGTTGCCGTCGGCGCCATAGCCGTGCAGGAAGACGACCAGTTGTTTTGCGGTCCCTGAGCGCGGCGCAACGCGCGGGCCGTCGAGTTCAGCCATTGCGTTTCCTTTTCGCTTTCCTGCTTGCCGTCTTGTTCGATGGCGCGCCGGGCTGAACCGGCACCACGTTGCGCTTCTTCACCGCGTGATAGTAGGCCCACAGCAGATGCGCCGCCACGCCGCGCCAGGGCCGCCAGGCTTCCGCCATCTTGGTGAGCTTTTTGGCGTCCGGTCGCTTGCGCAAGGAGAAGGCGAGGCGCGCCGATTCCTGCACGGCGAGGTCGCCGGCGGGAAACGCATCGGCATGGCCGAGGCAGAACAGCAGATAAATGTCGGCCGACCATGGACCGACGCCGTGCAGCGCGGTGAGCGCGGCATGCGCGTCGTCGGCGTCCATCTCGCCCACCTTGGTAAGATCGATACGGCCGCGGGCGACCGCCTTGCCGATCTCGCGGATCGACTTGATCTTGGGCGCCGAGAGCCCGAGGCGCTTGAGCTTGTCGGTGCGGGCGCGGCGTACCGTTTCGTGATGAAACGGATCGAAGGCGGCAAATAGCCGGGCGCGGATGGCGGCGGCGCTGGCGGTCGATAGCTGCTGGCCGCAGACGATGGCGCACAGACCGGGGAAGCCCGCTTCGCGCCGGCGCAAGGCGAAGGCGCCGGCTTTCTCCGCCACTGGGACTAGCCGTGGGTCGGCGAGTATCAGTTGCGCGAGGCCCGCCCGCAGATCGGCATCGGTGTGGAGAAAATGGGTCATGACTTCCTTAGTATTATGCCGCTCGTCCCCGCGAAAGCGGGGACCCAGCTCTTGACCGGATTCCCGCTTGCGCGGGAATGAGCGGAGTATTTGGTAGACACTGAACCATGCCACCCGTTTTCCGCTTCGCGCCGTCGCCGAACGGCTATCTGCATCTCGGCCATGCGCTGTCGGCTTTCATCAACGCCGATAGCGCACGCGCGGCCGGCGGACGGCTGCTGCTGCGCATCGAGGATATCGACGCGACCCGCTGCCGGCCGGAGTACGAAGCCGCGATCTATGAGGACCTCGCCTGGCTCGGGATTGAATGGGAGGAGCCGGTATGGCGGCAGTCCGAACACTATGACGACTACAGCGCGGCGCTTGATCGGCTCGACGCGCTGGGTCTGGTCTATCCGAGCTTCGAAAGCCGCGCGGAGATCGCGGCACAGGTCGCGGAACGAGAACCATGGCCGCGCGATCCCGACGGCGCGCCGCTTTATCCCGGCGCCGCCAAGCATATGCCTGCCACCGAGCGTGCACGACGTATGGCGGCCGCCGAGCCCAACGCGCTTCGCCTCGACACGGCGGCCGCGCTCGCGCGCGCTGGATCACTGAGCTGGATTGAAAGCGGGCAGGGGCCGGCGGGTGAAGCCGGATGCATCGCCGCCGATCCCGCCGCCTGGGGCGACGTCATCCTGGCGCGCAAGGACACGCCCACCAGCTATCACCTCGCCGTCACGGTCGATGACGCGGCGCAGGGCATCACCGAGGTGGTGCGCGGCTGCGATCTGTTCCACTCGACCAGCGTGCATCGGCTGTTGCAGGCGCTGCTCGGTTACCCCGCGCCGCGCTACCATCATCACCGGCTCATCCTCGATGCCGACGGCAACAAGCTGTCGAAATCGACCGCCGCCACCGGCTTGCGCGAACTGCGCGTCGCCGGCGTCACCCCTGCCGAGATCCGCCGGCGGGTCGGGCTCGATTGACGTTCCCTTCCGTGGCATTGTCAGCCCATCGATCGGGGGACCGATGGCGAAGCGCAAGTCCAGCACACGGCCGCGCCGTAAGCGCCGCAGATCGCCTGCGCGCGCCCGCACGAAAGTGCCATCGCCAAACGCCATCGAGGCCGCACTCGCCGGCGTCGCGCACGATATTCGCACGCCGCTCACCGGCATCCTGGCGCTGGCCGAATTGCTCGCCTCGTCCGACCTCGGCAAGCGTGAAAGAGAATGGGCGAAAGCCATCAAGAGCGGCGCCGATCATATGGCAGCGCTCACCACCCTGATCGTCGACGCCGCCAGGGTCGACGCCGCCGGGCTGACGTTGCGCAACGAGCCGTTTTCGCCGCGCGAACTGGCCGAGGTGGTGGGCGAGGTGCTCGCCGCGCGCGCCGGCAACAAGGACGTCAAGGTCGAAGTGAGAATCGCGCGCGATCTGCCGGCGATGGTCGCCGGCGACGCCTTGCGCCTGCGCGCGGCGCTGGAAAATCTCGCCGACAACGCGGTGAAGTTCACCAGTGCCGGTATGGTCACCTTTACGGCTGCCGCGGAGCTGGCCGCGCGCGGCCGCGTGCGCCTCGTCTTCACCGTGACCGACAGCGGCATCGGCATCAGCGCAAGCGAATTGAAATCGCTGTTCCGCCCGTTCGCGCAGGCGAGTGCGGAGATTGCGCGCCGCTACGGCGGCGCCGGCCTCGGTCTGTCTTTCGTCAAGCGCATTGCCAAGGCCATGGGCGGCGATCTCAAGGTGACCAGCCGGAAAGGTGCAGGCTCGACATTCCGCCTCAGCGCGCTGGTTGCGCGCGTCGAGCTGCAGCCGGCGGCGCAGCCCCGCGATGCACGCGCCACGCTGGCGCGGCCGCTCGTTTTGCTCTGCGCCGAGGACAACCCTTACGGCCGTGTCGTGATGAACACGGTCCTCACCGAGCTCGGCCACCGCGTCGATTTCGTGGAAAGCGGCGAGGCGGCCGTGACGGCGGCTGCGCGCGGCGGCTATGACGCGGTGCTGATGGATGTGGCGTTATCAGGCCTCGACGGCATCGCGGCGACGCGCGCGATCCGCGCTTTGCCGGGCGCGGCGGGGCGAGTGCCGGTGATCGGCATTTCCGGCCGCAACGAGGCCGGCAACGAGCAGGCCGCGCGCGCAGCCGGCATGAATTTCTATTTTTCGAAGCCGGTGAGCCCGGGGAAGCTGGCGCAGGCGCTAAGTCTGATCACCAAATAGCTACTCACACGTTGCCGATGCCGTTTGTCCGCTCCACGATCCGTACCAGGTCTGCCATGATGCGGTTGAGCTCGAAATCCTTCGGCGTATAGACCGCGGCAACGCCGGCCTTCTCCAGTTCGGCGGCGTCCTCGGGTGGAATGATGCCGCCCAGCACAACCGGCACGTTGACGCCGGCCTTTTTCATGCTGCCGACCACGTCCTCGACCAGCGGCAAATGGCTGCCGGAGAGCACCGACAGGCCGATCACGTGCGCCCTTGCTTTACGCGCCGCGTCGACGATCTCCTCGGGCGTGAGGCGAATGCCCTCGTAGACCACCTGCATGCCGGCATCGCGTGCGCGCACCGCGATCTGCTCGGCGCCATTGGAATGGCCGTCGAGACCGGGCTTGCCGACAAGAAAGGTCAAGCGACGCCCGAGCTTGCGTGAGACGCGCTCGACGTCGGCGCGGATGTCGTCGAGCCCGCTGACGTCGTTGCGCATGGCGCGGCCGACGCCGGTGGGCGCGCGGTATTCGCCGAAAGCCTCGCGCAGGGTCCAGCCCCATTCGCCCGTGGTGACGCCCGCCTTGGCGCATCGAATAGAGGCCGGCATGATATTGCCGTTCCCGGTGGCTGCGCGTTTCAGTTCGTCGAGCGCCGTCTTCACCGCCGCATTGTCGCGCGCAGCGCGCCAGGCTTTCAGCTTCTCGATCTGCCCGCGCTCGGCCTCCTCGCACACCGTGAGAATGGCCTCGGCGGCATCGGCCAGCGGCGAGGGTTCCGTTTCAATATATTTGTTGACGCCGACCACGATCTGCTCGCCGCGCTCGATGGCTTCCAGCCGTGCCGTATTCGACTCCACCAACTGCTGCTTCATGTAGCCGGTATCGACTGCCGCAACGGCACCACCCATATCCTCGATGCGTTTAAGCTCCCCCTTGGCGGCTTTTTTCAGCCCGGCCACCTTGCGCGCGATTTCCGACGAGCCGTCGAAAATATCGCCGTAGTCCAAGAGGTCGGTCTCATAAGCCAAAATCTGCTGCATGCGCAGCGACCATTGCTGGTCCCACGGCCGCGGCAGGCCGAGCGCCTCGTTCCAGGCCGGTAATTGCACCGCGCGGGCGCGCGCGCCCTTCGACAGCGTCGCCGCCAGCATTTCAAGCAGGATGCGTGCAACGTTGTTTTCCGGCTGCTGCTCGGTCAGGCCGAGCGAGTTTACCTGCACGCCATAGCGGAACAGCCGCTGCTTGGCGTCGCCTACGCCGTAACGCTCGCGCGTGATCTCGTCCCACAATTCGGTGAAGGTGCGCAGCTTGCAGACTTCGGTGATGAAGCGCAGGCCCGCATTGACGAAGAACGAGATGCGCCCGACCACCTCACCGAATTTCTCATCCGGCACAGCTCCGGAAGTCTTCACCGTGTCGAGCACCGCGATCGCGGTGGCGAGCGCGAAGGCGAGCTCCTGCACCGGTGTCGCGCCCGCTTCCTGCAAGTGATAGGAGCAGACATTGATCGGATTCCATTTCGGAATCTCTTTGGTGGTGAACAGGATCACGTCCTTGATCAGCCGCATCGACGGCGCCGGCGGAAACACGTAGGTGCCGCGCGAGAGGTACTCCTTGATGATGTCGTTCTGGATGGTGCCTTGCAGGGCGGAGCGCGGCGCGCCCTGCTCGTCGGCGACCGCGATATAGAGCGCCATCAGCCACGCCGCGGTGGCGTTGATGGTCATCGAGGTGTTCATGCTGGCGAGCGGGATGCCTTCGAACAGCGCGCGCATGTCGCCGAGATGGCAGATCGGGACGCCGACCTTGCCGACCTCACCCTTGGCCAGCAGGTGGTCGCTGTCGTAGCCGGTCTGCGTCGGCAGATCGAAGGCGACCGACAGGCCGGTCTGTCCCTTGGCGAGATTCCCGCGATAGAGCGCGTTGGATTCCGCGGCCGAGGTGTGGCCGGCATAGGTGCGGAAGATCCAGGGTTTGTCACGCATTGGTCGCCTTACGGCGCCAGTGTGGCTGAAGCCTTGTTGCAATGCAACATCGCGCCCGCGTATCTCTGCAAGCGGATATTACCCGGCGCGAACGCCACGTCAGCTAAGGGCCAGATAGGCGACATCGGTTGGCATAACTCGACGCCACCATCTGTCATCCTTTTCGGCGCGCTATGAACACCCATGGTGTTATCTGATTGGCCTCAAGCATTGCCAGCATATTGCGCGACTTGTGGCCCATGGTCGGCCCTTGCAGCAGGTGCGCCCCAAGGGGCGGCGGGTCACCGGCCGACGAAAGTTTAGCCAACCGATCCCGATGGTGCTCAACCGCGACTTCGCGGCGATCTTCCTCGTGTGTTATCTCAAAGCCTGCTTGTCCGAGCAGCGTCCGCATTTCCATCGGTGTGACAAGAAAGCTGGTGTCCGGTGTCTCCGACCACGGCACCGGAAACAACATGCCTTCCTTGGGTCCTTTCATCACATCGTAGATCGCAAAAATACTTCCCGGCCGGATGACACGCGCGATTTCCAAATAAAGGCGAGGCCGGTCGGCAATATTCATGGCTACGTGGATCGTCACTGCAGCATCGAAATTCGCGGCGGGCCAGGGCAAATCGAGCGCGCTTCCGATATGAAACCTCACCTTATCGGCAAGACCGGTCATATCAGTCAGAATCTCCGCGACATGAACGTATTCCGGCGTAATGTCGATGCCGGTTGCGCGGCATTTGCGCTCAGCCGCGAGATAGCGTGCTACACCGCCAAGGCCACTTCCGACATCGAGGACGCTTGCGCCGACCGGCGGGTCTAGCAAGCCTATGACGTGTTCGGTCGCAGCCCGTCCACCCAAATGGAACTCATCAATGGGGGCAAGATCGCGTGGCGTTAGGGCATCCAGATTGATGTTAGACCGTTTGAGCGCATCGAGGATCAACGCACCAAGGCCGGTGAGGTTGTAATGATTGACGACGGCATTTTCCTTATTGCGAACCATGCTCTGACCTTCTCGGCATAGTCGATGATGGCGTGAAAGAACCCGTCTGTTTGAAGGTTCCCGGACAAATCCTGCCAAGTCGATGCTTCAAATGGCCGCAATGGGTCATTCGCGTCATTTCCCCGCTGTCGGCGCTGTATTCGTGTTTCTCCTGATTGCGACTGCAAATACAGACATCGCCTTATGGGGCGCATGCTCACCATGTCGGTAGCAGAGGCGTACGACTAGGCAGGACGGCGAGACCTTGGTCTCGCCGGCACCCAGGCGGGTACCCCTGGAATAAAGGCAAGTTGATTGGTGCAAAGCCGGCACTTCGACAAAAGCCATTCGGCAAACGACGCGCTGTGCGAACGAGAGCCACTCCGCAAGGTTCATCGCAGCTCTACGATTCCCGCCCCGCGTCAATCACGTTAAGACAACGCGCTAACGCGTCCACGCCCCAGCGATACCGGCGCGTGAAAGATCGGAAGTTCGGGCTCGCGCCGCGCTGTCAGGCCCGCTTCACCAGTCGGATGATGAACAGCAGGATGCAGGCGCCCACGGTGGCACTGATAATTGCAGTGAGCCACCACGGCCCGATGCCGGGGAGGTGAAGCGTGCCCCAGAGCCAGCCGCCGATGAAGGCGCCGACGATGCCGACGATGATGTCGCCGACCAGGCCGTAGCCGCCGCCCTTCATGATCTGGCCGGCGAGCCAGCCGGCGATCGCGCCGATGATGATGAGAATAATAAGGCTTTCGAGTGACATGGTGCCCCTCCTGTCGCGGCCATGCCCCGGTGGCGGCCGCGCATCGCCAGATTGAATAGAAAACCGGCGGCTCCGTCGACTGCCTCAAGCCCGATTGTGGACTCTGTGTCTGACGGGGACGTGACGGATTGCCAGCACCCGCCGGACAACCAGCGCGGCCACCACCGGAATGGCGCCGAAGCCGACCGGCGCCGCCACGAAGGGGAAAATCAGCACCAGCAGACAGGCCAGCCCGATGCCGGCCAATTCGTGGGCCAAGAATCCGCGCCAGCGGGCGAGCCGGAACGGGAAGGCGAGCGGCACCGCCAGCACCACCAAGTCGTAGGTGTAGAGATAGGGCGTCGCCAGTAGCGCAGCCGCAGCGAGCGTCGCCACCTTGAGCACGTAGACGGCGCGGCCGCGCCAAACGATCGCGACACTGCCGGCAGCGGCGAGCGCGACCAGGGCCTGCACCGTCCAGGCCAGCCACTCGGCTCCGCAGTCGGAATGTCGTGGCCGTCCGGGCCGATCAGCTAGGTGCCCTGCCAATACGAGGCGGCGAGATAAACCGCATGGGCGACGATGATGGCAAAACAGGCAAGCTCGACTGGCCGCGCCAGCGGGACGCCGGCCGCGCGCGCCGCTGAAATCGGGTAGCTCGCCATCGCTGCCCTCGCGCTCGGAATGCCGCGAAGCTACCGGCGCCGCCTTGAAGAAAGCCCTAAAACGCCTTGCGCACTGGGGCTTTCAGGGATTGGCGCAAGGAAATATTGCGCCGCAGCATAAACTGCGGCACACTATCGGCTCGCAAGGAGACCATGAGATGCCGGCCGCCGCGCCTAAGAGGAGCGTCGCTCCGCTCAAGGACCTTTACGATATCGGCGAAATCCCGCCGCTCGGCCACGTGCCCGAGAAGATGCATGCCTGGGTGATCCGCAAGGAACGGCACGGGCCGCCCGACCAGGCCATGCAGCTCGAGGTCGTGCCGACCTGGCCCATCGCCGAGGACGAGGTGCTGGTGCTCGTGATGGCCGGCGGCGTCAATTACAACGGCGTCTGGGCCGGCCTCGGCCAGCCGATCTCCACCCTCGACGTGCACAAACACCCGTTCCACATCGCCGGCTCCGACGCCGCCGGCATCGTCTGGGCGATCGGCAGCAAGGTGCATCGCTGGCAGGTCGGCGACGAGGTCATCGTGCATTGCAATCAGGACGACGGCGACGACGAGGATTGCAACGGCGGCGATCCGCTGCTCTCGCCCTCGCAGCGCATCTGGGGCTACGAGACGCCGGATGGCTCGTTCGCGCAATTCTGCCGCGTGCAATCGCGGCAGCTGATGCTCAAGCCGATGCACCTGACCTGGGAAGAGTCGGGCTGCTACACGCTTACGCTTGCCACCGCCTATCGCATGCTGTTCGGCCATTCGCCGCACACGCTCAAGCCCGGCGACAACGTGCTGGTTTGGGGCGCCTCCGGCGGGCTGGGCGTGTTCGGCGTGCAGCTGGTCGCAGCATCAGGTGCCAACGCCATCGGCGTCATCTCCGACGAGTCGAAGGCGGAGTATGTGTTCAATCTCGGCGCCAAGGGCGCAATCAACCGCAAGGATTTCAAATGCTGGGGCCAGATGCCGACGGTCGGCACGCCCGAATACGACGCCTGGGCCAAGGAGGCACGCCGCTTCGGCAAGGCGATCTGGGACATCACGGGAAAACGCGACGTCGACATCGTATTCGAGCATCCGGGCGAGCAGACCTTCCCGGTGTCCTGCCTGGTGGTGAAACGCGGCGGCATGGTGGTGTTCTGCGCCGGCACCACCGGCTACAATCTCACTTTTGACGCGCGCTATGTCTGGATGCGGCAGAAGCGCATCCAGGGCTCGCATTTCGCGCATCTCAAGCAGGCCAGCCAAGCCAACCGCTTCGTGCTCGAGCAGCGCATCGACCCCTGCATGAGTGATGTGTTTGCTTGGGCGGACATTCCGCTCGCGCATATGAAGATGTGGAAGAACCAGCACCCGCCCGGCAATATGGCGGTGCTGGTCAACACGCCGCGCCCCGGTCTAAAGACGCTCGAGGACGTGCAGGAAGCGGCGGCCGACTAGGGCTGGACTGCGCCGCCCCGCCAGCCGCGAAGATTCATGCCACTAACAAATTCGGCAGAAATTCTTCGATAAGCTCAGCGTCGGATGCCGGTACCTCAACGACGTTATCGGTCGTCTCAAATTCATGTCCGCAAACCGGGCAGCGCCAAATATTGATAGTTTGGTGGTCACTTATGCTTTCGGACCATTCGGGAAAAATCAACGCCGTGCCGCACTGAACACATTTCGCTGAACATCTAAGGGATGCGGTCTTTGCCATGGTGATTTCCCCTTTTTATTTTTTGTGGCGGGCACACCCGCTTGTGAGCTTATGAGAACGACGCTCTCGGGCAGGCTGGACCCTCTGCCCAAGAGCGTCTTACCCATCTCCGAAGCTGAAGCTCCTCACGCAACAGACTTCTTCGAAGGCTTAAAAAAGAACCGGAACGTGCAAAAAAGCCATTGATCTGGATCAAAATACGTCAGTGACGATGTCTTGCATGTTGCATGTGAGGGCTAAGCGGGGCTGTTCAGTCGCCGATGTTTACCAGCAAAAATCTACCTGTACTGACGGCGAATGAAGCCGTACAATTGAGAGTAGAAAAAATGGCGGAGCGAAGAATTTAAGGCTCGACTTAAATAAAGTGAGGAGAACGTCATGTTTGGGGAGGCCGCTGCATACGCTGAGCTTAGTCGGTCACTAGGACTGACAAAGAAAGAGATTGAACCCATCTTGGCTGCTGGCGGCGACCCGGCCGAACAACAATTTATGGAATGCTGCTGGTGCTTATGGAAGGCGGACGGGATTGAATTAGTAGAGCCATTTATTGAAGCGGCTTTCAATATTTTGCCCGAGCACTCCCGCTCTGTCCTTTTCCAAAGGATGTTGACGATCGTGTATTTGGCGCAGGACAGCGAGCTGCACCTCAAGTCGAACGATGCAAACACGCAAACGCCAACTGATCGGTCTGGGCAACCAAAAAATAAAACAGAAACCGCGCCGACCTGAGTGGACACACATCGTTCCAACCATTGTGCGAAATTGGATTGGATCTCGGCGTGGGAAAACCGGGCGACCGCGATTGGGATGACCGCCAGGACTATCAATATCCTGGCTACAGTCCGGCTCGCAAATTCGTCTATTAGGCGCTTAAACTTTGCCGGGCGCTGTCAACCACCGCCAAAAGCTCTGTAGTTTATTCGCCAAATCTTCTGATCTTCGCCGGTTGTGCACAGAGCGCGGTTGTTAATTTAGCTTGCTCTGACATAATCACTTTCATAGTATCATCCGATTTTGCGGCGCAGCGCAGGAGGCTTCGTGAAGATACCGAAGTCAAATCGAGCCAAAAATCAAATCTTAGACGATCGCGGGTTGGCGTTCGCCGTCTATATTATGTATTTCTTTGGGTATTTCACGGGTCTTACCGCAATTATTGGCGTTGTAATTGCGCACTTGCAAGCGCCGTCAACTGAACCTGCAATGAAAACTCACTATACCTTTCAAATAAGAACGTTTTGGGTCGGACTACTTTATGTGCTCGTCGGTGTCGCTCTCTTATTTCACATCATCGGTGGTTTCATTCTCTTGTGGGGATTTGTTTGGTCGCTCATACGAAACATAAAAGGAATATTGGCTCTCAATCGCAACGAACAGATCCCGAATCCTGAGTCTTGGCTGTTCGGCGACTAGTCGAATTTGCGCCGATCCCGCTCAACCATTCCGAAACTCTGCACGCGTTTCGCCATCTCCTTTGAGATCGGCAAGCTTCGTGCACAAAGATGCTTAATTTGATTTTCTGTGTGTACCGTATTTATCGGACTTAGCGCGCGGGCGATCGGACTTATGGCCAGTTTGCTTGCGCATCTCGCCGCGCGTCTTGGCGATTACCGAATTCAACTCGCCGCCATAGATGAAGATCGATGCGCAAACGTAAAGAAACACCAGCGCGATCATCGCGGAGGCTAAGCCCGCATACATCGACACATAGGCAAAGGCAAAACTGGCGAGATAGCGCCCGAAGGCAGTTCCGCTTATCAGCCACAACAACAGGGTGGCGACGATGCCCGGCGCGATGTCGGCGAATCGGCGTGTTCCGGCCGGCAGCCAGCGGTGCAGAATCGCAAGCGCGATCACCAGCACCACCACCGCCACCGCGTAGCGCGCGAAATTGATCAGGTTGCTGAACGGTGCCAGCTGCGGCAGGTAATGGACCAGCTTTTCCCAGATCAGCGGCGCCAGCACCACCAGGAACGAGAACGCCAGGATCGCGACTGCGCCGACCAGCACGTATAAGATCGATTCTAACCGCAGTATCCACCAGGCGCGCGGCTCAAGCGCGCTATAGGCACGGTTGAGGCCGATGCGCAGGCTTTCCACCCCGCTCGAGGCGAAATAGACCGCAAACAGAACGCCAAAAGCGAGCACGTCGCCGCGCATACTCGTCAGAACGCCGGTCATGTCCAGCGCGATCGGCGCGGCCACTTCCTTCGGCCAGGCTTCCAGCAGCAGCCGTGCGGCCTCGTGGGCAAGCTCTTTGGAGCCGAGGAGGAAGCCGGCCAGCGCGGTGACCACGATCAGGAATGGGAACAAAGCCATCAGGGTGGAGAGCGCGATGTGGCTGGCGATCGCCCAGCCGTCATCGGCGTTAAATTGCCGGAAAGCTTCGACCATGATCCGAAACGACGATTTGAGAACGTGCAAAGGCCAGCTCCTGACGGACCGCCTTTCAAATCATCCATCGGCGCAAGCTTTGCAAGGGTTGACATTCCCTCTGCTGGTGCCCGCGCAAGCGGGGACCTAGTCCTTGGCGCTTTTGGCTGGATTTCCGCGGTCGCGGGAATGCGCGGGCTGTAACTACGCCGCCTGCACGTTGGCAAGGAATTGCCGTACTTCCGCTTCCAGGCTTTCGGCCTCGACCGCGACGGCGTCGGCCAGTCCCTTGACGTCGCCGGCGGTGGTGCGGGCATCGGTGGTGACGCCGGCGACCCGGACCATGGCCTCAGCGCCAGTGCGTGCCTCCCCCGAGGCGCGGCTGACGCCCTCGGCGATCGAGGCCACCGCCGAGTTTTGCTGGTCGACGGTGACCGCCACCATGGTGGCGATGGTGGACATTTCACGGATGATGGCGTTGACCTGCTCGATCGCCTGTGCGGCGTCAGCGGCGGCCGACTGGATCGAGCCGATCTGCTCGGCAATCTCCTCAGTGGCCTTGGCGGTTTGTCCGGCCAACGATTTCACCTCGGCCGCGTCGACCGCGAAGCCCTTGCCGGATTCGCCGGCGCGGGCGGCTTCTATGGTAGCGTTGAGCGCCAGCAGATTGGTCTGTCCGGCGATCGCCTGAATCAGGCCGACCACCTCGCCGATGCGGGTTGTGGCGGTGGCGAGCTCCGACATGGTGGTGACGGTGCGCTGGGCTTCCGATACCGCGCGGCCCGCCACGTCGGTCGACTTCGCCGCCTGCGAGGCAATTTCGCCGATCGAGGCCGCCAGTTCTTCGACTGAGCTCGCCGCCGCGGTGACGTTGTCGGACGCGGCTCCGACGCGTTGTTCGGCGTTTTGGGTCTCCGACGACATGGTATCGGCGGCTTTGTTGAGGTCGGCCGAGCTCATCTCGAGCTTCATGGACGCCGCACGCAGCTTGCCCAAAACGTTTTCGACCGAATGCTTGAATTGCGCGATGGTCAGCGAAATCGTCGAGCTGCGCACTTCCTGGGCGTGGTTGGTCTCGGCCTGGAAGGCGGCGAGCTTTTCACGCTCGATCATGGTGTCGCGGAACACGATCACCGAGCGCGCCATCTCGCCGATCTCGTCATGCGCCGTGGTGGCGGGGATGCGGGCGCTGGTGTCGCCGGCGGCCAGCTGTTTCATCACGTCGGCTAGGCCGTGGAGCGGACGCGTGATGCTGCGCCCAATCAGCCAGGAAAAACCGAGGCCGAGCGCGACCATGGCGATGCCGACCGCGATGATACCGGTGCGGGTGCGGCGCTGCGAAGCTGCCAGTGCCGCCGATGCCTGCGCCGCGGTGGCGTTCGCTGATTCGATGATGGCGTCAGCGCGCGGCAGCATGTTCTGGCTGTCGATGTCGATCAGTGCGCGGATCGGATGGATGCGGTCGGCGACCTTGATCCAGTTCGTGAAGGTGTCGGCATAGTCTTTCACTTCGCTTTCGAGCTTTGCCTTCATTGCCGGCGTGCCGTCGATGTTCGCGAAAGTATCGGTGAAGCTCTGATAGCCCAGGAGAAATTCCTGACGGGTGAGTTCGCTCGGATTGAGCCGGTATTCCGTCTCGTGATGACGCATGGTCAACAACGCGATCATCAGTTTCTTCGCTTCGGGGTCGGCCAGCCATGTCATGTTCTTGTTGATGGCGGTCTCAATCTTGTTGCCGGCATCGCGCAGTGCTCTATGCAGCCCGTCGGATTCCGTGAAGCCGAGCGTTCGCTGCTCCAAGGTCAACTGGTTTAAGTTCTTCTTGAGCTTGTCGAGCTCTTCGTGCAACGCCGCGATGTCCTCGGCATGCTTGCCGCCGATCGAGGCTTCGATCTGATCGAGACTTTCATTGGCGAGCTGCATCGAGCGCCCGAAAGAGTCAATCAGCGTGTGCGGCTCGATGGTGAAGTTCTTGACCGCGATCCGCATGGCTCCTACGGCGATTTTGAAATCGCGGCTGCCACCGGCAAGCGCGCGCGATTGCTTGACGGTCTGGAACGAGTTGCCGACAGCGCCTTCGCCCGAGATGTAGGTGAGCCCGTTGGCGAGGAAACCCACTACCGGGATCAGCGCCAGCACGATGACGCGCGTGCGCACCGAGAACGAGGTCAGCGCCCGGCTCAGCCGGTTGGACACGAGCGACGGCGTGAAAGGAAGCGGGGGTAATTTGAAGCGCAGGCTGAAGGGCATGAAACCGGTCGATTTCGCAGTGGCAAAATTTGCGCGGAAGCGTCGCCGAGATGAAAGCCAGAAATGGTTAATTTTGTAGCAATTTGATACCGCAGTGCCGCTGAAATGGCTGGAAATCCGGCCTGTTTGGCGGCGCTTTGCTTTTGTGCACTGCACTCGTATTGTCTGAGATGCCGGCGCCACAGACGCCGCCTGACCGAGGGTCCCGATGCCGATTGCTGCTTCCCGTTCCCGCGCGGAAAACGAACTGGTGGAGCTTGCCCGCGAGGCGGTCGCAGCCGCCGATGCCATTCTGGCGGACGCCATGGCCAAGGTGCGCGAGCGGGTGGTGGTGGAGGGCCACACGGTCGGCCGCCTGGTCGACCGTGAGCAACGCGCCACCCACGGGCTGGCCTGGATCGCCACCTATGTGGAGGCGCTGCGCCAGCTTGCCGCTTACGCCAAGCGCATGGCCGGCGACGACACACTGGGCGAAATGGAGGAGCACCTCGTCCGCATCGGGATCGGTGAGTTTCTCGCTCAGATCATCGGCGGCATCCCGATGAGCCAGGGCGAGGTGGTGCGGCCGAACGACCTCGGCCTTTCACTCGCGGAGGTGGCGGTGCGGACCAACCCCGCCGTTGAAAGCCTACTCGCCACCGGCAACACCGCCGAGCGGCGCGCCCGCCTGGTCGAGCTGATGCGCGAGAGCCATCACGCCACGGTGGGCATGTGCGGCCTCGACGAGACGCTGGAATCGATCCGCGACGAGATGCGCAAATTCGCCGAGAGCGAGGTGATCGGCCACGCGCAAGACTGGCACCGCACCAACAGCTACATCCCGCTCGAGGTCATCGGACAGATGTCGGAGCTCGGCGTGTTCGGGCTCACCATCCCGGAAGAATTCGGCGGCATGGGGCTCGGCAAGGAGTCCATGTGCGTCGTCTCGGAAGAGCTTTCGCGCGGCTATATCGGGGTAGGCTCCTTGTGCACGCGCTCGGAGATTGCCGCCGAATTGATCCTCGGCAGCGGCACCAGCGAGCAGCGGGAGAAATGGCTACCCAAGATCGCCTCCGGCGAGGTGCTGCCGACGGCGGTGTTCACCGAGCCCAACACCGGCTCGGACTTGGCCTCGATCAAAACCCGCGCCCTGCGCAAGGGCGGCGTATACAAGGTCTACGGCAACAAGACCTGGATCACGCATCCGGTGCGCGCCGACCTGATGACGCTGCTGGTACGCACCAATCCGAAAGAAGCCGGCCATCGCGGCTTGTCCATGTTGCTGGCGGAAAAGCCGCGCGGCGACGACACCAATCCGTTTCCGGTTAAGGGAATGACCGGCACCGAGATCGAGGTGCTAGGCTATCGTGGCATGAAGGAATACGAGATCGCCTTCGATGGTTTCGAAGTGAAGGCGGAAAACCTGCTCGGCGGCATCGAGGGGCTGGGCTTCAAACAGCTGATGCAGACTTTCGAATCGGCGCGCATCCAGACTGCGGCGCGCGCCATCGGCGTGGCGCAGGCCGCCATGGAACAGGCGATGGATTACGCGCAAAACCGTGTGCAGTTCGGCGTGCCGATCGTCAGCTTCCCGCGTGTCGCCGACAAGATCGCCATGATGGCGGTAGAGATCATGATTGCGCGCCAGCTCACGTATTACGCCGCGCGCGAAAAGGATTCGGGCCGCCGCTGCGACCTGGAAGCCGGCATGGCCAAGTTGCTCGCCGCCCGGGTGGCCTGGGCCGCCGCCGACAACGCCGTGCAAGTCCATGGCGGTAACGGCTTCGCGCTGGAGTTTCCGGTTTCGCGCATCCTGTGCGATGCCCGCATCCTCAATATTTTCGAGGGCGCTGCCGAGATCCAGGCCCAGGTCATCGCCCGCCGCCTGCTGGACGGGACCAACTGAACCGCTCAAGATCGGCAACAAAATCCGCCCTTCCCGCGTTTGATCCAGAGCAAGACGCGGGTGTCACGCGTGGGCTAGCGTTGCGCGCAGGTCAGGAGGTTTCCATGTCCGCGTTATTGATCCGCAACCGCGAATGGGTGGTGGTGTGCGACGGCGCCAAGGCGCTCATCCTGGAAAACGCCGGCGACATCAAGTTTCCAAACCTCAAGACGCTCGAGGTGTTCGAGCAGAAGGATCTGCCGACACGCGAGCTCGGCACCGACGCGCCCGGCCGTTCCCATAGCTCGGTCGGCCCCGGCCGCAGCTCCTACCAGCAGACCGATTGGCACGCGCAGGCGGAAGAGGCCTTTCTCACCGGACTTGCCCATCATCTCGATGCGGCGGTCACCGCCGGCAAGACCAAGTCCATGATCATCGTGGCGCCGCCGCGTGCGCTCGGCGTGCTGCGCCCAGCCTATTCCCATACGCTGAAAAGCGCTGTGCGCGCCGAGGTGGACAAGGACTTCGTCAAGATGCCAGTGCACGAGATCGAGAAGCACCTGAGCGGCGCCTGACGCGTCATCCGAGCGGCTCATCGCGGGATTTCCGAATATGGCTAGTCCGCCGCATTTGCGGTGCTATGGTCGCGGCGATTCAGCGCACAATCTCGGTTGAGGCCGGCGAATGAACTTTGGTCCCCGTCAGTATGCATTCGTCGGCCTGCTGGCCGCCCTGCTAGGGATGACCGCAGTCACGGCGGCCGGCGCGCAGCAACCCCCGCCACCGCCTACAAGCGGTCCGCAAGCCCCGGTCTCGCCCGCGTCTCCGGTGACACCGTCAGCAGCGAGCCAGCTCGGCGATCCGACTGCGGTGCCCGGTTTCTGGGATCCGCGCCGGCGGCCGGAGCGGCCGGATCTTTCGCGCATCACCATCATCCGCTTTCTGACCGAGACCGACTATCCGCCGTTCGATTTTGCAGGTCCCGATGGCGCGCCCGCCGGCTTCAATGTCGATCTGGCGCGGTTGATCTGCGAGGAGCTGAAGGTGCCGTGCACGGTGCAGATGCGGCGCTTCGACACCCTGATCAAGTCGTTGGACAACAAGAGCGGCGATGCGGTGATCGCCTCGATTGCCGAAACGCCGGAGACGCGCAAGCAGGTCGATTTCAGCGATCCCTACTACCGCACGCCGGCGCGCTTCGTGTCGCGGCGCGACGTCGCGATCGACGACGTGCGGCCGCAGGCGCTGGAAGGCCGCAAGATTGGCGTGGTCGCCGGCACCGCGCACGAAGCCTATCTCAAGGCCCTGTTCACCGAGGCCGCGCCGCATCCCTTTCCGAACGCCGACGCCGCGCGCTTCGCGCTGAAGAAGGGCGAGGTGGATTTGCTGTTCGGCGACGGCGTTGCGCTCGCTTTCTGGCTCAACGGCACGGATTCTGGCAACTGCTGCGTCTTCCGCGGCGGGCCGTTTCTGGAGAGCCGCTATTTCGGCGAAGGCGTCGGCATCGCGGTCAGACGCGGCAACGACCTGTTGCGGCAGGCTTTCAACTGGGCGCTGTTCCAGCTGTGGGAAAAGGGTCGCTTCACCGACCTGTGGCTGCGCTATTTTCCGATCAGTCCGTTTTGAGCTGAGTTTGACGTGGGCGCGCTGGACATTATGCGCATGATCTTTTCCGAAAACCGGTTCCCACTTTTCGGGATCATGCGCTACTGTCCGCGCTCCGGAGAGCTTGATGTCCGTCGCTGAAACCGCCGCTTCCTTGCGCGACGTCGCCGAGCGCTCGAACGCCTGGCCGTTCGAGGAGGCGCGCAAGATCGTCGCGCGACTGAAGAAGAAGCCGAAGGACAAGGTGATCTTCGAGACCGGCTACGGCCCCTCCGGCCTGCCGCATATCGGCACCTTCGGCGAGGTCGCGCGCACCACCATGGTGCGCCACGCCTTCCGCGTGCTCACCGACGATCAAGTAAAGACGCGGCTGATCGCCTTCTCCGACGACATGGACGGCCTGCGCAAGGTGCCGGACAACGTGCCCAAAAAGGACATCCTGGAAAGCCATCTCGGCAAGCCGCTCACCCGGGTGCCCGATCCATTCGGCACCCATGAGAGTTTCGGCGCGCACAACAATGCGCGGCTGCGCGCCTTCCTCGATCATTTCGGCTTCGACTACGAGTTTCTGTCGTCGACCCAGTGCTATATGTCCGGCCGCTTCGACGGCGCGCTGCTCAAAGTGCTGGAGCGCTTCGACAAAGTCATGGCGATCATGCTGCCGTCTTTGCGCAAGGAGCGCGCCGGCACCTATTCGCCGTTTCTGCCGATCGATCCAAAGACCGGCATCGTTCTGCAGGTGCCGGTCACCGGCCACGACGCCAAGGCCGGCACCATCACCTACGAGGACCCGGATACGAAAGCTCCGGTGACAACGCCGGTCACCGGCGGCCGCTGCAAGCTGCAATGGAAGCCGGACTGGGCCATGCGCTGGGTCGCGCTCGGCATCGATTATGAAATGGCCGGCAAGGACCTGATCGACTCGGTCAAGCTCTCCGGCGAAATCTGCCGCGCGCTCGGCGGCGTACCGCCGGAAGGCTTCAACTACGAGCTGTTTCTCGACGAGAACGGCCAGAAGATTTCCAAGTCGAAGGGCAATGGCCTCACCATCGACGAATGGCTGCGCTATGCCAGCCCGGAAAGCTTGTCATTGTTCATGTATCGCGAGCCGAAATCGGCCAAGCGGCTCTACTTCGACGTCATCCCGCGCACCGTGGATGAATACCAGCAACTGCTCGACGGATATCAGCGGCAGGATTTGCGGCAACGGCTGTCGAACCCGGTCTGGCACATCCATTCGGGCAATCCGCCGAAGATGGAGATGCCGGTATCGTTCTCCATGCTGCTTACACTGGTGTCGTCGTCGAATGCCGAGAACGCCGAGACGCTGTGGGGCTTCATCGGCCGCTACCGGCCGGGTGTCACGCCGCAGACAAACCCTGCGCTCAATGCCCAGGTGGAATACGCCATCCATTATTTCCGCGACTTCGTGCAGCCGGAAAAGAAATTCCGCCACCCGAGCGACCCGGAGCGCGCGGCGCTGATTGATCTGCGCGACGCGCTGGCGCAATTGCCGGCCGATGCTTCCGCTGAGGACATCCAGACCGTGGTCTACGAGGTTGGCCGCCGCGAGCCGTTCCTCGACCCGAAGAAGAAGGCCAAGGACGGCAAGCCGGGCGTCTCGCTCGACTGGTTCAACATGCTCTACCAGGTGCTGCTCGGGCAGGAAAAAGGCCCGCGCTTCGGCTCGTTCGTGGCCGTCTACGGCTTGCAGAATACCATCGACATGATCGACGGCGCGCTGGCGCGCAGCGCATGATCCCGAAAAGTGGGAACCGGTTTTCGGATTAGATCATGCGCAAACAAAAAGCCTAGCTAAACATCTCTACCGTACCGTCGAGCGCCATCAGGTCGAGCTCGACCTTGAGCGCGGGATGACGTTCCGCGACCTGCTTACGGAACTCCATCAGCGACGCTTTATGGGTTTCCGTCTCCGCCTTCGGATTGGCCACCGCTTCCTCGCCATAGGCGATTTTCGCCGCACCGCAGTCGCGATGGTTCATTGCAATCACTTTCGGAATGCTGTGCAATTCGATCGATGTCGCAAGGTTGTCCCAGAACGCGGGCTCCCAGGTCTTGAACGCGGGTGCGACCACGCCGATGGCGGCGCCGGCGAACGAGAACTGGCTGTATTTACCGACCATGTGCCGGCCTTCCATGTATTTGATGGTCGGCTCGGGAAAGCGCGGATCGATACAGGTCAGCAGCATCGCGTCGTAGTTTCCGTAGGCGCCAAAGGCGAGTGAAGGAAACGCCGCCATCAGGCCGGCCGGCGCCGGCCGTCAAATGAAGAAAGCGCCGCCGGTCGAAACGCTTACGCAGCAGGTCGCTGCAACAGGAGCAACTTGTCGGATGAAGAGTAGTCTGAGCCATGACGCCCCGCTTTAACGAAGTGTTTGTGCTTCGACCTTGGTGGCGACGTTTAAAACCGCCAGATCGTGTTGCACCTTTATTGACTCGCCCACATGATGCGCGCGATCCACAGCACGTCGGACATCGCCAGCGTGCGGTCGCGGTGTTCGGTGTTGAGCGGCTTGAGCTCGACGTGCTTTGAGTTCTTGCGGCGCAGTTCCTTGACCATCACCTCGCCGTCCTTGGTCTTGACCACCACGCGGTCGCCCTTGCGCACCGGTGCCGCCGGGGAGACGACGATGATGTCGCCGTCGCGGTAGGCCGGCTTCATCGAGTCGCCGGAAATTTCCAGCGCGTAGGCGTGCTCGTCGGTCACCGACGGAAAGGCGATCTCCTCCCAGCCCTTGCCGACCGGAAAGCCGCCGTCGTCGAAATAGCCGCCGGCACCGGCTTCGGCGAAGCCGATCAGCGGCACGTTCGAGATCGCCGCCTTGCCGCTGTCGGTGAGCAGGCCGATGAAGGTATCGATCTTGGTGCCGGTCGCTTGCAGCGCTTTCGCCACCGACTCGGTCGAAGGCCAGCGCGGCCGTCCTTCCGGCGTGATGCGCTTGGATTTGTTGAAGGTGGTGGGGTCGAGGCCGGCCTTCTTGGCAAGGCCGGACGGGCTGAGCTTGGCGCGCGCGGCCAGTCGGTCGAGGGCATTCCAGATCTGGTTGTGGGTGAGCATGGCCACGGGTCAAATCTCCGGCGAATCGCTTTAAACGCTTCTGCAAGGTATAGGAATATAACCTTGAATTGCCCTCATTTCGCAACATCTTCCTTCGCCCGGCCCGCTTGATTTTGAACTGGCCCCTTTGACCTTGAATAAGCCACGTCGGCCGATAGGCTCGAAAAACGCGCAAACTCGGAGCCGCCGCTGGTGATTGGTCTCTTCGACCGCCTGTCCCGCCCGCTGATGCGGGCCCTCGATCCGGAGGACGCCCATGCCCTCGCTATCAAGGCCCTGCGCTATATGCCGCTTTCGCGGGCGGCGCCGGATGCGCCCGCGCTTGCCGTGCGCGCTTTCGGGCTCAATTTCCCCAATCCGGTCGGGCTAGCCGCCGGCTTCGACAAGAACGCCCAGGTGCCGGACGCCCTGATGCGCCTCGGCTTCGGCTTCGTCGAAGTCGGCACGGTGACCCCTCGCGCCCAGGCCGGCAACCCGCGACCCCGCCTGTTCCGGCTTGAAACGGATGGCGCGGTGATCAACCGGCTCGGCTTCAACAACGAGGGCGCGCCGGTGGTGCTGGCCAGGCTCGCCGAGCGGGCGCGCGCGCGCGAGAGCGGCATCGTCGGCGTCAATATTGGCGCCAATCGCGATTCGGCCGACCGCGCCGAGGATTATGTGCGGCTGATCGAAAGCTTCGCCGCCGTCGCCGGCTATTTCACCGTCAACGTCTCATCGCCCAACACGCCCGGCCTGCGCGACCTGCAACAGGCGAGCGCGCTCGGCGACCTGCTCGCCCGCGTCATCGACGCGCGCGAACGGGTACGTCCGCGCAGCGGCCCGACCCCGGTGCTGCTCAAGATCGCGCCCGACCTCACGCTCAGCGAGCTCGACGACGTGGTCGGCATCGCGCGTAAACATCACATTGATGGCATGATCGTCGGCAACACCACCATCGCGCGCCCGGGCACGCTGCGCGAACGCAACAAAGCCGGCGAAGCGGGCGGGCTGTCGGGCCGGCCGCTGTTCAAGTTGGCGACCCGTATGCTGGCGGAAACCTTCGTGCGCGCCGAGGGCGCTTTTCCGCTGATCGGCGTCGGCGGCATCGACTCCGGCCCGACCGCGATCGCCAAGATCAAGGCCGGCGCCACGCTGGTGCAGCTCTATACCGGGCTCGTGTTCCGCGGCATCGCGCTGCTGTCCGAGATTAAGGCCGACCTGACCGCCGCGCTCAAGCGCGGGCACCGCGATTCCCTCAACGCGATGATCGGCGTCGACGCCGCCGAGATGACGGCGGAAAGCTGGCCAGTGTGAGCATGCCGCGCCATTGCTGGATCGCTTTGCTCGCCGCGCTCGCTGTTCCGGCCGCCGCCGGGCGGCCCGCCACCGCGCTAAAATTATTTTCCGCGCGGCGCGTTGATCAGGCGCACCACGATCCAGATCGGGATCACGATGACCGCGCCGAGCAGGAAATAGCGCCACAGCCACTTCACGGCGTCGAAGCCCATGTCCCAGATGGTGCGGATCAGCCGTTCCACGCTTTGGAGGATATTCCACGGATCGAGCCCGAGCGCGGTCAGCACGACGCCGACCAGGATCGACACCAGCACCAGCCGGCCCAGCACCGCCAGCGGCGAACCGCCGAAAATTCGCGTCACGGTGTCGTTGCTCATTTGGGCCTCTTCCGGGGTGGTCTGTTCCTGGGTCATGAACACAGCCTAGCACATTGCCGCGCGCAGGTTTCAGATATGCATTAGAATCGCGGAATGGAACCCGCAACTGCGCTTAATCTAGCCGAGGCCGCGCCGCTGCTGCCGGATATTTTCGCTCGCTGGTTCGCCAGCCGCGGCTGGGTGCCGCGCGCGCACCAGCTCGAACTGCTGGCAAAAGCTCAGGCCGGCCGCTCGGTGCTGCTGATCGCGCCCACCGGCGGCGGCAAGACGCTGGCCGGCTTTCTGCCGACGCTGGTGGAGTTGCACCGGCGGCGCGCGGGCGGCGCGAAGCTCGTTTCCACCGGCCGTGACGTCCGCCAGTCGCAGGCGCTGCACACGCTCTACATCTCCCCACTCAAGGCGCTGGCGGTGGACATCGCACGTAATCTGGAAATCCCGGTCAAAGAGATGGGCTTGACGGTGAAGCTCGAAACGCGCACCGGCGACACGCCCGCCTCCAAAAGACAAAGACAACGCCGCTATCCGCCCGACATCCTGCTGACCACGCCCGAGCAATTGGCCTTGCTGTTGGCGAGCGCCGATGCGCCATACCTGTTCGGCACGTTGCGCCGCGTGGTGCTCGACGAATTGCATTCGCTGGTCACCTCCAAGCGCGGCGACCTGCTGTCGCTTGGGCTGGCGCGCTTGTTTGAGCTGAAGCCGCGGCTCAGCACCGTCGGCCTGTCGGCGACCGTGGCCGAGCCCGACGATCTCTGCCGCTTCCTGGTGCCGCAGCCGCAGGGCGGCGAGAAGCGCGCCGACTTGGTACTGGCGCAGGCCGGCGCAGCCCCGCGGGTCGCCATGCTCGATACGGCCGAACATCTGCCCTGGGCCGGCCATTCGGCGCTGCATGCGCTCGGCGAAATCTACGCGCTCATCAAGACTCACAAGACCACGCTGGTCTTCGTCAACACCCGCAGTCAGGCCGAATTCCTTTTCCAGGAACTGTGGCGCGTGAACGACAACAACCTCGCCATCGCGCTGCATCACGGCTCGCTCGATGTGGCGCAGCGCCGCAAGGTCGAGGACGCCATGAGCGCAGGCAAATTGCGCGCGGTGGTGTGCACGTCGTCGCTCGATCTCGGCGTCGACTGGGGCGACGTCGATCTGGTCATCAATGTCGGTGCGCCCAAGGGCGCCTCCCGACTGCTGCAGCGGATCGGGCGCTCGAATCACCGGCTGGACGAGCCGTCGGAAGCCGTGCTGGTGCCCGCCAATCGGTTCGAAGTGCTGGAATGCCGCGCCGCCATCGACGCCGTCGCCGATAACGCCCAGGACACGCCGCCCTTGCGCACCGGCGCGCTCGACGTGCTGGCGCAACATATCCTCGGCCGCGCCGTCGGCGCGCCGTTCCTGGCCGACGCGCTCTACGACGAGGTACGCGCCGCCGCGCCATACGCCACGCTCGCGCGTGCCGATTTCGACGCCGCGGTCGATTTCGTCGCCACCGGCGGCTATGCGCTGAAAGCCTATGAGCGGTTCGCGAAAATTCGCCAGGGCAAGGACAGCCGCTGGCGCATCACTCATCCGCGTGTGGCGCAGCGCTACCGCATGAATGTCGGCACCATCGTGGAAGCCGACATGCTGAAGGTGCGCCTGGTGCGCTCGCGCGCCTCCGGCACGATGATTCCGCGCGGCGGGCGCATCCTTGGTGAGGTCGAGGAGTATTTCATCGAGACACTCACGCCCGGCGACACCTTCGTATTCGCCGGCGAGATCCTCAAATATGAGGCGCTGGTCGAGGACGAGGTCTATGTCTCGCGCTCAAGCGCCACCGATCCGAAGGTGCCGGCTTACGAGGGCGGCAAATTTCCGCTCTCGACCTACCTGGCCGCGCGCGTGCGCGCGATCCTCGCGCAGCCACAAAGCTGGCGCGGGCTGCCAGATCAGGTGCGCAATTGGCTGGAGATTCAAGCCTGGCGCTCGCTGCTGCCGGGCGCGGGCGATCTACTGGTCGAGACCTTCCCGCGTGCCGCCAAATCCTATCTGGTCTGCTATCCGTTCGAGGGCCGGCTTGCGCATCAGACGCTCGGCATGCTGCTGACGCGCCGGCTGGAACGTGCGCACCTCAAGCCGCTCGGCTTCGTCGCCAATGAATATGCGCTGGCGGTCTGGGGACTGGGCGATATCGCCTTGCACATCGCGCGCGGCGAGGTATCGCTCGCCCGGTTGTTTGATGAGGACATGCTCGGCGACGACCTGGAAGCCTGGCTCGCCGAATCGGCGCTGATGAAGCGCACATTCCGCTCCTGCGCCATCATCGCCGGTCTGATCGAGCGGCGCTTTCCCGGCGAGGAAAAATCCCGCCGCCAACTCACGATATCCACAGACCTCGTCTACGACGTGCTGCGCAAACACCAGGGCGATCATATTCTGCTGCGGGCGGCGCGCGCCGCCGCGGCAAGCGGCCTGCTCGACATCAAGCGGCTGGGCGAAATGCTCTCGCGCATCAGGGGGCGAATCGTCCATAAAGCGCTCGATCATGTCTCGCCGCTCTCGGTGCCGGTGCTGCTCGAGATCGGGCGGGAGACCGTCTACGGCGAGGCCGCCGATTCGCTGCTGGCCGAGGCCGCCGATGAACTTGTGAAAGAGGCGATGCGGTGACACTGGCGGCACGGCGCGCGACGCCAAATCGGGACGAGGTGATTGCCGTTGCCGGCGTCAGGCTGACCGCCGACCCCGGCGGCGCTTTATACTGGCCCGAGCAAGGGCTGCTGGCGGTCGCCGATCTGCATCTGGAGAAAGGCTCGAGCTTGGCCGCACGCGGTACGCTGCTGCCGCCTTACGACACCGCGGCGACGCTTTTGCGGCTCGCCCGCCTGATCGGGTATTACGCGCCGCGTTGCGTGGTCGCGCTCGGTGACAGTTTTCATGATGGCAAGGGGCCGGCGCGGCTGTCGCGCGACAATCGCGACAATTTGGGCGCGTTGCAGTGCGGGCGCGACTGGATCTGGCTCAGCGGCAATCACGATCCCGAGCCGGCGCCGACGATCGGCGGAATGTTCTGCGACACGCTCGCGCTCGGCGCCTTGACCTTCCGTCACGAGCCGACCGGCGCCACCGGGGAAATCGCCGGCCATTTGCATCCGGTGGCGCGCGTTGCCTTTCGCGGCAGCGCGGTTGGCCGCCGTTGCTTTGCCGCCGACGATACGCGCATGGTGATGCCGGCCTTCGGCGCCTTCACCGGCGGGCTCAATGTGCGCGCCGCCGCTTTCGCCGATCTGTTCAGCGCGCTCGCCTTCACCGTCCACTTGCTGGGCGAGGGCCGGCTCTATGCCTTCGCCGCCAAGCGCTGCCTGCCGGACTAATCCTTTCTGAATACCACGCTGGCAAACCAGCCGATCAGCAGCGCCATCATTGCGGTGGCGATGCCGTAGAGCAGACCGTAGTCGGTCGCGGCATCGGCGACATATTGCTCGAAGCCGGTCTTGATGACCTCCAGCGCGGAATTGGTGCGCGCCACTATGGCTCCTTCGGCGAACAGCTTGACGTCGATTGCATAGCTGCCGGTCGGCGCGTCCGCTGGTAGCGGGATGGCGACGCGGAACACGGTTGGCGTCAGGAAGGTTACCGCCTTCGGGGATTCGCGGTACAGGCCTTGCGTGTTTTCCAGCCGCACGAAAGCGACCCGGAACGGATCGTTGCGTACAGTATCGGCGATATCCGGCCCGATGCGTTGCGGCAGGAGGAAATTGTCGAGGCCAATCTGCAAGCGCAACAATGTATCTTCATTGGCGAACTCAGCCACTGGGCGGTTGCTCAGGATGGCGAGATAAGAAGGCACGCGCACGAACTCGCGTGAATCGACGTTGACCCAAATGCCCAGCACGCGCCCCTTGCGGCGCGTGCGGAAAGTCTCACGCGGGCCGGTCACGGTCACCACCAGATTGTAGCCGGAACGCAGCGTGGTCTTGCCGCTGTCGGGTTCGATGCTGCCGAACAACACCAGATCCTCGCCGGCGAAGTTCGAGGTTACCTGCACCCGATGGTTCGACAGCGACACCACCAGCCGCTCGGCGGCGGCGGGCCGCGCGCCGCAGCCGATCAGAACCAGCAGGAGCAGAATGGTGGTCCGCCGCATCATCCCTCCCTGACGTGGCGTATCGAATAGAGATCGTCGGGCTGCACCACCAGTTCAAACGCGAAGCGCAGGCCCACCAGCAGCACCAGAATGCCGAGCAGCAGGCGCAGCCGCTCGCCGCGCATCTTTTGCCCGGCGCGCGCGCCGAACTGGGCGCCGATCACGCCGCCGACCATCAGGATCAGCGCCAGCACGGCGTCGACCAGATGATTGACTGTCGCGTGCAGCACCGTCGCCGAGATCATGGTGATCAGGGTCAGGATCATCGACGTGCCGATCACGGTCGCAGTCGGCACGCGCAGCAGATAGATCATCATCGGCACCAGCATGAAGCCGCCGCCGACACCCAGAACGGAGCCGATGAAGCCGATGATCGCGCCGATGGCCCACACTGGGATGACGGAAATGTAGATGCGCGAGCGCTTGAAGCGCAGCTTGAGCGGCAGGCCGTGGAACCAGACATGACTGCCGGCGCGCCGCAGGTCCGCCGGCATGCCGTGGCCGGCGCGGATGATGGCTTGCATGCTCTCGGTGATCATTAGAATGCCGACGACGCTGAGCAGGGTCACGTAGGCGAGCCCGATCATTAGGTCGAGCTGGTCGAGCGCGCGCAGCATGGTGAACAGCCACACGCCGGTGACCGTGCCGACGGCGCCGCCGGCCAATAGCATCGCCCCGAGCGCGAAATCGATCGCGCGCCGTCGCCAATAGGTAAGGAAGCCCGTGAATAGCGACGCGGCAATTTGCGGCGCGGCGCTCGCCACCACGACCGCCGGCGAGATGCCGATGAAGATCAACAGCGGCGTCATCAGAAAGCCGCCGCCGATGCCGAACATGCCCGAAATGAAGCCGACCGCCAGCCCCATCCCGAAGATCAGGAAGATATTCACCGGCAGGTTGGCAATCGGGAGATAGATTTGCACGAAAGTGTCGTCCGAATTTCGCGGCCCATGCTGTGATGGCCCGGCGCCCGACGGTTCAGCTTGCGGTTAACGCCGCGCTGCGCGGGACACTGGCCGTTGAGTCGGGATGATTGTAGCGATGAAAACGCGTGCGATCACGTCTATGGGCAAAAGGCCGCGCTTGTTCACTGTTTTCCTATGGTGAACGAGCCGAGTGACAGCGGGGCGTGCGACGGCGGGTGCGGTTGCGGCTGGGCCTTGGCTTTGGGCGGCGAGGCTGGCGTGCTGCTGGCGGCGTTATCCCAGCCGCCCACCGGCCTCGGCACGGCGGTCGCCGTTTTCGGCTGCGGCTCGGCCTTGAAGGTCTTGACCGCCTGCTGGGCGGCAGCCAGCGCCGGGGCATCGAGGTGGGTGGCGACTTCGTCGCGTTTTTTGGCGCTTTCCTGGTCACCCTGGGCGGCGGCCAGAGCGAACCATTTATAGGACTCGACGAAGTTTTTCTCGGTGCCGAGGCCGCGCGCCGTCAAGACGCCGAGATTGTACTGGCTGTCGGCAATGCCCCGTAGTGCCGCCTGGTGGAACCATTTCACCGCCGCGCTAAAGTCCGGCTTGCCGTCGGCGCCCTCGGCGTAGAGCCCGGCTAGGTTATGCATGGCTTTCCCGTGACCCTTGACGGCGGCGGCGAGGTAGATTTGGCGGGCCTGCCCAAGGTCCTTTTTCACGCCCTGACCTTTTTCCAGCATGCTGGCGTAACGGAATTGCGCTGGCGCCAGGCCACGGCTCGCTGCCTGAGCGAACCAATGCGCCGCTTCTTTCAGGTTGACCGGTACGCCGCGGCCTTTAGCAAAGCGCACGGCTACCTCGTAGGCGGCGCCGGCGTCGCCGGCCATGGCCGCGTTGCGCAGACGCGCCCCGCCGATGGCGAGCGGCAGCTGCTCGCTGGATGCGCCGGGGTGCTGGTTGGCGGCGGCGTCAGGCGCGATCGATCCGGTGACGTCGGCCTTGGTCGCGGGCGGCGCTGCGCCCGGGGCCGGCGCCGCGGCCGGCGGTACACTCAGGGCCGGCGGGTTGAGCAGGGTCGGTGCCCCTAGCGCCGAAGGATCGAGCAGAGGCGGCGCGTCTTGCGCCGTCGCGTTAATACTGGGCGGCGTGGTCGGCATCATGCCGGTGCCAGCCGGCGCGGCGGGCGGGACTTCCAACTGTGGCGGAGGACTGGCAGCGAGGCTCTGTGCCTCCCTCGGGGCCGCGTTGCGCGCGGTGGTATCAGCCTTGTTCGTTTCGGCTTTGCCGGTCTTGGCGGCTTCGCTCCTGGGGGCGCCGCCGAAGTCGCGCACCTTGCCTACAATCTGGACCCCGCCTATCACCGCGGCGATGATGCTTGCCGCGATGAGCAGTGACTTCACCCGCTTCATAATCTTGGCGCGAAGCGAGGTTTGTCCGGGTTCTTCCAGCTTCAGCACCGGCTCGGCACCTGGCGCCGACGTCCTCGGTCCCTGCTGCCCTGCCGCCTGAGCGGCGCGGCGCGCGGCCGCGATGAAGCTCGATTTACCGCCGGGCGCTGCGGCGGCGGCGGGGCCGGCGCCGCCAAGAGCGGCTTCCGAAGCTGCGATGCGGGCACTGAACTTTGGCGGCCCGGAGCCGGGCTCGAGTGGCTGGTCGGCCGGCGACTCGGGATTGATCGGGAGCGAGATGGCGGTCCGGCGGCGCGCTGCCGCATGCGGCGATTGTTGTGGCTGCGGTGGCGGCGCGGGCGGCGATGGTATCGGTTCGGGAGCCGCTTGCGGCGGCTGCTCGGGCATCTGCAACGGCGTAACCGAAGGCACCTGTGGCGGCTCCGGTGGCGTGTAGCTGACCGCGCGGACTGCCGGCGTGCCGGATGGCGGCGCCGGCATGGCCTCGGCGCCGGCGGAGGGTTGCGTGGGTGCTTCGCTGCGAAATTCCTTTTCGATCATGGCGAGCCGGTCGACGACGAGCCCGAGCGTGCCGTGCACGGCTTCGAGCGAATCCTGGGTGCGCGCCATGTCGTGCTTGAGCGTGTCGACCGCCGGGATATTGTCGGCATGCAGTGCCTCGGCCGGATTTTTCGCCCGCATGTCCTCGATGTGGACAAGTAAATCGCTTAAGCCCCGCTCGATCGCTTCCAACTGACCGAGCCGGGATTCGGAAGCGTCCAGCTTTTCCACCAGATTGACGATACGGTGCTCGAGATGGCTGATCGCAACATTGTCGCCGCGCGATGATTGGATCTGTTCGATCTTGTCGGACAACGACTGGACTAGGGTCTCCAGCTGCGGCGACACCCCGCCGCCGTTTTGCACGCGCTCGGCCAACGCATTGGCGAGCGCCGTGACGCGATAATCGAGATTGTTGAGCGCATCGCTGTTGCTGGCGGTGCGCGCCGCTTTTTCAACCTTCTCGCCCAGGGCCTGCACTTCCGCGGCCAAGTGGCTCACGGTCTCGTTGGAGGCGATGTGGTCGACCATCCCGCGCAGCGTGGTGATGGCGCCCTCGAGCTGCCGAAGGGTGGCGGGGTCCTTCTGCGCGATGATAAGATCGATCTTGTGGGCAAGCCCGGCCACCGCATCGTTGAAGCCGACCAGGCTTTCCGCCGACGTCAGTCCGTGCAATGTGTCGCGCACCTCGGCGAGCCCATGCTCGATTCCTGCCAGCGCGTTCTGATCGACGCCGGCCTGACGCCCTTCGTCGATGCGCGTAACGAGCTCGAAGATTTGTTTTTCGATTGCGTCGATGGCGTGGCGCGGCAACGCTTCATTGAGCGCGCGCCCGATCTCGCCGAGTTCCGCGCGCAAGGCATTGATCGCTTCTTTGACGTCGGGCTTGCGCAGCGTTTCGATCTGGCCGGTGATGCGGCGCAGCTGATCTTCCAGCCCGGAAAGCTCCTGCGCCGGCAACGGCACGCGCGGCTGCGCCGGTGCTGGCGCCGGCGCTGCCATTGCCGCCATGAGCGCAGATGCAACCATTGGCCCCGGCGCCACCGTCGGCGGCTGCGGATGCACGGGAGCCGGTTCGCCATTGAGCGCGCGTCGGCGCGCGGAAATCTCGGCGACGGCATGATCGAGATCCGGCGGCAATTGCACGCTCGACAACGGCGGCGGCATCGTGGGCGCGAGCGGCGGCGCCACCGCTTGCGGCGCGCCGCCGGATTGATCGGGATCGCTGCGGCGCGGTGCATAAGCCGCGGGGTCGGTGCGCGTGATCTGCTCGATGCGGCGCGTCAGATCGTCCAGCCGCTGGTGTACGCTGACGAGATGCTCGTCATGAACATTGTCTTCGCCGTGCGCCGGCGCTTGCATGCCTTGATGTGCGGCTTGCTGCAGGATCACTGAGTTGAGCCAGTCTTCCAGCGACATACCTGATCGGCGCGCCGCTTCTTTTGCGGTTTTGCGGGCTTCCGGCAGTATCTCTTTCGCACCCCACTGGAAGCCAAATTTCATGCTCGCACCAAATTCGAGGCGAAGGCGGCAAGAGCCTGACGGTTCTCCGTGGAATCGGCACACGTTAACGACAGGTGGATACGGCCGCGGTCCGCAATCGTCCCCCCGACTTTTTGCTGTTTACGGTAAACAGGCGGTTAAGGGTTGGGCGGAAGTGCCGGATTTTCCCTACGCTTTACGCCGGCGCCCCCGCCGCCTTGGCCCTTAACGCGGCTGTAAGCGGGATGCGCCATGCTCCGGCCGGAAGCCGCCGTGGGCGGTGGGGAAAATGCCGAGGCCGTACTTAAATTGGCCGCAACCGCGGACTAGTTAACGAGTTATTAACGGCGCGCGTCCTGCGGGCTTAAGCTGCGCGGCAGGGCGCCGGGAGAAACCGATGCCGATCTACAAGGCCCCCGTGGACGATGCTTTGTTTCTGTTGAACGACGTCTTCCATCTCGACCGCTACGGCAATCTGCCCGGTTTTGCCGACGCTTCGCCCGATATCGTCGAGGCGGTGCTGCGCGAGGCCGCCAAGTTCAGCGAAGAGGTGCTGACGCCGCTCAACCGTGTTGGCGACAAGGAAGGCTGCACGCGACATGAAGACGGCAGAGTGACCACGCCCACCGGCTTCAAGGACGCCTTTAAACAGTTGGTGGAAGGCGGCTGGATCGGCATCTCGGTGCCGGCCGAATTCGGCGGCCAGGGCCTGCCGGAGGAGCTCACCGAGATCGTCAACGAGTTCCTTTGTTCGGCCAACATGGCCTTCGCCATGTATCCGGGGCTCACGCAGGGCGCCATCGCCGCGCTCTTGGCGCACGCCTCGCCCGAGCTGAAGCAGAAATACCTGCCGAAGATGGTCGAGGGCACATGGACCGGCACCATGAACCTGACCGAGCCGCATTGCGGCACCGATCTCGGCTTGCTGCGCACCAAGGCGGTGAAGCAAAGCGACGGTAGCTACAAGATCACCGGCACCAAGATTTTCATCTCTGCCGGCGAGCACGATCTGGCGGAGAACATCATCCATCTGGTACTGGCGCGCATCGAGGGCGCGCCCGCCGGCACCAAGGGCATATCGCTGTTCGTGGTACCGAAGATCACAGTCAAGGATGACGGCTCGCTGGGCGCGCCGAATGGCGTTTCCTGCGGCTCGCTCGAGGAGAAGATGGGCATCCACGGCAACGCCACCTGCGTGATGAACTACGACGGTGCTACCGGCTGGCTGGTCGGCGAGGAGAACCACGGCTTGCATGCCATGTTCACGATGATGAACGAGGCCCGCCTCGGCGTCGGCGTGCAGGGGCTGGCGCAATCGGAGGTCGCCTATCAGAACGCGGCGGCTTACGCGAAAGAGCGCCTGCAGGGCCGCGCCATCTCCGGCGTCAAATATCCGGACAAGCCGGCCGATCCGATCATCGTGCATCCCGACGTGCGCCGTACGCTGATGAGTATCCGCGCCTTCAACGAGGCCGCGCGCGCGCTGGTGATGTGGACCGCGCTGAAAGGCGACATCGCCCATCGCTCCGAGGACGAGAAGGAACGCAAAGGCGCCGACGACCACATGGGCCTGCTCACGCCGGTGATCAAAGGCGTGCTCACCGATACCGGGTTTGCCAATACTGTAATGGCGCAGCAGGTGTTCGGCGGCCACGGCTACATCGCCGAGCACGGCATGGAGCAGTTCGTGCGCGACGCGCGTATCGCGCAGATCTATGAAGGCGCCAACGGCATCCAGGCATTGGATCTTGTGGGACGAAAGCTCGGCAAGGACGGCGGCCGCGCCTTGATGGCGTTCTTCAACGAGGTGCAGGGCTACATCAAGGACAAGAGCGCCGACGAGAAGATGAAGCCGTACGTCGCGCCGCTCGGCGTCTCGCTTGGCCATCTGCAGCAGGCCTCGATGTGGTTCATGCAGAATGCGCTTGCCAAGCCCGACAATGCCGGCGCCGGCTCTTACGATTTCATGCATCTGTTCGGCCTGGTGGCGCTCGGCTACATGTGGTGCAAGATCGCCGAGGCCGCACTGGTGAAGCTGCCGAAGGCCAATGGCTCGGCGCCGACGATGAGCGCCAAGCTCGTCACCGCGCACTTCTTCATGGAGCGCATGCTGCCGGAGACCGCAAGCCATCTCGCCCGTATCCAGTCGGGTGCGGCGAGCACGATGGAATTGCCCGACGAGGCGTTCTGAGCCATTGATAGCGCCGGCCCGGTTGCCATGACGCAATCGGCCAAGGCGCGCGGGGACAATGGCCGGCTACAGCTTGAAAATCGCCATCATCGGCGGCGGCATCGGCGGCCTTGCAGCCGCGCTGTCGCTGCTGCGCGCCGGATTCAACGTTCAGGTCTACGAGCAGGTGACCGAACTGCGCGAGGTCGGCGCGGGCATCGTGCTGACGCCGAACGTGTCGCGTTTGCTGCACGGGATGGGTTTGAGCGAACCGCTCGACCGCCTCGCCGTGGCGCCGACCGTGGTGCGCCAGCGCCGCTGGCAAGACGGCAGCACCTTGCTGCTCGCGCCGGTGCAGAAGCTCGTTGGGCCGTCCGGCGAACACCTCTTCTGCACCGCCCATCGTGCGGACTTGCTGGCAATGCTTGCCGATGCGGTGCCGGCCGAACGCATTCATCTCAGTCACAGGCTGGCGGCGCTCAACGACACCGGCCATCACGTCGAATTGGAGTTCGAGAATGGCGCGCGCGCGGCGGCGGACATTGTTGTCGGCGCGGATGGAATCCATTCCGCCGTTCGCAAGATTCTGCTCGGCGCCGAGGCCCCGCGGTTTACCGGCTGCGTCGCCTATCGCGGCATGGTGCCGGCGGACCGATTTCCGAAATCCGACCTGCACGTCGAGTCACAGCTTTGGCTCGGTCCCGGCAGTCACTTCGTCAACTATCCGGTCAGGCGCGGGGAGCTGTTCAATTTCGTCTGCGTGATCGAGCAGGAGGCCTGGACCAAGGAATCCTGGACGGAACCTGGCGATCCGGCGGAGCTCCGCTTGTTTTACGAGAGCTGGCATCCGCAGGTGCGTGCGCTGGCTGCGACCGTCAACGAGATTTTCGTCTGGGGCCTGTTCGACCGCGCGCCATTGCCGCGCTGGTCGGTCAACCGCGTGACGCTGCTCGGCGATGCCTGTCATCCGATGCTGCCGTTCCTGGCGCAGGGCGCCGCGCAAGCGATCGAGGATGGCGCCACGCTCGCCGGCGTGCTCGCTCGTACCGGCGATAACGTTCCGGCCGCCTTAAAGCGCTACGAAAGCTTGCGCCTGCCGCGCACCGCCCGCATCCAGGCGGTCGCCGCCGGCAACAAGATACGCAATCATTTGCCGGACGGTCCCGAGCAGCGTGCGCGCGATGCCAGCATGGCTGCGGGCACCGCCGACTGGTCGATCGGGGCCAGCGACTGGGTCTATGAGCACGATGCGACGGCGGCCGCCGCCAGCGGCAGCTTGGGCGTGTCCGCGGATGCCGGCTAGCGGGACGCAGACGTCACGCCGGCGTCCGCGGCGCGATGGTCGCCGATAGCCGCAGCGCGGGCGGCGAAGCCGGCGCATTCATCAATTCGTGGCTTACAAAGGCGCCGTCCTCGCAGATAAATTCGAACGACGTCAGGATGCGGTCGACGGATTCGCCGTCGCGCGAGAACGGCAAAAGCAAGCGCTCGTAATGCACGAGCCTGCCCTCGCGGTCCGTGATGTCGTGGATGGTGTAGACCGGCCGGCCGCTCTCGGCCGCCTGCCGATAGGGCGCGAGCTTTTGCGGGCGCGCCGCCGCCGGGACGCTCTCGTAGAGGAACCTGCCGCGGCAGTCCGCCGCGCCGAAGACCCGGCCGACCATCGTCCCATGAAAGCGGATCTGAAAGCGCAAGTTTTCCTTGTCGCCGAGCACATCGAGAAAGCTCAGATTGTCCGAAATACGCGATAGATCTTCGGCTTCGACCGCTTGCCACAGCGGCACGCGGTGCGAGCCCAGATGCCGAGTCCAGAACTTGAGCAGCCAACGCTGGTTGATCGCTCGGACCACGTCCGGGCGCGCGACTGAAAATTGCATGGATGGACAGGCCCTCCGCTTGGCACCGGCGGCTTCTTCTTTGGTTGCGCGCCGCGTTTTGTCAATAACCCCGGCTAAGAAACAGCCATGCTTATGTTCTATGCGCGCCCGGCGCGTAAATCATTGCCGTCGCGATTTGCACAGGCGCGGAATTTTACACACCAGGCGCGAAGGCCGGCCCGCGCCGCGAGCGCAGCAGCAGCCAGCTCATGATCGACACGTTCAGCAGGTTCCATGCGATGCCGTTGAGGAAGGCCGCCTGATAGGAGCCGGTGAGATCGAAGATTTCGCCGGACAGCCAACCGCCCAGCGCCATGCCGATCAGCGTCGCCATCAGCACCAGGCCGACTCGCGTGCCGGCCTCCTTGGGCGGGAAATATTCGCGCACGATGATGGCGTAGCCCGGCACGATGCCGCCCTGGAACAGGCCGAACAGCGCCGAGATCGCGTACAGGGAAAACAAACCGTCAAACAGAAGATACATGCATAGCGCGGAGCCTTGCAGCACCGATCCAAGCAGCAGCGTGCGCACCCCGCCGATGCGGTCGGCGATGAAGCCGGACACCACCCGGCTGACGATGCCGCAGGCCAGCATCAGCGACAGCATCTCGGCGCCGCGCGCCACGCCATAACCGAGATCGCCGCAATAGGCGACGAGATGCACCTGCGGCATCGACATCGCCACGCAGCAGGCGACACCGGCGATGCACAGCAGCACCTGCAATGTCAGCGGCGAAAACGGCGCTTCCGCCTGCCGGCGGGCGGCAGCGGCGCCGGCTTCCGCGCTATGATGGCTTTCCAGCCGCCGGCGCAGCAGCAAGATCAGCGGCAGCATGGTGACGAGGCAGAACATGCCGATGCCGATATGGGTGGCGCGCCAGCCATAGCCGGCGATGGCATGCTGCACCACCGGCGGCCAGGCCGTGCCGGCAAGATAGTTGCCGCTGGCCGCGAGCGCGACCGCGATGCCGCGGCGGCGCATGAACCAGTGCGAGATGTCGGCCATCAGCGGCCCGAAAGTCACCGAGCAACCGAACCCAATCAGCAAGCCGTGGGCGAGCGCCACTTGGCCGAGGTTTGCGGATAGGCCGACGCCGAGATAGCCGAGGCCGAGCGCCAGGGTTCCGATGGTTAGCGGCACGGCAATGCCGAAGCGGTCGGCCAGCCGCCCGGTCAGCACGCCGCCGCCGGCGAAGCCGAGCATAGCGAGCGTGTAGGGCAGCGAGGCGTCGGCGCGGTCGACCCCGAAAGCAGCCTGGATGGTGGGCAGCGCCACTACCACCGACCACATGCCGACGCCGCCGATGGTGGCGATCAGCATTGCCACGGCCAGCCGCAGCCAGGCCGTGGCGGAATCGGTCGGCGTCGGCAGTTGGATCACAGTGATGACAAATCCGGCAATTAGATCAACCGCTCCTAGCATTGCGCCGCCGTTGCGGCCAGTGCGCGCGCTTTGATGGCTCTCGCCGCCGGGGGCGGCGGGCTTTATGGTGCAGGCAAAGCGAGTCGCCCCATGGATGCCCTCAACCTTCCGCGGCCGGAATGGATGAGCGAGGATCTCGTCCTGCTCGAGGAGCAGGCGCGCCGCTTCATCGCCGACGAGTTCGTCCCCCATCTCGACCGCTGGCACGAGGCTGGCATCTATGAGCGCGCGGTCTGGACCAAGGCCGGCGAGGCCGGGCTGCTTTGCGCCTCTATGCCAGAAGAATATGGCGGGTCAGGCGGAACGTTTGCCCACGAGGCGGTGATCAATCGCGAATTATCGCTCGCCGGCTTCGACACTTTCGGCGCGCCGCTGCATTCCGGCATCGTGGCGCCCTACATTTTGCACTATGGCACCGAGGAGCAGAAAAAGCGCTGGCTGCCGAAGCTCGCCACCGGCGAATTGGTCGGCGCCATCGCCATGACCGAGCCCGGCACCGGCTCCGATTTGCAGGGCGTGCGCACTAGCGCCAAGAAATCCGGCAACGGCTATGTGCTCAACGGCTCCAAGACCTTCATCACCAACGGCCAGCACGCCAATCTCATCATCGTCGTCGCCAAGACCGACGCCAAGGCTGGCGCCAAGGGCGTCTCGCTCATGGTGGTGGAGACCGACGACGCGTCCGGCTTCCGCCGCGGCCGTAAGCTGAAGAAGCTCGGCATGGATTCCGCGGACACCTCGGAACTGTTCTTCGAGGACGTCAAGCTTCCGGCGGAGAGCCTTCTCGGCAGCGAAGAAGGCCAGGGCTTCTACCAGCTCATGAAGGAATTGCCGCAGGAACGCCTGATCGTCGCCGTGCACGCGGTCGCCATGATGGAGCGGGCGCTGGCGCTCACCATCGATTACGTCAAGCAGCGCAAGGCCTTCGGCAAGACCATCATCGAGTTCCAGAACACCCAGTTCGAGCTCGCCGAATGCAAGACCGAGGCGATCATTGCCAAGGTGTTCCTTGATTACTGCATCGGCGAGCACGTGGCGGGCCGCCTTGATACCGTCACCGCTTCGATGGCCAAATACCGGCTGAGCGACACGCAAGGGAATGTGATCGACCGCTGCCTGCAATTGTTCGGCGGCTATGGTTACATGGACGAATATCCGATCTCGCGGCTCTACCGCGACGCGCGCGTGCTGCGGATCTATGCGGGAACGAACGAGATCATGAAACTGCTGATCGCGCGCAGCCTCTAAAAACGCGCAGGGAGAATGCCAATGCCCGACGCATTCATTTACGACGCCGTGCGCACCCCGCGCGGGCGCGGCAAGGCCGACGGCGCACTGCACGAAGTGACCGCGCTCAATCTCGCGGCCCAGGCGCTCACCGCCATCAAGGACCGCAACAAGCTCGATCCCGCGCTCGTCGACGACGTGGTGCTGGGCTGCGTCGATCCGGTGGGGGAAGCCGGCGGCGACATCGCGCGCGCCTCCGCCCTGGTGGCCGGCTTCGGCGACGGCGTGCCCGGCGTGCAGATCAACCGTTTCTGTGCGTCGGGGCTCGACGCGGTGAATTTTGCCGCCGCCGAGATCATGGCCGGTCAGCACGAGATGACCATCGGTGGCGGCGTCGAATCCATGAGCCGCGTCGGCATCGGCGCCTCCGGTGGCGCCTGGCCGATGGACCCCTCCCTTGCCGTCCCCACCTATTTTCTGCCGCAAGGCATTTCCGCCGACCTGATCGCCACCAAGCACGGCTTCTCGCGCGACGACGTCGACGCCTACGCGGTCGAGAGCCAGCAGCGCGCCGCCAAGTCTTGGGAGGAGGGGCGCTTCAAGAATTCGGTGATCCCGGTGAAGGATGTCAACGGCCTGACCATCCTGGCCAAGGACGAGCACATGCGCCCCTCCACCACCATGCAGTCGCTCGCCGCCTTGCAGCCGTCCTTCGTGCAGATGGGCGAGATGGCCGGCTTCGACGCGGTGGCGGTGCAGAAGCACCCTGAGATCGAGGCGATCAACCACGTGCATCATCCGGGTAATTCCTCTGGCATCGTCGACGGCGCCGCCGCGCTGCTAATCGGCAGCAAACAGGCCGGCAATGCGGCGGGCCTTAAAGCCCGCGCCCGCATCAAGGCGTTCGCCAATATCGGCTCGGAGCCGGCGATCATGCTGACCGGCCCGATCGCCGTAACGCAGAAGGTCTTGAAGAAAGCCGGCATGAAATTGAGCGACATCGATCTCATCGAGATCAACGAGGCCTTCGCCTCGGTGGTGCTGCGCTACATGCAGGCCTTCGACATCAACGTTTCCAACGTCAACGTCAACGGCGGCGCCATCGCCATGGGTCATCCGCTTGGCGCCACCGGCGCCATGATCCTCGGCACCGTGCTCGACGAATTGGAGCGCAGCGGCAAGGCGACCGCGCTCATCACGCTCTGCATCGGCGCCGGCATGGGCACCGCCACCATTATCGAACGCGTTTAGAGCACCGCCATGTCCAAGGTCGATATCGCCAAAGTGCCGGTGAAAAGCGGCAGCCCCTATCCCGCCGAATTTCAGGCCGGATGCCGCGGTCGGCATAAACAAGCCATCGGTGACGCCGTTGGCCTCACGCAATTCGGCGTCAACATTTCGCGCATCGAGCCCGGCCAGGCGTCCGCGCTGCGCCATTGGCACGAGCTGGAAGACGAATTCATCTACATGCTGGAAGGCGAGCTGGTGCTGGTCGAGGACGGCGGCGAGACGGTGCTGAAAGCCGGCGATGCCGCAGGTTTCAAGGCCGGCAGCGGCAACGGCCACAAGCTGGTCAACCGCACGAAGCGCGACGCCGTCTATTTCGAGGTCGGCACGCGGGCGAAAACCGAGCGCGTGCACTATCCCGACGACGATCTGGTGCTGGAGCGTGATGAAGCGGGCCGCCGCTATTCGCACAAGAACGGCGAGCCATACCCGAAATAGGAGCTTCCACCCATGCCGAACTTCACGCTCGACGTCGACGCCGACGGTATCGCGCTCGTCACCTGGGACATGCCCGGCCGCTCGATGAACGTGATCGACGGGAGCGTCATCGCGGAGCTTTCGAGCATCGTCGAGAAGATCGCGAGCAACGCCGCCATCAAGGGCGCGGTGGTCACTTCGGCCAAGGACGCGTTCTGCGGCGGCGCCGACCTCACCATGCTGGAACGCATGGCCGGCAGCTATGCCGGTCTGCTGAAGTCGAAGGGCGAAGTCGTCGCCAACCAGATGGTGTTCGACGAAAGCCGCAAGCTTTCGCTGCTCTACCGGCGACTGGAGACATGCGGCAAGCCATGGGTCGCGGCCATCAACGGCACCGCCATGGGCGGCGGCTTCGAATTGTGCCTCGCCTGCCATCACCGCGTCGCCGCCGACAATCCAAAGACGCGGCTCGGCCTGCCGGAAGTGAAGGTCGGCCTGTTCCCCGGCGCCGGCGGCACCCAGCGCGTGGCGCGCATGCTGGCGCCCGCCGACGCGCTGCAATTCCTGCTCAAGGGCCAGCAGCTCACGGCCGACCGCGCCAAGGCCATGAAGCTGATCGACGCCGTCGTGCCGGTCGCCGATCTCATCAAGACTGCGAAGGACTGGATCAAGGCCGGCGGCAAACCGGTGGCGCCCTGGGACGTACAAGGTTTCCGGCTGCCCGGCGGTCTGGTCTATTCGAAAGCCGGCATGATGACCTTCGCGGCCGCCAACGCCATCTACCGGCGCGAGACCTACGATAACTATCCGGGCGCGCGCGCCATTCTCCAGGTTGTCTACGAAGGCCTGCAGGTGCCGATGGACATCGGCTTGCGCATCGAGTCGCGCTGGTTCGCCAAGATCGTGCGCTCACCGCAAGCGGCCGCCATGATCCGCACATTGTTCGTCTCCATGCAGGAGCTCAACAAGGGCGCCCGCCGGCCGCCGAACGTGCCGCCGTCGACGCTCGGCAGGATCGGCGTTGTCGGTGCCGGCTTCATGGGCGCGGGCATTGCCCAGGTGAGCGCGGCGGTTGGTCTGCAGGTCGTGCTGGTCGACCGCGACCAGGAGGCTGCCGACAAGGGCAAGGCGTCCGTGCACAAGTCGCTGTCGGCGCGCGTCGCCAAGGGCCGCTTGAAGAGCGCCGAGCGCGACGGGCTGCTGTCGCTGATCACGCCCACCGCCGACTATGCGGCGCTGAAGGACTGCGATCTGGTGATCGAGGCGGTGTTCGAGGACCGCAAGGTCAAGGCCGAGGTCATCGCGAAAATCCAGGAAGTGATCCCCGACAAGGCGATCTTCGCCTCCAACACCTCGACGCTGCCGATTACCTCGCTCGCCACCGAGTTCAGGGATCCGGCGCGCTTCATCGGCATCCATTTCTTTTCGCCGGTCGAGCGGATGATGCTGGTCGAGATCATCCTCGGCAAGCAGACCGGCGACGAGGCGCTCGCAGTCGCGCTCGACTATGTCCGCGCCATCCGCAAGACGCCGATCGTGGTCAACGACTCGAGAGGCTTTTACGCCAACCGCTGCGTGCTCAATTATATCCAGGAAGGCCATCTCATGCTGCTGGAAGGCATTCCGGCGGCGATGATCGAGAATACCGCGCGCATGGCCGGCATGCCGGTCGGCCCGCTGTCGCTGAACGACGAAACCGCGCTCGACCTCGGCCTCAAGATCGTGCGCGCCGCCGAAAGTGACATGGGCACAGGCGCGATCAACCCGGAGCAGAAGAAGCTGCTGGAGGAAATGGTCGAGAAGCGCGGCCGGCTCGGCCGCAAGAACGGCAAGGGCTTCTACGACTACCCGCAGGGCGAGCCGAAACGGCTGTGGCCGGGTCTCGACGACCTGCTGCCGAAGAAGCTCACGCGCGAACAGATCGATGCCATCGATCCTGACGAACTGCAGCAGCGCTTCCTGGTCGTGCAGGCGGTGGAGGCGGCGCGCACCTTCGAGGAGAAGGTGGTCACCGACGTGCGCGAGGCCGACGTCGGCTCCATTCTCGGCTGGGGCTTTGCGCCCTATACCGGCGGCACGCTCTCCTACATCGACATGATGGGGGCGAAGGCCTTCGTCGCATTGTGCCGCAAGTTCGAAGAGAAGTACGGCGCGCGCTTCAAGCCCAACAAGCTGCTGCTCGATCTGGCCGACAGGAACGAGACCTTCTACGGCCGCTTCGCGCCGGCGAAGAAGAAGGAAGCGGCGTAGTTTTAGGAACTGCGATGCTATGCTCCGCTTACCCCTGCGACAGCGGGGGTCCAGGAGCGGCAGATATGGCATTTCATCGAGAATGGAGGCTTAAAAAAAATGCAAAAGAAACTTAATAACATCGTCGCACTGATGGGGGCACTCTCGCTGATTGTTAGCTCTAGTGCGTTCGCACAAGATAAGCCCAATATTGTCCTTATCTTAATGGACAACTTTGGGTACGGCGAACTCGGTGTTTACGGTGGCGGAGTACTTCGCGGCGCACCGACACCGAGCATCGACAAATTGGCGTCCGAGGGAATGCGGTTTCTCAACTTTAATGTGGAAGCCCAATGCACTCCAAGTCGAGCCGCACTGATGACAGGTCGGTATGCAGTAGGAACAGGCAACGCGTCCGTTCCCCTTGAAACTCAGCTCTATGGCCTGACGCAATGGGAATACACGATGGCTGAAATGTTGTCGGATGCAGGCTATGCGACCGGCGCGTTCGGTAAGTGGCATCTTGGTGACACACAGGGGCGGTTTCCCACGGATCAAGGTTTTGATGAATGGTACGGAATTCCAAACTCAACTGATGAAGCTTGGTGGAACGAGACAGACAATGATCGTTTCCGGCGCGATGCGCATCCGCTAACTAAAAAAGTTTATAGCATCATGGAGGGCCGCAAGGGTTCACCAGCCAAAGTAGTTCGACCTTACAATATAAAGGAGCGGCCGCTGATCGATCGTGAGCTTACAGATCGCTCAATAGACTTCATGAAACGCCATGCCAAACAAGACAAACCATTCTTCTTGTTCATTCCCTATACCCAGACCCATCTGCCAGTGGAACCCCACCCCGATTTCAAGGGGAAGACCAAAAATGGCCCCTGGGCCGATGTTCTGGCCCAGGTTGATGCCTATACAGGGGATTTACTGAAAGCGGTCGATGACCTGGGGATCAGGCACAACACAATCTTCATCTTCACCTCAGATAACGGCCCGGAAGCCATTGTCCCGTACCACGGAGCGAGTGGCCCGTGGAGCGGCACCTATTTTACCGGGCGGGAAGGTTCGCTCAGAGTTCCCTTCATCATTCGCTGGCCGGGCAAGATCCCGGCCGGGTCGGTGAGCGACGAGATCGTGCATGAGATGGATTTGTTTCCAACTCTCGCCCGCTGGGCGGGAGGGAAAGTTCCCGTGGATCGGATGATCGATGGTGTTGACCAGTCAGAGTTCATTCTCGGCAAGCAAGCCAAGTCTAATCGCGAAGGCTTCGTCGTCTATGTTGGAAACCTGATTTACGGCGTGAAGTGGCGTAACTGGAAAATGATGTTCAAGGACGTAGAGCATGGAGCAGGCGAACCGACCAAGGACTTTGGCGTACCACTGTTCATCGACCTCCATACAGATATGAAGGAAGAGCACCCGATGGCGGACTATCGCTGGATCGAAAACGCCTGGGTTCGCTGGCCTGCTGGACAGGTGTTGCTGGAACATCAGAAGTCGCTCAAGAAGGAACCACCCGTTCCACCCGGCGCTCCTGACCCATATAAGCCATCGATAGCCAATTGATATCGTGCCAACTAACAAGCGCATGCAGTCGGACGCGGCGAGGTATTGTCAAGAGTTGTGTTTGACATCTTGATTCAGGCGGCGAGTTTCTTCACTCCATCCTCGAATGTCACACCCTCGATCACCTCGCCAAGCTCATTCTACAAGAGGCAGCAAAGGGAAATTCCTAGGCCCTTCACGTCGCCTGGCATGCATTGAGCATGTCCGGTTAAATGGCTCGTCTGGTACGAGCCGCAGGAGTCCCGCGAGTCGGCGTTCAGACGGGAGCGGCAGATCAAGAAATGGATCCGCGCGTGGAAGCTGGAATTGATTGAAAGAAGCAATCCTTCTTGGCGCGACTTGTGGGATGAAATGGCGCAGTAAGGAAGAACTGGATTCCCGCTTGCGCGGGAATGAGCGGAGTTTGACGCATGGCCGAGCGAAAGCGCTCCCTCTTCCGCTGGCGTGAAATCCCCACCGGCGTCTGGGCGCTCGGCCTGGTCTCGCTGTTCATGGATCTCTCCTCCGAGATGATCCATGCGCTGCTGCCGCTCTATCTGGTCACGGTGCTCGGCGCCTCCGCGCTCACCGTCGGCGTCATCGAGGGCATTGCGGAGGCGACCGCCTCGATCACCAAGATCTTCTCCGGCGTACTCAGCGATTATCTCGGCATGCGCAAATGGCTGGCGGCGGCCGGCTACGGCCTCGCCGCGCTGTCGAAGCCGATCTTTCCGCTCGCCGGCAGCGTCGGCTGGGTTACCGCCGCGCGTTTCCTCGACCGTGTTGGCAAGGGCATTCGCGGCGCGCCGCGCGACGCGCTGATCGCCGACCTCACGCCTGACAAGATCCGCGGCACAGCCTACGGCCTGCGCCAGTCGCTCGACACCGTCGGCGCGGTGCTGGGCCCCTTGCTCGCCATCGTGTTGATGGCGGCGCTGGCCGACAATTTCACCGCCGTATTCTGGATCGCGGTAATCCCCGCCTTCATCTCGGTGACAGTCATCGTCGTCTTCGTGCGCGAGCCCCGCCATGCGCCGGATCATCGCCCCGTCCGCACGCCGTTGTCGCGCGCCGAACTGGCGAAGCTCGGCACCGGCTACTGGGTCGTGGTCGGCGTCGCCGCGGTGTTCACGCTCGCCCGTTTCAGCGAGGCGTTCCTGCTTCTGCGCGCGCAGTCGGTCGGCCTGTCGCTCACCTGGGTGCCGGCGGTGATGGTGGTGATGAACGTTGTCTATGCGTTGTCGGCCTGGCCGGCCGGCGCGCTGTCGGACTCCATCGGCCGCTACGGTCTGCTCGTCGCCGGTTTCGCCCTGCTGATCGTCGCCGACCTCGTGCTCGCGCTCGGCAGCGGCGTGGCGATGGTGATGATCGGCGTGGCGCTGTGGGGCCTGCATATGGGGCTGACGCAAGGGCTGTTGTCGGCGCTGGTCGCCGACACCGCGCCGGCGCACCTGCGCGGCACCGCCTTCGGTGGTTTCAACCTCATGAGCGGGCTGGCGCAGCTGGTCGCCAGCATCGTCGCCGGCGGGTTGTGGGACGCGTTCGGGCCCGAAGGCACCTTTCTCGCCGGTGCCGGTTTCACCGCCATTGCGCTCGCCGTGTTGCCGCTGGCGCACCGGTGGCGGAGGAGGAGCGCGTTATAGCGCCGCATTCTCAGAGCCGTCATTGCCGGGCTTGACCCGGCAATCCATGAGGCCGTTCGACACCTGAAGGACGACGTAGGCTGCACGGCCACTCATCATGGATGCGCGGGTCAAGCCCGCGCATGATGCCGCGTATGTGGTGGCATGCGTGGCCTAGACCACCACCGTCAGCCGCTTCGCCGCCCGCGTCACGCCGGTATAAAGCCAGCGCTCGCGGCTGTCGGGAAACGCGAACGACTCGTCGAACAGCACCACATCGTCCCATTGCGAGCCCTGCGCCTTGTGCACGGTGAGCACGTAACCGTAGTCGAACTCGTCGTAGGGCTTGCGCCGCGACCAGTCGAGTTGCTCGATACCACCGGTAAAGCATTCCGGCCGCACCGAGACCTTCACACCGCGCGTCGCCGTCTCGTCATCCGGCAGCAGCCGCATCGACATGATGCCAGTCCTGCGCGCACCGCGTTCCTTCACCGTCCAGAGGCCACCGTTGAACAGGCCCTTCTTGCGGTTATTGCGCAGGCATACCAGCTTGTCGCCGGCCTCGGGCATGCCGTCGGCACAGCCGCGGTGCTCGCGCATGCGTGTGTTGTAGGCGCGCCGCGTGGCGTTGCGTCCGACCAGCACCTGGTCGGCCTCGAGCACGCGCCGCGGATCGAGATCGTTTTTGGCGACTACCTCGGTCTCGCCGTAGCGGCCAGGCTCGAGATATTCGCCGGCGCGGATATCTATCGACAGCCGTACGATCGGATCGTCCTGGGCCTGTCGGTGCACTTCGGTGAGCATGGCGTCGGGATCGGCTTCGGTGAAGAAGCCGCCACCCTGGATCGGCGGCAGTTGCGCCGGATCGCCTAGCACCAGCAACGGCACGCCGAAGGAGAGCAGATCGCGGCCGAGCTCGGCGCCGACCATCGAGCATTCGTCGATGACGATGAGGTCGGCCTTCGATGCCGGCGCCTCGTCCCACAGGTCGAAGGAGGGGATTTCCTCGCCGCTCTCGCGTGCGCGGTAGATCAGGCTGTGGATGGTGGAGGCGCCCTTGCAGCCCTTGCCGCGCATCACGCTCGCCGCCTTACCGGTGAAGGCGGCAAACTTGACCTCGCCGTCGACATCCTCGGCGATGTGGTTGGCGAGCGTGGTTTTGCCGGTGCCGGCATAGCCGAACAGGCGGAACACCTGCGGCGTGCCGTTTGCGCCCGGCTTCTCCTTCAGCCATTCGGCGACGGCGTTGAGGGCTTTATCCTGGTGGGGCGAGAACTGGGGCATGGCCGGAAAATCAATAAAGCATGGCAGACGGGCGCGAAAGAACAAAATATGAACCCTTGACAGAGCCGCACTTATGGATTAAATTCCTAGTCGCCCGTTCTGCCAAGGGGTGCCGTCATGACGCGCTCCAACAGCAGACCAAGGCCGGCGCCCCGACAATGGGCGCCGCGGATGGAGCGCCGGGAGGCGCAGCACCCCGATCGCAAGGGGTGCGCGCGCCTTCGCACGGCGCGCGGTGGGCCCGATCGCAAGGGCTCGCCAAAGGGGCTTTCGCCAAGCCCCTGGCGCCACCGCAAGTCGGGTTTACCCGACTTGCGCACTTAATAGGCCCGATCTCGGGTAAACCCGAGATCGGGTGCGCTCCATTCCCTCTTCGGAGGGAGAGGAAAATGGGACATGCGCACCCCGCGCATCCAAGAACAGGGGCGATGACGCGCGCCCGCACTCCGCTCACATCGACGACAACACACCTCACATTGCCCTTTCGCGGCTCCCATGTTTAAGGTCGCGGCCTTTTTGCGCCTTCTTGCCGGACGCCTGCATGGCTCGTGATCAGATCGACATGACCCCGATCGAGACGCGCGACGAACTTGTCGCCTGGCTTGAAGCGGGCTGCACGCCGGCGGAGCGATTCCGGGTCGGCACCGAGCACGAGAAGTTCGCCTTCACCGTCGAAGACCACCGGCCGGTGCCCTATGCCGGCCGCCGCTCGATCCGCGCGTTGCTCGACGGCATGGCACACCTGCTCGGCTGGGAGCCGATCATGGAGGGCGACAACATCATCGGCTTGTTCGACGTCACCGGCGGCGGCGCCATTTCGCTGGAGCCGGGCGGCCAGTTCGAATTGTCCGGCGCGCCGGTCGAAACCGTGCACCAGACCGCGTCCGAATTGATGGCGCATCTGGCGCAATTGCGCGAAGTGGCGCGCCCGCTCGGCATCGGCTTCCTCGGCATCGGCATGACTCCAAACTGGCGCCGCCGCGACATGCCGGTGATGCCAAAAGGCCGTTACAAGATCATGACCGCTTACATGCCGACGGTCGGCAAGCTCGGCCTCGATATGATGTACCGCACCTGCACGGTGCAGGCGAACCTCGACTTCTCGTCGGAAGCCGACATGGTCAAGAAGCTGCGCGTCTCGCTCGCGCTACAGCCGGTGGCGACCGCGCTGTTTGCCAATTCGCCGTTCACCGACGGCAAGCCCAACAGCTTCCTGTCGTTCCGCTCGGAAATCTGGCGCGACACCGATCCCGACCGTTCCGGCATGCTGCCCTGGGCGTTCGAAGACGGCATGGGCTTCGAGCGTTGGGTCGACTACGCGCTCGACGTGCCGATGTATTTCGTCAAGCGCGGCGACCGTTATATCGACGTATCGGGCAAGTCATTCCGCGATTTTTTCGCCGGCAAGCTCGCGGCATTGCCAGGCGAGCGGCCGACCACTTCCGACTGGGCCAATCATCTCTCCACGATCTTCCCGGAGGTGCGGCTCAAGCGCTATCTCGAAATGCGCGGCGCCGACGGCGGCCCGTGGCGCAGGCTGCCCTCGCTCACCGCCTATTGGGTCGGTCTGCTCTACGACGACGACGCGCTCGAGGCCTGCTGGGAGATGGTGAAGGGCTGGAACGCCAAACAGCGGCAAAAACTGCGCGACGACGTGCCTAGGCTCGGCTTCAAAGCGGAGATCGGCAATCGCAACGCGCTGGCGCTGGCGCAGGAGACGCTGCGCATCGCCATGCGCGGCCTGCAACGCCGCAAGCGGCTCGACCGTAACGGCCGCGACGAGACACGCTACCTGCGTCCGCTCGAAGAATCGATCGCCCGCGGCCTGACCCCGGCGGAGGAGTTGCTGGAAAAATACAACAGCGTCTGGGGCGGGACCGTCGAGCAGATCTACGAGGAATATGCGTATTGATCCGCCTCATCCTGAGGAGCGGGCGTAGCCCGCGTCTCGAAGAATGAGGTGGCCCCATCCTTCGAAATGCATCGCTTCGCGATGCTCCTCAGGATGAGGCCGATAGAGGCTCCGACTTACTCCGCCGCCTGCGCCGCTTCCGACAAGTTGTCGAGCGATGAGATGATGTGCTCGGCCAGCGCGTCCGCCAAGGCCGATGAATCATGCGCGTTGCGCACCAGCCCGACGCGGCAGCTCGTCAGTTCAGGAAATCCTTCCGCCGCGGTGAGCACGCGCATGCCGGTGCGCAATCCGGACTCAGGCAGCACCGACACTGCGAGGCCGGCGAGCACCGCGGCCGCAACCGCGCCGGCATTCGAGCTCGAATAGAGCACGCGGTAGGGTCGCTCGATCGATTCCAGCCGCTCGATCGCCGTGCGCCGCCAGGTGCAGCTCGGGCGGCCGAGCGCCAGCGGCAACGGCTCCTCGAGATGGATGGCGTGCCGGTTCGAGGTCACCCATAGCAGCCGCTCGCGCCGGAACGTCTCCGAGGCGCGCTTGGATTCGCAATTGGTGACGATGGCCAGATCGATCTCGTTGCCGTCGATGCGCTCAAGCAGGTCGACCGAGGGTTCGCAGATCACGGTCAGCTCGACGCCCGGATAGGCGCGCGAGAACCGCGCCATGATCTCCGGCAGATAGCGGTCGGCGTAGTCGTCCGGCACGCCCAGACGCACGCGCCCCGACAGCGCGGCATCGGAAAAGGCGGCCACGGTCTCGACGTTGAGCTTGACCAGGCGGCGCGCGTAATCGAGCAGGCGCGAGCCATCCTCGGTCAGCTTTGAGGCGCGGCCGTCGCGCGCGAAGATCGGGCGCTCGATGCGCTCCTCCAGCCGCTTCATCTGCATCGACACCGCCGACTGGGTCTTGTTCACCACCTCGGCCGCCTTGGTGAAGCTGCCGGTTTCCGCGATGGCGATGAAGGTGCGCAATTGGTCGATGTCGAGCAGGGCGGTCATGGTCGTTGTCCTAGGCCTAAGTCCTTGAAAAGCCGGCCGTGCGGCCGGTGGCTATATCACTGATCCTGATGGATCAGATTAAAAACATTCGTTTCACTAATCAATAGGGCAGGCGCTATATGCGCCTCCGAAACACCCCGGAGGATTCGGGTGGGGATTCCGGGTGGTTGCGATGCCGGGGTTAGGGCCATTTGGCGGCCATAACCCGCGAACTGCATGGAGACTGACATGAGTAAAAACATCCCCGTTCTGCCCATCGCCGGCAGCGCCTTAGCGCGCGCCTTTCTCGCCCTGCTCGCCCTGGTGACGCGATGGCTCAAGGATCTGGCGCGCGCGCGCCGCCACCGCCGCGAGGCGGCCGCGCTGGCCGGATTCGACCGGCGCATGCTGGCCGACATCGGGCTGAGCCGCTCCGACCTGAACGACGCCTTCTCGACACCGTTCTGGGAAGACCCGACCGCGCTGCTGCGCGAGCGGGCCGGCGAGCGCCGCCACAACCGGCCGACACGGCACCCGCGTGAGGCGCCGGCGGCACCGACGATCGTGGCCGTCTGCCCACAGCCCGCGCATCGCCGCGCGCTGCCGATGCTCTGAGCCATTCATCGCATAGCGGCCGATCCCTCTCATCGGCTGCGCGATCCGAAACCCGCCGACCATCCCCTCTCGCGGCCGGATCCAGCGCCCGCCGGTCCCTCCCGGTGGGCGCATTTTTTTGCCGGCGGGGAGATGCCGGCGCTCAGCGTCGGTGTGCGATTTCCGGATGCACCAGCGCGCGGCGGTCCTTGACCACGCCGATTTGCGCGCCCAGGCGGGAAATGGTCGCGATCACCTTGCCGTCAAGCTCGCGGTCGCAATTCATGTGCGTCGGCGCGATGAAGAAGTCGGCCTTGTCCCAATCGTCGGTCCATTTTAGGCGTGGGCCGGCTTCCTCTTCGAACGGCAAGCGCTCGCCGCAGACGGTGACTAGGTAATTGGGGTTCGGATCGGTCGCGTCGAGGGTAGCGATATAGGTTTCGAGATCGTCCACCGCCTCGGTCATTATATTCACCCAGTAGTCGGTGACGTAGAGCCGGGCAGCGCCTTCCAGTCCGCCCACCAGCGGATTGTAATAGAGATACTGGTAGGGATGCAGCTCCACCAGGATCGCGGCGTTCCAGATCAGCACCGCCGCGATTGCTGCCAACGCGCCCGCCGCCAGCGCGCGACTGCTGGCGGCGACTTCGCGCAGCATCCAATCGAAGCCGATACCGGCCAACACCGCGAAGGCCGGCACCACGAACAGGAAATGTCGCAGGCCGGTGAAGGCGGGGCCACGATCGACCACCTCACAGATCACGGGGAACAAGGCCATGACGGCGAGCAGAGCGGTATATATGCGTCTATCGCCGGTGTCGCGCGCCGCGCCGTCCGGCAACAGCGTGAACGCCAGCGCGGTGGCGGCGCCCACCAGCATCAAAAGCGGCAATTTAATCAGCAGATAGATCGGCACATAGAGCCGCGGCACCTTGTCCATCTCGTAAACATGGCCGTTGAGCAGCGTGTGGATCTGGTAGTGGAAGTCACCGAAATCGATCAGCCCGCGCAGCGGGTTGAGCGGCGCCAGCGCCGACCACGGCCAGGCCGCCAGCATGATCGCGTAGCCGATGAGAAACGCCGGCACGATCGCGACCACCGACTGCGCGAATATACTGAGCCGGTCGCGCATCGCGCTTCTGCGCAGGCGCACGACATGCATCAGCATGGCGAGACCGGCATAACCGACCAGCAGGAGCCCGAGCACGCGCATGCCGAGCGCGGCGCCCAGCAGTACGCCGAACCACGCGACGTCGCGCCTGCGCGGATGCGGCAGTGCGCGCGTCGCGCGCAGCATGAAATAGGTGGCGCCCATCATGGCGGCCGCGAACGGGATGTCCTTGGTGTGGTTGAACATCGAGCCGTACCACGGCCCGCAGGCCGCGAGCGCGAAGGCGGCGATGGCCCCTGCGCGCGGGCCCGCCACCAGGCGCGCGGTCGCGAAAGTAGCGGCAATTCCGGCAACGCCGCTCAGCGCGCACAGCACGTGGCGGAGATCGTAGGGATCGAAGAACGGCAGCAGGTGCTGGACCAGCACCGCCAGCACATCGAACAACCCGCCGTAGAGATAGAGATTTTCGTAGTGGAACAGTGCCTGGTCGGTGAAACCGCTGGCGTAATAGGCGACGATTAGCTCGCCATAGTGCTGCTGCAACGGCTCGTCGTTGGATACGGCGTACGCGCTGTAGGTGGCGAAGGCCAGCGCCACCAGCGCCGCCAACAGCGCGGCGGTCGCCAGGTCATAGAAGTCGCAGGCGGCGATGTATGTGCGTAGCCGCGCGCCCGGCGCCACGGCGGGCGCTGGCTTGCTTAAATGCGGCATGTGAGGCGACCGCCGCGCGCGGCCGATGGCTGTGCGTTTAGCGGCCTCAGGCAGGGTCCCGGCAGGGCTTCCTCCCATATGGCGGCGGATTTTGGCGTGGGCCGCGACCGCTGTCACGCTGCATCCGTACAATCTTTGTCGGCTGGGTTAGCCTGCCGCCGGCGCGCGAAAACGCGTTTCAGGTCGAGCGGGCGTCCATGCGGTACAGGGGTCAATTTTGGGCTCGCCCGGCCTGATACTCGCCATGGCGGGCCCGGCGCCGGCTCCTGCCATGGGGCGCATCGATTTTGCGCTCAATGCACGGCGGTGAAGAAGCGCGACAGCCGCAAGCCCGACGGCCAAGTCCACAAGGGCCGGCGTGTCATGCCGAGATCCCAGGAACCGACGATCGCGTCCACGCGCCCGACCAGGTTCGCCACCGGCAGCATGCCGACGCCGCCGGCGCCGACCGGCACGCGGCTGTCGGCCGAATTGTCGCGGTTGTCGCCCATGACGAACAGGTGGCCGGGCGGCACTACCGTCTCCGGCATGTTGTCGAGCGGCTCGCTGGCGGCCAGTTTGAAGATCAGGTGGCGGCGGCCCTCGGGCAGCGTTTCGATGAAGCGGCGCACACCCACTTGCGAGCCGTCCTCGTTTTCCATCTTGCCGGTGCCGTCCGGCGCCAGCGCTGCCGGCTTGTCGTTGATCTTGACTTGCCCGCGGCGCATGGCGATGCGCTCGCCCGGCAGGCCGATCACGCGCTTGACCCAGACCTGTGACGGGTCGCCCGGCCAGCGGAACACGACGACATCGCCGCGCCGCGGCAGCGCGCCAAGGACGCGCCGGCTGCTCGGCAGGTCTATGAAGGCGGGCAGCGAGGCTGTGCTGTAGCCGTAAGGGTATTTGGTCGCCAGCAATTCGTCGCCGATCAAGAGCGTCGGCTCCATCGAACCCGACGGCACGTAGAACGGTTCTGCAATTGCGGTCTTGCCCACCATCACGATTAGCACGACGCCGGCGAGATCGATGATGGTCTTGCTCCAGCGGCGCGCGCGTGAGGCGGCGCGCGGCATGTCGTTGCGCTCCGAGGTCGCCATCAGGCCGTGCCTCCGACGGTTATGCGGTCCATGCGCAAGGACGGCTGGCCGACGCCGACCGGCACGCCCTGGCCGTTCTTGCCGCAGGTGCCGATGCCGGGATCGAGCGCGAAATCGTTGCCGATCATCGAAATGCGACGCAAGTCGGTCGGCCCGTTGCCGATCAGCATGGCGCCTTTCACCGGCGCGGTGACCTTGCCGTTCTCGATTCTGTAGGCCTCGGTGCACTGGAACACATATTTGCCCGAGGTGATGTCGACCTGGCCGCCGCCGAAGGAAACGGCATAGAGGCCGTTCTTAACGGAGGCGATTATTTCGGCGCGGTCATGCTGGCCGGCCAGCATGCAAGTGTTAGTCATGCGTGGCATCGGCACGTGGCCATGGGACTCGCGCCGGCCGTTGCCGGTCGGCTTCATGTTCATCAGCCGCGCGTTCTGCCGGTCCTGCATATAGCCTACCAGCTTGCCGTCCTCGATCAGCACCGTGCGGTTGGTTGGTGTTCCTTCATCATCGATCGACAATGAGCCGCGGCGCTGCTGCATGGTGCCGTCGTCGATCACGGTGACGCCCTTGGCGGCGACCTGCTGGCCCATCAGTCCGGCAAAGGCCGACGTCTTCTTGCGGTTGAAATCGCCCTCCAACCCGTGGCCGACCGCTTCGTGCAGCATGACGCCCGGCCAGCCGGAGCTGAGCACCACGTCCATCTCGCCGGCCGGCGCTGGCACCGCCTCGAGATTGACCAGCGCCTGGCGCACCGCTTCGTCCACTGCGCCTTGCCAGGCGTCGGGCGTGATGAAGCGCTCATAGCCCTCGCGGCCGCCGCACCCGAAATTGCCGGACTCCTGGCGGTCGCCGTCGCCCGCCACCACCGAGATATTGAGCCGCACCAGAGGGCGGATGTCGCGATAGGTCGAACCGTCGGCGCGCAGGATTTCCACCACCTGCCAGGTGGCGCCGATGCTGGCGCTGACCTGGCGCACGCGCGGGTCCTTGGCGCGGGCATAGGCATCGATCGTTTCCAGCAATTTCACCTTGGCGTCGAAGGCAGGCAGTGCAAGCGGATTGTCGTCGCCATAAAGCTTAGCGTTGGTGCGCCCGGGCGGCTCCGCGTATTTCCCGCTGTGCCCGCTCTTGACCGCGCGCACCGCCTCGGCGGCGCGCGTCAAGGCGGCTTCCGACAGGTCCGAGGCATGCGCATAGCCGACCGCCTCGTCCTTGACTGCGCGCAGGCCGAAGCCTTGCGAGGTGTCGTAGGTCGCCTGCTTGAGCCGGCCGTTGTCGAACACCAGCATCTCGGCCTGGGCATATTCGAGGAACAATTCGCCGTCGTCGGCGCCGTCGAGCCCGCGCTTGATGAATCCGGCGACCTTGGCCTTGTCGAGCCCGGCGCGGTCGATCAGCGAGGAAATGCCTTCGTCCATGGCTTTGGTTCCTGTGGGCGCCCTCAGCACCGACAAATAGGGTGTCAATATCGGTTATGCGAGCGCGCCGGCCGGCCTGGTCACGGCAGCTTGTCGTAACCCTCGCCAAACCCCGTCAGGCTCATCGGGAAGCCGATGCCTTCTTCCGGCGTCTGGAAGATGATGAAAGTCGCGGTCTTGCCGGTGCGCAGCTTCTTAATCAGCGCTTCGTCCATGACCACTTCGGCAATGCAGCCGTTGGGCAGGCAGCGCACGAAGCCGGCGCGGCCGATGTCGGCTTGGTCGATCTTGAGCCCCAGGCCCGACGGCAGCAGCACGCCGAGCGGCGCCACCACCCGCATCAGTCGGCTCTTGGCGTCGGCGGTCTTGAGTACGATCACGGTCAAGCCGACATTGGCGCGATCTTCCGCGGTCACGCTCTGGATCAGCGCGCATTGCTCGGACTTGGCGCCCGGCGGCGTATCGCAGCGGATTTGCCAGTCCTCGTGCACCGACTTGACCGCGCCCTGGGCGGCGGCCCGCTCTGCCGGAACCAGCGTCAGCACCGCCATCAATGCCAGCGGCCATGCCCAGCGTGCGACGGCGTGCGCACGGTTTCCTATTATTCCCATCCCGCAATCCCTTGGCATGCGGCTTTACCTTTGGCGGCGGCCGGATTGCCGGCGAATCGCTGTCCCGCCATGCATTTTATTCGCCCCGTTGGGTTATGCCCGGCTTTTCCTGTCAAGCAAAGGCGACGGGGGCTGGCCAAGCCCATCCAAGCCGCCGTCCCGTGGCATAAATACGGCGCCGGAAAACGGGGGCAGGGCTATCCCGTTTACCGCCCGCGCCACCGCATGAAGGTGCATTGCAGCAGCCCCGGAATTGTGGTTTGAGAGGCCGGGATTTCCCCCCGTCCCGCCGCACGACAGCCAACGCTGCCACGCCCGTGGCAAAACGCCGTCTTCAAGCGGGCCGCGCCGAACATCATGCCTGCGGTGGGCGGCAAAACGGGGCCATGGATTCCAAGGCCGTTTTTCTCGTCGAGGGAGCGCAAACGACAATGCTGTTGTTAAAGCGATTGATCACATTCCTGGTCATGGGCGTGACCGTTCTGGCGGGCGGGGGGGCAGCATTGGCCGCGACCGGTCAGCCGCAACCGTGGCAGCTCGGCTTTCAGCCGGGCGCTACCCCAGTGATGGACGACGTCATCTGGTTCCACGACTTTTTGCTCTGGATTATCGCGGCGATCGCGCTGTTCGTGCTGGCGCTTTTGGTGATCGTGGTGGTCAAGTTTAACGCCCGCAGCAATCCGGTGCCCTCGCGCACGACCCACAATACCACCATCGAGGTGATCTGGACGGTGGTGCCGGTACTGATCCTGGTGACGATCGCGGTGCCCTCGTTCCGTCTGCTGTTTTATCAGCTCAACATACCGAAGGCAGATGTGACGGTGAAGGCTACCGGCAAGCAGTGGTTCTGGAGCTACAGCTATCCCGACAGCAAGTTCGAGTTCGATTCGCTGATGGTGCAGACCAAGGACTTGAAGCCCGGCCAGCCGCGCCTCCTTACCGTCGACAATGAAATGGTGGTGCCGGTCAACAAGGTGGTGAAGGTGCTCACCACCGGCGCCGACGTGATCCATTCCTTCGCGGTGCCGGCGTTTGGCATCAAGATCGACGCCATTCCCGGCCGCGTCAACGAGACCTGGTTCAAGGCCGAGCGTGAAGGCACCTATTACGGCCAGTGCTCGGAGCTGTGCGGCCGCGACCACGCCTTCATGCCGATCGTGGTCCACGTGGTGAGCGACAAGGACTATACGGCCTGGCTCGATCAGGCGAAAAAGAAATACGTGTCAACTGATGACGGCGACAACAGCGCCCATCCAACCGCCATGGCCGCGGCCGGCGAAAACAAGTGACACACATATAAGAACTCGAATATTATTCGGGCGACAAAGGCGAGGATCGAAGGACAATAACGATGGCTCAGACTGCGGCTGCGCACGGCACCCATGACACCAACGGTCACCATCCGACCGGATGGCGCAGGTTTGTCTATTCGACCAACCACAAGGACATCGGCACGATGTACCTGGTGTTCGCGCTCATGGCGGGCGTGATCGGCGGCGCGCTCTCGATTGGCATGCGCCTCGAATTGCAAGAGCCCGGCATGCAAATCTTCACTAATCCGCACACGTTCAATGTGTTCGTGACCGCGCACGGCCTGATCATGGTGTTTTTCATGATCATGCCCGCCATGATCGGCGGCTTCGGCAACTGGATGGTGCCGCTGATGATCGGCGCGCCGGACATGGCGTTTCCGCGCATGAACAACATCTCGTTCTGGCTGCTGCCGGCCTCGTTCGCGCTGTTGCTCACCTCGATGTTCGTCGAAGGCGAGCCGGGCTCCAACGGCGTCGGCGCCGGCTGGACGCTATACGCGCCGCTGTCGACCAGCGGCCATCCCGGTCCGGCGGTCGATTTCGCCATCCTGTCCGTCCATCTCGCTGGCGCCTCGTCGATCCTCGGCGCCATCAACTTCATCACCACCATCTTCAACATGCGCGCGCCCGGCATGACGCTGCACAAGATGCCGCTGTTCGTGTGGGCGGAGCTGGTGACGGTGTTCCTGCTGCTGCTGTCGCTGCCGGTGCTGGCCGGCGCGATCACCATGCTGCTCACCGACCGCAATTTCGGTACCACCTTCTTCGAGGCGAAGGGCGGCGGCGATCCGATCCTTTACCAGCATCTGTTCTGGTTTTTCGGCCACCCCGAAGTCTATGTTTTGATCATTCCAGGCTTCGGCGCTATCAGCCAGATCGTGGCGACCTTCTCTCGCAAGCCGATATTCGGCTATCTCGGCATGGCCTATGCCATGGTTGCGATCGGCGGCATCGGCTTCGTGGTGTGGGCGCATCACATGTACACGGTCGGCCTGTCGACCGGCGCGCAGGCCTACTTCATCGCCGCCACCATGGTGATCGCGGTGCCGACCGGCGTGAAGATCTTCTCCTGGATCGCCACCATGTGGGGTGGCTCGATCGAGTTCCGCACCCCGATGCTGTGGGCGCTCGGCTTCATCTTCCTGTTCACTATCGGCGGCGTCACCGGCGTGGTGCTGGCCAATGCCGGCGTCGATCGCGTTTTGCAAGATACCTACTACGTCGTCGCCCACTTCCATTACACGATGTCACTCGGCGCGACCTTCGGAATCTTCGCGGCCTGGTACTACTGGTTCCCGAAAATGACCGGCTACATGTATAACGAGACGATCGGCAAGCTGCATTTCTGGGTCACTTTCATCGGCGTGAACCTGGTTTTCTTCCCGCAGCACTTCCTCGGCCTCGCCGGCATGCCGCGCCGCTACGTCGATTATCCCGACGCCTTCGCCGGTTGGAACTATGTTTCTTCGATCGGCTCCTACATTTCGGGTCTCGGCTTGGTCATCTTCTTCATTGGCTTGATTGAGGCGTTTGCGCGCAAGCGCGTGGCCGGCAACAATCCGTGGGGCGTGGGCGCGACCACGCTGGAATGGACCCTGTCGTCGCCGCCGCCGTTCCATCAATTCGAGACGCTGCCGCGGATCAAATAGGGCGCGTGGCCCCGGAAAGTGGGAACCGGTTTTCGGGAAAGGTCACGCGCAAGGCAAAATGCGATTAGGCACAAAAATGCGATTAGGCACAAACTTGAGGAAGTCGGCGTAACCCATGTCGCTCGTCAGCGAAGGCGCAGACTTCCGCGGCGCGCTCGCCGCTCCGGCCGAGCTTGCCGAGCCGAGTCTGGCGGGCGTTTCCGACTACATCGCGCTGATGAAACCGCGGGTGATGTCGCTCGTCGTGTTCACCGCGCTGGTGGGCCTGGCGGTCGCGCCGGGTAGCTTGCATCCAATGACCGGTTTTACCGCGCTGCTCTGCATCGCGGTCGGCGCGGGCGCAGCCGGCGCACTCAACATGGGCTATGATGCCGACGTCGACGCATTGATGACGCGCACGGCGCACCGTCCGGTGCCGCGCGGGCGCGTCAAGCGCGGCGAGGCCATCGCCTTCGGGCTCACGCTGGCGGCGTTTTCGGTGGGAACGCTCGGCCTGCTGGTCAATACGTTCGCCGCCGCGCTGCTCGCCTTCACCATCTTCTTCTATGCCGTGATCTACACAGTCTGGCTCAAGCGCTTAACGCCGCAGAACATCGTGATCGGTGGCGCCGCCGGCGCCTTCCCGCCGATGATCGGCTGGGTGGCGGCGGCCGGCTCGCTTTCGCTTGAGCCGATCTTGTTGTTCGCGATCATCTTCTTCTGGACGCCGCCGCATTTCTGGGCGCTGGCGCTCTATCGCGCCGACGATTACGCCCGTGCCGGCATTCCGATGCTGCCGGTGGTCGCCGGCGACGCCAGCGCGCGGCAGCAGATCCTGCGCTATACGTTGATCCTGGCGCCGCTTGGCGTCGCGCCTTACGCGCTTGGCTTTGCCGGGCCGCTCTACGGGCTGACCGCGACCGTCGCCGGCGCGATCATGGTGGTGCTGGCCTGGCAGGTGTTCTGCGAGCGCCGTCCGGCCGAACGCGCCAGCCGCCAGCTGTTCGCCTTTTCGATCCTCTATCTGTTCCTGTTGTTTGCGGTGCTGCTGGTCGAGCGGGGATGGGGCGGGCTGCTCGCCCGGTTGGCGGCGTGACTGTTGGTATCGCGATGAACGACAAGCCAGACGAGGACGGCATCGTGCTCTCGGAGGCGCAGAAACGCGCGCGCCGCTCGCGCTCGATCGCCATCGCGTTGGCGCTGGCCGCGCTGGTCATCTTGTTTTATGTGATGACTCTGGTGAAAGGGCCGGGCGTCCTGGTCCGCCCGATATGAGCGAACGAATGTCCGTGCCCGCTTCAAACAAAAGGCCACCGCGACGCGATCTACTGGTCGCAGCCTGCTGCGGCGCTTTCGCCGCCGGCATGGTGGGCGCGGCCTATGCCGCGGTGCCGCTCTACAACTGGTTCTGCCGCACCACCGGCTTCGGCGGCACGCCCCTGGTGGCGAGCGCGGCGCCCGGCCCGGTGCTCGGCCGCACGCTTGCCATCCGCTTCGATTCCAACGTGATGCCCGGGCTGCCGTGGAAATTCGAGCCGGAGCAGAACGAGATCAAGCTCCGCATCGGCGAGGTGGCGACGGTGCATTACAAGGTCGTCAACATGGCGGCGCGCGCAATTTCCGCGCAGGCTTCCTACAACGTCTCGCCGCCGCAGGTCGGGGCCTATTTCACCAAGATCAACTGCTTCTGCTTCACCAAGCAGACCATGAAACCGGGCGAGACGCGCGAGATGACGGTGGTGTTCTACGTCGATCCCGCGATCGTCAAGGATCGCGACCAGGACAGTCTCAACTCCATCACGCTGTCCTATACATTCTATCGGCTGCGCGAGCCGGCAGCACCTGTCGCGCAGACATCCGATAAAAATTCGAACAGGCTATAATAAGGACGACTGGAACGGAGACGACGATGGCCGACGCCCACGCCAAGCATCACGATTACCACCTGGTTGATCCGAGCCCGTGGCCGGCGGTCGGCGCCATCTCGGTCTTCATCCTGGCGGTCGGCCTCATCAGCTGGATGCACCATATGTATGCCGCGGCGCCTGCGGTGTTCGGCGTCGGCGTCATCGGCGTGCTCTATACTTTCATCGGCTGGTGGCGCGACGTGATCCGCGAAGCCCAGTACGAGGGCTATCACACCCGCGTGGTGCAGATTTCGCACCGCTACGGCATGATCCTGTTCATTGCCTCCGAGGTGATGTTCTTCGTCGCCTGGTTCTGGGCCTATTTCAACACCGCGCTATTCCCCGACTTGGCGACCGACATCAGCCGCATCGCCTTCACCGGCGGCGTGTGGCCGCCGAAGGGGATCGAAACATTCAATCCCTGGCATCTGCCGTTGCTCAATACGCTGATCCTGCTCACCTCCGGCACCACGGTGACCTGGGCGCATCACGCGCTGTTGGAGGGCGACCGGCAGGGGCTGAAATGGGGCCTCGCGCTCACGATCCTGCTCGGCCTCACCTTCACTTGCGTGCAGGCCTACGAGTATGCGCACGCCGGCTTTGCCTTTAAAGGCAATATCTACGGCGCCACCTTCTTCATGGCGACCGGCTTTCACGGCGCGCATGTGATCATCGGCTCGATCTTCCTGATCGTCTGCCTGCTGCGCGCGATCAAGGGCCATTTCAGTCCGACCCAGCATCTCGGTTTCGAATTTGCCGCCTGGTACTGGCATTTCGTCGACGTGGTATGGCTGTTCCTGTTCGCCTGCATATATGTCTGGGGCGGCGGCGTGGTGCACGCCGAGTGACCGTCACTCGCGACTTCAAGGGGGCGGCGGCGACGCCGCCCTTTTGCGTTTGAGGTGCCAAAGATGAATGACCATGCATCGCCCGGCGCCCTGCCGATCAGCCGCGGCCTGCGCGGCCGCTGCCCGCGCTGCGGCGATGGCCGGCTGTTTAAGGGGTTTCTCAGCTTGCGCCCCGCTTGCGAACATTGCGGCCTCGACTTTGATTTCGCCGATGCCGGAGACGGGCCCGCGGTGTTTGTCATTCTGATCGGCGGTGCCGTGGTGGTGTTTGCAGCGCTCATCACCGAAGTGGTCTACCAGCCGCCTTATTGGGTGCATGCGGCGTTGTGGTTGCCGCTTATTCTGATCGTGACGCTTGCTCCCTTGCGGCCGATCAAGGGCCTGCTGATCGCGCTACAATACCATCACAAGGCCGCCGAAGGCCGTCTCGAGCGGCGAGGCGAGGGGTGAACGTGCTGCCGCCGATAGCGCGACGCGGCGTGCTGGAGCCGACGATTTTCGCCATCGTCGGCATCGTCATCCTGATCGGCCTCGGCATCTGGCAGCTCGACCGCAAGGTCTGGAAGGAAAATCTGATCGCAGCGATGACCACGCGCCTCAGTCGCGCCCCCGAAAATCTGCCCCCACGCGAGAATTGGGCGCGGCTTATTCCCCAACGCGAGGAGTTCAGCCGCGTCGGCTTTCCCGCCGAGTTCTTGCCCGGCCAGGAGGCGCTGGTCTACAGCGCCGGTTCGGCACTGCGTGCCGACGTGAATGGGCCGGGCTACTGGGTGTTCGCGCCGGCGCGGCTGGCGGGCGGCAGCATCGTGATCGTCAATCGTGGCTTCGTGCCGATCGACCGCAAGGACCCGGCGACCCGCGCGCAAGGCGCTACCCACGGCAGCGTCGATATCATCGGCATCGTGCGCTGGCCGGAAACGCGCGGGTCGTTCACGCCCGCCGACGATCTGAAGGACAATGTCTGGTACCTGCGCGACATTGCGGCCATGGCCGCGGCCAAGCAGTGGACGAACGTGGCGCCGTTCTATGTCGAGCAGGAATCCCCGGTGCCGGCCGGCGGCTTGCCGCTGCCGGGCAAGCTGCAGGTGAATTTGCCCGACAACCACTTGCAATACGCCATCACCTGGTTCGGCCTCGCGCTGGCGCTCGCCGGCGTCTATGTCGTCTGGCTCGCCGGAAGGTTGCGGCGGCGCTGATTGACCGTGACTCTGAGACGGGCTCCGGGTAGCCGGGGTCTTTTAGTCGCGCAAAAAGATATTGATCTATCGCCGGCCGAGATTCCGCTGGTGTTTTTTTTTGGCGGAGCCGGGACGCCGGCCTTCGGCTAAAGACGCCCACTTTTGGCCATTCCACGCCTTGGCAACCTGCTCTTGACGAAGATCAAGGTCATTTCGGGCCGCCCCGAATATTCAGCATAGAGGCATTGCGTGATCGGCGCCGTCGTGCGGCCCGAGGAGGCGGCCGGTAAATGCTGCAAGGATGCATAGCTTGGCCTGAGGAATCGGCTCGCCGCTACCGGCAGCAAGGTTATTGGGCGGATGTCACGCTCTACGACATGCTGCTCCGCTCGGCCGGCGCGGCGCCGGATCGTATCGCGTTGGCGCACGGCACGCGGTGCTTGACCTTCGCGGAACTCCGCAGCGCGATCGATCGACTGGCCGGCCGCCTGATCGATCTCGGATTCCGGCCCCTCGATCGTGTGGTATTCCAACTGCCGAACTCGATCGAATTCGTCATCTCCTTCTTCGCGCTGCTGCGCATCGGCGTGATCCCGGTGCTGGCGCTGCCGGCGCATCGACGCGAAGAAATCTCGCACATTTTCTCCCGCACCCAAGCGGTGGGCTACTTCATGCCCGACGCTTGGCACGGCTACGACTATCGCTTGCTTGCCGCGGAGATTTCCGGCCTTGCGCCTTCGTTGCGCAGCGTGCTCGTGCTCGGCGAGCCCGGTCCCAACCAAATATCCTTAAGCGACCTACTGGAGCATGATGGCGGCCGCGCCGGGAACGCCAGCGCTCTTGCCGACTTTGCCCCGTCGCCCGATGAGGTCGCCCTGATGCTGCTGTCGGGCGGAACGACCGGCCTGCCCAAGGTCATCCCGCGAACCCACAACGATTACTTCTACAATTGCCGGCAAAGCGGCGCGATCGCCGGCTTCAACGCCGGAACCGTGTTGCTGGCCTTGCTGCCAATGGCGCACAACTACACGCTCGGCTGTCCGGGCGTGCTGGGAACGCTGACCCACGGCGGCACGGCCGTGATCGCGCCAGACGCCGGCATCGAAACCGTCGCGCGCTTGATCGAAGCCGAGCGCGTGTCGGTGATCTCCGCCACCGTTCCGCTGATCGTCAACTGGCTGAACGCCGAGCCGCCCCGATATCGCGATTTTTCCAGCCTCAAAGTGGTGATGAACGGTGGCGCCAGGCTCGCGCCGGAACTGCGCCGCCGGGTCGAGCGGCAATTCGGCTGTACGTTTCAGGAGAGCTTTGGCACCGGCGAGGGACTGCTCAACATGACCCGTCTCGACGATCCGGCCGAAATCCGCTTCACCAGTTCCGGGCGGCCGATTTCGCCGGCGGATGAAATCCGCATTGTCGACGAGCGCGGCAATGATGTCCCCGATGGCGCGGTCGGTGAGCTGATCTGCCGCGGCCCCTATACCATTCGCGGTTACTATAATGCCCCGGAAATAAACCATGCCGCGTTCACCGGCGACTGCTACTACCGGATGGGCGACATGGTGCGTCGGGTCGACGGCAATCTGTATGTCGAGGGCCGCCTGAAGGACATCATCAATCGCGGCGGCGAAAAGATCAGTTTCGAGGAAATTGAAAACCATATTTTGGGCCATCCCAAGATCAAGAACGTCTGCGTGGTGGCGATGCCGGACGAGGTGTTCGGTGAAAAGGCCTGCGCTTTCGTGATCCCGGCGGACGGCGAGACGGTCGATTTGGAAGAGATCAAGGGCTTCTTGCTGAGCCGCAACATCGCAAAGTTCAAATTTCCGGAGCGGCTCGCGATCATGAAGGAGTTTCCGATCAGCCCCGCCGGCAAGATTCTTCGCCGCGAACTGCGCCAAGTCGCGGCGAACCAAGTCGATACCGGCAACGTCGCAGGCGTGCATGCTTGAGGAATCCTTGCCATGAAACTGTTCGAATCCTTGAATGTCGGCGGGATGATCGTTCCCAATCGCGTCATGGTGCCGGCCATGGTGACGCGGCTGTCCGGCGAAGACGGTCTGGTCAACAAGGACATCGTCGATCGTTATACCCGTTACGCGCGGGGCGGCGCGGGTCTCGTCGTGATCGAGGCCATGGCCGTGCATACCGCCAAATCCGGTCCGCTGCTGCGCATCAGCGACGACCGGTTCGTGCCGGGCCTCGCCGATCTGGTGCGGCGCATCCATGACGCATCGGACGCGAAAGTGGTCCCGCAGATCATTCATTTCCTGAAGGTGGCCAAATCGGGTTGGCGGCAGACGGTCGATATGCTGTCGCTCGGCGAGATCGACCGCATCGTCGAGGAATTCGGCGACGCGGTGGCACGGGCGCGCACGGCCGATTTCGACGGCGCCGAGCTGCATTCGGCGCACGCCTATACGCTGGCATCCTTTCTGTCGCGCGCCAACCCGCGCCGGGACGACTATGGCGGCGACACGCTGGAAGGCCGGCTACATCTGATCGGCCGGATTTTCGCAAACATTCGCCGCAAGGCCGGTGAAGACTTTCCGGTCGGCGTCCGTTTCCTGGCCGACGAATTCATCAAGGACGGTTACACGGTCAGCGACGCCAAGCTCATCGGCTTGCGGCTGGCTCGGCTCGGCGCGGCGTATTTGTCATTATCGGTCGGCGGCAAGTTCGAGGACGCCATTCACGTTGCCGGGCAGGTGCCCTATCCCTATACCGGCTATTCCGGCGACCGCTGCATGCCGGGAGACTGGTATCCGGCCGTGCCGCACGCGCATTTTTCGGCGGAGATCAAAACCTTCATCCGGGCGCACGGCTTCGACACGCCGGTGGCGACCGCCGGAAAAATATCCGATCCCGACGACGCCGAGCGGCTGATCGCCACTGGTGCGGTCGATATCGTCGGCATCGCGCGCGGTCTGCTGGCCGATCCCGATTGGCCAAGCAAGGTCCGCCGCGGCGAGGTCGATCGCATCGTGAAGTGCGATTATTGCAACGTCTGCAAACATCTCGACGGCATCCACACCCGCGTCATTTGCGCGCTTTGGCCGCAGGGCTCACTGCAGGCGCCGCCGGACGACCGGGCGGGCGAAGTGCCGAGCTGGAGCGCGGAAGGCGCCAACCTGACGGCGACCGTCGGCGCGGGCAAGGCGACGCTGAAATGGAACAAGGCGGGCGGAGCCGCGCGCTACGATGTCTGCCGGACCGACCCGCTCGGTAACGTTGACATCGCCGACGCGGTCAAAGTCACGCGCTGGGAGGATCATGGCCTGCTGGCGGGCATGCCCTATCGTTATCACGTGTGCGCCTACGGTGCCGCCGGCCAGGGCGGCGCCACCTCGAACACGGTCACGGTGTCATTGCCCATGCCAAATTTCTCAACCCGTGCATAATTGCTTCCGCTTTGCGGGAAAAAGCAGAGTTACGCGCTCGTGACTTAGACGATAGCCGCGCGCGGCGCTTTCTTGTGCGCCCCTCCGCCGGCGGCTACTGTGTCCTGCAATAACGGCCATGCCAGACCAAAAAATATAGTTAAATCAATGCGTTATGTCTCAACGCGGGGCGAGGCCCCGGCCCTCGATTTCGTCGAGGTCATGCTGGCCGGGCTCGCCCGTGACGGCGGGCTTTACGTGCCGGAGTCCTGGCCGGCGCTTGAGCCCAAGCCCATCGCGGGCTTCGCCGGCAAGCCTTACGCCGAAGTCGCAGTCGAGGTGATCCGGCCCTTTATCGGCGACAGCCTGCCCGAGGCCGATCTTGCCCGCGTGGCGCGCGAAGCCTACGGCACCTTCCGCCATCCGGCGGTGGCGCCGCTCACCCAGCTCGGCACCAACCTGTTCGTGTTGGAGCTGTTCCACGGGCCCACGCTCGCCTTCAAGGACCTCGCCATGCAGCTGGTGGCGCGGCTGATGGACCACGTGCTGCGCGAGCGGGCTGAGCGCACAACAATCGTGGTGGCGACCTCGGGTGATACCGGCGGTGCGGCGGTGGAGGCCTTCCGCGGCCGCGGCCAGGTCGATGTCGTGGTGCTGTTCCCGAACGGGCGCATTTCCGAGGTGCAGCGTCGCATGATGACCACCGCGGCCGATACAAATGTGCATGCGGCGGCAATCGAAGGCACCTTCGATGACTGCCAAGCCTTGGTGAAGGCCATGTTCAACCACCAGGCCTTCCGCGACCGCGTGCGCCTGTCCGGCGTCAATTCCATCAACTGGGCGCGCATCGTAGCACAGGTGGTCTATTACTTCACGGCGGCGGTGGCGCTAGGGAGCCCGCACCGAAAAGTGGCGTTCACCGTGCCGACCGGAAATTTCGGCGACGTCTATGCCGGGTATGTGGCGCAGCGCTTGGGGCTGCCGGTTGACCGGCTGGTGGTGGCGACCAATGTCAATGACATCCTGGTGCGCGCCTTCGCCACCGGCGCCTATGAGATCCGCGACGTGGTCCCCACCACCGCGCCGTCGATGGACATTCAGGTCTCGTCCAATTTCGAGCGGCTGCTGTTCGACGCCTATGACCGCGACGGCAAGCAGGTCGTGGCGCTGATGGGTTCGCTGGCGCAATCTCGGCGCTTTGCGGTCAACGCGCATGCGCTCAAGGCCATGTGCGCGCTGTTCACCGCCGATCGCGCCGACGAAGAGGAGAGCGCCGCCACCATGCGTGCGTGTTTGCGCGAAGCCGGCTATTGCGTCGACCCGCACACCGCGGTCGCGCTCGCCGTTGCGGAAAAGGAGACGCGCGATCCCGCAGTGCCCATGGTGGTGCTGTCGACCGCGCATCCCGCCAAGTTTCCGGAAAGCGTCGAGGCGGCCTGCGGCATCAAGCCCAAGCTTCCGGACTGGCTCGCCGATCTGCCCGAACGGCCGGAACGCGTCAGCGTGCTGCCGGCGGATCAGGCGGCGGTGGAACGATACGTCGCGTCCGCTTCGCGCGCAGCGCGTGAAGGAGCAGCGGCATGACCGTCGAACTGACCCGTCTTGCCTCCGGCCTTTCGGTGGTGACCGACCGCATGCCGCATTTGGAATCGGCTTCGCTCGGTATCTGGATCGGCTCCGGCAGCCGCGATGAGGCGCCGGACGAACACGGTATTTCGCATTTGCTCGAACATATGGCTTTCAAGGGCACTAAGCGGCGCAATGCGCGCCAGATCGCCGAGGAGATCGAGGCGGTTGGCGGCGATCTCAACGCGGCAACCAGCGCGGAATCGACCGCTTATTACGCCCGCGTGCTCAAAGCGGATGTCCCGCTCGCGCTCGATGTTTTGTCCGACATCTTGTCACATCCGACCTTCGACGCGGAAGAATTGCGGCGCGAGCAGAACGTGATCGTGCAGGAGATCGGCGCCACCGATGATGCGCCCGACGATCTGGTGTTCGACCGCCTGCAGGAGACCGCCTTTCCCGGGCAGTCGGTCGGCCGCTCCATTTTCGGCACGCCGGAGACCGTCCGCTCGTTCAATCCGGCGCGGCTGCGCGCTTATCTCACGCGCAACTACCGCGGCCCCGACATGATCGTGGCCGCCGCCGGCGCGGTCGAGCACGCAGCCGTCACCGCCGAGGTCGAGAAGCGATTTGCGAACTTTGTCGGACCGGCCGCGCCAGTGCCGCAACCCGCGCATTTCCGCGGCGGCACGAGAGTCGAGACCCGCGATCTCGAGCAGGTCCATATCGCGCTCGCCTTGCAGGGCCTGCCGGTGCGCGACGAGCAACTCTACAGTTTGCAAGTGTTCACCAGCGTGCTCGGCGGCGGCATGTCCTCGCGGCTGTTCCAGGAGGTGCGCGAGAACCGCGGGCTTTGTTACACCATCAACGCCATGCACATGCCCTATTCCGACACCGGCCTGTTCGCGCTCTATGCCGGGACCGACGAGGCCGAAGCGCCCGAGCTGATGCGCGTGGTCATCGATCAGATCGGCGACACCACCGAGACGCTCAACAACACCGAAATCGCCCGCACCAAGGCCCAGCTCAAGGCCGGCCTGCTGATGGCGCTGGAAAGCTCGGAGGCGCGCATCGGCCAATTGGGACGGCAGATGCTGGCCTATGGCCGCCCGATCCCGCTCGACGAGATCGTCGCCAAGGTTGACGCGGTGACGGTCGAAAGTGCGCGTGCCGCCGGCCGCATGCTGATCCGGCGCTCGCCGCCGGCGATCGCCGCGCTCGGGCCCGGCACCGGCCTTGAAAGCACGGCCGCGATCGCTGAAAGTCTTGTCCCCCGGGCGGCCTGATGGAGTTCGGTTCGCAACGTCCATGGCGCTCTTCCGCACCGTCAGCTTGAACGAAACTTTGCCGGCCATTGCCGGCGCAGGCGTCACGCTGCGCCTGCCGCATGGCGGCGACTATACCGAGTGGGCGGCCCTGCGCGAACGCAGCCGCGCGTTTCTCACGCCTTGGGAGCCGACTTGGCCGGCCGACGATCTCACGCGCTCAGCGTTTCGCCGCCGGCTCAAACGCTACGCCGAAGAACTGCGCAGCGATCTCGCCTACGCTTTCCTGATCTTCCGCAACGAGGATAACGCGATGATCGGCGGACTGACGCTTGCCAATATCCGGCGCGGGGTCGCGCAAGCAGGCTCCATCGGCTATTGGGTCGGCGCGCCGTTCGCCGGCAAGGGCTACATGACCGCGGCCATGCGCGCCTTGGTGCCGTTCTGTTTTGGGACGCTTCGTCTGCATCGCCTGGAGGCGGCCTGCATTCCGTCCAATATCGCCTCGATCCGCCTGTTGGAACGGACCGGCTTCCAGCGCGAAGGCTATGCCCGCGCCTATTTGTGCATTAACGGGACCTGGCAGGATCATCTGCTTTATGCGCGGCTCAAAGACGACCCGAATTGAGTAGAGCATGATCCCGAAAATTGGGAACCGGTTTTCGGACAAGATCATGCTCAAAACGATTTAAGTCTGCCTTGGGTCTGCCATGCTTGCTTTGCTATAAGGTCGGGCGAAGCCGGCGGCTACAAACGATAAGCCGCAAAAAGACGCGTAGGGGTAGGGACGGACAAATGGCGCGGACCGGGGCGGGCGTTGCCGCATTGTTGACCTTGGGACTTGCGCTTGGCGGCTGCGGCAGCAGTGGCAACAGCAATGTGTTCAGCTCGTCTCCCCTGGACCGGTTCAATTCCTCATCGAAAGTCACCACCGGCGACGCGGCCGGCGGTGCGACCGCTGCGATCGATCCCAGTTACGATTGCCCCGATGTGACCGTTCGCATCGGCGCTTCCACGCTTCAGATCGGCAGCAAGCCCGGCCAAACTGAGGCGAACCCGCTCGACGTGCTCTACCAGGGCAGCATCATCCGCACCGCGCGCGAGTGCCACGTGAATGGCGGCATCGTGTCCATGAAGGTCGGCATCGAGGGACGCATCATCACCGGCCCAGCCGGCACGCCCGGCACCGTCGACGTGCCACTGCGCATCGCCGTGGTGCACGAAGGTCCCAATCCGAAAACGGTGGCGTCGAAATTCGGACGCGAGACGGTGACCGTGGCCAAAGCGGTAGACCGTGTCACCTTTACCCATATCGATCCCGACGTCTCGTTCCCGGTGCCGCAGCCGCCCAGCGCGATCGGCAACTATGTGGTCTATGTTGGTTTCGATCCGCTCGGCGCCCAGCCGTCGGCCAAGAAAAAGCCCGTGCGCAAACACAGGACCCGGCCCGCGGCCAAGCCGCGTTCGAGCTAATCTTTTTCCTGTCACGGCCGTGCCCGCCTAAACGGGATGCGCGGGTCAAGCCCGCGCATGACAAATGTAACGGCTGGCTCTTACCAGCCGCGCAGCTCGATGACGGCGCTCTTGAGCGTGCGCATGTCGGAGATCACGGTGCGGGCGCCGGCGGCTAACGGATGGTTGTCGAGCCCGCTGCTGACATGGCTGGCGCCGGCAAAGCCGATCACCGTCATGCCGGCGGCGACGACGCCAACGATTGAATCCTCCACCACGAAGCAATCGCCGGGATCTACGCGCATCTTGGCGGCGGCATGCAGGAAAAGATCGGGCGCCGGCTTGCCATGGCGCACCTCGCTTGCCGGGAACAGATTCGGCTCGAAGAAGCGGATCAGGTCGGTGCTTTCGAGGCTGACGCGGGTACGGTCGATCAAGGAGGAGGACGCCACGCATTTCGGCCCGCGCAGCCAGGAGAGCGCCTGCGCAATGTGCCTCGTCGCACGCAATTCGGTGAGGAAAAGGCGCAGCGTCACGCCGGCGACGGTCGCGGCAAAGCCGGCCGGCAGTTTGCGGCCGGCTGCGATCTCCACCTCGGCGAACATGTCGGAGGTGCGGCGGCGGGTGAAATAGCGCGCGACAATATCCGGCGTGAGCGGAAAGCCGGCGCGCATGAACTCTTCCGATGCAATGGCAGTTGCCAACGGCTCGCTATCCACGAGCACGCCGTCGCAATCAAAGATGATCACGGGTCCACCGATGCTTAGGCCGTCAAATACGGCCTACTCACGAACTGTGCGGACGAATCAGCAACAATGAAAATAATTGCGGTCCGTCGCTAGGCAAGCCTGCTTGCTGCTGCCCACAAGTTGTGCATCGGGCGATGTGTGATAGCGGGGATAATTGACGCGCGCGGGTGCAGGGCGTGCTTTCCGGCATGAATAATGCTGGCGGCAAAAGTCGGCAGCCGGCTACCGCCGCTAGTTCAACTTTTTGCGGACGTCCTCGATGCCCTTGGCGATCAGCTCGGCGGCGAGCTTGCCCTTGGTTTCTTGGCTAAGGATCTTCTCGGCGGCGGCGACGGCGGCCTCGGCGGCAGCGCCGCGCACCTCGGCCGCGGCTTGCGCCTCGGCCTGGGCGATCTTGGTCTCCGCCATCTGGGTGCGGCGGGTGACGAATTCCTCGACTTTCGACTTCGCCTCCTCGGCCAGCCGGTCAGCCTCGGCCTTGGCGCCGTCGATGATCTCCTGCGCTTCGCTCTCCGCCTCCTGCCGCTTGCGCTGGTAGTCGGCGAGCAGCTGGGCGGCCTCGTCCTTGAGTTTGCGCGCTTCGTCGAGCTCCGCCTTGATGCGGGCGGCGCGGTCATCAAGGGATTTGGCGAGCTTGCGGTGCACGCCGAGATAGCCGAGCAGCCCGAGGAATACGAAAAAACCGAGCGCGACCCAGAATTCGGCTTCCAGCAGCATGGCGCGCTTCCTTTTCCGCTAGCCCTTGAGCACGTCGGCGACCGCGTCGGCAACTGATTTTTTACTCGGCGCCGAGCCGATCAGCCGCTCGACGATTGCCGCGGCGGCGTCCTCGGCGACGGCGCGGACGTTCGCCATGGCCGCGTGTTTGGTGGCGGCGATGGATTTTTCGGCCTCGGCCAGCTTGACGTTGAGCTGGTCCTCGATCCTTTTGCGGGCGGCTTCCGCTTCTGCTGCCTGTTGCTCGCGGGTCTCGTTTGCAATGCCTTGCGCGCGGCCGCGTGCGTCGGCCAGCGCCTTCTCGTAGGCTGCCACCGCAGCGTCCGATTGAGCTTTGAGGCGCTCGGCCTCGGCGATGTCGCCGGCGATGCGCTTCTGGCGGTTGTCGATGACGCGGCCGACCTGCGGTAGCGCCCATTTCGCCATCAGCACGTAGAGCAGGATTAAGGCAATCGCCAGCCACATCAGCTGCGAGGCGAAGGTGTGCGAATTGAACGGCGGAAAACCGCCGTGCTCGCCCTTCGGGACCTCGCTGCTCGTGGTGTGTGCGGGCTCTGCCATCGCCGGTTCCTGGTTGCGCGGCTCGTATCTGTTAGAGCGCGAACAGCAGTAGGAGTGCGATCAGCAGCGAGAAGATGCCGAGTGCCTCGGTGATGGCGAAGCCGAAGATGAGGTTGCCGAACTGGCCTTGCGCGGCCGACGGATTGCGCATCGCAGCGGCGAGATAGTTGCCGAAGATGATGCCGACGCCGACGCCGGCGCCGCCCATGCCGATGCAGGCGATGCCCGCACCGATATATTTTGCTGCCACTGGATCCATAACGAACTCCTTCTCTCTTATCCGGTCAGGCCTTTAATGGCCCGGGTGTATCGCATCGTTGAGATAGATGCAGGTTAAGACGGCGAACACGTAAGCCTGCAGGAACGCCACCAGTAATTCGAGCGCGGTGAGCGCGACGATCATGCCGAAAGGCAGCACGCCGCCGGCCCAGCCGACGGCGCCGAGCGCGCCGCCCAGCAGGATGATGAAGCCGGCGAACACCTTGAGCGCGATGTGCCCGGCAAGCATGTTGGCGAATAGCCGCACGCTGTGCGAGATCGGGCGCGAGATGAACGACAGAATCTCGATGGCGACGATCATCGGCAGGATATAGATCGGCACGCCCTTGGGCACGAACAGGTCGAAGAAGTGCAAGCCGTGCCGTATCAGGCCGTAGCTCAGCACGGTGAAGAACACCATCAGCGCCAGCGCCGCGGTGATAATGATGTGGCTGGTGACGGTGAAGCCGTAGGGGATCAACCCGAATAAATTGAGCGTAAGCACGAACATGAAGATCGTGAACACGAAGGGGAAAAACCGCATGCCCTCCTGGCCGGCGGTCGAGCGCACCATGCTGGCGACGAATTCGTAGGAAAGTTCAGCTGCCGATTGAAGGCGCGTGGGCACCGCCCTGCCGCCGGCGGTGCCGATGACCAGGAACAAAGTCAGCCCGACCACCGCGGTCAGCATGAACAAAGCTGAATTGGTGAAGGCGATCTCGGCGCTGCCGAGCTTGCCGAGCGAAAATAAATTGACGATCTGGAACTGGTGGATGGGATCCATGGGCTTAACCGTCAGTCGTTCAGATGTCTCTCGTCGACAACCCCGGCGGCCCGCATCACGTTCAGAACGCCGGCGGCGAAGCCGAGCAGCAGAAACACGATGAGCCCCCACGGCGAAATTCCCAGCCAGCGGTCGAGCAGCCAGCCGAGTAACGCGCCCACAAGAACGCCCGCCACCAGCTCGGTTGAAAGCCGGAAACCGCGGGCGATCGCCGAAGCATCGGCGGTTCGACGAGGACCGGAGCCGTTTTCGGATGGTCGGCTCGCTTGCGTGAGCCGTTCGCCGAGACGCTGGAGCCTCGCGGAGAGAGCGGCCTCGTCGTCCGGCGGTTGTTTGCGATTGCCTGGTCCCTGCGTGCCGTCAGCCATGCTTTCGACCCGCTTGGAATTTAGGCTCCGCTGCTGTTCCGCCGCCCTAAAAGGCGCGCGGACCTTACTGATCGGGTATACCTGAGTCAAGAAACGCACCCTGCGTCATAAGCCTCTGATATCTGAGGTCAAACGCGGAATTTTCGGGGGCTGTGTATGACGCTTGCGTGCACTGCGGAAAGCCGGCGTAGCCCGCGCTCTGCGCTTCAAGGGCTGGCTTACTGGGTGATAGGCTCGCGCCCGCGGCGAGCAGCAAGGGAAGGAAAGGCCATGCGGACCGCGACGCTCGTCCTGGCATTTGCGGTTGCCTGCGTGGCATCGCCCGCGCTCGCTCAGACGCGCATCCTGGTCGCGCCGGAGCAGACGCCGGCCCAGGAGCAGGCGCCCGCTTTGCAGGCTCCGGTCAAGGACGAAAACCAGCTACCAGCCGAAGCGCCAGCTCAGCCAGCGACGCAAGCGCGGGAGCCGGCACCGGCTCCAGCCGAGGCGCAGACGCCGGCGAAGACCCAAGATCAAATTCCAAGCGAAGCACAGCGCCAGGACCGCGAGCGGCCGCTGCAGCCGGGCAGCTACACCTTCAACCGGGTTGAAGACGGGCTCCTCCGCCTCGACCGTCAATCCGGCAAGGTTGCGATCTGCAAGCCAATTTCCACCGGCTGGGTTTGCGATGCCGTACCTGAAGAACGCGCTGCACTGGAGAAAGAAATCGCCCAGCTGCGCGACGAGGTGGCGGCCTTGAAACAGCAGATCGCCGCCTTGCGCGCGCCGCCGCCGCCTCCCGTGCCGCCGGCGCCGCAACCCGGCAAGAACGGCGGCGTCCAGATCAAACTGCCGACCGCCGAGGACATCGCGCGCGCCCGCGCCTTTATCGCGGACACCTGGCACCGGCTGGTCGAGATGATCGAGAACTGGCAAAAGGACATGCTGCGCAAGAGCTAGCGTGCCATGCCGGGACAGCGCATGATCCCGAAAAGCATGTTCCCGGCTTGATCGGGGATTCGGAGCGGTTTTCGGACAAGATCATGCGCCAAGCGAAGATGTCGGCCATTAGCGAAGCGAGCCCGCAACTGATCGCGAGCGCGACGCTGCGCGTGGATACGCCGGGCGCCGGCTTCACCGACATCACCAGCCATGCCATCAATTTCATCACGCAGGCCGGCGCCGGCGAGGGCGTGCTGCTGGCCTATCTGCGTCACACTTCGGCATCGCTCACCATCCAGGAGAATGCCGATCCCGACGTACAGTCGGATCTTGCCGCCGCGCTCGACCGCCTGGCGCCGGAAGATGCGCCCTGGATCCACGACGTCGAGGGCCCCGACGACATGCCGGCGCATGTGAAGGCGATGCTCAACGGCGTGTCGCTGCATGTGCCGGTGGCCGGCGGAGCGCTGGTGCTCGGCACCTGGCAGGGTATCTATCTGGTCGAGCACCGGCGCCGGCCGCACGGCCGCGAGGTCATCTTCCAGTTCGTTGGTAGCCGGGCCAGCGCGTGAGCTAGCGCCAGCCGGCTTCCAGGCCGGCGAGCCCAATCACCATCGCAATTGCCCACATGGCGACGGCGATGGCGGCGGTCCAGAGCGCGAAATTCAGATAAGTCTCGCGCAGCACGGTGGCGCTCGCCGATTGCGCATGGTCGTCCGGCGGCCGGTGATCCTTGGGCAGATACAGCCACATCTCGGTCTTGCGGTAGGGTTTGGTGCGCGCCTCGTGCGCCTTGTAGATCAAGATGCCGGCCATCAGGATGGTCAGGGTGCCGCCGGCCTTGAACGCCAGCCGCAGATCGGCGGACAGACCGACCATCAGGCAGAAAATCGCGAGCGCGCCGAACAGGCACGCCCGCTGCGCGGTCTGGAATGCGACGTGTCGCATCCGCTCCATGGCACGCTCGGCGCCTCGTTTTCCCCTTTCGGGTCGCCGCTATTCTAGCGCGATTTGCAGGGTTTCGGCATTCACGAACTGGTGTGAAGGCAAAGGATCGGCCTGCGCCAAGCCCCCCGCCAGGGCCATCACCAATGCCGAACAATAGAGCAGGCCGGCGAAGCCCGAGGCGACCTTGGCAAAGCGTAGGAGCAGCAATTCAAAATACCCCTTGGCCCAGCGTCGGCCGTCGTCGCCCGGCGGCCGTTCATCCTCCGGCAGCGCGCGCCAGACCTCGCTGCGCTCGAGGCGTTCCTCGGTGAGGAAATAGACCCGCGCCAGCAGCCCGACGGAAAAAACTAGGGCGATGGTCGCGCCGACCTCGAGGGCCAGCACCGGCCTGAAGCTGAACGCCACCATTAGCAGCATCGCAGCCAGCGTGACAAAGCTGGCGTCGCGCGCCACCGTGAAAAACGCAAACCGCGTAAAAGGGTTCATGGTACCTCCTTTCAGGCCACCCACGCCTCGAATTAAATGCAAGCACTATGCCAGACCGCGCCAGCGTCAGCGGCCCGTGAATCCAACTCGACCGCTGTCGATAGGCTCCGCTTATGCTGGCCGCAGGCCAAAAATATGGCGGGTGCCGACGGAGGCCGCTACCCAGCAGACAATTCGTCTAAAATTCGAGCTTCCGCCGCGCTGCGGCTTGTTCGCTTGTGCCCCGCTTGATAGGGAACGGGCGCGGCCCGGTTGCCGCCCAACATAGCGCCCCAATGGGCGTCACGGCACCGCAGCACGCGACCCCATGATAAGTTATTCCGAAAAAGTAGCCGGTTTCTTGCGCGGTGCCGCGGGCCTGCTCTGGACGCGGCGCGACACCACCCCGATCGTCAGCGTGGCAGCGCTTGAGAACTTCGTCGCCACGCGTTCGGCCTATATCGCGCAGAAGACGCTGTACGGATACGTCAAGACTCGCATGGGGATCCGCTATCCAGCCATGTTCGAGGACAAAAATATCATCGCTTCGCTCAACATCGCCAAGATGTACGTTTTCGCCGCCTGCCTGTCAGACCTGACTATCTACGCCGTCGCCGCGGCGCTGCATGGGCGCCCCCTCGGCAACGATGCGCGCCAAGCCTTGGCGCGGCGTTGCTATGCGGCGGCCTTGCATGAAAACACCGCCGCCGCGCCCGCCGAATTCTCGGCGCGGGATTGCATCGACGAATTCGACCGCCGGCTCGCCGAGACGGATTGGCAACGCGGCGCGTTTCAGCCGGAAAACTTTACGCGCAGCCCGCGTGCGCTGCTGAAATGGGCGCCCATCGCCGACGAGCTGAAGAATTTCGACAGCGAGATCATTCAGAATTCGGTCAAATACGCCTGGCGCGACATTCGCGAGCAGTTCCACAAGCGGATCAATGGCGAGGCGGTTGGCGCCGACTGGTCGCGGCAGCCGGCCAATTGACCGGAAATGCCGGCGCGGGTACGCGCGCTATTTGTTGAAGTAATAGTCGATCATATGGGCAGCTTCGCTTTCCAGCGGGAAAGAGAGCATTCCCATCACCGAATAACCGAGCAGCCACGGCATCAGATAGAACCGGATCATGAAGAAGAACCAGGCAACGTAGAGCGGGACCAGCACGTCTAACAACAAGCTCGGCGTGATTGGCGCGAACAGCTTGAGCAGCGGATTCGTCACCCGCACGAAAAACCGCATGAAGAAGAAATTCGAATCCTGCGGCAGGAAAAAGCCCATCGCGGTCCGCCCGATCAGCGTCCACATGATCACGCCGAGGACGTAGTCGATGGCGATCACCCAGATCGGAAAGATGTCGAGCGGCGCATTGGTCATGGCGCGTTTTTAGCATGTCCGAAAAAAATGAGGGGCGGGAAATTGTCCCGCCCCCCACGATTGCTGGCCGAAAGATTAGTGCGTTTGGGCGAGGATCGTGCCGCCGGAGGGCACGCGGACCTCGTCGACCATCCTCTGCGTCTCCGCATCGGGCTCCGGCGTCATCAGCGTGACCGCCACCATGGTGATCAGGCTGACCGGCATGCCGATGATGGCAAACCGCAGATGGTCGATGCCGATCCACGGCGCGCCGCCGTGTTCGACGTACCAGAGGTACGCGGAACCGGCGACGAATCCGCAAACCATGCCGGCGATCGCGCCTTCGCGATTGGCTCGTTTCCACCACACGCCAAGGATGAGCGGGAAGAAGAGGCCGGAACACGCAAAGTCGAATGCCCAGGCCACCGCACCGAGGATGCCGGTGAGCTGGAGCGACGCGATTGCACACGCAGCCGCGCCGATGATGACCAGCAGCACTCGCGCCACGACTAATCGAAGGCGAGTATCGGCATTCGGATCGATCATCTTGTAGAACAGGTCGTGGCTGAGCGCGTTGGCGATCGCCAGCAGCAAGCCGTCGGCGGTCGACATCGCCGCCGCCAAGCCGCCGGCGGCCACCAGGCCAGAGATGACGTATGGCAGGCCGGCCATTTCCGGCGTTGCCAGCACGACAATATCGGGCCGCATGAAGAATTCGTTGAGTTGCAGGATTCCGTCATGATTGCTGTCGGAAAGCTTGAGCATCCCGACGGCCGACCAGTTCTTGATCCACGCCAGATCGGCCACCGCGGCAAACGGCTTGCCGATAATGGAGGTCGGAAGGTTCGGATCGAGCAACTGCAGCTTGGTGAGCGTCGCCAGGCAAGGCGCGGAGAAGTACAGCAGGAAGATGAAGAACAGCGACCAACCCACCGACTTGCGTGCCGCCCGGACGGACGGGGTCGTGAAGTAACGCATCAGGATGTGCGGCAGGGACGCCGTGCCACACATCATGCAGAGGCAAAGCGTGAAGAACCGCCAGCTTTCCATGGTCGAGCCGCTCGCGTTGATCGGCGTTTTCAGGGTGCTGAGGCCCTTGAACGATTCGGTTGCCGCAGTGCCGAGTTTCACCAACGGCTGGAGTTCCTGAATGCGGTGCACGGCTCCGCCGTAGGAGAAGTGCGGGATGATGCCGAAGCCCTGGACGTTGGACATCCAGATCACCGGCGTCAGGTAGGCGATGATCAGCACGATGTACTGCGCCACCTGCGTCCAGGTCACCGCCCGCATGCCACCCAGCATGGAGCACATCAGGATGGCGGCGAGGCCGACCCAGATGCCGACGCTGAACGGAATCTGCAACGCGCGCGCGGCGATGGTGCCGGAGGCGTTGATCTGCGCGGTCACGTATGTGAACGAAGCGACCACCAGAACGATCACCGCGCAAAGCCGCGCCAAGTTGCCGCCGTAGCGGGTGCCGATGAAGTCCGGCACCGTGTAGCAGCCGAACTTGCGCAGGTACGGCGCCATCAGGGCGTTCACTAGCACATAACCGCCGGTCCAGCCGACGACGAACGCCATGTAGACGTAGCCGCCGAAATAGACGCCGCCGGCAAGCGCGACGAACGATGCACCCGACATCCAGTCGGCCGCCGTCGCCATGCCGTTATAAACCGCCGGCACCTCGCGGCCGGCGACGTAATAGGCGTCCAGTTGCATGGTGCGGGACAGCCAGCCGATGATCGCATAGATGCAGATCGTGAAGGCGACGAAGAGAATGCCGATCGTTGCGGCGCTCACCCCCAGGCTGCTGAGGATGGACATCAATATGATGAAGACGATGAACCCGCCCGTGTATATCCCGTAAACTTTCGGGAGGTTATCGACCAGTCTGCCTTGTAAGAATGCCATAACGCGCCCCCTTTACCCTTCGCCCATGCCGAATTCGTCGTCGATTTTGTCCTGGAACATGTTCTGGATCCAAATCAACAGGACGAACGCGATCAGCGAGCCTTGAGCTGTGAAGTAGAAGCCGAGCGGGAAGCCGATGAAGCTTATCGAGTTCAGGTCATACGCGTTCCACGGCAACACGAACGAGAAGATGGCCCAGAAGATCAAAATAACGATCGTGAGGTTCCGCGTTTTCGCCCAATGTTGGCGCCTTTTTTCGTCGTTTGCAGCCATGTTCGATCCCTCCTTATGTCGTGCCTTGCGATTGAAGGCACTGCTGCTGTTTGCACGTTATGGCGACCGGACACGAATGAGATCGGTATCGGGTCGTGCGACGCCGGCGAGCCTGTTTGCTTCTTTTCCGGTATCGCTTCGAATCGCTCCCCGCTTCGGTCGTCGTGTTGATCGGTGATTGACCGCGGCAGTGGACGATTCGCGTTCAGTCGCCTCCCTAAGCTTGCCGGGCCCGCGCGGTGCGCGGGTCGGACTTTCAATATTGGGGGAGCTAACAGACAATAGAGCGGCGCCCCCCGGCTGGCCGCGTTACACCCGGTCGCGTCACCGAGTGCACCAAGTTAACTTAGATTAACATTGGGTAACCCGAACCCTTATTAGACTTTCGGCCAAGAATTTTTTGCGAAGGCTCTGAAATATCTTGATAATTATCGTCCCGCAATCGTTGCCTGGGCCGAAAACCGATGCTGCATTGCACACTGTATGAGCTATCGCGGTCCGGTACTGCTGCAAAGTTGTGGCGCAGCGATCTCGCACCGGCGGAAATTAAGCTATGTAGATTACCGGCCGGCAGGCGCATGATTGTGGCCCCGTGGCGTTTAAGAGGTTGCTTCGTTTGAACGAGGTTACGAATTATCGGTTGGTGATTGCCGACGATCATCCGCTGTTTCGCGGCGCGTTGCGCGAAGCGGTTGCCGGATTGCTGGAGCGCGTCGACATCGCGGAAGCCGGCACCTTCGATGAGGTTGCCGATTTGCTCGAGCGCGGCGGCGAGGTCGATCTCATCCTGCTGGATCTCACCATGCCCGGCGTGCGCGGCTTTTCCGGGCTCATGTACATGCGCGCGCAATATCCGAGCGTGCCGGTGATCGTGGTGTCGGCCAACGACGACCCAAGCGCCATCCGCCGCTGCATGGAATTCGGTGCCTCGGGGTTCATCCCCAAGACGCTCGGCGTTGAGGTCATGCGCAGCGCCATCCGCGGCGTGCTTGACGGTGGGCTGTGGACGCCGCCCGACATCGATCTCACCGCCGGCTCCGACGCCGAGACCAGCGAATTGATGGCGCGCATGGCGACGCTGACGCCGCAGCAGGTGCGCGTGCTGATGATGCTGTCGGAAGGACTGCTCAATAAGCAGATCGCCTATCAGCTCGGCGTGTCGGAGGCGACCGTGAAGGCGCACGTCTCCGCCATTCTGCAGAAGCTCGGCGTCGAAAGCCGCACCCAGGCGGTGATCGCCGCCGCCAAGATCGAAGCCGGCCAATGGCCGCAAGGCGCCCCGGCGGAGGGGTAGCCTCTGCTGTCGTCCCGGCCGAGCGAAGCGAGGGCCGGGACCCATAGTCCGTAGCCTATCGATGATGCAGGGATTATGGGTCCCCGCCTTCGCGGGGACGACAAAAAATATTACTCTGCCGCCGCCACCCGCAACACGCGCCATTGCGCCAAGAGCGCGCGCAGCGCCGCCGGCTTGACCGGCTTGTGCAGCACCAGAATACCTTCGGCGCGCGCCTGCTCGCGCACGGCCGGCGAGCGGTCGGCGGTGATCAGGATCGCCGGTACCTCGCCGCAGCGCCGGCGCAGCGCCAGGATCGCCTCGATGCCGTTGCCGTGGTCGAGATGATAGTCGACCAGCAACCCGTTGGGCATGGTGCGGCTTTCCGCGATCGCCGCCAGCGCGACGTCAAGATCCGGTGCCTTGATCACCGCGCAGCCCCAGCCGTGCAGCAGTGTCTCCATGCCGTCGAGCACCGCCGGCTCGTTGTCGATGCAGAGCGCGGTGGTGCCGACCAGCTGGCCGGGATCGACGCGGGCGTCGTCGCGCGCCGGCATGTCGAACGGCACCGCGCTCGACAACGGCACGGTGACCGCGAAATGCGAGCCGCGGCCCACGGTGGAGGAAACCTCTACCCGGCAACCGAGCACGCGCGCCACGCGCTCCACGATCGAAAGGCCGAGCCCCAGCCCGCGCGCGATCTTGGCGCCCTCGTCGAGGCGGTGGAACTCGATGAAAATGTCGCGCTGCTTGGACTGCGGAATGCCGACACCGGTGTCGTAGACGTCGATGCGCAAATTTCCGCCGCGGCGCCGGCAGCCGATCAGCACGCGGCCGGCAGGCGTGTATTTGATGGCGTTGGAAACCAGGTTCTGGATGAGCCGGCGCAGCAGCCGCCGGTCGGCGCGCACCACAGCCGAGCAAGGCACGAATTTGAGCTCCAGCCCCTTGCCGCCGGCGAGGGGTGAGAATTCCAGTTCGATCTGGCGCATCAGCTCGTCGATGCGGAAGCTCATGAATTCCGGGCGCATCACGCCGGTGTCGAGGCGCGAAATATCGAGCAGCGCGCCGAATATCTCCTCCACCGCCTCGAGCGAGGCATCGACATTGTCGATCAGCCGCGCCTCTTCGTGCCCGCGCCGGCGCTCGATCAGGCTGGTGACGTAAAGCCGTGCCGCGTTGAGCGGCTGCAATATGTCGTGGCTCGCCGCCGCCAGGAACTTGGTCTTGGAAATATTGGCGGCATCGGCCTCTCCCTTGGCGCGTGCCAAAGCGGCGTTGAGCAGCGTGAGCTCCTCGGTGCGCTCGCGTACGCGCCGCTCCAGCGTCTCGTTGGCGCGCTCCAGCGCTTCGGCCGCCTCGACACTGGCGGTGATGTCGGTGAAAGTGGTGACGATGCCACCGTCCGGCATGCGGTTGGCGCGCACCTCGATTACCATGCCGGGCTCGGTGAAGCGCTCCGGGAACGGCTCGTGGCCCTCGACGTAGCGCTCGAGTTGGGCGTGCACGAATTCGTCGATACGCTCGGCCTTCACATCGGCGCGCCGCGCATTGAAGCGCAGGATTTCGGCGAGCCCGATACCGGTGCGGATCAGGCTCGGCGGCAGATCGAGAATTTCGCCGAACTGCCGGTTCCAGCAGATCAGCTGCAGGTCCTTGTCGAATACTGCGATGCCCTGGCGCACGTGGTCGAGCGCGGTCTGCAATATTTCGCGGTTGTACTGGATCGCGGCGTTGGCGTCGTCGAGCAGCTTGAGTGCGGCCTTGGTGGAAACCGTACGCTTGCGCAATAGCAATGACAGCACCAGCCGCGACGAGGCCGCCCCGATGGCGGAGGCGAGGATGTGCTCGGCATAGCGCACCAGCCGGAAATCGGCTTCTTCCGTCGGCTCTATGCTGATGCGCTGGCTGGCGGCGAAGCTGTTGAAGGCGACGCGCGTGCGCTCGTCGCCGAGATAGCGCGCTACGGTTGTTTCGAGCTCATCCACCGTGACCGAGGAGCGCCAGAGCCGGAAGCTCGGCGCAATCGGCGTCAGCTCCGACGGCGCGAACAAATTGGCCTGCAACCGCTCGATCGGAGAGGGCGCCTGGCGCAGCGAGAAGCCGACATAGGCGAGGATGTTGATCATCAGGCTCCACACCACGCCGTGCACCAGCGGCGGCAGGTGAAGCCCCAGCAAGTGCTGCGGCCGCAGTATGGCGATGCCCCACGGCCCGTCGGTCAGGATGTGCCGCCCGACAATGCCGATATCGGCAAAGCTCGGCAGCAGCAGCGTATAGGCCCATACCAGGATGCCGGCGGTCATGCCGGCGATGGCGCCGACGGCGGTGGCGCGCCGCCACAACAGCCCGCCGAAAAACGCCGGCGCCAGCTGCGCGATCGCCGCGAAGGAGAGAATGCCGATGGCGAAAAGCTGCGCCTCGCCGGCCGAGCGGTAATACAGGTAGGCGAGCAGCAGCAGGGCGAAGATTGCCACCCGCCGCACGGTGAGCAGCAGCGAGCCGATATTCTCACGGCCGGTAATCAGCGCTTCGCGCCGCTGCAGCACCAGCGGCATGACGATGTCGTTCGACACCATGATCGAAAGCGCGACCGATTCCACGATCACCATGGCGGTCGCGGCCGACAAGCCGCCGACGAAGGCGGCGATGGTGAGGATGCTGGAGCCGGCGTGCAGCGGTAGCGCCAGCACGAACATGTCGCTGTCGACGGTGCCGGTCGGAAAGGTCAGGAGACCGGCGAGCGCGATCGGCACCACGAACAGGTTGATCAGTACCAGATAGAGCGGAAACAGCCAGCGCGCGCGCTTGATCTCGGCTTCATTGTGGTTCTCCACCACCGCCACATGAAATTGCCGTGGCAGCAAAATGATTGCGACAAACGACAGCAGCATGGTGGCGATTAGCGTGCCGAAAGATGGCTCGCGCATGAAAATCGCGGCCGTGTTCGGCTGTGCCCGCGCGGCTTCCAGCAGCGCGCTCGGCCCTCCAAACATCCAGAACGTCACGAAGATACCGACTGCCAGAAATGCGAACAGCTTGACGATGGACTCGGTTGCGATCGCTAGCATCAGGCCGTCCTGATGCTCGGTGGCGTCGATATGGCGGGTGCCGAACAGCACCGCGAACGCCGCCATCGACAACGCCACGAACAACGCGATATCGCCGAGCAAGGGCCGCGTCACCCCGGCGCCCGGCGCGATGTGCGCAATAATGGTCTCCAGCGAGGACGACACCGCCTTGAGCTGCAACGCGATGTAGGGAACGGTGCCGACGATGGCGATCAATGCGACGGTCGCCGCCACCGCCTGGCCCTTGCCGTAGCGGGCGGCAATGAAGTCGGCAATCGAGGTGATGTTCTGCGCTTTGGCCAGCCGCACGATGCGCACGATCAGCGGCGTGAACAGGCCGATCATCAGCACCGGGCCGATATAGATGGTGAGGAACTCGTAGCCGGTGCGCGAAGCCGAGCCGACCGAGCCGAAGAAAGTCCAGGAGGTGCAATAGATCGCCAGCGACAGCGGATAGATCAGAAGCTGGGTGCGGCCGTCGTGGCGCAAGCGGCGCCTGCGGTCCCCGTAGCTCGCCACCAGGAACAGCAGCCCGATATAGGCAAGCGCCACCGCAATGACGACCCAGCCCTGCAGCATGTACGCTCCGTTTTGAGGCCAAGCCCCGCTTCAACGGCCGGCCCCCACCTAAACTAGTGTATCGCCTGCCAAGTCACCATAGAATGCAGGCGGGTCTATTCGCGGCTGCCGGACGCTGCACCCGCCGAAAAGCCCAGTTTTGCGGGCCAATTGCGCTAGGCTGGCCGCCGCAAGGGCCTAAGAACGACGCCGGGCGGGGGTCAATGGCAACAGTCAGCAACGCAACGCCGCTGATCGCGCTCGACGCCATCGTCATCGATACCGAGACGACCGGGCTCGATCCGGCCAAGGCACGCATCGTCGAAATCGCCGCGCTGCCGCTCAAAGGCGGCAAGCTCGACGAAAAGGCGGCGCTGCGCCAACTGGTGCATCCCGGCGTGCCGATTCCGCCGGTCGCGACCAAAATCCATAAAATCGACGACGCCATGGTGGCGTCGGCGCCTGGGTTTGCCGCCGTGTGGCCGGACCTCGCCACCGCGATCTCCGACTCGATCCTGATCGGCCACACGCTCGGCTTCGATCTCGCCGTGCTCAAGCGCGAATGCCAACGGACGGGCCTGCCTTGGGCGCCGCCGCGCACGCTCGATACCTGCCTGCTGGCGGAGGTGGCCGAGCCCAACCTTGGCGGCTTCACGATCGAGCATCTGGCGAGCTGGCTCGGCGTTAATGTCGACGGCCGCCATTCCGCGCTCGGCGATGCCACCGTGACCGGCCGCATTTTCCTCGCGCTGCTGCCCAAGCTGCGCGAGGGCAATATCCGTACCTTGGCCGAAGCCGAGCAGGCCTGCCTGGCGCTCACCCATGTGCTCGAGGATCAGCACCGCGCTGGCTGGGAAGCGGTGGCGGCGCCGCGCGCGCGCGAGGAGCGCACGCTCGCGCGTATCGATCCCTATCCCTATCGCCACCGCGTCTCCGACGTGATGAGCGCGCCACCGCAATTCATCGCCGCCGGCGCCGCGCTTGGCGACGCCCTGCAACGCATCGCGCAGGACAAGATCTCCTCGCTGCTGGTGCCGGCCAAGGATGAGGGCCGCCCGATGCGCGCGCGCGACACCGGTATTATCACCGAGCGCGACGCGCTGCGCGCGGTCGCCGCTCACGGCGTCGAGGCGCTGACGCGGCCGGTCGGCGCTTTCGCCAGCAAACCGTTGGTGGCGATGCAGGCCGCAGGCTTCGTCTATCGCGCGCTCAGCCTCATGAACCGGTTCAACTTTCGCCATCTCGGCGTCGAAGACGAGAACGGCGAGATTTGCGGCATCGTCACCTCGCGCGACCTGTTACGCCTGCGCGCCCAGGAGGCGACGCTCCTCGGCGACAGCCTCGACCGGGCCGACGACGTGCCGACGCTGGCCGCGGCCTGGGCGCGGCTGCCACAGGCTGCCGGCGCCCTGCTGGCGGAAGAGGTGAGCGGACGCGACATCGCCGCGGTGATCTCGCGCGAGCTCTGTGCGCTCACCCGGCGTGCCGGCGTGCTGGCCGAGCGGCGCATGAAAGAAGAAGGGCAGGGCGACGCACCGTGCCCCTATGCCTTGTGCGTGCTCGGCTCCGGCGGCCGTGGCGAGAGCCTGCTCGCCATGGATCAGGACAATGCCATCGTGTTCGCGGAAGGGCAGCCCGGCGGCGCCGCCGACATCTGGTTCGCCCGGCTGGGCGGCATGGTCGCCGATATCCTGCACGAGGTGGGCGTGCCCTATTGCGAGGGCGGCGTGATGGGCAGTAACGAGAAATGGCGCGGCTCACTTGCGACCTGGCGTGCGCGCGTTTCCGACTGGATCACCCGTTCGAAACCGGAGGACCTGCTTTCGGTCGACATCTTTTTCGATCTGGTCGGCGTTTATGGCGACCCTGCGCTGGCGCAGGAGCTATGGCGCAGCGGCTTCGATACCGCGCAGGGCAATGCCGCCTTCGCCAAGTTGCTGGCGGATGCCCCCGGCGGAATGCCACCCGGGCTCAATTTGTTCGGCGGCTTGCGCACCGAAAACGGCCGTATCGATCTCAAGAAGGTCGGCTTGTTCGGTATCGTCGGCACCGCGCGCGTCTTGGCGGTGCGCTATCACCTGCTCGAGCGTTCGACGCCGGCGCGGCTGGCCGCCGCCGCCGCGCTCGGCCGCGGCCAGCACGACCTTGACGCGCTGGCGCGCGCGCAAGGCTTGTTCCTCGATCTCATCCTCGATCAGCAGATCGCCGACGTCAGAGCCGGCCTGCCGCTGAGCAACAAGATCGCCGTCAAGCGGTTGACCCGCGCGCAGCGCGGCGCTTTACGCGAGGCGCTCGGCGCCGTGCGCCATCTCGATGGGCTCACGCGCGACCTGCTTTTTTGAATAGCTGCCGCGATTTGACGGCAAGCCGCCCGCGCGGCATTGAAGGTCCGTCTTGTCCGCACCGCCCGCCATCTCCCGCCCCGTCATGCTCCGGCGCCTCGCGGAGACGCTTGTGCTTGCCGCGATCGGCGGTGCCGTCTTCACCCTCGTTGGGGTGCCAGCGGGCTGGATGTCGGGCGCGATCATCGTGGTGGCCGCTGCGGCGTTGGCTGGCCGGCCGATGCTGATGCCGGTGCCGGTGCTGCGTTTCCTGTTCGTCGTCATCGGCATCTCGCTGGGTGCGGTGGTGACCCCGGAAACTCTGCACGGCATCGCCACCTATCCGGTAAGCGTCGCCCTGCTGATCGTGGCCATGCTTTGCCTTAGCGTCGGCGGCACCGTTTATCTGCGTCTCGTCCATGGCTGGGACACGCTGTCCGCCTTCCTCGCGTCTTCACCCGGCGCCATGTCGCAGGTTCTGGCCGCCGCCGCCGAGCTTGGCGCCGAGCTGCGTGGGGTCGCCATCGCGCAGAGCGTGCGCGTCGTGGTCGTGGCCGTTTGCTTCCCGGCGGCCATGGCGCTGCTCGGCCTTGCCGGCGAGGCACGGCCCCGCCCGAGCAACCCGCTCAACTTCGCGATTGTCGACGAGCTGGCGATACTTGTGGCGGTCTCGACCGCGGGAGCGTTGCTTTTCCATCGCTTCCGCATTCCCGGCGGGCTGCTGTTCGGCGCGCTGTTTACCTCGGCGGTGCTACACGGCAGCGGCCTCATCCATGCCGCGGTGCCGCCCTGGGTCGCTAATGCCGCCATGGTCGCGCTCGGCGGCGTGATCGGGGCGCGCTTTGCCAACACGCCGCTGCGCCTGTTGTCGAGCTATCTCGGTGCCGCGTTCGGTTCGATCGCGGTGCTGCTGGTGATCGCCGGGCTGTTTGCCGCCGCCGTCATCAGCGTCTTCGCCTTGCCCGCGGCCGACGTTACGATTGCCTTTGCGCCCGGCTCGGTCGACGCCATGATGCTGTTGGCGATCGCGCTCGCGCTCGATCCGGTCTATGTCGGCGCCCACCACGTCACGCGCATCATGTTCGTCTCGCTGTTGATGCCGGTGGTCGCACGCTGGATCGCGCGCAAGCCCGCCCACGAACGCGAGCAGCCGCGCGAGCAGCCGCCGTTTCAGGATTGATCGCCCAGGAAAGGGTTCGGCGCTATTCCGCTGCCAGTGCCTGCTCGCGGGTCGGCAATTTGAGCCGGTCCCACACGTCGGTGAGCGCTTCCGCCAGCCGATCGATCAGCGCGTCATCGTGGTAGGGCGACGGCGTGATGCGCAACCGCTCCATGCCGCGCGGCACGGTCGGATAGTTGATCGGCTGGATGTAGATGCCGTGATCCGCCAGCAGCATGTCGCTTGCCGCCTTGCACTTTTCGGCGTCGCCGATCAGCACCGGCACAATGTGCGTGTCACTCGGCATCACGGGGAGGCCGGCGGCGTTAAGCACCGCTTTCACGCGCGCGGCGCGGTCCTGATGGCGCTCGCGCTCCCAGCTCGACGTCTTCAGATGGCGGATGGCCGCGGTGGCGGCGGCGCAGATCGCCGGCGGCAGCGCGGTGGTGAAGATGAAGCCGGGCGCATAGGAGCGCACCGCGTCCACCATCTCGGTCGAGCCGGCGATATAGCCGCCCAGGCAGCCGAAGGCTTTCGCCAGCGTGCCTTCCAGCACGTCGACGCGACCCATGGCGTTGGCGCGCTCGCAGATGCCGCCGCCATGGGGCCCATACATGCCGACCGCGTGCACCTCGTCCACATAGGTCATGGCGCCGTAACGCTCGGCCAGATCGCAGATCGCGTGCACCGGCGCCACGTCGCCGTCCATGGAATAGAGGCTCTCGAAGGCGATCAGCTTGGGCCGTTCGGGATCGGCGGCCTTGAGCAGCTCTTCGAGGTGGCCGAGATCGTTATGTCGCCAAATCTGCTTTTCGCAATTGGACTGGCGCACACCCTCGATCATGGAATTGTGGTTGAGCGCGTCCGACAAAATCAGGCACTCGGGCAGCAGCCGGGCGATGGTCGGGATGCCGGTCTGGTTGGAAACGTAGCCGGAGGTGAATACCAGCGCGGCCGGCTTGCCATGCAGGCCGGCGAGTTCGTGCTCCAGCTCGACCAGCGGATGATTGGTGCCGGCGATGTTGCGGGTGCCGCCGGCGCCGGTGCCCATGCGGGCGGCGGTCTCGACCATGGCGCCGACCACTTTCGGATGCTGGGCCATGCCGAGGTAGTCGTTGGAGCACCAGATCACGACCTCGCGCGGGCCGGCGGCCGAGTGCCAGAGAGCGTGCGGGAAGCGGCCAGCGATGCGCTCCAGATCGGCGAAGACGCGATAGCGGCGCTCATGCCGCAGCCGGTCCAGGGCCGACGCAAAATAACGATTGTATTCCATGCAACTGGTCTACTTTCCCGCCCCACGCGCGCGCCTTTTTTAGAGGGCTTTCAGGGCATTTGTCGAGCCAAGATTTGTCCGGTTTCAAACTGGCGCCTTGACTTCGGTCAAACGTCCAATCGGGCTCTAAGGGCGGGCTTTCAAAGTGCCGAGGTCGATAAAGCCGCGCAAACCGGCGAGCAGCAGGGCGCCGATATGCAGTTGCAGCACGAATTCGCCCGACAGGATCAGCCCCGCCAATTCCGCCGGGGTGACCAGCCGCAGCTGAATACCGGTCTCACTCGGCTGCCCTTGCTCGCCGGTCTCGACGAAAAATGAATGCACTCGGTTCGACAGCCGCGCGGTGCAGGGCGCGTAGGCGCCGAGTGCATGCACGCTGCGCGCGGTAAAGCCGGTCTCCTCGCGCAGCTCACGGGCGCAGCCGGCCGCTGGATCCTCGCCCTTATCGACCAGCCCCGCCGGCAATTCCCAGGTGAAGCGCTCGATCGCCGGACGATATTGCCGCACGATCGGGATCTTGCCGTCCGGCGTCAGCGCCACGATGGCGATGTAATCGGCCTGGCCGACCGCGTGATAGGTCTCCGGCGCCGCGCCGGCCGCGAATTCAACTTCGCGCGCGATGATCTGCATCCACGGCGAAACCGCGGTGGTGCTGCGGCTCACAATTTTCGGCCAATCTTTCGGCCAATCTTTCGGCCAATCGGCCATGCCCGTCATCCCGTCTTCAGGCGCACCGTGCGCGCCGGCCGCCTGAGCCACGTGGTGGCGAAGGCGTAGCCGTACCAGCGCAAATAGGCCGGCAGCCACTTTATCACCTGGAAGCGGCTCTGCCCCTGCGCGCGCTGGAACCAGCGCGCCGGCACTTCGCCGATGCGCCAGCCGAGCCGATGGCATTTCACCAGCATTTCGATGCTGTAGCAGAAGCCGTGCTCCGATTCAATTTCGATGCGGTCGATCGCATGGCGCGAGAACAGGCGAAAACCGTTGCTGGCGTCGTGGGTCGGCAGCCGGGCGAGATGATAGAGCGTGAAATTGCCGGCCCGCGCCAGGCCCGCCTTCAGCCAGGGGCAGCCGTACATGCCGCCGCCCGCCATGAAACGGCTGGCGCAAACGATGTCGCAGCCGGCTTGCGCCTTGGCGACCATGGCGTCGATGATGCTGGCGTTGAAGTCGTCGTCGGCCGGAAACACCAGCACATACGGCGCCGTGCTGGCGGCAAATCCCGTCATCACCGCGCCGTGGACGCCGCTGCCGACATTGCGCACGAACTCGATTGTCATGTTCCCGAGCGCGTCGCGGTTGTTGCGGATCGCCGGCAGCGTGTCGTCGGCCTCGTGGTCGTAGCAGATCAGCACGCGCAGCGGCGTCTTCACCGCCGGTGCGATCGAGGCCAGCGTCGAGATTATGTTTGCGCCCTCGTTGTACACCGGGATGACGATGTCGAGGCGCGGCGGCACAGCCGTTGTCATCGGATGACGTTTGCGCCTTCGAGATCGCCCCAGACGTCGAACACCGGCTTGCCCTTGTAGTCAGCCCGCGCGTAGGCGGCATGCGGCGCGCACAGGATCAGGATGTCGCTCCTGGCGATGACCTCGTCGAGCGGGAGCAGTTCCGGATCGGTGGTGACGAACGGGTCGGTAGTCAAGACCGCGCGCGCTTGCCCGATCAGCACCTTCTTGAACTTGTAGCTGAGCGAGGCGCGGGTATCGTCGCTCTCGGCCTTGAACGCCATGCCGAGCAGCCCGACCGTCATGTTGGCGAGGTTAAAGCGGCGCTTGAGGTCCTCGACCACGTGCAGCACCAATCCCTCGTTGATCAGCAGCGCCGCGTGGCCGAGGCCGAACTGATTGCGCGCGAAGGCCGAGAGCTGCATGGTATCCTTAACCAGGCAGGGGCCGGCGGCGAAGCCCGGCCGCGGCATGCTCTTCAGGCGCGGATAATTGTGCTTCATCGCCGCCAGCACGCGGCTGTAGTCGACGCCGGCCGACTTGGCGACCAAGTAGAATTCATTGGTGGCGGCGAACTCGATATAGCGGTAGGCGTTGCTGAACAGTTTGGCGAATTCGGCCTCGATCGGCGAAACCAGCACCACTTCCGGCGCGATGCGCTCGAATAGGGCGGCGGCGTCGCGTTCCGCCTCCGGCGTGCAGCCGGAAACGATCTGCGGCATCGCACGCAGCTCCTTCAGCCCGTAGCCCTGCACCACGCGCTCGGGACAGAACGCCACCTTCAGTTTGCGTCCTATCGCGTCCAGATAGGACGCCAGCCAGTCGGTGGTGCCGGGGAATACGGTTGAGCGCAGCACCACCAGCTGTCCGTCGGCGAGCCTTGGCAGCATGGCGTCGACGCAATCCTGCACCACCCGCCGCACGGGGTTGAGGAACTCGTCGATCGGCGTGCCGATAGTGATGATCGCCGGTCCGCCGGTCGCGATCTGATCGGGCGCCGCGGTGAACGCCAGCCGCTTGCCGGCCAGCGCCTTGGCGAGCACGCTTTCCGCACCGTGCTCGAGGAACGGCAGGCGGCCGGCTTGCAGCGCGTCCAGGCTGTCCCGGTTGATATCGTTGACGTTCACGCGCAGGCCGGCTTCGGCCAGCGCCAGCACCAGCGGAATGCCGACATGGCCGGCGCCGCCGACCACGGTGACGTCGGCATTCTCGATCGTGGTCGGCGCCTCGAGCGCGGCGATGTCGGGACGAACGGTCATGCGGGAACTATAAAATGGTGGGGCGTCATGGCGATAGAGGCATATTACAGCAGGCGCGGAATTGGTAGCGGCGTGATTAATTGGCCGCGGAAACCCTTGGCCTTGAGCTTGGGCGCCAATTCGTCCGCGATATGCCAGGAGAAGATCACCGCGCAGTCGGGCTGGTCCTCGAACAGACGCGCTTCGTCCACCACCGGGATCTGCGTGCCGGGCATGTATTTTCCGATCTTGAGCGAGCCGGGGATTTCGCAGACGTAATCGATGAGCGCCTCGTCGAGCCCGACGTAATTGACCAGCGTGCTCGCCCGCGACGGCGCCGAGATGCCGGCGACGCGGGCGCCTTTTTCCTTCAGATCGCGCAGCATCGACAGCAACCGCAGCTTGGACAGCATGACGTCGCGCCGGAAGGCGGCCAAGCGCTTGAGCATGGCCTCGCCGCGCGGCTCGGCTGAAAGCATGCGCCGCACGCTGTCCTGGACCGTATGGGCGCCGTGGCGCGCGGCGTAGACGCGGATCGAGCCGCCGTGGCTGGGGATTGGCCGCGCGTGGAAGATTTCGAGGCCGTGCATTTCCAGCAAATGCCTAAGGCTCGCCACCGAATAATAGCGCAGGTGCTCGTGATAGATCGTGTCGTATTGCAGCGTGTCGATGAGGCCGACGAGATAATGCGATTCTGAAATGAACGCGCCGTCGTCCTTCAACATGGCCACGATGCCGTTGACGATGGCGTGCACGTCCTCGATATGGGCGAAGCAATTCGCCGCCGTGACCACGCGCGCCGGCCCGTGCTCACGCGCTACCTCGCGCGCCACCTCGGGGCCGAAATAGCGCTTGAGGGTCGGGATGCCGCGTTCGTTGGCGATGTCGCCGACGTCGGTCGGCTCGATACCGAGCACACGATGACCGCCGCTTTGGAAGTTCGACAGCAGCGTGCCGTCGTTGGAGCCGATATCGATCACCAGATCGTCGGCGCCCAGACCCAGCATGCCGGCGCTCTCGCGGTGCAGGTCGGCGAAATTGTCGCGCAGCAATTTGGTGGTGCCGCTGGTGTAAGGGTATTCCGGCGGGAAGATAATGGCCGGATCGACCGCCAGGCCGAGCTGCACCAGCTCGCAGTCTGGGCAATGCAGGAGGTTGGTCGGAAACCACGGCTGCTGGCGGGCGACCGCGCCGATCGGCACCATCTGGTTGACCGGCGGCATGTAGCCGAGCGAGAGCACTTCGGTGAGCGGCGCGTGGCCGCAGACCTGGCAGCATTCGACCGGAACGCTTGCCCCGGTGCCGGCGGCGCGCGCTATTTTCGTCGGACGCAAGGCATCAGTCTCCACACGCAAAACGGATCGGCGTGGACATACAATGTAAATGCTCGCGCGTCATCGGCATTTTCATTTGCGTCGCGTCTTGGCGGCTTTCTCAATGCTGCCGAAGGCGCCGCCGCGTTTCCTCGCGTCAGGCCGCACGGGCGAAGCGCCGTCGCATCCTAAGCAGCAACCGCCAGAGCAAAAACACGATCAATGGATAACCAATAATGACGCGAAACAGCTGGAAAAATGGCGGCAGCGACCAGTCTGGGCCTCCGAAAGCTGCGCCCCATGCAAGGGGCAAAATTATAAACGTTTCCCAAATGAAGAGCAGGACATAGCCAAATCGCCCGACGTCACGCAGAATATTATCGTCTTCCGCGCGGGCCAGACGCGGGTCGGCTGCATCACCGTTTGGCAGCGAACCCTGGCGTTTCTCAGCGGAGCGGCGCTGCTTTTCGGGTTTCTTATTTTTCCTTTTGACTTGCCTTATCTGACGCCACGCAGACGTCCAATTCTTTAGACTCTCCGTCAGGAGATATATCAAACAGCCAACTGCAACCAATGTACCTACTATGCTTAGCGTCAGCAGCATGGATGATGACCAGTGTTTGCGCCCGGCAGGCTTGGCATCGCGCAGCGAAATACGAGCGTGATGGTCCATGACCCTCGCCCGCATGCAGCCGAATATAATATTTTATTGCTTGTACTTCCAGCAGGCATAGTGCCGCGCAGCTAGACGCGAGGCTCTTGGTCCATGACCTTCGCGCTCACGCAGCCGCCGCGGAAATCCGCCCTTACGCCCTCAGCCATCCTGTCCGACAGGAGCCGGCGGCGATGATTGCAGGCGGCTGCGTCAACGGGGACGGGCAACGGCCATGTCGCGATGCCCGACATGACTCTGTTGTTTTTTCTAAAGCGGACATTCGGCAATGCCGGCAGCGCGGCCGCACCGCAGCAAACATCCGCTCATTCTATGACCACGTCGGCGCGGGCGAGCAGCAACGCCGGCACGGTGATGCCGAGTGCCTTGGCGGTCTTGCGGTTGATGACCATATCGAATCTCGTCGGCTGCTGGATTGGAATCTCGCCCGGCTTGATGCCGTTCAATATTTGATTCACATGGGTTGCGAGCACGCCATAAATCGCATCGAGATTTGGCCCGTAGGACATAAAGCCGCCGATGTCGACGAATTCGCGCGCATCGTAGATGCCCGGCAATCGATATTGGTTGCAAAGCTCGACCACGCGCCGATAGTTGGTCACGATCATTGGATTGCGAAATGTCAGCAAGCTATTGACGCCGTGCGCGGCGGCCTGGGCGAAGGCGCTATCCAGGCCGTTCGCTGCACCCACGTCCATAACGTAAATTTCGAGACCTAATTGCTGCGCGGCCTTTTTGGTGTCCGCCAGCCAATGGCGCGTGTTGCCGTGAGCGAGCGACAGCAAACCGCCGACCCGGTGCAAGGACGGTAACGCTTGCCGCAGCAGTTCCAGGCGTTTGCCGCTCATGTCTTCCAGCAGCGAATAGACGCCCGTGAAGTTGCCGCCCGGCCGCGCTAGCGATTTGGCGATACCCCTCAATACCGGATCGTCGTTCATTCTGCCGACGACCGGAACGGTCTTGGTCACATGGCATGCGGCCTCGATCGACGGCTGGCTCGTTGCAAGAATGACAGTAACGCCAGCCTGCACCAGCTCCTCCGCGAGCGCCGGCAGGCGCTTGCGGACGCCATCGGCGAAGCGCGTTTCCATCACGAACGATTGGCCTTCGACCTGACCCAATGCGCGCAGGCCAGCGAGAAACGCTTTGAGCTGACCCGGCGTGTGGTTCTTGTCCTGAATTTTCAACCAACCGATTTTGCGTGGCTTGACATCCTCGGCCCAAGCCGGCGCTGCCGGTCCAGCAAGAGCGCCCACCGCCGCGCCGCCAAGTAGTGTGATGAATTTGCGCCGCTTCATGAGAGCCTCCGCGTTTTTTTGTCCATCGAGTCACGCGTGTGAGCAAAGACGTTTGCCTGCCGACGCGCCGGACGCACGCCGCTTCCCGAACCAACTGATTTGTCGCTATATCGCCGCTTGCGGGAGGCCGAACCCTGAATTGTAGATATAGCTTACCACACTGCGTTTGGCACGGCGCGCATTATTTGGGATCGCCCAAACAGGCACTTTCCTAAGTTCCGGCCCATGTCCGAGTCGGGTCACAGGCGGAGATTCGGCAATGCAAACAGTGCGGGCGCTATAGGCCAGGAACGGACCCGTGTAGTGCGGCAAACTGCATCTTTATTTGATCGCGTCGGCTGGAACATCCCTCGGCGAAGTCCTCCCCGCGCGAAATACCAGGCCACATAAAATCCAGCATATCTGCGTCACCGTTTCTTAATTTGAGTTCCCCTAATACAGGGCCGACCAAAATTATGAAAACTGCCTTCGGGAGGTGCCACATGAATTCAAAGCGCTATCGCAGCCAATTGGCCGAAACGACGGACGACCAGCTTCGCTACGAGTTTTTGAGGCTGATCGCACAGGAAGGCCGCCAGCATTTCATGAGGCGGATCGCCGAGGAAAACATAAGCGATCCACCTACGCCAAACACCGCCAGCTGACTAACAAGGCATACCTTACCCGCCCTTGATTCAGGAAGACCGCCGCGCGGCATGTCCGGCGCATGTTTGCTTTGCTCCTGAAAGCGCGGCCGATAGCTTCTAATTTAGCGGGAGGCGCCGTCGATAAACTCGACGCCGAGTTCGCCGCCGTGCCGCCAAACCACGCGGCATTCCCGCCGCACGTTAACGCCCTCGCCGGACAACGAAAGCGTGAATGTCGGACGCATTTCGATCTCCGTATACAGCCTGGCGCCAGCTTCGGAATAATCCGTCACCAGGCAGGCGCGAGGGGCCGGACAAATTTCGTTGTAAAATTGCGCCACACAATTGATCTTGCGCCGCGGATTTTTGCGTCGTTCTTTGAACACGATCCTTGCACCATGCCGTTTGCGGGCACGATGATCATTGACGTCGTTTAATTCAGATTCGTTTAACGGGTTGACGAGATTTTTAGGCGATTTGAACGGCCGGACGCTCGATAAGGCGCGAAGCAGACATTCGCCATCACGATTGGCACATCGGCAAAGTGATGGCCGCAGGCAAAGGCGGGCTTCAATTAAATTTCACGCCGATCTTGTTTGGTTTCCGCCATATACGGCGGCATCGTCGAAACGAACGGCTGCCGTTTAACGTCAAATCCAGTGCCTCCGGCAGGTCGAGTGTGTTCGGTACCTCAACGCCTGCGCCGGCATTGGTCATATCGCGCACGACACAATCGATCACCGAAGATTTCCCCAGTGAAAACTTGGCGCCCTTGAGCACGCGCATGCGCGTGATTTTACGGCGTTCCTGCATCTGGTCCTGCCTTTAAACAGGCCAAAGGATAGAAGGTAAGAATGGGCGAATTATTAAGCGGAACGTTTACGCAAAGGGAGTTTTTAAACGAGTTCGTTTACCAAAGATTTCAACCCAGGCTGCTCCTTGTTACGCGCAGTTTTGGTGTCGCCGCCAGTCGCTTCGGGTCAAAAGCGGGCATGACGCCAAGTCCGCGCGATATCCGCTTTACCCCCCGATAGCGGACATTTGGCGCTCGCAGCTAGGCTTTCGGCGCCAGCGTGGCGTTATGCCAGTACCAGTCGAGCGTCGGCTTCAACCCTTCATCGAGCGGCACGCGCGGTTGATATCCGAGCCGCGCGAGCTTCGAAATATCGGGGCAGCGCCGTGGCGTGCCGCCTTTCGCCGGCGGGCCTGAAACAAGCGCGATCTCGCGCCCGGCAGCACCCGCAATACGCTTTGCCAAATCGGCGATCGTCACTTCCTCGGTGGTGCCGACGTGATAGATGCCTAGATGCTCGCCCTTCTCGCGCATGATCATGACGCCGGCGACCAGGTCGTCGATGAAACAGAAGCTGCGCGTCTCGGCGCCTGAACCCTGGATGTCGAAGCGCAAGGGGCCGCTCGGCTGCGCCTGTGCGAGCTTGTGCATGCGCAAGGCGAATTGCGGGATGACGTGTTCCCAGCCCATGTCCGGGCCATAGACATTGTGCGGGCGGAAGATCAGCACGCGCTCGAAGAACTTGCGGCCGAAATTGATCGCCATCATCTCGCTGATCAACTTGCCGGCGCCGTAGGAATAGCGCGGGTTGAGCGGATCGGGCACGATGAGCGGCGCGTCTTCGGCGGTCGGGATCTGCGGCGGCGATTGATAGACTTCCGAAGACGAAGCAACCAGCAATGTGCTGATGCCGTGCTTGCGGCAAGCGTCGATGACGTTGAGCATGCCGCGCACACCGACGTCGAGCACGAATTCGGGCATCGTGTAGAAGAACTCGGTGCCGTTGACGAAGGCGAGATGGTTTATCTCGTCCATGCCAAGCGCTGCGCGCGACACGACTTCCGCGTCGCGCACGTCGCCGGCGACGAACTCGATGGCTTTTTCGATGCCCTTGAGTCTTCGCGGTGACCCGCGTGAATTGTCGTCGAGCACGCGCACCTGGTTGCCGGCGGCAACCAGCGCCTTGACCAGCCCGGAGCCGATGAAGCCGCTGCCGCCGGTCACGAGGATTTTGCTCACGCGCGCTTCTCCTGCGCGCCGTCGCCGGGCGCGACGTCGATCAGGACACCCTGTCGGTGCGCGCGCTGGGCGGCGTCGATCAACTGCTGCACGCGGAAGCCGGCGGCGAAGTCCGGCTGCGCGCCGCCGCCGCTTTCGATGGCGTCGATGAAAAGCTTGGCCAGCCGCGACACCGGCGCGGTGCGGCCGTCGGCAAACAGCGCGTCCACCGGGTCCTCGACGGCTATGCGTTCGAGCGCCGCCGGCCGCTTGGCGTGCCACAGTTCGAAGCCGCGCATGTAATCGGCGCTGGTGTTAACCAGCATCAGCGTGCCGTCGTCGCCATAGAACTCGAGGCGGTGGCCGGAGCCGAAAAAAGACGCGCAGCTCATCGACAGGCTCGCCAGTTGTCCCGCTTGAAATTCCAGCGCCATCGCCGCCGTGGTTTGCAGATCGTCGCCACCGGGCAGGACGGACAGGCGTGCATTAAGCCGCGCGACCGGGCCACAGAACCATTCCAGATAATGGAAACAGTGGGAAATGAAATTGCCCAGAACGCCGCCGCCGTTGTCGCCTGTCGTTTTCCAGCTGCGCATGCGCATCTGGATCGCGCGGTTCTCCGTGTGCCAATGCACCACCGCGTGGCGCAGGCGTCCGACGGCGCCGCCGTCGAACAGGCCTTTGGCGCGCTGCCAACTCATGAGCTGGTGGAAATTGAAATCGATCATGGTGGGCAGGCGGCTTGCCTGCGCCGCCCGCAGCATGGCGCGGGCGTCGGCAAGCGAGCTGGCCATCGGCTTTTCGGCGAACACCGGCTTGCCCAGCTTGAGTGCGGCGAGCGCGATTTCCGCCTGCAAGGCCGGCAGGGTGGCGATGGCCACGGCGTCCACGTCCTTGTCTTCGACCAGCGCGCGCCAGTCGCCGAAGGCTTTCGCGACATTGACTTCACGCGCGCGCTCGGCGGTGCTCGCCTGGTCGCTGCCGGCGAGCGCGATCACTTCGCAGCGCGGATCGGCGCGGAACGCCGGCAATTGCACCGTGCGTCCGTAATTGCTGCCGACGATGCCGAGGCGGATCACGGTTCTTTAAGCCCCGCAAAAATCATGGGTTGCTGCGCGCGCCATGGATTTGCGCCAAAGTCGGCATGCGGCGCAAGGGGTTAATTTAAATCAGCCAATTTGATCGTGTGCGCGAGGCCGCCGACGCACACCGTTGCCGACTACGGCGTTTCTATTAGGCCCTGAGCTAAAATGTCCCTGACTGGCGGTGTACCCGCTCGGCGTAGCGACAGAACCGGTTAAGCTGCATTATTTCGGGAGATCGAAGCGCCAAATTCATGCTCGATTGCCCGAGATCGGTGCGCTGCAAGTCTTGGCGATAGCAGCACGACATCTTGTCGCGCCGCCGCTGAGCTGCTTTCGGCGGCAGAATGCTGCGAGCGCTCACGCTGAAGTTCCGCAGTCAAATCTTTTATCTTGAGTTCGGCGGCTTCGCGTTCGACTCTCAGCAGCGTTTCAAGCAGTTCGACGAGGTCATTTTTGGATTTCGTTTTCTCTCCCGGACTCTCCTTTGTGCTTTCAGGACTATTCACGGTCATAGCAAGGCCATTATATCGCTCAACGAGTTTGGAATATGACTCGTCGAGCTCCTTGAGTTGCGTGTCGCGCTCTGCAACCATCAATTCGAGCTTTCTAATCTGAATCCTGAACTGTGCATCATGCTGATTAGGCTCATCGCAATGCCGCCGATTTGCTTCTTTGATCGTCGCCCTTAAACTGGTTGCTTCCCTAGTCTTGGCGGCTACGTCTCGCTTCAGGAATTCAATTTTTTCCCGCGCCGAGGCTATTGCTACCTCTCTATCGTTGTACGCGGTTTCGATCCTGAGTGAGCGCTTCAGCAATGCGGCAGATTCGCTTTGCGCCTTCTCGAGTTGAGCGCGCAACGCGTTGTTTTCTTTGTTGGCCAGCACCAATGCGTGCCGTGCGGCGGTAGTTTCGGATTCGTGTTTCGTTATTTCGTTCTGAAGCATAGCAATCGATTTATCGACGCCATCGATGATCTCGTACGCGGCTTGTAGCTCGTCATCTCGCTGGTGCTTTGCATTGCACAAATCGGCGATTTGTACGCAGCGCAGAGTCAATTCCGCCGACAGCTCTTTTATTGTTTCTTTGAGCTCGCTTTCGAAATTTTGCGGCGGAGGCAAGAGCGTCGGCCACCGCCTGCCGTCTGCATCAAACGCAGCGTCCAGCCGTTCGATGTAAGCGGAGTTGGCGCATGGTTCGCTACTTCCAGAGCCGGCACGAGGTGTCGGCTTTTGCGGACTCTGTTTCTTTCTTTGGGTCCCGGCGATCTGGGGTAAGGGCGGGTCCGCCGATTGGTATGGCAGGGCGCTCCGGTTGGCGCTACTGGACGCGCCATTGTGACGTGCCAAATGGTTCGGAACCGCCCGGTCGTCCGCGCTCGACTGTACGGCGACTGGCAAAAAGAGCTCATCGTCGAGGTCGAGCCTATTGTTGCCTCGTTTAGTCGAGGTTTGCCGCTCGCTCGCAAGATTGGCGCCGCCGTCGAAAAGGATTTTGGCTGTTTTCGTCAATGCGGTCTCGATCGTTGGAGCGCAGCCAATAACGACTGCGCCGAATCACTCTTTTTAACGGCCGCTTAACCTTCGTTTAGGCTTCTTAACGCGTGATTAACGGCGCGGCGGCAGCTAAAGGTGATGTTTGGCAGGCCGGTTTGCGGTCAGGATCGCGCCAACGGTTTCTTTTTTAAGTCTTTTTTGCCTGTTAGCCGGCCTGGAGAAATTCCACGCCAAATCGATCGCGCGCACGCCAAATAAGGCGGCAAGGCCGGAGTGAGCGAGCGTCATCGAACGTCAGGTCAAACCGAACGGAGATGTCGGTCGTCGGTGCGGCCACGATGCCGGCGCCGGCGACGGTCAAATCACACACCGTGCAGTCGAAGATCGAAGAATCCTCAAGAATGATCCGCGCGCGTGCCGTGACGCGTGTACGCGGGTATCTGCGACGCTCTACCATGGTCATCTCCGATCGGAGCATCAGAATAACCGGAAAATATAATCACGGCCTTAACCCCATAGATTACAAACCGGTATGCGTTCGAATGACATTGGTAACCAAACTTGCCGGGACGTGGAGGCTCGCCGGCCAGGGCTGGCAGAGCCGATGTCGCATTACAGGCCTGCGTATGGCACCTTTAATCGACACTCAATGCTGCGTCCGGCGCACAGCCGCAATATCAATTTGAGCGGCATCCGCTTCATCATGACCCATCGCCGATCGCCTCGGTTCCCCGACCGTGGCGATTTTTCTAGGCCGGCCTTGCTCTTTCAGCGAATAGACCAACTGGGGTCGCGCCCATGCCAGCACCCAGTTCGATCACGCCGCGGGTGATCGTAGCTCGGCGCCGTCCACCACGCAGCGAGCGTGCGCGTACCGTTTGCGCGCGTGTTATCGTGCATCGTTGGCGGCACGATGCGATGGCAAGAACGAAGCAAGCGCGCCGCGCCCGTCCCGGTCGGGTCAACCGATTGCCCGCCATGGCGAAAGGTGACATTTTGATCGCGACGGCTTTCCCTGTGCCGGGGCCAGGACGCTCGCAATTCCCATGACATCGAGCCAGCAAAGCTCGCCGCTCGCCGGCGCAGGATGGCGCAAGCTTGCCGTGCTTGCGCTTGTCGTCGCGGCGGTCGGCCTGCCTATCAATCATTTTGCGTCATATGTGCTGCTGCTAATCCTGACGGTCGTTGTTTTCACCGGCGAGGTGAGCGCGCGCGGCAAGCCCTGGCTCGCCGCCGTGGCGATCGTCGCGGTCGCGGTTGCCGGCCAGATATTGCTGGCGCCGCCGCGCATCGACGAAGGGCATAACGCATTCTTGCCCGACCCGGGCCACGGCGTCTTGCAGCGCGCCTTGCCGCCGCAAGTCTACCGCCGGATGGCGAACGAGTTCGACGCGCAATATCCGCCGTCTGTCCGCTGCAAGCCAAGCTCTGCCGGCTGCTGGCAAGGCAGCCACCCGGAACGCGCTTTCGCATTTTCCGCCGACGGCATTTTCTATGGCTCCGATCTGTCGCGCGCGGTCATGGCGATCGATTTTTCCGATCCGGTCTGGCTGCGGTCCGGGTTCATCAATCAGGCGAACTACAACTGGTACACGCGCGCGCCCGACGTGCACCGCGTCGATCGCGACCGTCGCTTCTTCATGGGCCTCGCCCGCTGGCACCTCGCCATGCCGTGGTTCCAGATGATCCGGCTGCCGGCGGCCTTTGTCGGCGGCGAATTGTGCTGGCGCGGCGAGCTGATGTGGGAAGGCGAGGGCGAACGTTTCTCGCGGTGGCCGGGCGGAGGCTGCCGCACCATCGAGCCCGCCGACGCCGGCCGCCGCATCTTCGGCATTGCCATCAAGCCCGACTCGCTCGCCATGCATCTAACCCCGCCGTGGCGGGTATGGCTGCTGCAATTGGTCAATTTGGGCATCGTGCTGGCGGCCGTCGTCGGGCTGATCCTGCTGCTGGTGCGCTTTGAGGCGCGGCACACCATCTTGCCGTTCGTCCTGATCGGCCTGGCGATGATGGTCATCGCCGTCGACGACGTTTCATTCCTCGGCGGTGTTCGGCCCTTTGACGGGGGCGACGATGGGCTCTTCTACGACGGTGTCGGCCGCGTGATTTTGCAGAAACTTTTGGCCGGGGATATCGCGGGCTTTCTCGAGGGCGGCGAAAAAGTCTTTTATTACGGCGGCCCTGGGTTGCGGTATTTCCGTGCCATCGAGCATGTCGTCTTTGGCGAGAGCTATCTCGGCTATCTTACGCTGGTGCTGCTGTTTCCCTTCCTAACCTACTGGCTTTTCGACCGGTTTTTGCCGAGGCGTTGGGCGATCGGTTTGGCCATCACATTTATCGCGATCCCGGTTGGCGCCTTGTTCGGCACGACTTTTTTCCAATACGCCCAATGGGCTAGCCGCGGTTTCGCCGATCCCGCCGCCTACATTTTCTTCGTTGCCGCGCTGCTGTGGCTCGTCGCCGCGCCAAGCGACAAATTTGCGCCGGCGTTTTTCGCCGCTTTGTTGTTTGCGCTCGCCATTTTCATGAAGCCGATCGTGGCGCCGGCCGCCGCTGTCTTGCTCGCCGGCGCAGGGCTTTACGCACTCTATTCCCGCCAATGGCGGCGCGTCCTGGGCCTGTGCATCGGCTTTATCCCGGTGTTGTCCATGGCCTTGCACAATTGGGTCTACGGCCATGTCTTCGTGCCCCTGAGCGCCAATGCCGCCGATTCCAATTTGCTGGTCATGCCGCCGTCCGCCTGGCTCGCTGCGTTGCGCGAATTGTTCACGCTGCATTTCGGCGGCGGCGAACTGACGCGCGCCCTGCTGCAAATTCCCAACTGGCTGTCGGGCCCCGCCGAATCCTACGCCACCGTGCCCTTGAACGCGGCCGGCGTTGTCATCCTGGTCTATGTCGTGGTCCGCGGCCGCCAATTCGATCCCTGGCTGCGGCTGATCGGCGCCGCGGCGCTCGCCCAGCACGCGGTCGCACTCTTCTACGTGGCCACCGCCCGCTATCATTTCCTCGCCTGGTTCCTCACCGCGCTGGTGGTCGTGGTCTGGCTGTACGAGGTGGGAATAGGGTGGCTCCGGCGCCGTTATCCTGATTTTTGCAGGCGCATCGCGGCGCATCCGTCCGCCCAACGGCTTGCATCCGACCTGTCTCGGCTGCAAGAAGTGTCCTCATGACCGACCAGCCGACCGGCATCGCGCACGGCCTCACCAATTACGGCGACCGCGATTTCTCGCTCTACCTGCGCCGCTCCTTCGCGCAGTCCATGGGCTATTCGCGGCGGCTTCTGGAAAAGCCGGTGGTGGGCATCGCCTATACGCCGTCGGGCTTCAACAACTGCCATCGCCATTTCCCGGACATGCTGGAAGCGGTCAAGCGCGGGGTGCTGGCGGCTGGCGCGCTGCCTATGGAATTCCCGACAATTTCATTAGGCGAAGTTTTCCTGTCGCCGACCAGCCTGAAATTCCGCAACCTGATGTCGATCGACACCGAGGAAATGGTGCGCGCACAGCCGATGGACGCCGTGGTGCTGATGGGCGGCTGCGACAAAACCGTGCCGGCGCAGCTCATGGGCGCGGTTTCGGCCGGCAAGCCGGCGATCATGCTGGTGGCGGGGCCGATGATGACTGGGCGCTACCACGGCGAGCGGCTGGGCGCCTGCACCGATTGCCGCCGGTTCTGGGCGCAGTACCGCGCCGGCTCGATCGACGACAAGGAGATTTCCGAGATCGAAGGCAAGCTCGCCACCACCGCCGGCACCTGTGCCGTGATGGGCACCGCCTCCACCATGGCCTGCATCGTCGAGGCGCTCGGCATGATCCTGCCGGGCACGGCGGTGATCCCAGCGGTGCATGCCGACCGTTTGCGCGCGGCGGAAGCAACCGGCGAAGCGGCTGTGAAACTGATCGGCTCTAAGCTCACGCCCAACAAAATTTTCAATCAGAAATCCATCGAGAACGCCTTGCGGGTCTTGCTGGCCATCGGCGGCTCCACCAATGCGGTCATCCATCTGGCCGCGATTGCCGGCCGCGCCGGCTTTTCCGTATCGCTCGAGAAGGTCAACGAACTGTCGGACTCCACGCCAGTGCTGGTGAACCTGAAGCCGGTCGGCAACGGCTACATGGAGGACTTCTTTGCCGCCGGCGGGATGGGTGCGCTCATGCGGGAATTGAAGGACCTGCTGCATCTCGATTGCCTTACGGTGACTGGCGAGACGCTTGGCGATCGGTTGGCGCACGAGGACAAAGACGGCTTTGTCGATCGCACCATCATCGCCGAACGCAACAAGCCACTAGAGCCGCAGGGCGGGCTGGTGGCGCTGTTCGGTAATCTTGCCCCGCAGGGCGCCATCCTCAAGCGCTCCGCCGCAGACAGCCAGCTGTTCGAGCACGAGGGCAGGGCGGTGGTGTTCTCTTCGCTGGAGGATCTTGCCGCGCGCATCGACGATCCCAAACTCGATGTCGCACCGAACGACGTTTTGGTTTTGCAAAACGCCGGTCCGCACTCCTCGTCGGCCATGCCGGAGGCCGGCTATCTGCCGATTCCGAAAAAGCTGGCCAATAAGGGCGTCAAGGACATGGTGCGCATCTCCGATGCGCGCATGAGCGGCACCGCTTTCGGTACCATCGTCCTGCACATAACGCCCGATGCCGCCTCTGGCGGGCCGCTCGGGCTGGTGCGCGACGGCGATCGCATCCGGCTGTCGGTCAAGCAATGCCGCATCGAGCTGGCGGTCGACGAGGCGGAACTCAAGCGCCGCGCAGAGAAACGGCCGAAAGCCGAACAGCATCCCGCGCGCGGTTATGACCGGCTCTATGCGCAGGAGATCCTCGGCGCAGATCAGGGTTGTGATTTCGCGTTTCTTAAGCCGCGCTGAAACGCCCCCGCGCAAATTAGCGCAATTCAGTCAGTCGGCCACGAGAAATTTCAAATCCCGCCATCGCCAATGATGGTGTAGGGCGCCCAGAAGAGCGGGTGCGCATAAGCAAAAGCCATCTTTCCATCCGTGCCCATAAAGCCTTTGTGGTCGAGCAGCGACAACATGGATTCACGCAAGGCCTCGCTGCGCGAGAGTTTTGGGTTCGCCGTCTGTCGCCGGAAAAGCTCGCTGGTGAGTTCGCGGGCCGATTGCGAATCCACCGACCAGTTGGTCACCAGCAGTGCGCGCGCGCCGGCATAGAAAAAGGCGCTGCCGAGGCCTGAGGCGGCCTCCGCACCGGCACCGGTCGCAGCGCCGGTGTTGCAGGCCGACAGCACGACCCAGTCGGCATCGAGCTTGAGCGCGATGATTTCTTCCATCGTCAACAAGCCGTCACCCTTGACGCCCGCGATGTCGGGCGCCGATAGCGCCAGCGCCGGTTGGGTCAGGCCGTTGAGTTCGCCCGGCACTAGGCCATGGGTGGCGAACACAAGAATCTTGTAGTGCGATAAGTCGGTGGTCTTGACCGCTTCTTCGTTGGCTTTTGTTCCCATCACAAGCGCTTTCGAGACGTCAACGCCGAGCGCGCGCGCGATTGCTGTCAACTCGTCTGCTGTATCGGGCAACGCCGGCAGCTGCGCGAGCTCGGCGCTGTCCACGCCATCGAGCTTCGGGGTCGACCGCCGCTTCAACGGCATGCCGCGCATTGTCGTTGTTGCAACTTGGGTCGGCGCCGCGCCTCTGTGAACCTCGGTTTCCATCTGCTCCTTGCTGAAGACGGGATCGCCAAAGCCGATCAGCAGTTTCCGCTTGTTCGAGCCGGGAGGAACTTGCCGCAAGGTTAACAGCGCTGCAGCCGACGGCACGGTGCTCACCGCGTGCGTCCGGGCGAGCCATGGCACGTTGCGGTAGCCAATGAATAGCGGCCCGTTGCCGTCAGCCGCCTTGGCTGGCGCGGTCGGCAAGAGCGACAGCGGCAACTGGCCGAGGGCGCCGTTGGTGACCACGATCAGTTTCTTGGCCGACTTCCAGCCAGCCTCGACTGGCTTCAGCAACTGGCTATAAAGCGTGTAAGCGAGATTCAGATCGAACGGCGGAACATCCAAAATGGTCGAGGCCTCCGGCTCCAGCGCCTTGCGCAGGTCGTGGACCTTCGAATCCAGCTCGCCCGCAGCCATATGGATGGCAGCAAATGCGACCGGCCCGTTCTTCGGCACCGCCCACACAAAACTGATCTTGCGTCCGAAATAGAACGACAGCAGCGCCTCATCGGGCTTGAGAATTGCCCTGATTTCTTTGGCCGAGGGCGGTTTCGGGTCGATCAACTCGGCATAGTGTGGAAATTGCTTGGCGATCTCGGCGCGTTCTTTGTCGCGCTCGGCGCGCAGCTTGCTGATCGAGGCTTGCAGCGCCTTGACGGCGTTCTCGTCGCGCTGGCCGGATGGCAGGGCAAGCACATTATTGAGCGCGCCAAGTTGCGCGTTCACACGTTTGACGAGATCCTGCTCCTCACGAACGAGACCGGCGAGCGCCGGATCCTTGATGACCATGCGCGTGCTCGCCGCGGCCAGCGCCTGCTGGACCGAGTGGCCGCGGATGGCATCGGCCAAGGCGAAGGTCTCGATAGCGGTCTTTTCGCGATTGCCCGACTGATCCCGGTCGAGAAGCGTGATATACGATTCCACGACATTGCGCAGGCGTTGGTTGCGCGCCGCGATCACCGATGCGTTGTCATTGGCGGCGCCCTCATGGGCCGCAGCCAGCAATACCGGAATTGCCGCGCGGAATTCGCTAGCGGCCTCCTTGTCACGCTTGGCTTTCATGTAGCCGACACCCAGCGTGCCGTGCGCCATCGCGGTGTTGTATTGGTTCTCGCCAAAGCGGGCGATGTTGCGCTTGAGCCGCGCTTTGGCCGCGGCGATACCTTTGTCGATTTCGCCTGCCGCATACAGGGAGGAAATACGCGAACCGCTGAGATCGAAGTTTTCGCGCATCCGCGGATCCCAATTGACCATCGCCTGGTCGATTTGCCGAAAAACGGCCGCCGCTTCCCCGCCCTTGTGCTCGAGGTTCAGGATGGTGCCGAGGCGCGACGAATACGCAACCATTGCCAAGGAGTCGTTGGCAACACCCAGCGTGCGGTTGATTTCTAATGCGACGCGCACGAGCTTTTCGGATTCGTCGTAACGGCCTTCCTCAACCAGCGCGCCGACCAGACCCATGATGAATTTGGGTGTCGTCGGACTGTATTTGCCCTGGACCTTGAGGCGGGCGAGCAGTACGCGCCGCGCATCGGCTTCGGCCTCGGCGAGGCGGCCTTGTCTGACCTTCACCCGCGCTTGGCTCAACACCAGTATATCGGCAACGTGGGAAATTTTGGATGCCGCCGCCGCGTTCTTTGTAGTCAAAACCTTCGTGGCGATTGCGCGCTTACGCCGTTCCGCTTCCCGATAGGATTTCTCCGCCTCTCGGTATTGTCCGCGGGCTTCGTAGACGATGCCGCGGGCGAATTCGACATCGGATTCCCAGGACTGGCCAAGGCGGGCATAACTTTTGCGCCAACCGGGCAGCCCGCTGGTGCGCGCTTTGTCAATGAGTTTGAGACTGCGTTGCAGATAGGCTTCTGCCTGGGCCATGTCACCCATTTGCAGCAGGATCACGACGATATGCCGGACCGCTCCGAACAAAAATCCCTGGGCGTGCTTTTGCTCCGCGGTGCGAACCTGGTCCTGAAAGATTTCGAGGGCCTTCTTGGGATCGCCCGCCAGCAAGAATTCCAGCCCCACGAACTGCTCCACACGGCCCAGCAGACGCGCATCGCCGGCTTCGCGCCCGGCCGCGAGCGCCTTGTTGGCGTCATCGATCGCGTCGTGCAATCGGCCGAGCGTCGAACGCGCGCTGCCGCGTTTGTAATAGAATTGTGCCAGCTCCGCTGGCGTGGCGTTGCTTGGGACCGAAGCGTCTGCCGCAGTTTTTAATTTCGCAATCTTGGCAGCATCCGGCTTTTCGCTGTCAAGTATCGCGGTTATGTCGGTGATCGTGCGCGGCGGGGCAACAAAGGTGGTCGGCAGCGCCTCGGCCTGCTGTTCGATTTCCTTGCTCGGGGCTTGCTCGGTGGGAAGCGCAACCGGAACATTTTCGCGCCCGTTGGCGGCATCGATCGCCTTCAAAATACAATCGTGAATTTTTGGGCGAACTCGTGCCTTGCACGCCGCGCGATCGCTGCCGCCACGGATACACGACATGACGAAGGGGCGGCCGACGCTATTCCGGCAATTTTCTAACGCCTGCTCTTTCGTCAGCGCCAGCGCGAGTTGCGCGCCACTCGACGCCAGCAATAGCGCTAGTCCCGCGCGCCAAATATGTCTCGCATGGGCCATTCCGGTTCTCCGTACGGGGGGCCGTGCCTGCAGGCCGACGGCGAATAGGGTAGCCTTATTCGGGGTTTCCGTGAAGCTGTATAGGCTTTCCCTGGGGGCTCGCCGCTGAACATTATCTTTATCTTTCCGGATGCCGCCGAGCAGCATAGAATAAAGCCCTCATAAACACTTTTGATTGGTGTTTTCGCGGTGCTACGCTTGATCGCGTTCCGGGGTCCCGGGGGGTGACAAAGCTAACTCAGATGGGCATCTGTCATGCGATTTAGGGTCATTATCTGGTGTTTTCTTGCGTTCGCTCTGAGCGGCCACGCCGCCAGCGCCGGTTCCGTTCTTATCAAGGCCGAGGAGGCCGCCTTGCCGCCGGCGCCCGCTGCGGCAAACCTCGCTCTGGCGACCCGCGGTATTACGCGCCGTCCCAAAGTGACTTTAATTTCACCGGCAGCGAGCGTGAGCTCGCCGTTCAATCTGAAGCTCAAGTTCCGGGCGCACGGCGGCAGCAAGATCAAGCCGGATACCTTCAGGGTTCTCTATTTGAAAAAGCCCAAAGTCGACCTGACGGGGCGAGTCATTCCTTACGTGACGGAGAACGGTGTCGACATGGCCGCGGCCGAGGCGCCTCCAGGTCGGCACGTCATCGAGGTGAAGATTGCCGACAGCGATGGGCGGGAGGCCTCGACGATCTTCGTTCTCAACGTCATCAAATAGCGCCGCCCGATGCAGTGTCCCTACTGCGCTGAGGAAATCCTGGACGCGGCGATCGTCTGTCCCTATTGCCGGCACGATCTCGCTCCGTCCCGGCATCTGATAAACGAAAACAAGACGCTCCGTGATGAAAACGGCAAGCTGCGCGCGGAAGTGGCTGCGTTGCGCGAGCAGAGCGCGCGCGCTCAGGCCGATGCCCAGTCGAAGGAGCGCCGGGCGGCGGCGCCTGCAAAGACGATCATCGCGGAGTTAGTGACCTATTGCCTCGTGCCGATTTTGCTTTTATTGCTCGCCCATTTCCTGATTATCCTGTATTGGGACTGGCACACGGTCTATCTTCGCATCGTTTCCATCGTGATTCCGATGATATTTGGCTTTGAGCTAGTTCGGCGCGAGCAGCGAAGCCTGGCCCGAGCGGCCGCTATCGGAGTGGCGGTCAGTGTGCTGGCAATCGCCGGTATGCTGATTGCCGTGGGCGTTCACGATGACGTGCCGATCCTGCCGTCAGACGCGCAGGAGTGGAATGAAGATTTGCAATATTTCACGAGCATCGCGCTTGCCTTCATCACCGGCGGGCTGCTGTCAAACCTATTGCGTAGCAGCGCGCAGCTTGCACAGAGCCGAACGGCGCAGTTGACGGCTAAGCTCGCCCCAGTGCTTGCAGCGAGCCGCCGAAAAAAGAACGTTGGCAAAACTGGCGCGATGATGGTGAAGATCGAACGCGCTCTCGGCATTCAGAGAATCGTGACCGGCGTGGTTGCCGTCGGCACCACGGTTGGATCGATCTATACCGGCGTGATGAGCGTGCTGTTCTAGATTTACTCGGCTCGTCGATGACGTAACGCACCAACGTTGCGGGTTCACGATTTTCCCGCGAACTTCGCCGGACACAGATCCTTAGACCCACATTAGGGCGTCTGCTCGATCGGTGATTTGTGGTGCTGCCGGTAAGGATTGAACTTACGACCTCCCCCTTACCAAAGGCGGGACTAGCAAGTTGTAACGTGCTGAGCATCAAGCGCTTTCCTTTTTCGCAGAAATGACCTCCCCGTGAATTCCCCCAGTTCCACTCGGAAGGCGGTCGATGGTGTGGGCGAATTCAGCGACATTGGTATGAGCGTAGCGCAGCACCATGCGCTCGCTCTTCCAGCCGCCGAGCTGTTTCAGGGCGGCGAGATCGCGGTTGGCTGCATAGTGCCATGTTGCCCACGTGTGGCGGCAGCCATGCGGGTGAAATCCTTTAATTCCAGCGCGGCGGCAAGCCGCCCTAAACGCGGTTTTGATGCGCGTGCCAGCTGAATGGTCCTGCTTCTGCTCATCCTTAGGCCGGGTGTATGGCTTGCCATCAGGACGGCGGAACACTTCACCGTCGCGATGCTCCAGATTCGCCAGCGCCACCACCACACGCTTATGCAATGGTACACCGCGCGCCTCGCCATTTTTGGTGTTTGGAAAGGTGACGTGAGCGCGCCGGAGGTCGACGTATTTCCAATCAAGCCATAGAGCCTCGCCAACACGCGCGCCTGTGTACAGCAGGAAGATCACTAGCGGGCGCAGGTGAGGGGCGCACGCCTCAATCAATCGCTCGGCCTCTTCGGGTGTCAGCCACATCACGATGACCGGCGCGACTTTGGGGCGCTCCAAAATGAGTGGCGAACACAAACCACGCTTCGCGGCATGGCGCAGGATAGCTGACACAGGCGTGTAAAATTGCCGATTGCGCGTTGCGTCCGAAGCGGTCGGATAAAGTTTGCGCGCGCCCTCGTCGATTGTATTCTGGTGGATCTCAACAAGCGGCGTCACACTGAAAAGCCGAATGATGGGCTCTGTGAAACGCTTGCTGCCACCGTTCTCCAGATAACTCAGTGCTGCTTCGGCAAAGGTTGCAGTGACACGACGACCGTAGATCGACTGGGTAAGGATTTCGGCCTCCCGTTTGGCGCGGATTTCCTCGGCGACTCGCTTGTCGCTAATGCCAGTGCTCTCTTCAATACGGATTTGGCGGACGGTACCTCGGATGATCCAGTTTGGCGATTTGGGTCGGCGAACGAGCTTAAGTGGCATGGAAGAGCCTCGTAAATTGTCTCACAATCCTCGGGGCTGAATATGACCGTGCGCCCCATCTTTCGCCCAACCCCGACTTTGCGAGCCGTCTGTAAGATCACGGCCTCGCTGGTGGGAAAGACCGCGCCCACCAAATCGCGCGCCATTTTGTATTTTGGCCATTCGCTCATTTACATCTTCCGTGAAGCCGTCCATGACGATCACGGAACGAATTGACTGTCCGTCGTCAGATAAATTGAGACAGATGGCGGTGTGAACGTCAGGATTGACCGGCTCATCTGATTTTAGTTTAGGCGGCTTTCTTTTGGTGCTGCAAGCGTCGGTTTTGGATTGTGTTGCGT
>Ga0307428_1000048_pt1 | contig 113830 bp, 99 predicted proteins | sample SalMarWE160240MG_FD_202161 | JGI IMG/M metagenome (GOLD analysis project Ga0307428, IMG submission 202161) | Salt marsh sediment microbial communities from the Plum Island Ecosystem LTER, Massachusetts, United States - WE1603-240 | ecosystem: Environmental > Aquatic > Marine > Intertidal zone >...
AGATACCCCGGTTGGTAGCGGCCTTAAAAAGAAAACGTGATCTTGACAAAAGTAAAGCCGCATAGTAAGGTTAGGTCAATGAACTACGGTCCGCTGTCAAATTTCAACAGAGAGTGGGACAATTCCTACTCAGACGTTCCTCCAATATAGATAGATCTCTCTGTGACAACCATGGCTTACAGCGTAGTTGCGCAAGTGCACTTTGCATTTGAAAATCCCTGCCGATAACATCTACAACAAACTTGTAGAATCTTTCAGCATAAGATTCTTGAGTGTAATTGTGATTTTTCATTGGGATGGGGCCTCCTGCCCCATAGTTCAATAACAGTATTGTTATATTATAGAAGGAAACCTCACTGTGTCAAGCTCTTAGAAAACGTAGGGGCCGACCCTAAAGGTCGGCCTCGCTCAATTCTTTAAAGGAGAGCGTTATATAATAATCGCGCGTCTTGTGCCCATTTTCTTCGGGGTCCTCGAACGGAGACGAAGTGTCCGTGATTACTATTCAGGAATGGTAGCGATAATCTCCGGAGCTACCTTGTACTGTTGCAAAAACTCGCGGCGTTCGAACTTCATCTTGGCGACCCAGGCCTTGTAGGTATCCATCTTCCCTGCCTTCTCGAAGAAAAGGATGGGATTGAGGATTTCTTTCGGGACCTCCTTCAAAAATTCTGCATTCTCACGAGCGTCGGTGTCCACTATCTCGTACCCGAAATCAGGATCGAGCTTCCATTTGACGTTGCCTCCAAGCATCGCCTCAAGCATCGCGGACGAGTGCCTTATCTTAACCTTGAGTGCTTTCCCCGCGTCCACATCCTTCTGATCGCCGCCGATATAGCCGGTGTTCATGAGCCAGGTTTGAAGATTTGGTATCTGAGCCGAGAGCTCTGCAAACCGAACCGCCTGAAGACCCATCGCCTTTGGGAAGAAGGGCTGGGTGAACGGTGAGCGTGTTCTGCCACGCTCCTTGCCCGCAGCCGAGGTCTTGGTGGTCTCGCCCAGCATGAAGTAGGCCGCAGCCTGCTCTGTGGAGGTGAACCTGACGATACCCGGCATGGCCGCATCAGGACCCTCGTCCCGGTTCAGGATGCCCATCGAACGCACCTGTGGGATATCCCGCAAATCCCCAGCACCCTGGATCTTTGACATGGGGATCACCGAACGTCCGTTCTGGGTCCACACCAAAAAATCCCAGCCGTCTTCCGGGATACCATAGGCATCCACTTTATCCTCAATATTAACCTCACCACTGATGTAGGCATCCACGTTCTCGGGCAAAGCACCGGTGATAACCAGGTAGTCGCGCAAACGCGCCACCTCCTCGCGGGCAAGACGGCCTTTGGAGAAATCGAAACCGCCCTCAGCATCGGTGTACACGTTTTCCAGCCACGCGGTGGGATCGAGGGTGCCCTTGTAGATGATAGGCTCTGTTTCCTCCTTAAGCCCGTAAGTCTTGGCGAACGCGCCGTTCTCGGTGATGGAAATCTTACCGCCAGGCCACAGGCACACCATGTCGTCCTGGATGGGCTGGGTCAGCTCGCCCTGTTTTGAGAAGGTGGTGGTGGTCTTGCCGGTGCCTGAAAGCCCCATCACGGTCATGGTTATGCGCTCGCCTGCGATGGTCACCGCCTTGGCTCCGGCGTGAAGAACCAGCCCGCCCCGCTCGTACACGTAGTCGTTCAGCATTCTTAAAGCGCCCTTCTTTGACTCGCCGAAGTAGTCCGCGCCGATCACGTAGGTTACATAGTTCTCAATATCTACAATAATGGCCTGCCCGCCCGGCATGTCTGGAAGCGGGAACTCTGGCACCATCACGACGCGGATAACCGGTCTGTACTCTTCTTTGAGCTCCGCAGGCGTCTCCACCGCATCGCGCGGGAAAGAAAGAACCTGCTGCATACCGGCAATATTGGCGCAGGGCATTGTATAAAGCCATTGAATGGGGAAGCGTTTCTCTCCCAATCCGTAGTAGCCCTGGATCTCTATGAGCCTACCCTGCAGATGGATGTAGTCCCACAACATGGAAAGGATGGGTTCGGCGCGATCCTCACTGATCACGTTGCCTGAATAAAGGTCTGCGTCCCGTTCCCTGGCGATGATGTAGGTGTAGCGAGCCATGCGCGCCTTGTTGCGGGCGATCTTATTTATGTTGCCGTATTTCGTAACATAGCACGCGGGAGAATGCTCCAGCGCCAGCCGGCGCAGGGCGGCCTGCGTGGGGTTTTTTATGTATGATACGTTGAACGGATGCGGCTCTTCATCAGGCGGCACCCGCTTGACCTTCGACATCTATATCCTCCTTGTATTCGGCTCAGTTAAACTCTCAACCTCTTACGATACGTATCTTACTCAGGGAAACGGGAATTGCAAGTGGTCGGCATCGTAATTACTCTACCGTTCAAATAGGCGCCAACTCGTCAGGTTTGAGTGGCACTCGTCACCAAAAAGCTGGTCAAAAATGGGACAAAAGGTGGACAAAAGTTGGACAAAAGCTGGACAAATTGGGGGAATTTTGGGTGTTTTTGAGGGGTTTTTGAGGTTAAAGACTCCTAACTCTCAACCTCTTGCGATGCGTATCTTACTCAGTGGGAGGAAAAATGCAAGCAGGTTATACTTAGTTCTACACTTGACATCCCACCCATGACGTCTACAATTGAATTATGGGAAGCCGTCCTGAAGTAATTGTTAAGCCATGCAATCTTTTCACGCCAGAGGCTAACGTAGCTGGTTCCATACTCGAAGGTGACTGTCTAGATCACCTTAAAGAATTCGATGATGGGTTTTTCGACCTAATAGTTACTTCTCCCCCATACGCTGATAGTCGCAGAAAGACATACGGAGGCATCCATCCGGATGATTATGTAGAATGGTTTCTACCTCGTTCCGCCGAATTCCTGAGGGTTTTGAAACCTACGGGCACCTTTATTTTGAACATCAAGGAACGGGTAATGAATGGTGAACGGCATACTTATGTAATCGAGTTGATCCTTGAGATGCGAAAACAAGGCTGGTTGTGGACGGAAGAGTTTATCTGGCATAAAAAGAACTGCTACCCTGGCAAATGGCCCAACCGTTTCAGGGATGCGTGGGAGCGTTGTCTGCAATTCAACAAACAAAAGAAATTCCATATGTATCAAGAAGAAGTTATGGTTCCCGTTGGTTCATGGAGTGAGGCCCGTCTTCGCAACCTAAGCGAAACGGATCGTCGCCGCGATGAATCAAAGGTGCAAAGCGGCTTCGGCAAGAAGATTGCAAACTGGCTAGGAAGAGATAATGTTTACCCTACTAACGTTCTCCACCTGGCTACGGAGTGCGGAAACAAAAATCATAGTGCTGTTTTCCCTGTGAATTTACCGCAATGGTTCATTAAACTATTCACAAAAGAAGACGAGTGGGTTTTAGATCCATTCGCTGGTTCTGGTACTACAGGCGTAGCAGCTCTGCAAACTAGCAGGAAATTCGTTCTTATCGACACCAACCCGGAATACTGTCGAATGGCGAAAGAAAGGATCGAAAGTGAAACCGGAAGTTATTAAGGGAATACGTAAAGAATTCAAGGAAATAGCGAAAAAGCGTTTTAAAGCCCTCGATTCAATCTCCTTGAGCAACCTAAACTTCAATCCGTTTTTACTGCGCGCGCTCAATCTAGACACCCCTAAGAAAATCGCCGAGTTCATGATTGGCCAAAGACTGGAACGTAGTGTTGTAACAAGTTACGGAAACAGAATCCAAAAGGTAGCAAAACTCTTAAGTGAACGAGGAACAGGGGTTGAAGGTGCCGACATCCGCAAAGAGAAGGAAGGCCGCACATATTACATTCAAATCAAATCAGGCCCCAACACACCTAACAAGGATATAACCGAAAGCACCAATCGGCTTTTACAAAGTGCTACTCGCCGGAATAAAGGCTCTATAGCGTTATTAGGCATGACTTACGGCAACCCTGAACGGGTGAGCGGCATCATCAAGGGCTATTCTGCGGTGGACTGGGTTGTGGGCCGTGACTTCTGGAAGTTCATCTCCGACGATTCCAATTGCGCTGAGGAAATCTTTAAGATGATAGGGGAGGTAGTGGAGGAGTTTGTCCCCGACGATGGAGCCCCCTATCCGATTCGCTACAAGAAGAAACTTGACGAGCTAACCAAAGCTATCCGAGAAAAATACGGTGACGGAGGCGAAGAAATGTGGCGGCGGTTATTTGAAGATAATATGTAATCCCCCTTCTATCGCCAAGACAATCTTCGCTTGACAATGAATGCGGGCGGGGTAAGCTTTCCTTTTTAATCAGCTCGAGGAGGAGTATGTGGTTTTAGCGTACTTGACTGCGCTGCTCTTTGCCCAGCCCGTGGCTGCAATGCAGGCCGAAGCGATCCAGACTGTGGCGTTTCGACCAGTGGCGAACCTCGATGCAACAGACACCCCGAATGACGCCGGGAGAAGCATCGATATATCGTGGGACCTCTCCCCCGACTCGGCACGCGTAAAGCGATACGAGGTCTACCGGGCGGAGTCGGCAAAAGGGCCGTTCGAGAAGATAGTCGAGTTCCTGATACCCACCACCTCCTATACCGACGCCGACACCCTGCTCCGCAACAAAAAAGACTACTACTACCGTGTGGACGTTGTAGGGAAGCTGGAAAGTCGCGCTTCCTCTAAGATAGCCGGCCCGGCTATAGCAAAGCCGCAGTGGTTCAACAGAAACCGTCTTGCGGTGCTGGTTTTTGCACTTATTTACGGCGGACTGGTAATACTCTACATCGAGTTCGCCAAGCGGGACCGCGGCATGTTCGTGCGGCGCATAGCGGGCCTTGACGCGATAGACGAGGCCGTGGGGCGCTCGACCGAGATGGGCAAACCGATCCTATTCAGCTTCGGGATAGGGTATCTCACCGACGTTGCCACCCTTGCCGCTTTATCCATCCTGCGCCGGGTAGCAAAACGTGCGGCACAATATGAGACGAGGATACTTGTTCCGAACTACGACCCGATCGTGATGACAGCGGCGCAGGAGACTGTCAAGCAGGCCTTTTCAGAGGCCGGGCGACCCGATTTATACCGGGAATCGGACATTACATTCCTTACCGCGGATCAGTTCGGCTACGCTGCAGGTGTTGACGGCATCATGCTTCGCGAGAAGCCCGGGACCGTGTTCCTTCAGGGTGTGTTCTACGCCGAGGCGCTTATATTGGCCGAGACCGCGCACTCGGTTGGAGCCATCCAGATCGCCGGAACCAACATGGCCACCCAGCTTCCATTCTTTATTGCCGCCTGCGACTACACCCTGATAGGTGAAGAACTATTCGCGGCCTCGGCGTATCTTGACCGTGACCCGCAGCTGCTCGGCTCCCTGAAGAGCGAGGACATGGCAAAGATCATCACCGTGGCGATCATTGCAGTGGTCTCGATCGTCGGGACCGTCGGTGCTATACTGGCTTCCGTTTCCGGCAAAAACGAAATCCTTCTTTCTTTAGGCGAGTTCGTCAACGATCTGTTTGAGACCCTCAAAGGTTTCCTCACCACATCCTAGGAGAGCGCGTGAAACGAACACTTCCTCTTATCATAACCTTTCTTGCGGGCGTATTCGTGGTTGTAACCTTTTTTATCCCGCGCGAGCCGTTCGGCAGCCTTGAGCAGCGCATGCTCGTTTGGGCCTCGATCCTTGGAGGCTTCACCCTGCTTCTTGGGATAGACAGCCTTATAAAACATCACGGACGCAAGCTGGCACGCAGGGAAAAGGACTGGTTTTACAGCCTTGTTACCCTTTTGGGGCTTTTCGGAACCCTTGCCGCGGGCATCGTGACCTGGGCCAAATACGGCACCCCACTCGAGCTTGCCTCGCTGAACGAAGTAGGCGGCTTCTTCTGGGTCTACAAGTGGGTAATGGTTCCGCTTCAGGGGACGATGTTTGCGCTTCTTGCCTTCTTTATCGCCTCTGCCGCCTACCGTGCGTTCCGTGCCCGCACGTTCGACGCCACACTTCTTTTGATCGCCGCAATCCTTGTGATGATCGGGCGCTTGAGCATGGGCGTGATTCCTGCAACCCTGGTGCTGGCGGTTCTTCTGGTTGCAGCCGGCATCCACAGGCTGCTCATAAGGAAGCCGGTGTTCGGAGCGATTCTTGCTGTCCTCGGAGTGGGCCTGGGCGCGTTGGTTCTTGCATTCCCGCAGGATGCCATTCGGCTCGCGCCACAGGTTCAGGAATGGCTGATGTCGGTGCCCCAGACCGCGGCCCGCAGAGGCATACTCATAGGCGTTACCCTGGGTACAATCGCCATGTCAATCCGCATCATACTTGGCATCGAACGAACCTACATCTCGTCGACCTAGGAGGAGAAGTGAAGTTCATTAAATGGCTAACCAATATAGACCGCCGGATCATCTTTCTCCTTATGATCGGAGCGGTGCTCGTGCCCATGCTCTTTACCATACCTGTCCCCTTCGAGGTCGGCGAACCGGTTCAAAACGCCTTTAATGCCATTGATTCGCTTAAGCCCGGATCGGTTATCATGCTCTCGGTGGACTACGACGCCACGAGCTATCCGGAGTGCCAGCCGATGATAGTAGCCATAACGGACCACGCGTTCCGCAAAGACCTGCGGATAATCCTCCTGGGCCACATCCCTACCGGCCTGCCTCTGGGCCAGGAGGCCCTGGAACGCGCCGCTACGGAGTACAATCAAAGCCATAAAGCAGAGTATCGACAGGCGGTGAAACACGCCGGCGAGGAGCTCAAGAGGCATACCGCCGGATACCAGGGGTCGTTAAAAAGCGCCGCAGCCGAGTTCGATCAAGAGTATACCCCCCGGCATCAGGAAACCCTGGACGGCCTCGTCTCCGATTACCTCGAGAAGGTGGACAGTGCCGCCGTCAAGTTCCAGAAACATACCTTTGAGTACTGGGAAGCGGTGAAGTATGCGGGCGAGGAGTTCAACAGGCATGCATCCGAGTACCAGAAGAGATTGGAAGGCGGGGTCCGTGAGAAAAATCCAGGGTACGTGCGGATCCTGGAACGCGCCGCCGCAGAGTACGATAAGCACGTCACCGAATACCAGGAGGACCTGGGGCACGCCGCCGATCAATATCTTAAACGGTATGGGATTGACTTTGTCAACCTCGGCTACCGTCCGGGCGTAGTGGCGATTATAGTAGGAATGGGACGTGAGATACGAGACTTCTACCGCAAGGACTACCAGAACATCAATGTTGACTCTCTCCATATGATGGCCGACGTTCATAACTACGATGACATCGCGACACTCGTGAGTTTTGCGCACGGGACTGCGGTTGAAAGCTGGATCGCCTATGCCGGGGCTCGGTTCGGCCAGCAGATAATAGGCGGAGTGACAGGTGTTGTGGCACCGGATCTTTATCCCTACCTGCAGTCGGGTCAGCTTGCAGGTCTTTTGGGCGGTCTCAAGGGCGCGAGCGAGTATGAATCCCTGATAAAGAAGAAAGGCCTGGCCAGCCGGGGTATGCCTGCACAGTCAACGGCACACATACTGGTTATCCTCCTGATCGTCATAGGAAGCATGGCCGAGTTTGCTCTGGACATCTCCAAAAGGAGGGAAACGTGAACTTCCCCACTCTTCTCGGCATCTGGATAGCGGCCACGTTGACCATAGCCATCCTCTCCTTCCTGTACCGGGACAATCCCTTATACAAGTTCGCCGAGCATCTTTACGTGGGTGTATCGGCCGCGTACTGGGTGATCTTTGCGGCAAAGTTCACCATGCAGGACATGCTCGTGGACGAGTTTGCACGCAACTGGTCGAGCTACGTAAATCAGGGTTCCCGCTCCGGGTTCTGGGAGGCGTGGATACTCGTCATACCGACCGCCCTGGGATTTCTCATGCTTACCCGGTGGTTCGGCCCAAAGGTGGGCTGGCTATCCCGCTGGCCTATTGCGTTCACCATAGGACTCGGCGCAGGCCTGGGTATAACCGGAAGCATCCAGGGTATACTTCTGCCCCAGGTTCAGGCCACCATCCTTCCGCTCTGGACCCCTGATCTATGGGTGATCGTGGCCAACATCTTGTTGTTCGTAGGCGTAATCTCCTCCATCATCTACTTCTACTTCTCACGCCCTCACAAAGGTCTCCTCGGCGGGGTGTCAAGAGTTGGCATCACCTTCATCATGGTCTCGTTCGGTGCCGCGTTCGGCTACACGGTGATGTCTCGTGTATCGCTTCTGATAGGCAGGCTCTACTTCCTTGTCTACGACTGGATCGTCGGCACGGTGGATTTCTTTAAAACACTCTTATGAGCGCCCGTATCCTCTGTCTCTTCTCCGGCGGTCTTGACAGCCTTTTGGCGGCGCGGCTGCTCAAGGAGGTTGGAGCCGAGGTGCAGGCCGTTCACTTCATAACCCACTTCACCGGAAGCATGGAAAAGCTATCTGGAGAGAGATACATGGAGGAATGGGGCGTTCCGATCCGCCGGATAAGGATAACCTTCGAGGAGTTTCGTCCCCTTCTTGAGCACCCTGCACACGGCTTTGGCCGCGCGCTCAACCCGTGCATAGACTGCAAGATTCTGTTCCTCCGAAAGGCCAGAGAGATAGCGGATCAAGAAGGATTCGACGCCGTGGCCACAGGCGAGGTTCTGGGTGAGCGACCGATGAGCCAGAACCGGCGGTCACTTGACGTGATAGAACGCGAGTCCGGATTAGAGGCCAGACTTCTGAGACCGCTTTCCGCCAAACTGCTCCATCAAACCGAGGTAGAGCGTGCAGGACTTCTGGATAGAGGCAAACTTCTTGACATCCAGGGCCGGGGCAGAAGACCTCAGCTTGCGCTTGCCGAGCGATGGGGCATAACCGAGTTCGCTACGCCTGCCGGAGGCTGTCTTCTGACCGAACCGCAGTACGCAAACAAGTTGAAAGACTTACTTAATCATCTTAAAGAGGCCGCCGATGAAACGGTTGCCCTATTGAAGACAGGCAGGCACTTCCGCTATCCTGCAGGCCCCAAGTTGATAGTGGGACGGGATAAGGAAGAAAACGAGGAGCTACTGCAGCACGGCGGCGAAGGACGCATCTTTTTAGAGGTACGCGGGGTGGGCAGCCCAATAGGATTACTCTTCGCACATAATCCCTCAGAGGAGATACTCACCTGGGGTGCAAGGATAGTTGCTAGATACTCGGACGCAAAAAAAGAACCTCAGGTTACCGTCACCTGGTGGGATAAAAAAGGTATTGAGCGAACCCTGTTCGTGGCTTCTGCGAAGGATTCCGAGCTGGAAGGCCGGCGGCTTTGAAGAAATCATGCGATGTGTTCTATTTCGTCCTTCGCAATTTGCTCCTGTCGCGTATTCTACGGGTGGTGTTACGAGGGGTGTTACGGGTACGGGATGTGTTACGGGTACGGGGTGTGTTACGGGTACGGGGTGTGTTACGGGTGGGCGGTTGACAAACTCAAACTCAAGTGGAGAATAGGGCTGTCATGATGCAGGAAAGCTCTTTGCGTAAGGATCTTCCGCCCAGGTTTACGGTCGGTCAGCGTTCGGCTGTGAATCCTGGAAGGCTGTTGGCGCTGGGCTACGTAGCAATGATAGCGGTAGGCACCGGGCTGCTCTCGCTTCCCTTTGCTTCGCACGGCTGCTCGGTGATAGATGCACTCTTCACCGCCTCATCGGCCACCTGCGTAACCGGACTCATCGTAAAGGTCACCCCGCACGACTTCACCCTTTTCGGGCAGATCGTGATTCTTATCTTGATACAGATCGGCGGTCTGGGCTACATGACGCTCTCCTCGGCGTTCTTCTTCCTTCTAGGCCGCCGGGTATCTTTAAGGCAGCGCATGCTAATGAAGGAATCCATCAACTTCCTCAACTACCGCAACCTGAGCCGCTTCGCGTTCACCATCTTCAAGGTAACCGTCATAGTGGAGAGCATCGGTGCTACCACTCTCATTTTATGGTTCCGCTTCATGCACGGGATGGGTTGGGGCAAATCTATCTACCACGGTGTGTTCCATGCGGTCTCAGCGTTCTGCAACGCCGGGTTCTCGACCTTCCCTGACAACCTGGCCCGGTTCTCCGCCGATCCGCTGGTCGGACTGCTCATACCCGCCATGTTCATAACTGGCGGTGTCGGATTCATCGTTATAAGCGACGTGGTCAGACGCATCAGGCGCGAAACCCTGCGGTTGGCCACCCATACCCGTCTGGTTCTCACGGCCACCGCGGCCCTTATCATAGCCGGCACCCTTTTCGTGCTCATAGCCGAGTGGAACGGGGCGCTGTCCGCTTACCCTCCTCATGTAAAGCTGCTCAACGCCTTCTTTACCGCGGTCACCCCGCGAACCGCTGGGTTCAACCTTGCACGCATCGGGGGGCTACGTACCTACACCCTGCTTGTATTGATGTTATTCATGTTTATCGGCGCTTCGCCCGGGGGCACTGGAGGAGGGATAAAGACCACGTCCTTCGCGCTCACGTTTGCAGAGATAGGCCGGGTGCTGCGTCGCCGCAGAGAGCTGGTGATGCTGCGCAGAACCGTCAAGCCAGAGCAGATTCACCGCGCGACATCACTCGTCATCCTGGCAGGATTCGTGGTCTTGACTTCCACTCTTCTACTCGTAATATTCAAGCGTGGAGATGATGCGATGCGTTGTGCGTTCGAGGCGTTCTCGGCGTTCGGAACGGTTGGAATCTCAACCGGGTCAGTCCTGTCCCCGTACCTTTCGTTTGCCGCCGATCTCGGTGTATGGGGTAAGCTGGTTTTGATCCTAACCATGTTCTCAGGCAGGGTAGGAACCCTTACCATAGGTTCCGCGCTCATGCAAGGCACCAAAGCATCACGCATACGTCCTGCTCAAACCAACATAGTGGTGGGTTAAATGCCTAAGATATTCGCCGTTATCGGTCTCGGCACCTTCGGTTCGGCGGTGGCCTTAGAGCTTGCAAAACGCGGCTATGAGGTCTTTGCATGCGATCGGGACCCGGACAAGATAGAAGAACTCGGCTCCGAGCTTGCCAACGCCGTAGAACTGGACGCCACCGATGAGAAATCCCTACAAGATGCAGGGCTTGACGAGGTTGATACCGCGCTCGTAAGCTTCGGCGACTCAATCGCGGACAGCCTTTTGGTGACCATGCTGCTTAAGGGGCTCGGGGTAAAAGAGGTGGTGGTCAAGGTCGCCGATGAACGCCATGCAAGGCTCGTGAAACGCATAGGCGCCGATCGCGTTATCTTCCCGGAAAGGGACATGGCGATACGTCTGGTGGAGAACATCCTTTCCCCGGACATCTTCGATTTCATCGAACTCTCGGAAGAATACAGCCTGGTGGAAATCGCAGCCCGAAAGAAAATGTTAGGCCGTAAGCTCGCAGAACTGCACTTAAGAAAACGCTTCGGGGTAAACGTCATAGCGATCCGCAGTAAGGTCCCCGTCGTCAACAAGAAGGGCGTGCCGGACATCGAAGAAAAGATAAACATCGCTCCGGGCGCGGAAGACGAGATACGAGAGGGCGATACGCTTGTGATCCTGGGACGCGATCAAGACATCGAACGGGTTAAAAAGCTCTAGGAAAACTAATGAATGACAACCCCAGGCAGGAACGCTTTAAGGAACTGCTGGAGAAAGCGGAGTTCTATATCCTGAACCAGAAGTACTCCGAGGCCGTAAAGATCCTCAAACAAGCGGTGGCCATGAACGAGGAAAGTCCTCACGCTAACTATCTGTACGCCCTTGCCCTGGAAGGCTCCAACGAACAGGAAAAAGCCAAGCAGCACTTCCGCCGGGTCCTGGAACTCGATCCAGAGCATACCGAGGCGAAAAACCACCTCGACCGCCTGATAGGCCACTAGATCGCCCCTGCTAAACGCAGGGAGCAGATAAAAAACTGAACGGGTATGGATTTCAGATTAAATAGTTTCCGTGATCCTCATGCAACACCGAATCGGAGGCAGCGATGACAGTTCGGAAACCTACGTGGGGCAACCAGTTCTATCCTCAAGACCCTGACGAGGCACGTAGGATGTGGGAGGGGTTCTTTGAAAGATGCGAGACACCCAGAATATCCGAACCGATCCGCGCAATACAGATTCCGCATGCAGGCTGGACATATTCCGGCCAGGCGGCAGCCGAAGCGTATAAGCAGTTGGAAAATCGTAACCTAAACACCGTCGTTATGATAGGCCCCCAGCACCACGTACCCGTGCGCCACATGCAGGTCTTCCCGGAAGGGATATGGGAATCGCCCATTGGGAATCTTGAGGTAGCAGACGAGCTTGCCGCCCGGTTCCTTGAGTTCGACGATGCGTTCCAGGCCGACATCCCTGCCCACGCATCCGAGCACTCGCTTGAGGTTCAGATCCCGCCCCTTGTCATGGTGCTGCCTGACGTGAAGATAGTGCCGATACTTACGGCACCATACCAACCGAAACATCCGCGTATCCTGTCTGAAGCGTTAGCTGAGATTGTTGGAACCCGCCTCGACGTGCTGGTGCTTATTTCGACCGACCTCTACCACGGTGAGTCATATGAAGCGTGCAGAACTACTGATAGTCGAACTATAGAGCTGGTGCAAGCGATGGATGCGAAGGGATTGGAATCTGCTTTGTCAAATGGCAGTGCCGCCGCATGCGGGGGAGACGGGCTTGCCGCGCTGCTCTACGCGGCCCAAAAGCTTGGGATCAAGAGAGCTCACCTCCTGGCCGCATACAACTCCAATGATATGACCGGCCAGCGCGGAGGCTACGTGGTCGGCTACTCGGCCTTTGCGTTTACAGGAGGATAGTTCATGTCTGTATCTGAGGAGAAGCTTTCGGCACAGGAGCGTGCCGAGCTTCTGAGAATCGCCCGGAAGGCCATAAAGGAAAGACTTGAGGGAAGGGCCTGGAATCCTGAGAAGTCTTCGACCGAGCGGTTGGCCCGGGTGCAGGGCGCGTTCGTTACCCTGCACGAGGAGGGCCAGCTGCGCGGATGCATAGGCTACATTGTGGGGATAAAGCCTTTGTATCTTACGATTGCGGAGATGGCTCGCGCCGCGGCGTTTTCAGACCCCAGGTTCATGCCCTTCGGGCCGCAGGAGTTTGATAAAATAGATATCGAGATCACAGTCCTCTCGCCATTACGTAAGATTAACGATCCAAAGGAAGTCGAGGTCGGCAGGCACGGGCTGGTTGTTCGGCAAGGTCCTTATCAAGGCGTGCTTCTCCCCCAGGTCCCGGTCGAGCAGGGCTGGGACCGCGAGACCTTCCTTTCACATACCTGCATGAAAGCTGGTCTGCCTCAGGACTGCTGGAAGGAGAAGGAAACCGAACTCTTCTGCTTTTCAGGCGAGGTGTTCGGGGAGAAGGAATGATGAGCTTAAGCCAGGAAAAAATTGTGGAGCTTCTTAACGATTATCGAAATCGATTGAAGGGTATCGATGCACAATTTCTTCAAAATGTCGAAGGAATATCTGGAGCAGTCGCTAAACAAACTCTTACAGCCTTCTTGAAAGAGCTAAGGACCTTTTTAGCCAACAATGGGTTAAGAACCCAAATTTTGAGTTTCCCATTGGAATTAGAGGATTTTATATTGTCGACAGGGTATCGCCAGTATATAAAAAGTACCTATCTTCCCAATCTTGAATCGCTAATAACAAAGATCTCAAAATTCCCCGAAATGGTCTCGTCTGACTCAGAAGTCGGTAAAGCGGGGCTACCGAAGGTTGACGTCTCTGCTCCTTCGGGCAACAAAGTCTTCATCGTCCACCGCCACGATGAGGCTAATCTATATAAATTAAGAGACTTACTTAAAGAACGCTACAAGCTCAAATGCATCGTCATGAAATGGAAACCTGGAATGGGGCGGACACTGATCGAAAAGTTTGAGCAGGAAGCTCAGGACGCTGGCTTTGCATTTATCATTATGACGCCTGATGATCTTATCAAAATCCCTGGCAAAGAGGAAGAATACAGCCAGGCTCGCCCGAATGTAATCTTTGAAGTTGGTTGGTTCTACGGACGACTAGGGCGCAACCGCGTTTGTATCCTCTTCAAGAAAGGGACAAAAATTCATTCCGACCTAGACGGCATCTCACGCATCGAATTCAACGAATCGGTAACGGAGAAGGTTCCGGAGATCGAGAACGAACTCCGCGCCGCAGGGCTGATTAAATAGATATCCCCCTCCCCTTTATCCCCTCCCCCGTCAAGGGGGAGGTAAACTGTTTGCCAAAGGCAAACAGCTGCGATCTTTTGCGCGAAGCGCAAAAGGAGCATCAAAGCCCGTACTTTTGTTTTCTTATCTCGAATGCGCGGCGGCCGCCTTCGAGTATCTTCTCAACCGTCTGTTTGATTGAGGGTGAATCCAGGTATCCGTAGCGCCCCTCGCTGAGGTAGCCGTGCTCCACGTCCGCCTCAAGCGCCAGGATTTGCGCCGCATCGCCCAGCACAGGGATGTTCGCGTTGTGGGTAGCAACCAGGAACTGCCGCTTGTCCATCTGGTCGCGTAACCGCTCGGCGATTTCCTCCACGATGAATGCGTTGTCCAAATCCTCTTCAGGCTGGTCAACTATCAAAGGATATGGGGATTCCAAAAGCAGGATTCCGAGGATGGCGGTGCACCGCTGGCCGTCGGAGAGATGCGAAACGTCGCGGTAGTTCGGGTCCTTGTCGGTGCCGAGATTGAGCTTTATCAGGACTTCGGGCGGGATTGCAACCATCTCCATGCGGCAGAGTGTTTCCTCGTCAAAGGATGGAACCAGCTCTTCGGGCGGGAGTCCAAGGAGTTCGGCCACGCCGTTGCGGTCGCCTGCACGTGAGCGTTTGGCAAGCTCTGCAAAGCTGAACCGTTCCTCGGAGACGATGCGAAGGGCGTCCTCTTTGTTTAAGCCAGGCATGAAATGCCGCAGCTCCGCGGCCACGCGCTTGGGATCGCCCCTGGCCAAAAGCTCGACGTGTATCTTCCCGCTTAGCTCGGCGTTCCATCCGTCCGCTTCCCTTTTGAGCATCTCGAACCGCGAGGCGCGCAGCTCCTGCACCTGACCGAGCAAAGCCCTGCGGTCGTCGCGCCGCATGGAAAGCCTCGATGCCACCGCGTCGCGCTCGGCCTTGCGCTCGCGAAGACGCATAACCTCCTTCTCAAGAGTAATGTATTCGTTGACGTCCACGCCCGGGAAACGCTCCTGCAAGCTCCTTAAGCTCTCCTGAAAACGCTCCTCGCCCTCGTTATAGAGCTTCTGCCACTGCTCGTGGAAACCGCGGTGCTTCTCTTCGGTTCCCTGCAGACCCTCCACCAGGCCCTGGACGCTGCGCTCGAACTCCCCGACAAACTCGACTAATGAGCTCGTGTATTCGTCGAGAAGCTGAGGATTAAGCGGCGCCTTTTCTTCCTCCTGCAATGATTTGAGCCTTGCCGAGGTCTCGCTGATGAGTCCGGCAAGCATCTTCTTGATATCTGCAAGCACCGCCTCGCCGCGTTCAAAAACATGGGCTTCCTGCTCTAGTTTTCGTTTTTCATCGATCTTCGATGGCATGTCCATCTCCAGGAACCGCGAGAGCTTCTCCTCCGCCGCAGATAACTTGGCGAGCTCCGCGTCGCGCCTGGAGAGCTCCTCGGCCAGGGTCGCTATCTCCTGGTTCTGCTCCTCAAGCTTATCAATCAGAAGCCTCTCCTGCGCCTCAAGTGCAAGAAGGTCCTTCTCGCACAGACGCTCAAGCAGGTTAACCTGAAAGTCCTGCTGTTTGGATATCTCGTATATCTCCTTATTGCCGAAGATCTCGGCACGAAACACATCCTTGGGATTGACCTTGAGCTTTTCGCCCGTGTCCGCATCGCGCACCACCGGCTCGAAGGGATAGATGCGTTCTATGAGGTAGCGCTTGGGTCTTGGTTCGTGGGATTCAACCAGAAGCGAGATCTTGGAGCCGGGCAGGAACACGTCGCGCATGATCTGCTCGTGGTTCTCGCGGTTGCGGTCTGTTTTGGGTGATTCATCAAGGGCGTAGCGCAGGGTCTCGATGACGGTGGTCTTGCCTGTTCCTCGTCCTCCGATCATGGCGTTGAAGCTGGGGCTGAAGTGAATCGCCAGGCCGTCGAGGAACCCTCCTTCCCAGCGAGCTCCCAGAAGACGCGAGTAGGAGCGCTTCTCGATCTCGTGAGGGAAACGCACCTTGGACCTGGAGTCGAGAAGCGCGATTCGCAGACCCTCCAGGTTGTGCGCGCCCAGTTTGATCGAGACACGCTTCGTTCCCACGTCTTCAGGTCTTTGTGCGAACGATCCGGCAAGGCGCGCCAGAGGCAGCCTGCGCTCGAAGCCCTTGCGCTTGCCGGAGAGCACAGCCTCGTCTTCTGGAGCCAGCTTCTGCGGGCCTCCAGCAAGAATCGCCCCCCACACCCAGGGATCGGAGACCACTGCCGGGTGTTCCTTAAGGGCGTCGTTGTAGATGATAAGCACCATGCCTTGCGCGGAGCGCACCCGCGCAACCACCTCGCGCGGCGAAAGCGCCACCTGCACCGGCTTGTTGCTGCGGTAAAAACGTGCATTGCCGGGCAGGCCCAGATCTGCAAGAAACTTGTCTATCTCCTCCTGAGGACGTCCTGGTTCAAAAAGAGCCACTAAGTCCAAGCCATCCTCAAGCAGCAAACGCACCCCCGGATAAACACTCACCCCACGCCCCTTGGCTCTCTTGCCGAGTTCGTCAAGCCAAATTCCACGCTCATCAAGCCCCAGGTTGTAGTCCGCCGTTCCCAGGAGTCGTACATCCTTATCCAGTGCTGCGGTTATGATTCTATCTATAATCTCTTCACGCGCCTCTGCAGATGTCGGGGCGAAATCCTGTGGCGTCTTGTAGTCAGGCGACGCAGGGGTTTTAATAGCAAGATCTGCCCAACACGAATTGGCTCCGTTGGGTCTTGCAAGAATTTCCTCGAACACCATGAATCCTCCTTACGCTTTCAGGAGATTCTACGGCAACATAAGGTTTAGTCAAGGCACCTGGGTCATTACGAAAGGCTCCGTACATTCCTGAGGACCCAAGTCAACTGGCCGTCCACATGGCCAAAGGATACTGTGGATTCCCTGGGGCAAATTGCGGACTTGACAGCACAAGCCGTTTGAGTAAAGTTGACCACGAATGTCTTATTCTTGGAGAAAAAGATGTCATTCTGCCTGGTGATCCTTCTCGTAAACGCTGCCGTTTACGAGCGAGAGGTAGTTGTATCGAATCCTGCGGATAGCCTGCAGACCGACGTTCAGGTAAAATTTGATTTGGATACCCGCTCGCTTGTGAGGGAAGGCAAACTGGATTCAGAGGGGAATGCGCTGCGTTTCTTCAGGAAAGGTAACCCCATACCTTGCTGGATAGCCGACAGCGTCCACAGCTGCTCGACAAGCATCTGGCTGAAGATGGACTCGCTTTTCCCTGGCGAGCGAAAGCTTACCTTGTTTTATTCCGGCTCAACCGACGGATATGAAGATGACTTCGATGCGATCTTCACCAAGGCCCAGGTTGATTCCGGTCGCGGCTGGGTCTTCCACTGCGATGAGGGTGAAGGGGACGTGGACGTGTCAGGCGATGGCTACGACAGTCTGATCCTTCAAGGTGTTGCCTGGTGGGAAAGGGACGGAGGCGGATGGGGTAGGCGAGAGGATCAAACGTTCAGCTCCGGCTCGGCGCTGCACTTTGAACCTGGTTCCTTTGCCATGTGGGATATGCCTGCCGAGGCGTGCAGGGACTCATTCACAATAGCGCTGTGGCTGAGACTGGACACCCTGGACTACCTCACATACTCAAACGCTCTTCGGATAATCGCCGAGCGGCCTGATGCGTTCTCTCTTTGGCTTCGGCAAGGCAACCTTGGCTTCGGCCTTCAAGGTGCAAGCCACCCCAAAATGTGCTGCCTGCCGCCGTTCGGTTGGGAACGCGCGGGCACGCCTGAAATCCCCCCGGAGTTCGTCCCCCAGGGGCTGAGTGCCATGGGAGAAGAGCTTTTGTTCTCAGCCTATAGTAAAAATCCACCCCTCTCCCGTGTATGGCGGATTGATCCCTGTAATCTAAGCCTCTTGGGATGGTTCGACATGCCTGACGAGGCCAGCCATACGTCAGGTCTTGCTTATGACTCCACGCGAGGTATCCTCTGGGCCAGTGATTACGACTCAGGGGAGATCTACGCGATTGATTTGGATCGTTCATTTGCGACTCACTACGCTACCATCATAGGAGAGTTCCCCATGGGTGTGGATGGGGTATCCGCCTGCTGCTTTGCCCCCTTCCACGATACACTTAGATTGATCGTCTCAACTTATACCCAAACAGCAAAAACTTACGTGGTGGACGCGCAGGCATCCCTCGCGGAGGACCGCGCCGTCATCTTAGGCAGCTACAAAAACACCGTCTCTTCACAGGGACTGGCCTTTGACGGGCAGCATTTATGGGAGTCCTCGAACTGGACACTTGCCCAATATAATCTTGAAGAGGCCGTGCAGGAAGGAAGCTACAGTGCCGGTCTCGTCTCTTACTGGCCGGAGCCTCTTCTCGTAGAAGACCTTGCCTTTCTCCATGACACACTTTGGACATCCAGCGAATCACGGAACAGAGCTTTCTACCGCCTCACAGGTGACCCTCATGAATCTCTAGGTCGTTGGATGCATCTGGCCGCGACCTACGACGGCAATAAAGCTCGATTCTACTGCAACGCTGAAGCGATAGATTCAGCGTGGACAGGCTCACCCACTACGAACTGGCAAGCATCACCCCTCTTTATAGGAGGGCGAGATGACGGTAAGGTCTCATTCGAAGGAACCATAGATGAGATAGTGCTTCTTCCTCGTGCACTGGACAGCACCGAGATTCGCGCCCTGTTTGAGCGCAGAAAGCCTTTGGACGCCGAAGTAGAGATTCACGTGAGCGAAGAAGAAAATACCCTCTCACCTAGTGGGGCAATTGACAAGCTCCTTGACCCATTGGGAATCAAAACTTCCTCCACCACTATTTCTCTGGGAATACCCTATGAAATAAGTATCGGTGTTTCTCTTTTCGATGTCTGCGGACGAAAGGTTGCTGTTCTTCTTGCACCTCAGAAGGTTAAGGACAAGGTTGAACTGTGTTGGCCGCGTGATATACCCCATGGCGTGTACTATGTGATTGTGATGTCTCAAGGAGAGGCCTTCTCGCGGAAGGTAGTGCTCTTCAGATGAAGGTTGCTTGTGAGCGGGTGCTCTGCTTTCCCAGATCGCTCCTGGACGAGCTTGGCGGGTTTCAGGGATTTCGCCCTGACGACGGCACGTTGCTGGAGCAAATCCTTTCGAGCGGTCAGGCAAGATTCATCGAAAGGGGCAAGGCGGAGGAAGACCCATCCTTCAAACAGCTCATCCCCTACGTGGTGATGGTCTGGAAGGATAAGCTGCTTTTCTACGTAAGAGGTAAAAAGACAGAAGAAGGCAGGTTGAGGTCGCTGGGATCTGTGGGGATAGGCGGTCACGTAAGCGTAACCGATCACAGCCTTTTTGATCGTGACATTAGGGAGGTGTTTGCCGCAGGACTCAGGCGTGAGGTGACAGAGGAGGTGGAGGTTCAAACCGAGTTCACGGAGCGGGTAGCGGGGTTAATAAACGACGACTCCAACCCGGTGGGCAGGGTGCATCTAGGGGTACTGGTTCTATGGGAGTTGAAAGAACCAAGGGTTATCAAACGGGAACGCTCGATTACCTCACTCGAATTCTTAACTATCGAAGAACTACGGAAGCGAAAAAACAAACTCGAAACTTGGTCGCAGATCGTTGTGGACCACTGGGAAGAAATGAACGTTGGTCTTCGATGAAGGCGAAAAAATCGGTTGGTAAAAACAAGGGGCGGAAAAACCGCCACGCTTCTTTTTATTCAACCTCGTATTCGTCTACTTGTCCAATCCTCGGACTTTGACCAGATGGGTAGCGCAGGAGATGCATGGATCGTAGGCGCGTGCGATCATCTCCAGCTTGAGTTCGACACCCTCCGTATCTCCTTCTTTTACGAGATTTTCGGCAGCCACCCTTATGTGTTCCTCCATCATATCAAGGAACTGAGCGGTGGGTGTAACGATATCCGCGTGAATCACCTTTCCGTCAGCTATCTCGTAGTGATGGTAGAGCGTACCGCGCGGCGCCTCGACCGCGGCAGAACCTGCACCCCTATCGCGGGATGGCGCAACGATTTCAGGGTCTTCCTCATAGGCCACAAGCTTATCTACGATACGAGGCACCTCTTCAAGCGCCCATACGATCTCGATCGCCTGCGCAACGTTGTTGTACATCGGGTTGCGAATCCATGAGAGGTTGTAGCAGCGGCGGAAGTGCTCGCCGGCAGCGCCGTCAAGACGCTCGCCCAGAAGGTTGAAGCGTGCAAGCGCGCCAACGAAGTAAGGTTTATCCTGGAATCGGGAGCGTTTCGCCATGGAATGCGGCACCACCCGCTCGTTGGTCAGCTTACGGTAATCCCACGCGCTGAACTCCTCGCCAGTAGAGACGAGTATCCGGTCGCCAACCCAGCCGTAGCGGTCATGCTCGGGCTTGATGCACATGAAAGTCATCCCTTCCTCCATATAGGTAGGCTGACGCAGGTTGCGAAGTATCTCAACCCCGCGTTCGGCGTCAGGAATCAGTGACTCCGCCTCGTACTTGAAACGCAAGAGTTCAGCCTTGGAGGGATATTTACCGAATCCGCCGATCACCGGATTCTCGCCGTGAATGGGACGCGCCGAGGTAAGCTCCATCAGCTTGACGCCGAACTTCTTTACCCGCAATCCTGCCTGAACGTCCTCGGCATGATCGGGAACCATGTGAACCGCAGAGGGATAACCGAGATAGTCGGGGAGCGCCAGCAGGAAGACGTGCAGGGCGTTGGACTCGATCATCTCGCCGCAGTGCATCAGCTCGCGCATGAGATGCACCTTGGGAGGTATCTCTATCTCGAGCGCCTTCTCCATGGCTCTGAGCGAGGCGTAGCGATGCGAAATTGTGCAGATCGCGCAGATCCGGCAGGTAAGGCTCACAACCTCGGAAGGAATACGGCCCACCGCGATAGTCTCTAAAAGCCGGGGACCCTCGTAGATGTCAACGGTAACTTTTGAAAGCTTGCCATCCTTGAAGTTAACCGTGATCCCTCCGTGACCTTCAACCCTGGCAAGGGACTCGATTTTTATTCTGTTAAGACTCATCAGGGCTCCTATCTCTTCCTGCCCGATTTGGCCTTGGGACTTTTAGAAGCGGTTTTCTTCTTTGCCTTACCGGCTGCGACAGGCTTACGCACTTTCTTTTGGCGAGGCTTCCCGGCGGGTTCTTCGGTCTTGATACCCAGGAGGTCGGCGAAGCGGCGAACCATGGCGGCTCCGCCGAATAAACGAAGCTTGTTGACGATCTCTTCAGAAGAAAAGTTGCGCTCCTTGAGGAGGCTGATCTCCGAAGCCACGTTGGCTTCCTTGGTGGGTCCCCAGCATCCGATACACGGCAACCCGTGGTTGGGACAGCGGGAGTTGCAGCCGCCTGCGGTCACAGGACCGAGACAGAGCTCGCCTTTGAGCAAAAGACACTCGTTCTCGTTCCACTTGCACTCGGCGCAAACAGGAAAGGTGGTCAACTCAACCGGCATACCCTTGGCCAACCTCGTAAGGGCGAAGAAAAACTGGTGCTTGTCTATGGGACAACCAGGGATGCAGTAGTCAACCTTAACGTACTCATCGAGGGGGTAGGACTCACGGGGCCTGGCTATTGTGTGTTTTACCTCACCGTAAACCTTCTTGAAGCGCTCCTCCCAGTCGCCGCAGCCAAGACGTGCCGCCTGGGGACCACCGAAACACGCGCACGAACCGATAGCCACGAGAACCTTTGAACGCTTACGGATTCCCTTCAGCGACTCAAGCTGGTGATCGGTTGTGATAGAACCTTCGACGAACGCGATGTCCAGCTCCTCATCATCGTGAACATCACTAGAGGCCATAAGAAACGAACGTATATCCACCGCGTTAAAGATATCCAAAAGCTCATCCTCGCAGTGCAGAATCGTCAGCAAATCGCCAGCGCAGCCGGTAAATCCGTAGAACCCGACCTTTGGTTTTGGTATTTCAGCCATCATCGCTCCTAAATCAGATCCTTCATGTGAAGAACGTCCCAGTAGCTGAATACAGGACCGTCAAGACAGGTGTAGATGGAGCCTATGGCGCAGTGTCCGCACTTGCCTATTCCGCAGTGCATCCGCCGCTCAAGGGTCATGAGTATCTGGTGTTTGGGGATGCCGAGCTTTAAGAACTCGGCCACCACGAACTTGTACATAACCGGAGGGCCGCAGATCGTGGCAAAGGTGTTGTCCGGATCAAGCTCCTTGATCTTAGGAAAGAGATCGGTAACCACCCCCTTGTTGAAAGGCCATTGGCTGGTTGGGTCATTATCCACAGTCAAGAGACATTCCAGGTCGTCGCGTTCCTTGATCTCGAAGAACTCCTTGCGGAACAGCATCTCTGCGGGTGTCCGAGCGCCGTGCAGGACGTAGAACTTGCCGAACTTATCCCGGTTGTCAAGGATGTATAAAAGGAGGGAACGCAGTGGTGCCACCCCCAGGCCGCCGACCACTATGAGGATGTCGTGGCCGATCATCTTCTCGAAGGGGAAGCCGTTGCCGTAAGGACCACGCACCCCGATGATCGAGTTCTCCTTGTACTTGAAGAGCTCGCCGGTCAACCGACCGACCTTGCGGATACAGAACTCGAGCATACCGGGCCGCGAGGGGGTGGACGAGATTGAGAAGGGCGACTCGCCCACACCCGCAAGTGAAACCATCATGAACTGACCAGGCTTGTAGTCAAGAGAGAGCGCACGCTCCATATCCACCGGTCGCACCTGGAAGAAACGGACGTCTGATGTAAGGTCGGAGCGCCGCACGATTCGCATCTGCTCAGGCATGAAGGGGTTGGCAGACGGCGCTGATGCAGCAATCTGAGAGTTGTCAGTCATACCTTCACCTCCTGGCCCTTGAGGGCGCGGATAACCTCGGCCACGTTAATATTAACCGGACAGGTATCGATGCAGCGGCCGCAGCCGACGCAGGAGGGCTTGCCGTACTCGGTGATGAACGCCTTCAGCTTGTGGGTGTAGTAGAGCTTTAGACGTTCGGCACGGGCCTCGCGGAAGTTGTGACCGCCTGCCACCAGGGCGTATTCCTTGTTCATGCAGCTGTCCCAGTGACGCTCGCGGACACCTGATTCAAGTGACAGATCGCTTACGTCCCGGATATTGTAGCAGTTGCAGGTAGGACACACCATTGAGCAGGCACCGCACGCCAGACACTTATCGGCAAGTTCCTGCCATAAATCGGAATCCCAGGAAAGCTCCATTATGTCCGGCATACCCGTAAGATCGAAGTTGAGCTTGTAGCGGGAGTCGCGCTTACGCCGCCACTCAAGATACTTCTGAAGGTCTTGCGCATCAATTTCTTCGTTAAAGAGATCGAGGTTCAACCGCACAAGGTCGTCACCAAGTGAGGAACCTACCCACACCAGATAGTCGTCTCCGAGTTCGTTAAAGGCAAGGTCGAATCCGCCCTCTACGGCATGGGTGTTGGTCGAGCGCGCCATACACTTGTCATCAGGGATGCATGAGAGTCCTATTATCGCAGTTGCTTCGCGGCGCTTTTTGTAGTAAGGGTCAGGGAAACGTTCCAGAAACAGCTCGTCAAGGATCATAAGCCCGTGTATGTCGCATGGATGAAGTCCAAAGAGCACACGCGGCTTGACGTCCTCGAACGTCTCGGTATAGCTGCCCTCCGAGTAACGGAACATATTGAAGCGAGGAGGAACGAAGAACTTCTTGGGCGGCAGGATGGTTCGCAGCGCCTGAAGCGCAACCTCGCGTACGTTAGTCAGCCTGGCGTAGACGTAGCGCTCGCCGCGCGGCACCGGTCCCCAGAGCTCGCCGTAGCTCTTAAGCGACTCCAGGTAGGCGTAAAGATCCTCTTTCTTCAGCTTGAGTGCCTTCATCTAATTTACCTCCAAATTGGTAGATTGAAGGTTCGTTGAAATCCAACCGGTAGGATACGCGTAAAACCGAATTTGTCAACCCCGCTCTACCCCTAACTGGCCGGAAAACGGGAACTTAAAGTAACACGAGGTTAGTCCACCCCAACTTCTATCTACCCATCCACTCATCCGTCGAGTGTCGAGATCTTAGAGACAGAGCCAAGGATTAGGGTTAGAGCGCCGAACTGTCCGCTACCGTACCTTTTATCTTCGCCGAAGCCGGGAGGAGCACCGACCAGCGGCCTTCGCTGTTGAGCGCGAGATAGAGAAGAAACTGAGCAGATGCGCGTTCGACGTTGCGACCTCGCTCTTTAGCACGCGCCGTAATCTGAAAAACCTCAAGCTTGCCCTCCAGCGAGAGATCAGGCATTCGTTTGATCTCGGTAACGGCAATCCTGGGGGCTTTCTCCATCAAGGTCTTGCAGGTCTGGAGGTCAGGCCTCGCCCGAAATCGCATCTCTTCACCGTTTTCGGCTCTGATCACGAGCGGACGGTCGCACAGATACTCGTAAGCCTCTTCTATATCCCCTCTTTGGAGTGCGGCAAAGTACCGGTTTGCCACGGTGAGGGAATCGGCAGTCTTATCCTTGCACCCTGTAAGGATCGATAAAAATGCCGCGAGGATCAAGCAGAAGGCTCTATTCATTCAGGCCTCACAGTTTAAAGTGGTCTTCCGGTAGATCGGGGTTAAGCTTCAGGCCCCTGAAGATTGACCACTGCACCTTCTTTCCGTTGGCGTCGAAGCCATTGATTTTCCGAATGAACCCCGTACTCTTGTTCAGCCACCATCGTTCACGCGCGATCCCTAAGTTCTTTTCCGGTCTGGAGGTCTTGAACTCTATCACCGCACACGCCACTCCGTCCACCGTTTCCTCACCCACCCAGGACAAAGACCCGTTGGCCAGATACCATTCGGCGTGTTTGAGCATCGCGCCGAAACTCCCCTCGTATATCTTCTCGCCTCGAAGCCCTCGCGTCTTCTTCGATTCTGGTGAGAGGCTTATCGGAAGAGCAACACCACCCCAGCGAATCCGGATGCGGTCGTTTACCGGATCGTAGACCGCCACCGAACCCTTGCTGTCACCCTCTATTACGTGGGTCTTGATCCAGCCCGAATTGTTGCAGCTGTAGTCCACGGTGTAATCCCTGGCGGCGTTGCCTTTCGACTGGTGGGTGCGGATAATAACCGTGTAGCACTTCACCGTATCCCAGGAGGAGCGCATCCTTGAAAGCGCATCCTCGGCCTGGCCGCCTCGGATACTGGTTACCGAAAATACCACAGCCGCAACTACAAGCTTGAGGGCCAACTTCTTCATCATATCCTCCTTCTTGCCTAGCATCCACCATATAATAGTCAGGGATCGAAGAAGGTCAACACTCTCTCCCAGTCATTTTTCTTGACTGAAGTCCTTAGCCGGGTAGAATCATTGATGCGCATTCATCACCAAGGCAGGGTCGAGTTCGAGGATAGTGCTGTGATGCTGGATCACGCCGGACGCGACGGCGAGCCGATTATCCTTTCACATGCCCACTCCGACCACGCGGTAAGAAAGGGAAGGATTATTGCCTCCCCTGAGACAACCAGGCTGCTTGAGGTCCGCTACGGGGTAAAGACTGCCGAGAGCCTTGATTACGGCAAGCAAATGTCTTTGGGGAAGATAAAGGTGACCCTCTACCCCTCCGGCCACATCCTTGGCTCTGCTCAGGTGCTGGTGGAGACTCCCCAAACCAGCTTGCTTTACTCAGGTGACATCAAGCTGCGAGCGGGCTACTCGTGCAGGCCGATCCACATCCCTCAGGCCGAGAACCTCATTGTTGAAGCGACATTTGGCACCCATCTCTTTCAATGGCCGGCCCGGGAGAGAATCGAGCGGCAGATCTTTGACTTCATCGAAAAAAGCCAAATTAGCGGCCGAACACCTGTGTTTATGGCCTACTCGCTTGGAAAAAGCCAGGAACTTCTGGCATTGCTTGCAAGAGAAAAGATACACGCCTCGGTCTCAATGACCGTTTGGCAGATGTCCAAGGTTTATGAGGGATTCGGTGTAGATCTTGGCGATTATAGATTGTATGCCGATGAAGGATCAGTGCCCGGCGTGCTGATCGTTACTCCTCAAAAAGCGCGCTACGTGAAGGTCGCCAACCCCGGATTCGCCGCCGTCTCAGGCTGGGCGATTACCAGACGGTTCAACCGAGGCGCAACCCAGATTCCATTATCGGATCACGCGGATTTCGGTGAGTTGTTAAGATACGTGGACAGGGTGGGGCCAAAAAAGGTCTGGACAACCCACGGGTATGCAAGGGAACTAGCAACCGCCCTGCGCCACCGTGGGTACGACGCCTGCCCGCTGGACGCGCGCCAATTTGCAATTTGATATTTGTATTTTGAAATGAGCAAGTAGTAGCAAAGACGGCAACACCCTGAGAGGGTGTTTTCCACGTACCCGCTAGGGGCTGCCAACTTCCAGCGGGCGAATCCCACCCAATCTTCAAATCTTTAAATCTTGTAATCTTAGAATCCTCTTTGCTGCGCTTGACCTGACTCCTTGCCTTGCTATAATTCTACTATGTGTATAGGAATTCCTGCAAAAGTGATGGAAATTAATGGAGCGATGGGCAAGGTTGACTACCAGGGGGTAAAGCGTGAGGCATCCTTTCTTATGCTTCCCGGTGTCAAGGCAGGCGATTACGTTATCCTTCACGCCGGGTTTGCAATAAAGAAGCTCTCGGAGGAAGACGCCAAGGAGACCCTGCGATTGATCCAGGAGATGGTGAGGGTTGAGAAAGGGCTTGATGCCTGAAGACCTTCCTGGAATCCTTAAACGCCTGGAGGGCGACGCCGATCTGATACGAGGGTTGTCGGCGGAACTCTGTGCACACATCAAGGAGCCACTGACGCTGATGGAGGTATGCGGCACCCACACCCACGCCATATCGGAAACGGGCATCCGGCGCGCACTTGCAGGAAAGGTGCGACTTCTTTCAGGCCCGGGCTGCCCGGTGTGTGTAACCTCAGATGCCGAGATAGACCGGTTCATCCAGCTATCGCGGATGCCGGATGTGGCGGTTACCACCTTCGGCGACATGCTGCACGTGCCGGGAACGAGAAGCTCACTGGCGGAGCAAAGGGACGCAGGAGCCGACATAAGAATCGTTTACTCGCCGCTGGACGTTTTGAAGATGGCCCAGTCCGAACCAGCCAAGGAGTTCTGTTTCCTTGGCGTTGGATTTGAGACTACTTCGCCAACGGTACTGGCCACGGTTGCCGAAGCAAAGCGGAGAGGAATAGGCAACTTCTCGATCTGCACAGCGTTCAAGCTGATCCCGCCCGCTTTAAGGATGATTGCCGCACATCCTGATCTGGCCATCCACGGCTTCATACTCCCCGGTCACGTGAGCGCGGTGATAGGCTCAGAGCCTTATCGCTTCCTCGTAGATGAGTTCAAAAGACCCTGTGTGATTACGGGCTTCGAGGGCACGGATATCCTGCAGGCTTTGGTGATGATCGCAGATCAGATCAAGGAGGACGAGCCCCGTCTTGAAATCCAATATACGCGCGTTGTAACCAAAGAGGGAAACAAAGCAGCACTCAAGATTATGGAAGGGATGTGTGATGTAAAGGACTCAATGTGGAGAGGACTGGGAACGATCCCTGAAAGTGAATTGAAATTGAAAGAGGTCTGGAAGGATTTTGATGCGGAGCACAAGTTCTCCTTGCCTCCCCTGGAACACAGAGAGAGATTCGACACCAATGGCTGCCGGTGCGGGGACGTTTTGCTGGGCAAGATCATCCCGCCGGACTGTCCTTTGTTTGCAAAGGCCTGCACCCCTTCCAATCCAATAGGCCCTTGCATGGTCTCAAGCGAAGGCGCGTGCGCCGCCTACTATAAGTATGAAAGATAAGGTAATAGGATTAGCCCACGGCTCGGGCGGCAGGAAAACGGCAAGGCTCATACGCGAACTCTTCCTTGCGTATCTGGGCAACCCGATATTAGAGAGATTAGAGGACGCTGCTGAGTTTCCCTCAGATCGAGGGCGGATAGCATTAACCACGGACAGCCACGTGGTGTATCCATTGTTCTTTCCCGGCGGGAACATAGGCAAGCTTGTCGTTTGCGGGACCTTAAACGATCTCGCGGTTAAAGGAGCCAGACCGCGGTTCATGACCGCAGGCTTCGTGCTTCGCGCAGGGATGAGTATGGATGTGCTGGAGCGAATCGTTCGCTCAATGGGCGAGGAGTTGAACAAGGCCGGAGTCCAGTTGATAGCCGGAGATACCAAGGTTATAGAGAAAGGGAAGGTGGACGACTGCTACATCACCACCACCGGCTTCGGGGCGCTTGAGCACGAGCGTACCTTTGCACCCGAGCGTATCGAGCCGGGCGATGCAATCTGCGTCTCCGGTAATATCGGTAATCACGAGGCAGCGGTGCTCCTTGCGCGCGGAGATTTCGGGTTCGAGCACAAGATAGAATCCGACATCGCCAACGTCTGGCCTCTGGTTGAGCGTTTGATCGAGGCCGGGGTGGACGTCAAGGCCATGCGCGACCCTACGAGGGGCGGCCTGGCTACTACCCTGAACGAGCTGGCTTCGGCTGCAGGGTTAGGGATGATTATAAAGGAGCAAGATGTCCCCTTCAGCCCTGCGGTCAAGGGAGTAGCCGAGCTGCTGGGGCTTGATCCATACTACCTGGCGTCAGAGGGGCGGCTGATAGCTATCGTTGCCAATGATCATGCTGAGCGAGCGCTTGAGGTGCTGAAAGCCGAACCTCTTGGCAAGAACGCAAAAGCGATCGGTGAGGTCAGGGAGGGACCGGAGGGGTTGTGGCTGGAGACCTTATTAGGGTCGGAAAGACCCTTGCTGGTTCTCGAGGGCGAGCAGCTGCCGCGCATCTGCTGAATACACCTCAAAATTGCACCCCCTCGATTCAATGTGAGGTTGATTTTCTTGACAGAAGTTAAAAAAAGCCTATTATTTATCTGTTTTTGAAAGTAAAAAGGCGTACAACAAGGAGGAAAAATGAAAAAAGCCCTAACAATCTTAACACTAATGGCACTAGGGGTGTCAGTAGTCTTTGGGGAATCCATCCTGTATGAGACCCACATTGAAGACAGCCTTGACTTTTCTGGGAAAGACATTGTAACGGTACTAGAACTTGAATTTACTATAGACCAGCCCAGCATCGTTTCTATTACATATGGTGTGTCCTATGGGTATGGATCATCTTATGGACTTTCCTATTGGCTAACATGCAATGGGGATTCTTTAGGAATGTCGACTTCGTGGAACATAAGCACGAGTACGTACATAACCAACTTGGGGTCGAGTACTTACACCTTAGGTCTAACGGGTAAGTTTCGTCATGCTATGGAAGCTTATGTAATTAATCCAAGGCTACAAGTGCTGGTTCTTTACGAGGACGCTCCCAGTGTTTCAGAGGCTCCACCGCAATCTACCCCAACTGAAAACCCCTCTATACTATCCTGCGGCCCTTCTGTAACCGTTCCAGGATGCAGTGAGGTTGTAGACATCTCAGGGAGAAAGGTTGATTGCGAAATCATTGAAGACCGAATCATGATAAACAGCCTTTCAAGTGGTACCTACATTGCGAAGACAGACAACGGCAAAACAGTTAAGATTACCAAACTGCAGTAGTAGGTTAGAAAGTTCGTAGGGGTGACCTCAGCGTGCCCTATGGGGCACCGAGTGCCCCATAGGGTATTAGGTCGGACCGCATACCTTCCGATAGACCCCCAGTCCGCTCCACAATGTCAGCACTATGGGGTAATTAACTTGACAGAAGTTAAAAAAAGCCTATTATTTATCTGTTTTTGAAAGTAAAAGGGCGTACAACGAGGAGGAAAAATGAAAAAAGCCCTAACAATCCTAACACTAATGGCTTTAGGAGTGTCAACAGCATACGGAGGAATCTTCATGGTTGAGGACTATACTGAAGACACCCTTGACTTTCCGACGCCTGGCACCTACAAACTTGCTAGTGTTACGTTTCAGCTGGATCAGTTCAGTATTGCAACTGTAGTAACAGGTGGAGAAAGATATGGTGGGAGTTCGCTTCATGTATGGTTAGTCTTAGATGAAAACTCTTTAGGTACGTCGATCTGTCGTTGGTATGAAACTCCTAGCTTTATGATGGAACTTGAAACTGGAATACATACTTTGGATTTCATGATTCATACTAATGAGAGTAATGGAGGTGCAGTAAACCCTAGACTCCAAGTGTTAGTTCTTTACAACGACGCTCCCAGCGTTTCAGAAACTCCGCCTAACATTACTCCAATCGAGATCTCCACTATCCTCTCTCAAGGCCCTTCTGTAACTGTTCCAGGATGCAGTGAAGTTGTAGACATCGCAGGGAGAAAGGTTGATTGTGAAGTCAACGACGACCGAATCATGGTAAACAGTCTTTCAAGTGGGACCTACATTGCCAGAGGTAGTGAAGGAAGAATCACCAAGATAGTGAAGCTAAAGTAGCTTTAGACTTTTATCTCACACAAATCAATGTAGAGTGGCTTGGGTTAGGTTTGATAGTCTAATCGGCCACTTTTGTAGGAGGATCAGATGGGAGTTACTCCAGATAGACCCAAAAAGTTTGCCCACATAGTAAGGATAGGGCAGGAGCGCTTTAATTTAACGGGACAGGTAAGAAATGTTTACCGTGTATGTCGAAGTTCGGGGAGGTGGGTGCAGGTTGACCCCGATCCTGAATTACCCTATAAGCATGAGGGGCTTGTGGCACGTAAAGACATGACTTAATTCGAGGTTGCGCTCCTGAACCGACCACAGATAGATCTAGCGAGTTCTCTTCCCTCGCTAAGAGCATTTTTGGTTAAAGGTTAGGAGGACTTGTTTGTTTTGGAGTTCCTCGTTCTAGGCAACTCGGATGCAGAATCCTTATGCTTATAGTCGGTTTCGTAAAAACCACTCCCCTTAAAGATAACCCTTACACCTGTACCTATGAGACGTTCAACAGGACTGCCGCACTTCGGGCAGCGGCGCAAAGGCTCAGCTGAGATCGGCTGCAGGCGCTCAAAGGCGTATCCGCATACCTTGCAACGGTACTCGTAGATCGGCATACGACTAAAATTATAGTCCGCACTTACCCCCTTGTCAAGTTGACAAATTCACATGATCGTGTAGAATATATTAGATTAAAGGCAACTGGAGGAGTGTGATGTTTGTCTGGCTTCTACTTTTCAGTGCCCCGCTTGACTGCGGAGCTTTTGATGTAATGGCGCTTCGTTCCATAGAAGAGCGTCACGAGTACATAGACTCCCTTGCCGGGGAGGATCTTTATGGGACGATAAGTCTGTTGAGTGAAGTCTTGGGTTGCCCCTCGGAGCAGACGCGTATGTTTGCTGCCGAAGCCCTTGGGTATCTGAGTAACCCTGGGGCTACACCTTCCCTTATCGCGGCGTTGAAATCGCCCTCTACCGGGGTTCGCTACGAGTCTGCATGGTCATTGGGATTGTTGGGTAATACCTCAGCGGTGACGCCTTTGATTGAGGCGCTTTCTGATCGTGCGGCACCGGTGCGAACCAACGCCGCCTGGGCGCTGGGGGAGATCGCAGACGCGCGGGCGATCGGCGCGTTACTGAAGGCCATTGACGATACCGACCCCCGCGTCCGCAAGAATGCAACCGAGGCCTTGGGTAAGCTCGAATCCAAGGAGGCGGTTCCTATCTTCCTTGAGCGCCTTTCTTCCCTTTCAGGTTCAGAACGCAAAAAAACACTCATGGCATTGGCACAGATCGCGGATCCGAGGGCCACCGAGGTACTTGCCCAAGCCGCCACTGACCCCTCCGTTCCTGAACGACACCTCATAGCACAGGCACTCGGTCGAATGGGCGACACCACCGCTGTAGAGACCTTGATAAAGCTCTTGGATGATCCCCGGTGGGCCGTTCGTGCGAAGGCGGCGTGGTCGTTGGGAATGCTTAAAGATAAACGCGCGGTAAAACCACTCCAGACAAAAGCTACAGACAAGAAATCCGAGGTAAGACAGGCGGTGTTCGAGGCGCTCGGACGCTTAGGCGAGATCTCGGCTGAGGACGTCCTGATCGAAGGTCTTGCGGATGAGAACGACCTTTGCGTGATGGCTTCAGCACACGCCCTCGGGCTTTTAGGGAGCATGAAAGCGGTCCGACCCTTAAGCGAGTTGCTCTCCGACCCGGAACCACCGGTGAGAGAGCAGGTGGCCTTTGCCCTGGGCGCGATTGGAGATCCGGCCGCGGCTTCCGCACTGCGCTCGCGGCTCAACGACGCCTCATGGGAAGTCCAGCAGGCCTCCGTGACCGCTATCGGAAGGCTCAAGGACGCATCATCCCTCGAATCGCTGCGTCCGGTTTTGTTCCACAAGTTCTGGAGCATTCGCCTTGCAGGGGTGCAGGCTCTGGGCGCAATCGGTGCTTCGGAAGGACTGCTCCTGCTCCAACAGCGCTTCAAGGACGAGCACCCGGACGTGCGGCGCTGGTCACATCTGGTGGCGGCAAAGCTGGGAGCCGATCCGGGGAAAGCCCTTACCGGTCTCAAAGAAGAAAACCCTTCCTCTGAGATGCTGGAGGCCGCAACCTACATGGCAGGAGAGGAGGAGTCGTTAGGACCATGGCAAGGAGAGCTGAGTGAGGAACGCCTGAAGCTGCTTTCACTGGTTCATACCGATGAAGCCCGAGCATTACTTGAGTCGCTCTCCATCCCAGCGGACAACCCGGAGCTCGGCGAGCTGCGCTTGATTACCCTAAGGAGCTGGTAGAAGGACACCAGGATAAGAGCCGCAGTGTTGTTAACCGTCAATGCCGGAGGTAGGGGGGGACAGCGATGATGGCTCTTACAGGCCGCCATCCTTACGGTGCAGCTCCCTTACGGTGCAGCTTCCTTACGGTGCAGCTCCCTTACGGTCGCTACCCTTCGGACGAACCACCGATTAGCTGTTTTTTAAGGAAAACTCTGAATCAGCTAGGAACGCCAATCCACTCTTAAGTGTAAAATGGGGTCCCCGCGAGAATGCGAAGCATCCTTGTGGGGTAAAAAACTGGGGGACAGGGACTCGAACCCCGATTAACTGATCCAGAGTCAGCCGTCCTGCCATTAGACGATCCCCCAGTAGTCGAGATTGATTATAAGGGACAAGCTAATGATGTCAAGCAGGCGTGGCTTTTCTTGATCTATACAATTCCCAGCGGTTGACTTCCGATCATCACACGATAGAATTCCGTGTGAAGCAAGGTCTAAGGCTTGGAATCTATCTTCATGATCGCTACCGCGGCGGCGGGAACTTTACTGTTTCCAACTCCGAATCGTTGAACTTCATCAAAAGGTTAAAACTCGCCGAGCAAATCTCCTTGGCCGTCTCGGTCACCCCCATTCAAGATATAGATCGTGGCAACTATCGAGTCGTTGCAGAAGATCTCGGTATAAACCTGCTGCCTTTGCCTGGCTGGCGTAACCTTGCAGAGAGTTTAACTTCAATACCCTTTTCCTTGAGTCGAATTCTGAAGACTGCCCGTAACCTGCTGGCAAAAAGCGACATCCTTTGGTTACGTCTGCCTTCCGGGGTTGCCTTTTTCTTCTGGTGGCTTGCCAAAAAGCAAAACAAGCCGGTAATCATGCACGTATCGGGCAACGTATTGATCGCAGCCAGGTCACAGAAGTACAAAGGCCTGCGTCGTCTCACGGCTCGATTGGCTTCCTTTACGCTACACCTGTTGACTCGGTGGATGAGTCGTTATGGAATAACTTTGGTAACCGGAGGAGAGCTGGAGAAGCTTTTCTCGACCCCATTACGCCCTGTATACCAGCTTGACGATATATTACTTTCTGAAAAGAAGCTGCTACCCCCCAAGAAAACCAAGGGAGAGGCAAAGGATCTACTCTTCGTCGGGCGATTTGACCACGGCAAGGGCATAGAATTGCTGATTCAAGCTATCGAGGATTTGCGAGTTGATTTCCCAGGGATCAGGTTAAGGATGGCGGGTGACGGTCCGCTACTTGAGCCTATGCGCAAGCATGTCGCAGAACGAGGCCTCCAGACCAATATTAAACTTCCGGGGTTCGTTTCCTCAGACGGCACACTTCAGAAACTGTATCGAGAAGCGGATGTCTTCGTCCAGCCTTCAGATAGCTACCCTGAGGGTTTTCCACGTGTTATTCTTGAGGCATGGGGGGCAGGACTGCCTGTCGTGGCAACCCGCCTGGCAGGGGTACCTTATCGTGTGAAGGACAAGCAAAACGGCCTGCTTGTCACACCAAGCAATCGAGAGGAGATGGTCAACGCCTTGCGTAGGCTTATTCAGGACGGTAACCTGCGCTATCGTTTGGCTAAAGGTGGATACGAGACGATACGTTCCTTGACCTTTGAACATCAGGCTCGGCGCATCAGAGAGCTGTTGAATCGGTATTACCCCCACCTTGGGATCCATCTCTGATCTGAACCTTGTGATTGCTGTCCCATTGATGAGGGGAATCGCAGCAGGCCCTCATGTATTGACAGTTGCACGGCAATCAATAGACTAACGAATGAGGAAAGTCCCGTCATATCTTAAAGAAACCGACGCCTGGAGTACGGTTCTCTTTGCCGATCCCCTGGGCATCCCTCTGGCAAGGCTGCTTTCGCATACACCCATCCATCCCAATGTGGTCACGATAGCAAGCCTAGTGCCTGCCTTGGTTTGCACCTATTTCTTCTGGCGAGGCGATTCCCTGTCCCTTATCTGGGGCGCGCTTCTGTTCCAGCTCTCATGGATACTTGACTGTACCGACGGCAAGCTTGCCAAGATGACGGGCAAACAGACGGAGTTTGGAACAAAGCTTGATCCTAAAATCGACTTCGTGCGCAAACTCCTCACACTGGCAGCCCTGACGTGGGGTATATACCGTCAATTCGGAATCATATGGCTTTTTGTCACCCTGGGTGGCGTCATGTTCCACTACGGTATCCACTTTGTTGCCCATCACACCCAGCCACGCATCAGACAGAAGGAGATACCTCAGGCTCCGGCTGAGGTGAGACTGATCCGCCGGGTAGGTCAGCTCTACACCGCCTATGACGAGCAGTTCTTTATCCTTTTCCTGGGTCCGGCACTGGCCTGGCTTACGCCCCATCTGCCCACCTACGTGATATGGGGTGCAAGCCTCCTTTATGCAATAACCATCCTGATTATCAAGATTCAGATGAAGCAGAGGGGAAGATGAAGGCCATCATTCTGGCCGCAGGCGAAGGCCGCAGGCTTCATCCCCTTACCATCGACCGTCCCAAGGCGATGATCGAGGTGGGGGGAAGGACGTTGATCGAAAGAGCGCTGTCGGCATTGCGAGGCGCGTGGATTGAAAGATCAGAGGTGATCATCCTGTCCGGACACAAGGTCGAGAAGTTGAAAGAGGCAGCGCCGGATTGCCGGTTCATTCACAACGAAATCTATGATACAACCAACAACATCTACTCCCTGTGGCTGGCCAGGGGTGAGCTTGTCGGTCAAGATTTTCTCCTGCTCAACAGCGACGTGCTGTTTGCTTCGCAGATGGTCAAGGACATACTCCAGGATGCCAGAAGTAGCCTGATGATAGTGGATGACGTAAATCCTCTGGTTAAGGAGGAGATGAGGGTGATGGTGAACGGGGAGCAAAGAATCACCGCTATCGCCAAGACGCTCGATCGGGAGAAAAGCGCGGGCGAATACATCGGACTTGCAAGATTCGGAAAAGACTTCTCTAAAGCGTTCTTTGATAAGATGGACGAGATGATTAAAGCAGGCGAAACCGGTGTGTGGTACGAGAACGCCATCGCCGAGATCCTTGGTGAATACCCGATTTATTCCCTCAGTACCCGGGGACTGCCCTGGATAGAGGTAGACACCCACGAGGATCTGGCAAAGGCTCAGGTTATTGCAAAAAAAATTGACAACCTGGAGGCCTAGATGCCCATATTCGGAAGCAGCGTATCACTGCCCATACTGGTGAGGATCGAAGAGGATCTTCTGAACAAGGTTAATGAGCTTCTGTGCGAATCCAGCCTTCTCTTTACCAAGCCCATTATCATCACCATGCGGGACATCCGGAGTCTAGCGGACAGGGTTGCGGCAGGTTTCAAGGAACCTGAGGTTCACCTGATTGAAGACAATTCCTACCACGAGGTGGAGGCGGTGGAAGCAGCGATAGATGAGGTTAGACCCGACGTGCTCTTAGGTGTTGGCGGCGGAAGGGTGATAGACGTAGCCAAGTTCGCCGGCTCGCGCAGGATGCTGTCCGTGGTGAGCGTCCCCACTTCTCTTTCCAACGATGGCATCTCCTCGCCGGTAGCGGTGATTCGCTTCCGCAAGGGCACGCGCAGCGTTGGGGTGAACATGCCTACCGCGGTGCTGGTGGATCTGGGGGCAATCACCTCCGCGCCCCTCAAAAATCTCAAGGCAGGGGTGGGGGATCTTGTGTCCAACATCTCCGCAACCAACGACTGGCTGGCTGCCTACCGCAAGACCCACGAACACTACGATACGGTGGCCGCGCTCCTGGCTCGCAAATCAGCGTTCGAAATGCTTGATGCCAGGCGGGTCAATCTTGCAGACACCTCGTTTTTAAAGATCCTGGCCGAGGGTCTTCTGCTCTCCGGCATCGCCATGGGGATCGCAGGCACGAGCCGTCCGTGCAGCGGCGCCGAGCATCTTTTGAGCCATGCCTACGATGAGCTTTATCCGGATAAAGTAACGTTGCACGGCGAGCAGGTGGCGATGTTTGCGGTATTTACCTCTATATTACAGAAGGAGCCCTCCGCCTCGGCCCAAGCCGAGTTCCTTAAGCGAAACGAGCTGATTGCCACCCCGGCCGACCTGGGGTTGGATTTCAAAGGTTTCAAGAAGGTGCTTGAACTGGCTCCGTCGACTCGACCCGGCAGAACCACCGTGCTGGATAAAGCGAGTGGTGCGGATATCGAGAAGGCCTTTCGCAAGGCTTACGGATAATGCTCCTTTTGCCCTTACCGGGTACGCTTGCGAGATGTGCAACACAGTTGTGCGCCTCAAAAATCGCAGTTCCCTCTCCCTCCGGGAGAGGGTTAGGGTAAGGGATCTTCTGGGTCCCGCGGCGTTGCGAAGCAACGGCGTGGGGTGCAGATTCCTCCCCCTTGACAGGGAAGGTTAGGAGGGGGCGAAATCTAGTTGCACAAAAAGACAACCGGGGCTAAAGAAATATTTTTGGTATGAATGCGGGCTGACCTGACGCGAAGCGAACAACTAAAGGCTGGTTACGTCGGTCCCTACGACTCCATTCCACAAATCCGCATCGCATCAGGTCAAAATAGAAGGCAACGACGCGGTCGTCGCACTGCATAGAGAAGGTCAGTGCCCCGGCCCGCACTCCCGTCGAGTGTCGGGTAAAGGGGTACGGGTATGTTACGGGTGGGGTTGACATCAAGATTTTGCGCCCTAATATTCATAGAAATAGTCAAAATCTATCGCTCTCTTTGAATGATTAAGGAGGATTCATGAGTAAGATAACGCTTTCCGTCATCAAGGCCGACGTCGGCGGTTACGTGGGACACTCGGCCTCGCATCCTGAGGTAATGGCCAAGGCAGAGGTGATGCTCGACGCAGCCAAGAGGGAGGGAAAGCTCATAGACTTCTCGGTCCTCGCCTGCGGTGACGATCTTGAATTGATCATGACCCATACCCACGGCACCGACGCCGAGGTTATTCACAAGCTGGCCTGGGATACCTTTGTTGAAGGCACAGAGGTTGCCAAGAAATTAAAGCTGTACGGAGCCGGTCAGGATCTTTTAGCCGATGCCTTCTCGGGCAACGTGAAGGGCATGGGCCCGGGTTGTGCGGAGATGGAGTTCGAAGAGCGCAAGAGCGAACCGGTAATAATCTTCATGGCCGACAAGACCTCGCCCGGCGCGTGGAACTACCCGCTGTACAAAATATTCGCCGATCCGTTCAACACCGCCGGCCTGGTTATTGATTCTTCAATGCATGAGGGCTTCACCTTCGTGATCAACGACCCGATGAAGAACAAACGGGTCAAGCTCAATACACCTGAAGAGATGTATGATCTGCTGGCGCTGATCGGCAGCCACGAGCAGTACGTGGTGGATACGGTGTACCGCAAGGACGGCCTCGTCGCGGCCAAGGCATCCACACAGAAGCTGGCGCTGATTGCGGGCAAGTACGTGGGCAAGGACGACCCGGTGATGATCGTTCGCGCCCAGGCGGGCCTGCCAGCTGTGGGAGAGGTTCTGGAGCCGTTTTCATTCCCCCACGTGGTCTCAGGCTGGATGCGCGGCTCTCACAACGGGCCCTTGATGCCGGTGAGCTTCAAACAAGCCACTCCGACCCGGTTTGACGGCCCTCCGCGCGTAATCGCGGCAGGATTCCAGTTAGCAGACGGAAAACTGATCGGCCCGAGGGACATGTTCGACGATCCGTCGTATGACAGATCGCGAGCCATAGCTAATGAGATCGCCGACTACCTGCGCCGCCACGGACCGTTCGAGCCGGGCAGGCTGCCCCACGGTGATATGGAGTACACCACCCTGCCTGCGGTGCTTGAGAAACTCGCCGACAGGTTCTCCTAGTGTTCTTGCGCAAGAATCTGCGCCCCGCCCGCGAAGCCCGCAAGAAGCTTAACCTTAAAGACGGTCTTTGGCTGAAGTGCGAGAGCTGCGGCGAGATACTGTACCGCCGTGAACTCGACCAGTCCTACTGGATCTGCCCCAAGTGCGGTTTCCACTTCCGTGTAGGTCACAAGACCTACATCAAGCTGCTTCTGGATGAGGGCAAACTGGAAGAGATAGACATGGGACTCGTGTCTGTTGATCCTTTGCGTTTTCCCAAGTACAAGGAGAAGTACAAAACCTCACGCAAGAAGACCGGAATGGAAGATGGGATAGTCTCGGGCAGAGCCGAGATTCAGGGAATGCCGGTTATTTTTGCGGCTACGGACTTCGCATTCATGGGCGGAAGCATGGGTTCTGTGGTGGGCGAGAAGGTGGCTCGTGCGGCTCGATTGGCTCTGGCCGAACGCAAACCGTTCGTGATGCTTACCGCCTCAGGCGGAGGGGCACGAATGCAGGAAGGAATCTTCTCCCTCATGCAGATGGCCAAGACCTCAGCCGAGGTTGGCCTGCTCAAACAGGCTCAGATTCCATACATCAACATCCTGACTCACCCGACGATGGCCGGGGTAATGGCCTCCTTCGCCTCCCTGGGCGACGTGATCATCGCCGAACCGGGTGCGCTTCTGGGCTTCACCGGGCCGAGGGTGATCGAGCAGACCATAGGCGAGAAGCTTCCGCCCGGATTCCAGCGCTCCGAGTTCCTCCTGGAGCACGGCTTCGTGGACATCGTGTGCTCCCGCCGCGAGCTTCGCGAAACCTTAGGCAGGATACTGAGTATCCTTACCGAACCTCATAAGGAGCCGTCATCTCAGACATAGCCTATACAAAAGAAATCATTAAAGGCGGCCCAAAAGGGTTACCCTTTTACTCGCCTCGCACCGATCTACCTAAGCAGAGGTAATATGAAGAGCAAAGCTTTGATTGCGACCCTTTTGGCGGGATTCATTATTGCGGCCCCCCTTTTCGGTCTTTCACTCAAGTTCGCCCCGGGCGGGGGTGCAGTATGGGCAATCGGTGATGAGATCGAGGAATCGGACATCGGATACAACTTCGGTGGTGCCGTCGAGATCGAGGTCTGGAAAGGATTCGACTACGGCTTCAAATACTACTACTCGGATGTCTCCGCCACGGTTCCCAACACCTTCAATACCGACACCGCCATCACCTCCTATGACGTGGAGTTCGTCCATCACGCGTTTGCGCTCACCAGCACCTGGTCTCCAGGCTGGAAATGGGTTGACCCTTACGTGCGCGGCGCGGTAGGACTATACTCATGGCAGCAGTTGGACGAGGACGGTAATATCTTTGAGGTTATAAATCCTCAGGACACTGCTAAGACAGTAGAGCTCGCGGCCACCTCTTTCGGCATAAGCTTCGGCGGCGGTATCAAGATATGGCCCATCAAGTACGTGGGGTTCCGGCTCGGAGCAGATTCCGACTTCATATTCTCCGAGAACCGGGAACGCTTCGGCTCACAGGACGCAAATGAGAATCTGTTACGGATTGGCGTAGAGGCGATTTTCCGATTGCCAATAAAGGAGTAATGTTCTATCGGGGTTCCCGCTCAGCAGAATGTAAAGGTGAGAAACACAATACGCCACCTGTAGGGGCACGGCATGCCGTGCCCCTAAATTTTTATGCGGCTTTACCGGGAAGGAATCGTGTCTTGTCCAATTTGTGGGCGACCGAGTCGGTGTTCATAAAGAGCGCCCTTATCACTTACTATGACTACGATGGTGGAAACCACCTTGCTCGCCATGAGTCAGGGCATCGAGTTCGGGTAATCGAAAGGCCGCCTGTTTTTATTAACTCACCTTGACATCACACATTTTTCTCCTATAATTGAGTTATGTAATTAACTGACCAGTCAGTTAATTGTCGAAAAACGTTGCGGGGCTTTTATCTAAAGAAACTAAGGAAAGGAGACAAAAGATGAATCCTCTTCAAAAAAGGTTGACCGCTCAAGCAATCAAGGCGGCAGTAAAAAACACCGGCCTCGCCAGTACACTTCTAAAACCACTCAGGGCAAGAATCAAAAAAGGAATTGCGGATGCCCAACCCACGAACCTACCCTACCTCACTGAAATAAAAACACAGTTTCTTGTGAATCTGTTTGAGCAGTCCTTCAAAAACATCCAAAAAGGGTACTTTTCCCCTGAGTATGCCGAAAGGGTACGCGAGACCTTTGTAATGAATGGATTCCTCGACGAAAGGCGACCCAAAGTCCGGAAAAAGTACGAGGATAAATACGGAATAGAACCCCCCAGCTTCTGTTTGATCTCTCCCACCAAGCGCTGCAACCTTAGATGCATAGGATGTTACGCGGCCTCGGAAGCAACTAGCGCAGCCACACTGGACTATGAGGTGTTCACCAAACTGCTCCATGAGATGCGCGATCTGATCGGGTCGAACTTCATCGTGATCTCCGGCGGCGAGCCCTTTATGTACAACTCCCAGGGCAAGACCCTGCTTGACGCCGTGGAAGAATTCTCCGACATGGTTTTCCTTGTTTACACCAACGGGACACTACTCACCGACGAAACGGTGGAAAGGATGGCCGGACTGGGAAACATAACCCCGGCGATATCCGTTGAAGGCTACGAGAAGGAAACCGACGCGAGACGGGGAAAAGGCGTCTATGCGAAGATTATGGATTCAATGGAGAGGCTTAGGCACCGCGGGGTTCCCTTCGGGACATCCGTTACCGCAACCAAGAACAACGCCGAAATCCTGCTGACCGACGAGTTCTACGATTACTACTTCGAGGAGCTGGGTGCGGTGTATATGTGGATGTTTCACCTGATGCCTATCGGAAAGGCCAAGGATACCATGGATCTGATGATCTCTCCTGAGCAGCGCGTTGCGCTTTACAACCAGTGGGAAAGGATGCTCTTCGATAAGAAATACTTTGTCGGAGACTTCTGGAATAGTGGTGCGGCATCGAATGGCTGCATTGCCTATGGCAGGGAAGGCGGATACTTCTACGTCGACTGGAACGGGAACATAATGCCTTGCGGGTTCGTGCCATACTACAAAGACAATCTCTACGATCTTTACAGGAATGGTAAGTCAATCGCCGACGGGCTGATGTCGGATCTGTTTGCAAAAGGAAGGAAATGGCAGCACGAATACGGATACGGTCAACTGAAGTTCTGTAATAATATACTTACCCCTTGCTCTATCCGCGACCACCACAAATACTTCAGGGAGAATATCCTGGACAACAGCGCGAAGCCTGAGGATGAAAATGCAAAGGCAGCGCTCGAAAATCCTGAGTACTACGAGAGACTGGTGGAGTTCGATGAAGAACTTGAGAAGCTCACCCAACCCATCTGGCAGGAGCGCTACCTTAAAGACCTGAAACGAACCTCACGATGATGCCGCACCTCTATACAGCACAACCCGGGGGGCAGCTTGACAGAACTGCCTTTCCTACTATAATGGCAGATTATTATGTCTGAACGTTCGCCAAGAAAACCAGGAGAGATGCGCCGCCGTGAGATCCTTTCCGCGGCAAGAGAACTCTTTTGCGAGTACGGCTTCGATCAAGTCGGTATGGAGGATGTGGCGAAGAAGGTAGGAATCTCAAAAGCGGCAATCTACTTCTACTACAAGAGTAAGCTTGAGCTTTTCATAGCGATGATTAAATCATCACTTGACCAACTAGTGTCGGATCTCAAGGCTGACCTTAAGGATGAATCGAAAAAAGGCATTAAAAACCGCCTCGATGCGGTACTCCACTCGCTCAGCCGGCATGTCCCTCTGATTTCAAGCATGCGCAGGCTTTTCGAAACCGGAGGAATTCCAGTCGTTCCTACACGCCACATGACGCTCTTTACGAAACGCATCACTCCCAGCATCGAGGAAGTAAAAGAAGTGCTGGCATCTGTTTTCTTCAGTGCGCAGAAGGCAGGTGAGGTAAGAAAAAATCTAACTCCCCAAATGCTGGCAAATGTTTTTCTGGGGCTTACGTCTTCGTTGGCTGGAATCGAGACGGGCTTCGCGACAGTGAGAGAAATTTTTCTTAAAGGAATCCTCGTAGAGGAGGCAGGGTAAGAAAAACCCCAGGTGGGCGTTGCCGTCGTGAGCTTCGCGAAACCTTAAGATATCGTAGGGGCAGACCCTGCGGCGCCCCTACGGCTTTTAATCCAAACAACCTTCCCATACAACGAACAAGATTGACTCGCCAAAGGATACTCATTATAATGTACGTCCATGGTCAAGATCAAGCTGGGACGAAGTGCGGTGCGTGAAGTAAAAGAAGGCACCCCTATATCGAAGCTGATCCCTGCGGGTCAACCCATCATCGCGGCCAAGCTGGAGGGCGAGCTGGTCGGACTCAACACCCCGCTTACCAAGGACGCTAAGATCGAGTTCGTTCTCGCCACCGATCCCGAAGGCCTGAAGATTCATCAGGAGAGTCTTATCTTTGTTCTCACCATGGCCGCCAAACGCGCCTTCCCCGACGCCCGGTTAGTGGTTGAACACTCCACCTCCAAGGGCTTCTACTGCACCCTGAGAATGGAGCGTATCATGGAGAAGCGCGACGTTGAGCTTCTTGAGGCCGAGATGCTGGGGCTTCTGGCCGACGATCTGCCAGTCACCATGCGGAAGGTGGATCGGAAGGAGGCAACCGCCATCTGTAAGCGCAACAACAACACCTCCAAGCTGGCGTTATTGGAGTACGCGGATAAGGACGAGTATATTATCCACCGGTGCGGCGATTTCGCCGACTGGGCAAGAGGACCACTCGTTCCCTCCACCGGTTCTCTTGCCGCATTCGAGCTTCTGCACTATCCACCCGGCTTCATCCTGCGTTACCCCACACCTGAATCGTTCCCTGAGCTTCCCACCTTCGTGGAGCAGCCAAAACTCTTCCTTATCTTTCATCACTACGAGAAGTGGGGCGAGGCCCTGGGTATCTCCGATATCGGCCAGCTCAACCGTCTCGTAAGGGAAAACAAAAGCCTTGAACTGGTCAACGTTGCCGAAGCGCTGCACGAGAAGGCCATCGCCCGAATTGCAGACCGCATCGCCGCCGCCACCATACTCCCCCGCATCGTGCTCATCGCCGGCCCCTCATCTGCCGGAAAAACAACCTTTTCCAAACGACTGGCGGTTCATCTGCGGGTTAACGGTCTGCGACCCCTGCCGCTGTCGGTGGACGACTACTTCTTCGACCGCTCCAGTACCCCGCTTGACGAGGAGGAAAAGCCCGATTTCGAGGGAATCGACGCCATTGATTTGGAGTTCTTCAACCAGCAGTTGGTGCTCCTTCTGGAAGGCAAAAGGGTGGATAGACCCCGCTTCGATTTCGAGAGAGGCAGGCGCTGTTTCGACGGCACCACCATGATCCTGGAGCCAAACGAGATACTTATCGTGGAGGGAATCCATGCGCTCAACCCGCGCCTGACTTCTGCCGTACCCAAACATCTCAAGTTCAAGATATACGTATCCGCGCTGACCCAGCTCAACTACCACGACCAGCGCATCGTTTCCACCTCTGACACCAGGATGCTGAGACGAATGCTGCGCGACTACTCCTACCGCGCTCATACACCCACCAGAACCATGAAGCGGTGGGCTAAGGTACGCAGGGGCGAGGAGCGCAACGTCTTCCCTTACCAGGAGTCGGCGGATGAGATGTTCAACTCGGCTCTTATCTACGAACTTGCAGTGATGCGCAACAAGGCCATGAAACTTCTGCGCACTGTCCGAGGCAAAGGTCTGCGCTCGGAGGCCAAACGCATGATCTCCCTCTTGGAACTGGTCACCCCTATGGACGACTCCGCGGTACCACCTGCATCTATCCTCCGCGAGTTCATCGGAGGAAGCGCCTTCCGTAAGGAAAACAAAAACAAATCCTCCCGCTCTAAGAGCAACTCGAAGACAAAGCACACCCATTAACTAATTGATCCCCCCTCCTGGGAAGCGAAAAATCGAAAACTAAGATATGCAGCTCAGCTGAAAGGGTGATCTTGCATTCTACTCCCCTGCGATCCTTTGCCCGCGTGGCAAGGAGCATTTATTTCGGAGCCATCGGCTGAGGTGTAACGTTTGACTTCCAATTGTTTCACACTATAATTCTACTCGCAGTTTAACGAAAGGAGAATGTTCATGCCGAAAAGAACTTATCAACCAAGCAACCTCAAGCGCAAACGCACACATGGTTTTCGTAAACGCAACGCAACCCCTACAGGTAGAGCAATGCTGAAGCGTCGCCGTGCCAAGGGGCGCAAACGCTTATCGGCATAGGGTTGAAGTTGAATACCGCTCGCTCTGAAAATCTGCCGCGCTCTGAGATTCTTCGTGGTGATAGAAATATAAGGGCCGTATTGGCCGCCCCGCCGGTATCCAGCGGAGCCCTCATGGCTCATTTCATTGAGGAGCCACGCCGCAGGGTGGCTTTCTTTGTCCCGAAAGCTATCGGGAAGGCGGTGGTTCGAAATCGTTGTAAGCGCCGCATGCATGAAATATACAGACGAATGAAAAGGAAATTCCCGGAGGGCAGGATCATCTTCAGGTTGAAAACCGACGCTGTGGGGAACGAACTTTGCGAGTCTTTTTCTGGATGCGCCCAAAAACTGAGAGGCATGGGTGCGTAAGTTATTTATCTGGATCATTCGTGCGTATCAGATCGTATTTGCAGGAGCACCGCGTAATTGCCGCTTCGAGCCCACGTGTTCGCAGTACGCGGTCGAAGCGATCGAGCGCTACGGTGTGTTGAGAGGAATTGTTAAAGCCGCCTGGAGGGTTTTGCGCTGCAATCCATGGAATCCGGGCGGATACGATCCTGTGAGGTAAATGTGAGCGACGGACAACAACAAAGAGGAGGTATCTGGTCAACGATCCTGGTGGTGGTGCTGGTTGTAGGAATGCTGCTTATATTTAACTTTTTAAGGAAAGGCTCCGGCGGAGGATGTATGGGTGAGCCGGCAGCTGAAAAATCAACGTCTGCTGCGGTTGGAATGCCCACCAAAGAACCTACCGCTGGCAGGGGATCGGAGGAGCGAGCACAGAATGGACCTGAAGCGGATTCAATAACCCTTGAGAACGAATATCTCAAGCTCTCATTCCTGGCCTGGCCGTATCATCCGGGCTTCCGAATCGACGGGGCGGAGCTCAAAGACTTCACCCGCAAGATAGATCCAAAAAGCACTGAGCAGATCACAGTCAACCTTTTTGAAGAGTCGGGTTTTGAGGTTCTCGGCAAGATGGACTCAAGCCTTTCGGCCCTCAGACTTGCCGATCGCAGCGACACCTCGGTGACCTTCGTATGGGAAGATACCTTGGGTGAGGAGAGGTACATTGCAGTGGTTTTGACCGGTTACGAGCTGCACCTTTTCCACTCCGATTCTCTTGAGCCGCTCCTTTTCCACTGCGCAGCAGGGCTTGTGCCTACCGAGCCGGGCGATAAAACTGAACTTACCCTTTATCAGCTTTACTATCGTGACGGGGAGAAGAAGGTTCAATACCTTAACGCCAAGCGAGTCAATCAGGTGAAGTCCGGGAAACGTGCGATTGAAGCCGGTCCATACGAGTGGGTAGCCCTTCGTTCCAAGTACTTTGCCGCTATCGTGCTGCCATCAGAACCTGTAGTTGCAAGGATAATCCCCAGCGCAACTAAGAAGCAACGTATCGGTCTCTCATTCGACATTGAAGGAGGCCGCGAGTTCAGGCTTTACTTCGGCCCGCAGGACTACGACATCCTGGCAAAGATGGGACACAAGCTCAGCCGGATTGTCGAGCTGGGTGGCTCCGCCTTTCGCTGGCTGGGTGTTATCATGCTCAAGATATTCCAGTTCTTTTACCGCATCATCGGCAACTATGGAATAGCAATAATTGTATTCTCGATACTTATCAAGCTCGTCTTCCTGCCGCTTTCCCAGGTTCAACAGCGTTCGATGCAGAAAATGCAGGTGCTGCAGCCCAAGCTAAAGGAACTTCAGGAGCGCTTCAAGGACGATAAGCAACGCCTGAACGAGGAAACCATGAAGCTGTACAAACTTCACGGGGCGTCGCCGTTCAAGGGCTGCCTGCCAATGCTCGTCCAGCTGCCTGTATTCTTCGGGCTTTACGCGGTGCTGCGCAACGCCATTAGCCTGCGCGGTGCACCGTTTGTCAAGCTGTTCCATGTCACCGTGAACCAACCTATTAATCTCATTAGTGAGAATTTCCTGAATATTATTCGTATTCCCGCTGGTGTAATATGGTGGCTGACGGATTTGTCCCAGCACGACCCCTTCTACATACTCCCCATTCTCATGGGCGTAGCCTCTGTATTCCAGAGTCTGATGACCAACCCCAATCCACAGCAACGCCTGATGACCTTCATGATGCCGATTTTTATTACTGTAATCTTCCTTAACTTCCCTTCAGGATTACAGTTATACTGGTTTCTTTTCAATCTCCTCTCCATACTGGAGTTTGCGATCTTCAGGAGAGGAATGAAAGCTGGAGGAGATCAATGGCAGAGCAAGAGGCTCAAAGAGATAGCTTCGGCGAGGAGCTTGCCGAAATCCTCTCGCAGATAGTCTCGCTTGCCGGTTTCCGCGGGCGCATAGAATGGCGTAAGCGCGGCGAGAGCGAATACTACGTCAACGTCCGTACGCGACGCTGGGATGGCCTGCTCATAGGTCGGTCGGGGGAAAACCTGAGAGCGCTTCAGCTACTGGTGCACTCGATACTGCAGCACCGTCACGCGAAGATGCCCGCTGTTATAGTTGATGTGGGTAACTACAAGCAGCGACGCGAAAACTTCCTTCGAAAGAAATCCATGGCCATAGCCAAGGTGGTAAAGGAAACCGGTCGTGAGATGATGCTTGATCCATTGACCGACAAGGAACGCAAGCTGGTGGAGCAGACCCTGGCCGGTATAGACGGTGTGCGTTCCTATACCATAGGCACCGGCTACCGAAAGAACGTAATCATAGCACTTATTGATGTTTCTTGAACGCCTCCAGGATGTTATAGTTGCCCCAGCCACCCCTGGTGGCCGCAGCGCTTTGGCATTAGTGCGGGTCTCAGGACCCCAGACGTTAAGGATGTGTGATCAGGTTTTTAAGGGGCGTAAGCCTTTGAGCGGCGCACGGGGGCATCAGGTGCTCACGGGATTCATAGTCGAGGGAGAAAAAATTATAGATGAGGCCCTGGCTGCTGTTTACCGATCGCCTCACAGCTACACTACCGAGGATCTGGTCGAGTTTTCGGTTCACGGCAACCCGCTTATAGTGGATCGTGTGACCGATCTTTTGATTGGGATAGGCGCCCGTCTGGCTCGTCCAGGGGAGTTCACCGAGCGGGCTTTTCTTCACGGCAGGCTGGATGTAACCCAGGCTGAAGCGGTGCTTGCTGCAATCCAGGCCCGAACCATGAAAGGTGTCAAGGCCGCCCTGGCGCAACTGCGTGGGGGTCTTACAAAGGAACTGAAGGGTCTTTCAGACCGGGTGCGCTGGCTCCTAACCCTTATTGAAGCTCAACTTGAGTTCCCTGAAGAAGACATCCCCGAGGAATCCCTTGCACCCATGCTGGAGGGAGCTATCGCGGACACCGAGAAGTTAAGGCAGGCGTTCCGCCGCGGGCGCAGCCAGCGCAAGGGTATGGCGGTCATGATTCTCGGACGCCCCAATGTCGGCAAATCCACCCTCTTCAATGCACTCTTGGACGAGGAACGTTCCATCGTAACACCCGTGCCTGGAACAACGAGGGATCTGGTAACCGGAACCCTGCGTTTCTCGACAGGCCAGGTTCGCCTCTTCGACGGCGCAGGAATCGGAATTGCAGAATCGCTTCCCGACCGGATCGCAGTCAGGCGGGCAGTTGGAGCGGCCAATCGTGCGGATTTCCTTCTGGTTATGCTTGATGCAACCTCAGGATTTGTCCCGGCCGACACCGAACTCCTGAAGCTCTTGAGGGAAAAACCCGGCATGATCGTATGGAACAAGATAGACGCCGTGAAGGAGATCCCTTCCTTAGAAAACGTCGCCGGCGAGCCTGTAGCGGTCTCGGCATTGAAGAGAAAGAATCTCTCCACTCTCCTGGATCGGTTAAAAGAAGAAGCCTCAAGCCAGGGAGAGACGTTCTTTGCCAACCGCTTTCAGGAAGAGTGCCTGGAGCGCCTGGCCGTGCATCTGCGGGCCGCTTTGGACGCGCAGTATCTGGATATGAGGGCAAAGGAACTGCGCGAGGCCATTGCCGATGTCACAGGCACGGACCGCTCGGCTCTTGATCAAAGCATACTTGAAGAGATCTTTTCGCGCTTCTGCGTAGGAAAGTAGGAGGTCATCTAAAGTGTATAGACGTTTGCTTTGCTATGTCGAGGCAGGCGAAACCCGCCTCGAAGAACTGGAGGGGGTGCTGGATCTGGCTTCCCAGCTGCAAAGCCGATTGATAGTATTGGCGGTCTTGCCCGAAGAATCGCCAGATCCATCGAAGGAAGAGAAGCAAGAACGGGATATTCTTGAAGACAGAACATGGAATTTCCTCTACGAGATCGAGGACGTGGCGTTCGGAAGGGAACTTAAGATCTCACTGATGCTCGAGGAAGGCAAACCGGAAGAAACCATCGCCTCGGTAGTCAAGAGCTACGAGGTGGACCTATGCGCCACCTTCCCTTATAAAGGACTTGATGCCGAGCTTCTTTTGCAAAAACTCGGCTCAACTCCCCTGCTTTTTTTCAACCAGGAGGGACGATGATTCGTATATCAGAGGCTATCCGCGAAGAAGGGATTGTGCTTAACCTTAAGGCACAGGAAAAGGTTGCCGTAATCAAGGAACTGGTCTCGGTCATGGTAGATCTGGGGTTAATTCAGGACGAAGAAACATTCCTTGCCGACATCCTTAAGCGGGAAAACCTGGAAAGCACGGGTATCGGTCTTGGAGTGGCAATACCTCATGCCAGGACAACCGCGGCCAGTGAACTTCTTCTCGCCTTCGGACGCTCCGCCAATGGGGTTGATTTCGACTCGCTCGACGGCAAACCCTCCCACCTTATCTTCCTCATAGCTGCACCCGAGGAGAATAAATCACAATACATCATGGCGCTTGCCAGGCTTTCAAAGATACTGCACAAGGAAGAGATACGAACCAGGTTGTCAAAAGCGGCCACTCCGGCAGAGGTTATGGAAATCTTGAAAGAAGCAGAGTAAAACAATCACAACTCACGTGCTGAAAAGGAACGGTCTCTGGTGGCCGTTTCTTTTTACAGCTCAGGGCTGAGGGCGAACGTCAAGCAGGACGCGCTTGGCAAGGACAGCTTCGGAACCGAATATCTCCTCGGCCTTGTCGTAGAGTGAAATGAACAACTGAAGAAAATACTCGCGGATCTCTTCCGGTGCAGGGAATGGCTCTGAGATATGAGGAATGATCCCTTCCCAGCTAAGTCCAGGCATTGTATCCTTAAGCTCGCCAGCCTCTTGCAGGATGGAATCAATCTCGTTCTCCCAAAACTCGGCGTCATGCCCGGCATCGCTGAAAAGATCCACAAAAAGCGCCAGGCGGTCGGTCTGATGTTCTACGTACCTTTGTAGACTCTCGCCGCTGTATAAAAAACCGGTCTGCACAAGCCAGGCTATCGAGTGAAGTCCAACCTCGTAGTCCAGCCCCGAGGCCAGGATCGCCTCGCGAGCACTGCGTTTGCCGTCAACCGCCTCAAGGATCAGTCTATCTTGCTCACGCAGAGCCTTGAGGGTCAGCTTGGTCTCTTGGCTGCTCCTGAACAACTTGGCCTCCGGGGAGCCTATGACGGTCAAAGCCTTCCTGGCACCGAAGGTCAGCCTTCGTTTATCCATCCACAAGCCTCCTTAGCTTTTCGAAAGAAGAGGGTTTTAGGCGGGTGTTGCACTTGCAACTTTCACGATTCAGATTGGCGCCGCATGATGGGCAAAGCCCCTTGCAATCCTCGCGGCACAGCGCAGCGATCGGCAGAGCAAGCAAAAACGCATCTCTTACAACGCTCCTTAGATCGACCTCGCCGGTGTAAAACTCCAGATCGGTCGCTTCCGCTTCCAAGTCCTCACCTTGCCCTTTAGCTTCAGGAAGGAAGGTCACATCGGCTGAGGTGCCTACACTGTAATCGGTCGGTTCACCGCATCTTGAGCATTCAAGTTCGATACCCGTCTTAAGATCAAGGTGCAGATCTATCCTGTCGCCGGTGCGGACGAGAACGATATGGCAACGCAGAGGTTCCAGGAAGGTGTATTTGCCCAGATCGAGTTCCTCTACATTCGCCTCGATCTCAAAGTGGTTGGAGCCTTCTGCAAGCTGGCTGGGCAGGAATATCAGCGAGGAGTCGCGGCTCATGAGTCCAGAGCCTCCATCATCCCGAGTACCAGAAGCTCCCTTGCGCGTTTGAAGTGTTCGAAGCCCTCCGGGCTGGAACCGCCAAGGAGCTTCTCGTAGGAGTCTTGCCCCAGATCTGAGACTTCCTGGCGATCCTTGCCTGGCGCAAGACGACAGAGTATATCCGCTGCCACGAACATGTGCGGGTCGCACAGCGCACACATGAATTTAAGCAGAGAAAGACGGGAATCCTTGAGCCTGCCGTAAAGGAAAACCTGATCCTTGTTCCCCTTGCGAGGACAAAGCTCTCCCTTGATTTCCACCTCCGCACCATCTATCTTCCCCATAAGACTCTCAGCCGGATTCGAAAACAGACCCTTAAAATAACGAATGATTACAGGCTCTTCCGCCAACTCAACCTCCTGCAAAGGTAGGCAGGTCGGTGATCTCTTCGAGTATCCGACTCATCGTAGAAGCAAAGAGCTCAACCTCTTCAAGCGTATTGTAGAGATAGAAGGAAGCGCGGAAGAGTGTGGGACGAAACCCTTCCCAGAACGCATCGAACTGCTCCTCGTGTGCGTGATACCAGGAGTGGACGCAGAAGGTCCCCTTGCGGATCATGATGTTTGCTCTCCCGTCAAGCTTCTCGTCAATGTCAGGCTCGGAATCCGAGAACCGGGTCGCGGGCTTGAGGAGATAGAAGGTGCATATCCCTGAGCGTTCGTCCGGATCGCGCGGCCCCAGTATCTTAATCTCAGGGAACCCCTGGAGTCTCTCGGTGAGTGCACGGTTCAGCACCCGTTCATGCTCGGCGATGCGCTCAGGTCCGACCTCGGCAAGGAAACGCGCCGCCGCACCGGCGCCGATGATGCCCGCGTAGTTCTGCAAACCGGCCTCGAACTTGTACGGAGCCTTGAAGTAGTGAGGATGCCCAAAAAGATGGGTGTCCTCCACCGTGCCACCGCCAACGATAAAAGGCTGGATCACCGACTCGTCGTTTAGAAGCTCCTTGCGACCGTAAAGAACCCCTACACCCGTAGGACCACACATCTTGTGTACAGAGAAGGCGATAAAGTCAACACCCAGCTCAGAAACGTTGACCCCCTTATGCGGCACGCTCTGTGCAGCGTCAAGGAAAACAAACGCGCCAGGGTTTTGAGCCCTGGTAAGCCTCACCACCTCCCTTATCACCTCATCAGGGATCGACGTACCGTCAAGATTCGATGAATGGCAAAGGCTCACCATCCGCACCTTGCCCCCCTCTTCCTCCAGGACCTTACGGAACGCCTCCAGGTGGAATCTGTTTTGCTCATCTGCAGGTATGGCACGGTGCTTTGATACGATACCCCGTTCAACAAGCTCCTGCCAGGGGCAGAGGTTGGAGTTGTGCTCCTTGTCGGTGGTTAAAACAACGTCTTCAGGATTCCATCGCAGCGACTGAGCCACCAGATTGATCGCCTCGGTGGTGTTCTTGGTGAATACGATCTCCTTGATGCTCGATGCCCCGATAAGCTGTCTTATGGCTTCTCTGGACTCCTCAATCCCTTTATCCACCTGGGCAGCGAACCAGTGGGTGCTGCGCTCGCCGCAAGCCGGATATCGGTTGTAGTAATCAAGGATAGCATCAATAACCGGCTGAGGTTTAAGGGTCATGCAGGCGTTATCGAAATAGATCGGCGGGCGGCCTCCTCGCTCCTGATTTAAGGATGGGAACAGATTCCGATAATCTTTGAGTTCAGTCATTCCCTAATCATAATAAAGATTAGCCGCCTGTCAATTGAGGAGACTTGACATCTTAGGGGGTTGAGTTAGGATAGAGCAAAGGAGGCGACTGATGAAAAAAGTGGTGTTGATTATTGCAGGATTGACGATAGCGAGTACGCTTTACGCTACCGCTCCGATGAGACCCGGCAGTTATCCCCGTACCCCTAGAGTTTCGCCGCTGGCACAGGATACCATGAATCCATTGAAACTGCGCTTCAACTATCTTTACGAGTTTGCACAGATTGCCCAGTTCTGCGCCGATTGGCAGCTGGACGATCCGGATTCTGCAGATCACGGCGGGATGATAGAGGCGGAGTCAGGAGAACTCTGGAATGTGATTCAGACCGACAACACCCTGGAGGCAATCTGGGTGTGGGCCAGATACGGTGAGCTGACCGGGGATACCGCAAGATTTAAGGAGAATATCGAAAAGGCGTGGTTTTACTGCTCCAACTTCCCTGCATGGAAGGAAGAAGGAGGAAGCAAAGACTATTACCGCGCTCATAACTGCGCCTGGGGGATTGCCGCTGAGCAACGTTACAGAGCGGTCTACGAAGACGAAAGCTGGGCATGGTATCGTGATTCATGCGCTGAGTTCATAAAGACGCACCCATTGGGGATGTACTGGGATATAGACCGCTTCGTCAAAGGCTGGTGTGCGGGCTGGCTCTATACCTACGGTGTCCAGATGAACGATGCCGAAGCTCGCGACACCGCGTGTTCTTTTGCAGAAACCCTTCTGGGATGGATAGACGATATGACTCCCCAGTACGCACTTGCCCAGGAAAAATGGGCAATGTCTGCAGGAACCGTGGTGTGGGGGCTCTCGAACTCCGCGTTTCAGCGAGATAGTCTCAGAGGCAAGGAATGGATCGAGGCAAACGGGTCATATCTTGATACATTCCAGGTCTGGAGAGACGTCGACTACTACTCCTGGGATAACTCGTGGAACGTGGGTTACGCGAACGGCCACGGCGCGATGTACGATATATCACATGATCCTACTTATGCCCGCCACCACAAATGGTTAACCCACAAGCTTCTATCATACGATACCGATAATGACGGCGGGATAATGGCCACCACCCAGGACGCGGATACCACGGACATGACCTGGGTTTCCGCCTATCTCTGCATGATGGGTCTTGACCGGTTGATCGGCGAGGTTTACGACTACGACGCAGGCGCTTTAGAGATCATCGGACTCCACGACGGTGATCAGATCGAGGAGGGAACCCGGATGGACCTGGTGGCGGTGGTTTCGAATTATGGTCGAGAGCCACTCTCCGGTGTCGAGGTGACGCTTACAGGAGACGCCTCAGGTTCGACCACATCCGATCTTGGCTTCCTGGGGATGGACACGATAACACTCGTATCAGATTGGCTTGTGCCTGATTCGGCTGTGCTCACCCTGGCCCTGTCGCATCCCGAGGACGAGCGTCCCGCTAACGACACGTTGATCGTACGGCTGAACAAGGCGGCTGGCATAAAGGAGGGGTCGAAAAAACCGTCGACATTGCACCTGGAGGTCGCCTGTCTGAGCGGACCGCAGTGTCGTATCTCCTACGGCTTGCCTTCTCAATCTCCTACTAGCCTTGAAATCTTCGATGTTCGTGGTGCACGCGTCCGACAAGAATCGTTAAAGAAATCAAACGGTGAGATATTTTTGGATCTGGGAGAACTGCCTCGAGGGGTGTACTACGCATACCTTCAGGTAGGTAAACGTTGTATCTCCAAGCGGTTCATTTTGCTGGATTGATCAAACCTGAATACTTACTGGTACATACCGGCCAGGACTACGACGCTGAGATGTCAGAAGTGTTCTTCTCCGATCTTGGTCTTTCCGGACCACATGTCTGGTTTGAAGTAGGTTCCCATTCACCAGTAACCCAACATCGTTGCATAAGCCCTTGATTGACTTACATCTACTGCTCAGTATAATCCTTTGTGGCTAAACCATTGAGACTAGGCGTTTTCCTTAATTGCCCCCATCTAAGTGACGGGCGCTTTACCGTAACGCAAGATGAGGCTTTAAAGTTCATAGAAGGTTTGAACCTGACTGAATCTATAACCCAGGCAGTATCGATATTACCTGTTGAAAAATTGGATCCGGAAAAGTACAATATAGTCCTCGAACGAAGGGGCGTAACTGTGATTCCTTTACCAAGTTGGAAAAACGCTGCCGAAAACGTTCTGTCTTTGTTTTGTGACTTCAGATCTCATTTTGCTAAAGCTCGTTTATTCGTAGAGAACCGTGACGTAATTTGGTTAAGGATTCCCTCGATGATTGGTCTGTTTTTTTGGTGGGTTGCGAGAAAAAAACGAAAACCACTGATTCTTCACATAGTCAGTAACCCTCTTTTGGCGCCTAAGCGATCTAAATACAAAGGTATAATGAAAACTTTGGCCCATCTGTTTTTTTTCGTTTATCATCTAGTTATTAAACTAATGACGCGTTACGGCCTTGTATTAACAGCAGGTGAAGAATTGAAGAGACTTTACTCGAATCCGTTACACCCCGCGTTTTCAATAGACGACATTCTTATTAAAGAGAAGCATCTGCAACCTGCAAAGAAAAAAAGCGGAGAAGCGAAGGAGATACTATTTGTGGGGAGGTTTGCTCACGGAAAAGGGATGGAAATTCTGATAGATGCCATTGGGATATTGAAATCAGAGTTCCCTGAAATATGTCTTACAATGGCAGGGGATGGTATTTTGTTGGAGGAGATGCGCCAACGAGTAGCGAAGCGAGGGTTGAATAAGCATGTGAAAATCCTGGGGTTCGTCTCCGCGAGTGGACCGCTACAAGAGCTTTATAAAAAGGCTGATATCGCTGTATTGTCATCTGACAGTTATCCTGAAGGATTCCCAAGGGTAATTTTAGAGTTTTGGTCAGCCGGGTTACCTCTCATTGCAACACGTCTAGCCGGGATACCTTATCGGGTTAAAGATGGCGTCAACGGTTTACTTGTTACCCCAGGGAATCTCAAGGAGTTAACTGATGCAATACGCAGGTTGATTGTCGATTCAGATTTACGACATCGACTTGCGGAGGGTGGTTCTCGGACTATAAAAAAATTTACCTTTGAACACCAAGCAGATATTATCAAAAGACTAGTAAAGAGATATTTCCCAGGGCTCTATGTTCCTGTTTAAACCAAAGGAGACACTGCTTTAGACTAAGATGATGGACGAGCATTGGCTTTAACCATCAAAAATGTCACCATGCTTAGAGGAGTTTTAAGAGATAGGAGCAGCGCTGACTTGCAAAGGGGGACGTGAATACTTACTTATCCTAAAGAGAAACAAATCTTCCTAAAACCTTCCCTTTCGTGTGTGTTGGGTGGCGATCACTGTAACTTCCGTCAAATTACTCCAGTATTTTGCAAAGGAATAAAGACGCGAGGCGGTCGCTCCCCTAAAAGGGGGGAAACAGCGGTGCAAGGATCAGAATGTGAGGTCTTGGGGTATCCATATCCTGATAATGCTTCATCTTTTTAACGCTTCAAATCGCATCAATCTTGTTCTCTTCGCAGAAATATCTTTCTGAGAAACTTACGTTCAGAGGGAAGGAGAAATCCTGAAAATGTCAAGCTGGCAAAATAAAGAGCACTGCCCCCACCCAGCTTGATCAGGGAACCCAGCAGTGGGGTAAGTGGATGCCAGAAGAAACTTCCGGCAGTAATACTCAAACTTACCAAGACGATGAGCAGGATGCGCTTGATCTCGTAGGGTATCTTCATAAGTCGGCGGCTAAAAAAGATCATTGCCAAAAGCATGGCAGCGTAAGAAGAAAGTGAAGCAAGCGCAGTCGCCCAAAGTCCGATCTTAGGTAATAAGATTACATTAATTAACACGACAACTGCCGCTCCAATTAACGAGGTCCACGTGAAGAATCCTGTTCTTCTCTTTATGTAGCAAGGGGTAGATATAATGCTGTAGGCGCCGTAAAGACAAATCCCTAGAAGGAGAACGGGAATAAGGGGGTAACCCTCCCAGTATTCCGGTTTTTTGGCGATAATCTGCACAAGCTCTTTTGCGCACCCCCCGATCACAATTAGCGCCCAGCCGCCGATGAACAGCATGTAAGTAAGTACACGAGAGGTTATCCTGGGAAGATCATCTCTTTCCTTAATAGAAAAAGCGTAGGGGATCCAGGCCAGGTTAACCGTCGCAACCAAAAGAAAAGAAACCAGGTTAGCAATATTCACAGCGAACCCATACACCCCCACCGCAGCTTCGCCAAGAACAGGCTTTATGAGCCAGCGATCAAGCATGTTTCTGATCCAGAAAAAGGCCATATTGGGAACCAAAGGCAGTGCATACCGGAACATGCTGCCCAAACTCTTGAAAGAAAACTTGATTCCTCGAGTATAAACATATATGATTGCTGTCACTGGTAAGAAGAACACCACCGCCATAACCACATCTACCTGGTAAACCCCCACAAGGTCTCTTTTCAAAACCATGAGGAAGATAACCATCAACCCCACTTTGACCAGAGACTTAGCTATTGAAAAGATAGAATAGGCGCCCGGACGTCTCTCACAGCGCAGGAAGGAAAGGAAAATAAAGTTGGGCGGTGTCAGCGCAGTAAAGATTGCAAACAGCCGGAGTATAGCTACTGCATCCGGGGTGTCAAGAGCCATGAGTCGTGCCAGTTGTGGGGCAAAGAGGAAAGTCAACCCACCTATTAAAAGAGAGGTTATTAAACTGAAGGTGAATCCGGTAGAAATAACAGTTCGGCGTTCTTCAGGGGTCTTGACTTTGTAGAAATCGGCTATAACTGCCTGTTCGATTGAAAGCAGAATAATAATTTTAAGAACTTCGTAAAGGGGTATAGTCAAGTTGCGAATCCCGTAACTCGCGATAGGGAGATAGGCGGAGTAAAGAGGGAGCAGCACGATTCTGATCAAACGGTCGCTGGCGTTGCCGATTCCGTATATCAATGTGTCTTTGGTGAGACTCTTGAAATCCTTTAAGGCCATAAGGTCTTATAAGCCCAGGGCCTTAAGTATCTCCTGCCGCATCCGCTCTGTCGCCTTGCCGTTGCCAAACGCCTCTAGGTTCGTGGAAGAGGCCGGAGAGTCTATCTGCTTGAGTGCCGCAAGGATGCGTTCCGGATCCGTTCCAACCAGCCGGTTCCACCCTCCATCAAGGGTCTCAGGCCACTCGGTTTCTTCGCGCAGGGTAAGACAAGACCTGGCAAGGAAGTACGCCTCACGTTGGACGCCTCCAGAATCGGTGAGGATAAGCTGTGCATGTTCCTCCAGCACAAGCATGTCGAGATAAGATACCGGAGGAATTACGTCGATGTTATCCAGATCGTGAGAGGAAAGCTTATCCAGTGTCTTGGCGGTTCGCGGATGACACGGAAAAATGATACGGGGGCGATCTTCGCGGATAAATGCTTTGATGATCATTCCAAGCTTGTTTTCGTCGTCAACGTTGGAAGGACGATGCATGGTTAAAAGCCAGAAGGGCTGATCATTCAACGCCAAACGATCGAGCACATCCGAGGTTTCGTGAGCCCGCGGCAGGGAATAATGAAGGGTATCCAAAAGAATGTCCCCGGTGTGAATCACTCCATCCTTGCGTCCTTCCTTTTTGAGGTTGTTAACCGAGGTCGGTGTAGGGCAAAACAAAATTTCCGAAACCACATCGGTCACTATGCGATTTATTTCTTCCGGCATCCTGCGGTTGCCGCTGCGTAGCCCTGCCTCAACGTGAGCAACCGGGATGTGGAGCTTTACCGCGGCCAAGGCTCCTGCCAGGGTCGCATTGGTGTCTCCGTAAACGATAACAAGATCGGGTCTCTCATCCTGCAGAACCTTTTCGATTTCGATGAGTGCTTTTCCTGTCTGATAGGCGTGAGTTCCCGAACCTACCTTTAAATCGAAATCTGGATGATAATCAAGCTCGTCAAAGAATATCTCTGCCATCTCCGGGCTGTAGTGCTGACCGGTATGAAGATGAAGATGGGTCAATCCCGGAGCTTCTCTGGCTAAAGTCCTAGAAAGCATCGCCGCCTTGATGAACTGGGGACGGGCACCGACTACTGATATTATCTTCATTGCTTACCCTTGTTTATAATCCTCTCGATAGTTCTTAATTCGAAAGAAATACGATCATGCCATGTCCAAATCTCTTCTCTTTTCTTTTTTATCCCCCTTCTTACATGACGATTGAAAGTTCTGTTCCTGGCTATCTTCTTTAGTGCCTGAGGTAGTTCTCTCTCAGTATTTTGAGGATTTAAAAGGATTGAGTTCTCTCCATCTTTGAGAAAACCATCCAAAGAACCATCCGCCAACGAAATAATCGGGAGCCCTGCAAGAATAGCTTCCAATAAACAATTGGATAGATTTGAGAGCTCCTGAGCAGATATGAACAAATCTGCTCGTTTAAGTGTATTGAGCGCCTTAGCATGGGACATGTGTCCTACAAACCGTACAAACCTTAAAACACCAAGAGACGCCGCTAAACTCTCAAGCATCTTGCGTTGAGCACCATCACCGATTACAACTAATCTTAATTCAGGAATATATTCTAAGGCTTCAGGTAAAGCGAGCAAAATTCGATCGATCCCCTTCCAAGCAACAAGTCTGGCCATTGCTACAACTAAAAAAACATCTGGCGGGAACATACTTCTTATATCTAGGTAAGATTCGTTATCCTCGATAGCAAATCCGTTTAGAAGGAAGAGACTTTTTTCCTTAGGCACTCTAAATATCTCCAATACCTTATCTCCTCTGGTTCCATCATTACTCATAACAACCAAATTTCCATGATGACGGTAGTTAAATAACTCGGGGAAATTCCGGAATCTTTGCCATAAGCTTAGTTTATTGGTTAATGGCTTCAATCTTTTCCAAATAAATGTCCCGAATAACCGATTAATCAGAAGACATTCTGATGATTTTTGCAAAAAATATCCTAATACTATGTTAAAGCCCATTTGATAAATAAAATGGGGATGCAACCGGGAAAGTAACCTTTTGTGAAATCCGAATGAATAAATAAGAGTAATCAATGAAAAAAAATGATCAAGTAAAAAACTCCCCTTTCTCAGTAAAATATAGATAATAGGCAAGAAGAAAGAAGGTAATCGATAAGGATGTACAATTAAATGGTCTTCGCGAATAAAAGGCTTACACTTGAATTTTCTTTCAAAAACAGGGAGAGTTATATGGACATCATAGCCCTGTTTGCTTGATTCTTTGAGGAAATTAACTACCGCTGGCATACCACTAGGGGGCTTTCCTTCAAGCAACCACTCTCGGAAACCGGTAAGGTAATAATGCGGAAATGGTGCTGCCACCACAAGAGTTCTTTTTCGCACAAGCGAATGTTAGGGAGTTTTTGGGACATGTCAACAGCGCATTGACATACCTAGCCAAGCCGGTTATTATTTAGTATGTGGAAATTCCCGCGTTACGTTCTGCGGCAGTACCTCGTCCCTCTCGTTCTTGCATGGGCGGTGCTTACCGGCGTATTCCTCATGGACAGGCTCTTTCTGCTTGTAGATCTCATCGTCCGCAAAGGCCTGGCACTGCAGCACGTTTTGGAGATACTCCTCTACACCTTGCCATTTGTCATGGCCATGTCGGTTCCACTCGCATCACTTGCAGGTGCGATGATGACCTTCGGCAGGCTGGCTCAGGACAACGAGATACTTGCTTTGCGTTCGGCAGGAGTGAGACTCTTTTCGGTTTTTGTACCCATGCTTTGGTTTACCGCATTGCTTGCAGGAGTCATGGTCTACTTCAATCTCTTCCTACTGCCTGAGGCCAACCACCGTGTAAGGAACATGCTCGCGGACGTCTCGAGCAAGAAGCCTACGGCGCGTATTGAGGAGGGGCTCTTTAACGAAGATTTCCCAGGCTACACCATATACATCGCCCGAAAGGACGAGCGCCGCTCCAGGATCTACGATGTGATGGTATATGTAAAGAAGAGCACGGTTCCCACGATGATCACGGCACCCGAGGGCAAACTTGAGGTCACCGCAGACGAACGCTACATGATAATGACTCTCTACGGAAGCGAGATCCACGAACAGGTGGGGGATAACTACCGGCGCATCCAATCGGACACGCAGGTAATCAACCTTGAGATGAACACCGAACTTATAAGGCGGGAACGCAGCAGGCGTTCGGAAAGGGAGATGACCCTTCCAATGCTTGCGGCGGATATAGAGAAAAACAGAGAGAAGACAGGGGAATACGAAGCAGAACTCACAGAAGTGGGAAGCAACAAGATTAAACGTGAGGAGCTCGGTCGTCGCATCGAGAGCCTGGGGCGAAGGATCAACAGCCTGCGGGCCGAGATACACAAGTCTATTGCCTTTGCGATTGCTGGGATTATCTTTCTGTGTTTCGGGGCTGCCCTTGGAGGCAAGCTTCGTCGAGGTGGAATCGGGCTTGCGATTGTATTGAGCCTTATCTTTTTTGCATTCTACTACATCCTTCTCATTGGCGGAGAGAACCTTGCCAAGTCAGGCAAATTGGTCGCATGGATCGCGATGTGGATGCCAAACCTCATCTTTCTCCCGTTCACAGTGGAGATCTTTGGGGAGGTATTTTTCGAGAACTCCCTCTTCCTGTGGAGACTGCGCCGATGAGCCGCATCGATCGTTTCCTCGCACGTGAGTTCATCCTTTTTGCCCTGCTGGGGCTGGTGACGGTGGTGGTTATCTATGATCTGATCAACCTTATTGAACGAATGGGTTACTTCCTGCGCTACAAGGCCGCGGCAGTGGAGATATTGCTTTACTACGTCTACGATCTTCCTGCGACGGTTGAACTGCTCCTGCCGGTGGGTTTTGCATTGGGTGTGTTCATGGTGATCGGACGTCTTATTCGGTCGAACGAGCTTGTACCCCTTCTCGCCTCCGGGGTAAATCTTTATCGCTTGTTTGCGGTATTCCTTGCCGTATCTCTCTTCGTAGCCGCTCTGGCGTTCCTTGGAGGCGAGTTCCTCGCTCCCCGCGTAAAGACCCGTTTTGTGGAATACAAGACTGAAGCCATAGAAAAACGCAAAACGAAACGAATGAAAACAAAGAACCGGGTTTTCTATCTTTCGGAGAGTGGCCGTGTTTACTACATCCGCCAGCTTCGTATCTCAGACAGCCTTGCCTTGGATGTGGTGATATGGGAACTTGATCCTGAAAGAAAGATTCAACGTAGTATTCGCGTAAAAAGCGCAAGATACTCATCAAAGCGGGGCTGGAATGGGGAGCGGGTTGAGATTCACGATTTCAGTAAGGAGGAAACAGGGTTCAAAAGTTACCCCAGCCGTTCGCTGCCTGAGATTACGGAAACCCCTGAGGAGCTTGGGGTTCGCACCAAGGGAACCGACGAGATGGGGGTTGGTGAACTCGGAGACTACATACAACGCATGAAAGCTGCAGGGTCAAACGTGGCGGTGGAGCTTGTCGAGCAGCACTTCCGCTTCTCATCCCCCCTGGTTGTTGTAATCGTAACGGTAATCTCGCTGGCTGCAGCTACCCTGCTCAGAAAGGGCAACATAACCCTGGGGATCGGTCTGGGGCTTTTATTGAGTTTCCTTTACTGGGGTGCGATCCAGGCGTCGCGAGCCTTCGGGTACGCAGGCGTTTTGCCGCCATGGCTTGCCGCCTGGTTCCCGAATGTCTTGTTTTTTGGTCTTTCAGGAGTATTATTGGTGAAAGTCAAACGTTAAGTTGGAGGTTTGTATGAAGAGGTTAGCAGTTTGCCTCACATTTGTCTTGGCCCTTGCAGGCTGCGGCAAGAAACCGGTGCACATAATCTACGAAGGCGACCCTATTGTCACCGATACCTTCCCAGGCCACATATTTATAATAGCCTCTGATCCTTCAAGCACGAATCTGGCCATAGGATTTTCAGACAGCCTTGTTATGATATGGGATCCGGTTGAGCGCGAACCCATAAAGAAGATTCGCCGACACCGCCACATCATCAACGACCTCGCCTTCTCACCCGACGGCATTCTCCTCGCGGTGGCCAGCGCAGACGAGGTTTTGACAGTCAACGACTTGCGCAGGGACCAACTCGTCGACTCGATAGTGCTCTTCAACGGCGCGGTCACCAGCGTAGACTTTTCCTCCGACGGACGCTTCATGGCCGCGGGTTTCACTGGCAGTGAGGTAGAAGTCTGGGACGTGGCTAAACGCGAACGGTTCGGCAAGTTCAGTGGACACACCGGGGTGGTCACCGATCTGAAGTTCAGACCCGGAACATCCGAGCTTTACACCACAGGACGCGACAGCCTGTTCTATATCGCAGATGTGGAGGACACCGTATCCTTCAAATCCAAACAGAGCTACGGCTACCTGACGGTGATAGCCTTTTCACCGGACGGGGAATACTTCGCCACCGGAGGCACCGATAAACTCGTAAAGGTATGGAGATGGGTAGGGGAAGAGCTGAGATCCATAGGATGGTACCAGAGCGATCTCGGAAACGTGCTGGATCTTGTCTTCCTGCCGGACGGTTCCAGGATGGTGGTCGTGGACCAGGAGGGACAGGTTGTCTTCTTGAAGCGTACCGAGCCGGTAGATACAACCAAAGAGAAAGGTCTTGAAAGCGGCGGGGTATTCAGGCTGGGAATCGTTGAAGTCGGACGATTCAAGGCGCATGATGGAGCCATCCGTGCCTGTGCAATCTCAGCTGACGGCACTAGGCTTTATACAGGCGGAGATGACCGCACGCTCAAGGTGTGGGATACAGAAGCCATCCTTGCCCAACTGAAAGCCAAGGCACACGAGGAGAAGTAAGCTCGGAAGCTCAAGGAATTAAAGACTGCGGAGAGACCCTTGGAATGTTAGGTGTTGGCTATTATTCAAGGAATGTAGTATATCTCCCTTGAGCCAGACTGGGCTTTCCTCAAAGCGATCTTGGATACGGCTGGTTTGATCTAGCCTTTCTTCCCTTCGATCCGGCGCGCCAGGGAGCCAAGCTCATCTATTGTCGGTTTAATATTCTCTATCTCTTCACGAGGGATACCCTTTACTTCAAAATCCTTCACCGCACGCTTCAGGCTCCAGAGTTTCATCAGGAAAACATTAAGCGTCCGTTTGCGTTCAGCAGCGGCCTTTTCTACCTCCTTATCCCCCTCTTCGTCGCCACTGGCCGCCTCGATCTCCTCAAGCTCGGCGGTAACCGCATCCCCTAACGCCTCTATGTGACGCAGTAAGCGCTTGGCGTCCCCACGGGAAAGATCGTGCTCCAACAGCACCACAGCCCCTGTAAGGCTCATGGTGCGAACGCCGCCCTCGCGCTTTAATAGGGTATCCGGAATTGCCACAGTATCCACCACAACCACCGTGTCTACTATAGTATCTACCGCGTGCTGCGCGGCGGTATCTTTCGAGGTCTCATCCTGGATTATGACCACTATCTTCTCTTCCTTCGCTTTCCGGCAAAAAATCGCTCCCCCAAGCACACATAAGGCAAGAAGCACCAATAACTTCCTCATGTTTTAACCTCCTTGGGTTGAAGTAGTTCAAATACCTCTATCTCGGCATCTCCGTAATCTTCTATTCTTATGCGCCGTGGAACAAACATCAAACGCTCGCCCACAAGCTCACAAGTACGAGCGGATACAAGTATCTCGCCCTGCATAGCCGCCTCCTGCAACCGCTCGGCGAAGTTAACGCTCTCCCCTATGATTGTATACTCCATCCTGCGGGAAGAGCCGATGTTGCCTGCAATGGCCGTGCCCGTATGTATCCCCATCCCCATCTGTATCTGGACCTTGCCTTCGTTCTCACGCTGGAAATTCAATCTGGCGATCACACGCTGTATCCCAAGGGCCGCCTGGCATGTCCGCAAAGCGTAGTCCTTCTGCGACAGAGGCGCATTCCAGAAAGCGAGAAACCCGTCTCCTATGAACTTGTCCAGCACCCCTTCATTCTCGATTATTACGTCAATTACGGGAGCGAAGTAGTGGTTAAGCAAGGCGATGATCTCCTCCGGCGACATGTGCTGGGAGAACTTAGTGAAGCCCCGGATGTCTGCAAAGAGAATCGAGACCTCACGCCGATCACCCTTAAGGTTAACGAATTCCTTTTCGGAGAGTATCTTCTCCGCCACCTGGCGGGTGACGTAGCGTTTGAAGATGCGCTTAACGAATTCGCCTTCTTCCAGCCCGCGCATCATCCAGTTGAACGCCTCCCCCAGAACACCCACCTCGTCTCTTGATTTAACGGTGACGCGGGCAGCCAGATTCCCTTTACCAACCTCCTGCATCGCCGAGGCAAGTGTACGCAGTGGTTTTGTGCTTCTGCGTACGAAGAGAAGAATCAGCACTATCCCTACCACGAACGCGGCTGCACCTACAACAACAATCCGCCAGACAAAATCCCATATCCCCAGCTCAAGATTGGCCAACGAGTAGACGAGATCTATGGTATAAGCCGCCTTGTTTGTCTGCGGGTTTTGTATCTCAGTATGGTAACGTCTAGTACGCCCTCCCTCAGGCGTCTCGCGCTTCTCGCTTAAAACCGTACCGTCTGATGCTATAGCGATCTCCGTAAGCTCAAGATCGTACCCTGCTGCGCTAAACCGTCTGGTTAAGAGATCGGAGATATAAGCTTCAAGCTCCTCGGAAGCCATATACTTATGTGCAAGATCTATGGAGTTGATTACGTCAAGCACCCTGTATTGAGCGTCGCGTTCCTTGGCCTTGATAAAGAAGTGAGCCGACATCACCAGAACCCCCGCTAACAGCAGACCGTAGAGCGCACTAAAGATTATAACCAGCTTACCCGCAAGCCCCATACCCTGTCTTTTCATTATGATAGCATACTCCCCATTAAGAACTTGTCAAGGCTGCAAGCCAAGATGCAGTAAAACGATTGACAAATCCCCAGGTTGGATTATCCTTCAGGTATAAAAGACGGAGGCAAGATGAAGCATGTGTTTTTACTGGCTTTGCTGTGCGCAATTACGTTTTCAGGGACAGCATCAGCCGCACACGCAGATCACGGGAGCATAGGGGCAGGTGTTGTTTTGGGAAAACCTACAGGACTCTCAGGCAAGTTCTGGCTCTCGAGGAAGGACGCTATTGACGCTGCACTCGGTTGGAACTTCGAGGATGATTGGTTTGCCCTGCAGGCGGGATACCTGTACAACCATCCTATAGATGTGTCATCAGGATTCCTCGCTGTCTACATAGGAGCAGGCGGATTATTTGAAGCCGTATCTCCATCAGACGAACGACCGATTGACAAGCTCTACCTCTCCGGAAGAATCCCGCTGGGTCTCGAGTACATCTACGAACCGATAAGCTTCTTTGTCGAGATCGATCCGCTTCTGCTCCTGTATCCTGGCCTGGGCTTCGATTTCGGCGGCGGGGTAGGCTTCAGGTTCTATTTCTAACTCAAAAGGTGAAGGAGCGGCCCTCAGGCCGCTCCTTACTTGTCTTGAATTCTCTATACGGAGAGTGTGGACTCCCTTTGACTACCAGTGAAGCTACTTTCCACTGGAAGAAAACTACTCTTCACCAACGACAAAGCGCCAGGGCTCTAAGCCCGTCGTGTCTTTAGTTGCTCCCCATAAATCCGTGGGAACCGGGTACCAGTAGTAGGTAACACCCGCCGATACCTCTACCGAATACTCCGCGGTCTCCAAACTATCTGCCACCGTGGCTCCCAGATCCGAAACGAAGACTGTATCCTTTTCCGGATCGGACGCGAAGTAGAGATCGTAGGTAAGTGGGTCACCGTCCAAATCATTGGGGCGCCAGAGCAGCTTCACAAAACCGCTGGCTGGAGGATCTATAGGAACGAAAGTGTCAGGGGGAGTTGGCGAATAGGCTGACGGGACCCTATTCTCGCCTCGCTCAAAGTGAAAGACCCCGCTTTCGGACTCCTGACCGTAGGGATCCCTTGTTAGAATCATCCAATAGTAATGCGTTTCAGGACGTAGATACGGAGGATCTTTGTCCCACTGAGAGATTCCCCACGAACCCGTATCAGGGACGATGCCTTTGTTAGTCTCGTATACCAACTTTACGTTGCCGGGACTCCCCTCGCCAAACCAAACCTCAAAGGTCAGTTCTTGTTTCGGGTACTTGTCAGGGTCACTACCCTGCCACTTCATAATCAGGGAAGCCAGCTGAAGTGTTTTATCGTTCTCTGGAGCAATCAAATTGGCCTTGTTGGGGGGATCGTTTGGGATCCTGATGAGGTAGGAAAGGGACTCCGAGACCCCTTCGTTTACAGCCGCATCGTATGCTTTCGCTTTGATGGTGTATACCACGCTGTCTTCAAGTTCCTGGGTTTGCCACTCGTAGACGTACTCGTTTTCACTTCCACCGGTGGGTTCGGTTAAGTATGATCCAACGTATTCATCGTTTACAAAGAACTTGACCGTATCAACACCAACGTCGTCAGTGGCTGTTGCGATTACCTTAGCCACTCCTTTGATGACATCACCGTCTATCTCCGACCTGTAGTTATCGGTTGACTCAACGACAATGCTTATCTCAGGGGGTTCGGTGTCTTCCGGCTTGCAGCCTACGAACACTCCCATACCCACAACCAACACCAATACAATCACAGCCACAGAGGCTTTCTTCATTGTGCACCTCCTAACGTGCTTGGGTTCATCCTAATACAGAAGAATACCCATGGAGTGAAGCTTGTCAAGACCTGCTGGCTTGACTTCCGGCTTTAATCAGTTATATTTATGATCGTTGCCGGGGTGGTGAAATTGGCAGACACGTACGTTTGAGGGGCGTATGGGTAACTCCGTGCGGGTTCAAGTCCCGCCCCCGGCACTTAAATCCTCCTTTTGTCCTTCGGACAAAAGATCGGAAACAGATAGATCGATGGGCTGGCAAAGCCAGTCCCTTCGTTTTTTCTGCGATCTTTCCTGCGCAGCAGAAAAGGAGCATAAATTTAGTAACCGAGTCTTCTGAGCTCTACGTCGCTCAGCCCGAAGAAGTGGCCTATCTCGTGAAGAACCACACGGCGAAGGAGAGCCTTGATCTCGGAAGGTGCACTGGCGTAGCGTTCAATCAGAGATTTGTAGATAACGATCCGATCCGGCCAAAGACCGTAACCCGTTGCCCCTCTCCGACGAAGCGGAACGCCGTGGTAGAAACCCAGAACCCGACCACCCATAAACGAGGGCGGATCCGCGGCATCAGGGTAATCCTTGACCGCGATAACGATGTTGCGCTCGTCTAAAGCCTGCTTGAATTTTGCCGGCAGTCCCTCAATCGTCTCCCTCACGATCCGCTCGAACTCCTCGCGACCAAGCTTGCTCATGCGCGCGGGTGAAAGGTTTTGTAGACCTCGCGCAGGTAGGAACGGTCCACGTGGGTGTATATCTCGGTTGTGGAGATGTCTGCGTGCCCCAGCATCTCCTGCACCGCACGCAGGTCTGCTCCGCCTTCCAGAAGATGCGTGGCAAAGGAGTGACGAAAGGTGTGAGGGGTAACGTGGCCCTTGATCCCGGCCGCTTGGACGTAGGAATGAATGATCCTCCATGCGCCCATGCGAGAGAGCGGCCCCCCTCGAACGTTCAGGAACAAGACGTTCTTTGCCTGACCGCTTGTCCTAAGGAGGGTAGAGCGCCCCGGGACACCATCCCGGTAACGTCTCACCGCGTTTATCGCCGGTTCTCCCAGAGGAACTACCCGCTCCTTATCCCCTTTACCGATAATTCTCAAAAATTCCTCTTCCAGATATAAATCGCCCATCTTCAAGTTGATCAATTCCGATATCCTGAGACCAGCTCCATATAGCACTTCAAGCATAGCATGATCTCGTAGGGCTAAAGCAATAGCACGTCTTATCTCTGTATCAGAACGCGGGGATTTCACCTTATCCATAGATGAGTGGGCCGCTTCCAGAACCGCCTTGACCTCCTCCACGGAAAGCACCTCGGGTAGCTTGCGAGGCAGCTTTGGCCCGGAGATATTCTCGCCAGGATCACCGGAGAGCCTGCCTGTATCGTTGAGATAGCGCAAAAACATACGGATGGAGGAGAGTTTTCGTGCCCCAGAGCGGGGGGCAAGGCCCGCCTCGGCAAGTCTCGCAAGATAACCACGCAGTAGTCTGGAGGTCACATCCAATATCTCTTTGCCTCTCTCGCTGAGATAGGATACGAACTGATCGAGGTCACGCCCGTAAGCCTCTACCGAGTTTGCAGAAAGCCCCCGTTCTGCAACCAGATAGTTCAAAAACTCCTCAAGCAGAGGGTCCTTTTGCTTCTCCTCAGCGTATATCAAAGGTTTTTCCTACCTCCGGAATCTGGACGTTCTCATAGCCCAACTCTGAAACAGCCTCGGCAAGCGCTTTAGATTGATCCTCATCGCCGTGCACGAGGAATACCTCTCTTACCTTCTTTGGGTTATAGCCGCGGAAGAAGTCCAGAAGATCGTTTTTATCCGCATGTGCGGAGTACTCGTTGAGCACCTGGACCTGACAGTTTAAAGGATACTCCTCTCCATAAAGCCGTACCACCTCTGCCCCTTCAACTATACGCCGACCAAGGGTTCCTTGAGCCTGAAAGCCGGTGATCAAAACCAGGTTCTTCTCGTCAGGGACGATTTTTTTTAGATGGTGGACAACACGTCCGCCTTCGCACATTCCGGAGGCGGCGATTATCATACACGGACCCTTGACGGCGTTAAGCGCCTTAGACTCCTCAACGGTCTTCACGTAGCGCAGGCGGAAGAAGCCGAAGGGGTCTTTATCCTGCTCGAGATACTCGCGTGTCTCGGCGTCAAAGCACTCAGGATGCTTACGGAATACCTGTGTAGCCTCAAGGGATAGGGGGGAGTCAACCCAGATGGGCATCTGGGGCAGACGCCCCTCGTCCATAAGCTGATGCATGACGAAGACCAGAGCTTGTGTGCGTCCCACCGAGAAGGCGGGAACCAACATCTTGGCACTCCTATCGTATGCTTCTTGCAGGATCTTCTGCAGATGCTCCTTGCCTTCCTCAAGGGGAGGATGCACCCTGCCTCCGTAGGTTGATTCCGAGATGATGACGTCCGGATCAGGAACATGCTCAGGGTCACGTACCACAGGCAAATCAGGCTGCCCCAGATCGCCGGTAAAGAGTATGCGACTGCCATCGATCTCATAGAGCACCTGGGCCGAGCCAAGGATGTGCCCTGCGTCATACAGGGTAACACTCAGCCTCCGGGCAAGCTCCTTGCGTTCATGATAGGCAAGCCGCTGGAAATGCTGGGCCGCTTCTTCCGCCTCCTGGATCGTATAGAGAGGCTCTACCGCAGGCTCTCCTCGTTTTGCGTGCTTCTTGTTGACGTACTCCACGTCGCGCTCCTGAATCTCAGCCGAGTCAAGAAGAAGTATCTTGGTAAGATCAACCGTGGCAGGGGTAGCGTATATGGGTCTTGCGTAGCCTGCGGCCACGAGCCTTGGGATATTCCCGGAATGGTCTATATGGGCGTGTGAAAAAACCATAGCGTCTGCATTAAGGGCCGCCTGAGGCACTCGACTGTTGATCTCGAAGGCCTTTTTGCGATGGCCCTGGAACATTCCGAACTCGGTAAGTATGGAGGCTTTGTGCGCGTGCAGAACGAACTTGGAGCCGGTTACCGTCCTCACCGCACCGAAAAAGATCAATTTTAAAGACATTAGCTAGTTTACATAAAACCGGGGGGGATGCAAGACCGGTATACAGGTAAGGCTAGTATTCTTATGGTATTCTCATCCAGGTGGTGAACCCGAAGGGAACGGTTGGGTTGTCGGCGGTTACTATTATCTTTCCTTTGGTGTTCAACTTAAACTTTGCGTCGCCCGTTACCTCTGCGTATTTGTCGAGGGCCGCCTTCAGTTCGACTTTGGTCATTCCTTCAAACTTGACGATGAACTCGGCCGCGTACCACAAACGTTCGAGAACGAAATAGCGGTAGCCTCTTCTTCTGTTGTTGCGGATGTAACCTTCTATTTCATCACTGTGTCTGATGAGAACATTGGGGTTTTTGAACACGAGATTCTTGAGTCCCTTTATTTCATACGTGACTGAAGTTGCGTTGCGCAATCCTCCTCCGACGCCGAGTCCGAATTCTTTCACGCTTGCCCGCCCTTGCAGGCTCAAGCGGCGTCTGACGTCGAGACCCACTATATTTGCTTCTACCAGCTTGCATGGCCATTCCTCGTCGTTGTTCAGCAACATATCTATCCTCACCCATTGAGTATAGTTGCGTCTTCGCCTTTTTTGTTTCAATACCGAGCCAGGATGATAATCCGCTCCTGCTGCAGGTAAAGCTAAGATGTCGTTTTGTCTGAGAAACCGACGATACTCCGTTGGCATTTTCTCCTCCTTTGTGAATAAAATTATAAATAAATTTGTGCTTGTGTCAAGCTTTCGCTGATCCCCGGATCGTTCCTTGGGCCTACCCCTTGACTAAGCCCAAATTCTCGCTATTCTATTAGTATGCCGAAGTTTACACCCAAAGCGAAGAAAAAGGAAGAGGAAGAAAAGCAGGTCAAGAAACCGCCTGAAGAAAAACCCACACCGCCGCCTTCGGACGAGGAGCTTGAGAAGCTGCGCGAACTTGAACGCAAGTTCGGTAAAATAGGCGGCGTTGAGACCGCCAAAGAGGGGAAAAAGGAAGAAAAGCAACCCTCCGGTGGGCAGAAAAAGGTATGGGAAAAGATAGAGAGTTCAAAGAGGGGAGAGCGAGATAAAACCTCGGATAGCCGTGAGCGAATCATCCGGCATGAGGCAGTGCGTCATTCCAGGCCGTCTGAGGGGATGATAGGGCCAGGCGATCCCGACTACATCTCCCCCGAGAAGCTTGAGAAGCGCAAGCGTGAGCTGGCAATGACCGAAGCCAGGCTGCGCACCCTGGAGCGCGAAGAGCAGGACATCAACAAGCGGCTTGAGTACCTGCGCAAGGAGCACTCGGCCATGGAGATGGCTGTCAAGGAAAAGACCTACCTTGAGCGGGAGATAGCCGAGCTACGAGAGGACCGCGACCGAATAAAGTCCAAATTGGACGAGCTTAAGGAGACGGAAGGGCAGCTTGAGCAGAAGTCCTGGGAAGAACTTAAGCGCTCGCCAGCCATAGGTGCCAGGATATCCGCGCTTGAGCGGCGCATCCACGAGCTTGAAGGTCAGATAATTGAACTCAACGAGCAGCGGTTGAGAGCCGGCGGCGCTCCTTTGAAGACACCTGAGCCGAAGCCTGCCCCCAAGCCCACCCCTCAGCAGGAGTCCAGGCCTAAACCTCAGCTTGAGACCAAGCCTGTCGAAAAGCCCAAGCCGCAGCCCAAGCAGGAAGAAAAGAAGAAACCGCCTGTAAAGAAAAAGAAAAGCCGCCTGACGTTTTGATTCACCCCACGACATAACAATCCAGACCACTCTTGTCATTGCGAGCGCCCAAAGAGTGGAGCGCGGGTTTTCCAACCCGCGCCTATATTATCGAACAGACTATAGCAATTAGACGGGCTGGAGCCTCCGTTCTCCACACCCTCCCCCTACCATCAAGGGAGGGATATCAAGCACAGGCTGGAGAGCCTATGCTACACGCTCGCTTCGCTCCTTTGCGGGAACCTCTAGTACAATATAATGAGTCTGGCACAGCCTGCTTTTCAACTGCGATCTTTTGCGCGTAGCGCAAAAGGAGCACTGTATTATTCGTAGCGGATGGCGTCTATTGGGTTGAGTTTAGAGGCCTTCTGCGCCGGGTAGATGCCGAAGAATATCCCCACCGCTGCGGAGAATCCGAAGCCCAGAACCACCGTCCACCAGGGCGAGGCGGCGTCAAGAAATTCAACCAGGACGGAAACCAGCTGGGCTATTCCTATACCCACTATGATACCTATCAATCCTCCAAGCAGGGCCAGCACCACCGCCTCCATAAGGAACTGGATCATGATGTCGCGATCCCGTGCGCCCACCGCTTTGCGGATGCCTATCTCGCGGGTGCGCTCGGCAACCGAGACCAGCATGATGTTCATGATCCCGATCCCGCCTACTAGAAGAGAGATGGTCGCAATACCAACCATTACCAACCACATAACTGAAGTGATTCTCTGTAAGGTGTCAAGAAACATCTGAGATGTGTTTAATCCAAAATCATTGTCTTGATCATAACGAAGACCTCGTCTAATACGCAGCAATTCTTCGACATCTTCCATGGCATCCTCAAGAGGAACACCCTGTTTTGGGAGAACATCAAGGCCCAATCCTGACCACACCGATCGACGTCCACGAGGCAGTTCATTATACTTGAGGTAGGTACTTATTGGAATTATCACAATGTTATCCGGAGTGCTCCCCATCATCGCTCCCTTTGCTTCCAGCACCCCTACGATTAAGTACCGTTGGTTTTGAATATCCATTGTTTTACCTATGGGGTTCTCCGCGCCGAACAAATTCTCAGCCACGTATGAACCAACTACACAGACCATCCTGCGGTGAAGTCTATCGTCTTTGTTAATAAATCTCCCTTGCTCAATAATCCAGTTTCCTGCAAGCTCACCACCTTCGGTAGTGCCCTGTAAAGTAGTGTTCTGGATCTTATTACCCAATCTCGACAGATTCCCCGCATTCTTCGAGATCGTCGGAACAGCCACCTCGATAGTTGGCAATTCAGCTAAAGCCTCTGCGTCTTCAACGGTAAAGTCCTTTCGCTTCGCCAACTCCTCAAAATCGTAGTGCGGTCGCCCAAGACTCATTTGCCATTCAATTTTTCTGACACTTATCGTTTTCGTTCCAAGAAAACGAAACTCGTTATCAATCGTACGGTTAAGACCTTCGAGAAGGGAAAGGATGGTTATGACCGTCATCACCCCGATGATTATCCCAAGGGCGGTGAGGAAGGAGCGGCTCTTGTGATGACGCAGGGTGACCACAGACAGTCCCAGAAGCGAGAGGAAGCTCATACTATCCTCCCATCAAGGAGATTTATGGTGCGCTTTGCGTGCAGAGCGACGCTGTCATCGTGCGTGACCACTATGACGGTCCTGCCCTGTTCGTTAAGCTCATCCAGGAGCGCCATGATCTCTTCCTCGGTCTTTGTGTCCAGGTTGCCTGTAGGCTCGTCGGCAAGAAGTATGGCAGGGTCGTTGGCAAGCGCCCTGGCGATAGCCACACGCTGGGACTCGCCTCCTGACAGCTCGTTTGGCCTGTGATGCCCGCGTTCGGCCAACCCTACCATCTCGAGCATCTTCTCCACGACCTCCTCTCTGCGATCAACCGAAACCCCGGCGTACTGCATCGGCAACTCCACGTTCTGGGCCGCGGTGAGCCGTGGGAGGAGATTGTACTGCTGGAACACGAACCCCACCTCGCGGTTACGTACCCGCGCCAGCTGATCGGAGTCGTAGCGCGATATCTCCTGCCCCTTGAGGAAGTATTCGCCTGAGGTTGGAACGTCCAGGCAGCCAAGGATGTGCATGAGGGTAGATTTGCCCGAGCCTGAGGGTCCCATGATGGCCACGTACCCACCCTCATAAATCTCAAGGTTGATATTCTTGAGCGCCTCGACCGAGACAGGGCCGCCGTCGTAGACCTTGGAGAGATCCTGAAGCCTGATTACCGGCTCGTGGTTCGAACCTTTACCTTGACCCTTGGACCTTCGGAACTTCTTTGCCATGGTTCTTCACCTTTGCTGGGTTTAACCTCGTCTCCGTCTTGCAGTATTCTAAGCACCTTGTACGGACCGGTAATGATCTCCTGACCTTCTTCGAGTCCCTCGATAATCTCTATTGCGCGGCCATCGGAGATGCCGGTTTTTATGGAGACGAGCCTGGCTTTGCCGTCTTCAAGGACGAACACCGTCTCCGAGAGCTTCCCCTCGACTTCACGTCTGCCGATGGCCTGCAGGGGACAGGCGATTACATCATTGCGCATAGCGATGGTTATGTCTGCGGAGACGTTCATCCCAGGGCGCTGTGCCTGATCGATATCGGTAAGGTCAAGGATCACCTCGAAGTCGGTGACGCCTTCTGCTGTAGAAGTCAGATTGGTCGAGGGCATGTAGCTGATGCTTGCCACATTGGCTCTGAAGGCGGTGTCGGGCATGGCATCGAGCTTGACTTGTGCGTGTTGATCTATCTTAAGGTCGACCACATCCGACTCGTCCACGTCCACCCTGGCCTGCATGGCTGAAAGATCGGCCAGAGTCATCATAACGGTCCCCGGGTTGTTCATGGTTCCCATCATCACCGCCTCACCCTCCTCGATGTTCAAGCGAACCACACGACCGGAGATGGGGGCGTAGATGCGGGTCTTTGCCAATTGATCCTCGCTCTGTTCTAACTGCGAGTGTGCGACTTCATACGCTGTACTCAAACGTTCAAACTCGGCCTGCGAGATAAGGTCCTCTTCAAAAAGGACCTTGCCGCGGTCATAGGCGGCCTCGGCCTCCCCGAAGTTCGCACGTTGCAGGTCGCGGGTGGAACGCTTCGCCGCGTCGTCAAGCATGCATAAAAGCTCGCCCTTGCGAACCAGATCCCCTTCCTCCACGTAGAGCTTGGAGACACGGGCAAGGATCTCAGCGGAGATATCCACCTGATTGGCGGCACGAAGCTCGCCTGTGGCGGAGACGGTGGAAACAATCCTGCGCTTGCCAAGCTCCATAACCGTGACCTGAGGTGTCCTGGGGAGCCTGCACTGAACGACACAGACGATTATCAAAACAAACACCACCCTTGCGGGGATGCCAAGCCTTAAGGCTAATCTACGTTTCCTCTTCTTCTTGTTCATTTAACCTCCATTGAAATTCCCAGAAAGTAGTTGAGCTCTGCGCGGCTGGACCAGTAATCCGCTTTTGCCTGAACCAGTGCTCGCTCTGCCTGAACCAGCTCAGCCTCCACCTGCAAAAGATCGGCCAGGGAGGAAGCCCCCAACTCGTAGCTGCGGGCGGTAAGGCGGTAGACCTCGCTTGAAAGCTCAACGTTTTTGGATGCAACCTCCCATCCTTTGTAGGACGAGGACTGGGTAGCAAGCAGTGCGGCCAGACTCTCGCGGAAGCCGAGCTCCTGCCGGGCCAGAGTTATCCTCGAATTCTTACGCTCCAACCTCGCACGGTTGATGGAAAGCGCCTTCCCCTTGAGATCGGCTACAGGAAAGCTTATTGCAAGGCCGTAATCCGTTGACACATCATCCCAGTCCGAGAACGAAGGCAGAACCTCTTCCTGGACAAAGTTCCTCGAGGCAGTTAAGGAAAGGGATGGCAGGATCGAAGCCCACGCCCCCCAGTAGGTAAGGTCGGAGGCCTTAACCTGACGCAGGAGCACGTCGAAGTCCGGGTTCCGGGCCAATACGGCGGTGGATATAACCGTGCTGGACAGGGAATAGGGCTCCTCTGCTTGTGGAAGTTCGTTTGTCTCTATAAGCTGCCACTGGGAAAAACCCATGAGGTCCGAAAGGATGCGTTGGTTGTTCTCAAGCGAAGTGCGAGCTGAGAAAAGCCCCATCTCTGCCGATAGGAGACTGGCTTCAGCTCTCAGCTTATCCGCCTTGCTCGCTCCACCCAGTTCGAAGCGTTTGGCAACTATCCGCAGGTTCTCTTTGGCCCTGCTGTGCTGACCGTCGGCGCTGGCCACCAACGCCTGGGAGGCGGCCAGGTTGTAATAGGCGTTCTGGACATCCAGTACGAGCTTGGCGATGCCCTGACGAGCCTGTGCACGTGAAACCCCGTTCTGCTGGAATCCACCTATTAGACCGAAGATCGCAGTAGCATCCACTACCGGCTGGGAGAGTGTGAACCGAGAAGCCCAAAGCCCGTCCCCCAGATCGGCAAGGGAGGAGTCGGCGGTCGACGAAGACGCAGTAAGGCGAGGCAGTAATCCTCCAGCCCCCTCTGCCAGAGATTGCGACCCCAGGGCCTTTTTGATACGTGCCTCGTCTTTGGCCAGACTGTGCTCGAGCGCGTAGGATAAAGCTTCATCCAGACTGAGCTTTAAGGACGGCGCTTCGGCCTGGGCGGGCAAGAGCGTCGTCAAAAGCAAAATAAAAGCCTTAATAACCCCTCCTTGGTGGGTTACTTAACTTCTTCTTAGAGCAGATGTTTGCTCTCGTTCCGTAATTATACTCCATTAGACGCAGAAAGCACTCAAAAGTAAAATCCGCGTCCTCGAGACCTCGTTACTGATCTTACACACCAGACGCAAAAATTATTCAAAAGGTTTCTTCACCCCACTCGAATACAGGGTATTCGAGTGGGGACCCTTCCGTGCTCCTTTTCTCCTGCGGAGAAAAGATCGCAGTTGTTATCGCGGTCAGACTATTCGGGGGCCCCCATGAAGGGACTCCTACCTTCATGGGGTGAAAAGGTAGGGGACGGCTACAGCCGCCCCCTTAAGATTTCTCTCTGCGACCTTTCTCCCTATGGGAGAAAGGAGCATTTTTAAAACGCTATTCCCAGCGAAGCGCGATGAACCGGCGCTAAATACCAGTGCCACTCGAAGCTGTAGTCAACCGCTACGTCGTAGCTGCCGACAGGTATCTTGACGCCGAGCCCTGCCGAGGGGCCGCGGGTGTTGCGGTTAGAAAGCACCTCACGAGCAATAGTGGCTGCATCAACGGATGTGGTGCCTTCTTCGTCGTCTCCAAAATCGGGTGCGGTGTTGAGTCCAAGACCCAGGCGTAAGAAAAGCGTCTCGTTGAGCCCGTACTCCAGGCCGATGGCACCCTTGGCAGGCTGGTCCGATATATGGGCAAAATCCGCTGTCATGGTAAGACGTGAGGGGGGACCTTCAATAAGGTCTATGGCCACACCGCCAGCAAACGTGAAGGGCATGTGGAAAGGTTCGGATTTGTAGGTGGACGGTATGTCCTCGGTCTGAAGGGTATCCTTTCTGGTGTTGAAGATGAGACCTTCACCTTTGTATGCCATGTCCGGACCGAAGTGCTGCACCACGAATCCCAACCTGAAGTTGCGTATCCCGACGTTATAGGTAGCACCGACGTCAACCGCGAATCCCCAGGCGGCAACTCGATGCAGGGTAAGGTCGATGGCTTTAATGGTGACACCCGCCGAGAACTTTTCAGTCATCTTGCGTCCATAGGATATACCAACCGCGTAGTTATTGGTCATGTAGTAGTTACCCGTACCGTCTTGATCATCGTAGGTCGTGATTTCGATCGGGCCGGAAAGGTGCGCGAGAACCTGAAAACCTAACGCGTCGAGTTCGCTTAAGGGAACTCCGAGGGCAAGATTCTCTTCAAGCATGCCGGCAAAGAGGATCGCCTGCCCGAAGGTCCCGGCTATCCTGTCCATATTAGCTATCCCGGCCGGGTTCCAGAATAAAGCGTCCGGTCCGTCGGCCAAGGCGGTATAGGCACACCCCATAGCTATGGGGCGGGCACCGCCGCCCATCGTAAGGAAGGACACGGAGGCACCGGACCCACCCAGACGTGCCGAAAGCGGCGTCGCGATCACCGCCAGGGCCAGGATGCTGAGGACAAGGAGTCTTCTACTCGTCTTCATCTTTTCCTCCTACCGGATGATGGCAAACTTGCCAACTTTGGTTTTCTTCTTGCCGTCCGAGGTTTTCATCTCAACCTGCCAGATATACAAGCCGCTTGTACAATCCATTCCTGCTTCGGTCAAGAGATCCCATTCCTCGGAACCTGCATCTCCATAGAGGCCTTCTCCATCGTGCTCGATCGTACGAATCAAAAGACCCGCCGAGTTGAAGATCCTGATGCTACACTTGAGGGGCAGGCGCTGGAAGATCACGTGACGGTCGTACTGGCTGCGATCCCAGGGGGCACGGACGTAGTAGGGGTTGGGAACAACCCGGACGTCGTCAAGGGTCTGGGTGGTGTCGTCTTCATCCAAACGGGCTGCAAACGTGGTGTAGCGGAAGCGATCCTCTTCGCTGGTGGCTTTGAGCGTCTTTATGAGGAACTTGTCCCCGGGCTCAGGCGGTATAACGTACCTTGTGGTGTCCCATGTTGTATCGTTAGTAACGGTATCGACAATCAGCCTCCGGGTCGTAGCCGTGTCAACGAAGGAGAGCTTGAACACCTCCTTACCAGGCTTTATCTCTTCCCAGTAGATGGAAACACTGGTGTTGCCCGTGATGTCCAAGCGATCAATGTTCGGGTCGCCGTCTTTATTCCATAGGAAAGATTCCACCGGCTCGTTATTATCGTATCGATTAACCACCACAGGGCCCCACCGATTTAAACCGTCTTGTGCGCTGTCAACCACTGTTACAAGGTAATCGATGGTGTAAGGAACAGGTCTTCCTCGAATTGCGTTGGTCCAGTCAACATTGAAATGCATGTTGGTTTTAGAGGGCCTTTCGAGCCATCCGGTGTAAAGGGTGTCAATCAACTCCTCGAGATCCAGGGTATCAATGGGAACAGAGGCAACCTGAACCAGCACCCCGTTGATGATCGGACCGCTCAGCTCGCCCGCGTGCGTAAGGAAGCTGTCGAGAACGAGGGAGTCGGCATCAACGTCCTTGAAGTAGGCGTACTTGATGATGTCCAGGGTGTCTATCGTCACATCCGATCCTTCGATAATGGTATCGATCCTGGTCACCGCGCGGAAGCCGACCTCGTACTCGTGGCCTGTGATCTCATCCGGGGAGATAAGGCTGTCTTTCACCAGGGCGCTGCCGTCGCCAGCAACACGGATCACCGGTCCGACCATCGCATCCTGCCAGCCCATAGGGTTGGAGCGGGGAACCGCCCAGTAGGTTTTGCCGGTCTTGCCGCCTTCAAGCAACTCCACACCTTCGGTGGGTTGAGGTTTAGAGTAGGATGTAACGGAGTAGTAGTAGATCTGACCGTTGCGAACATCTTCATCAACGTAGTAGTGACGCACGCCGGCCTGCCCGCCGAGCTGCGTTTCGGTGTAAGTGTTAATGGTGAAGACCTCGCCGTGAATCGGTTCAAGGATGTCTCCAGCAGCGCCTGAGTCGGCGTCTGAGATGCAGTACTGCCCGCCGTCGATGAAGATTATATCTCCGGACTCGTAGGGATAGTAGGGGGGGCCGTCAACGCCGCCGGTAATCGGGTCTGCATTGGTTACTGTAACTCCGGGCAAAACAGGCTTAACGATGGTGGTGATCTGACCGGCCGTGACGTTACCTACAGTACCAGCTACCCTTGCCTCGATATTAACGTCCACCGGTGTTCCCGGAGGGTCAATCGTCCCGTCTTGCGTAGTCTCGAACTCCACGTATCCGAAGACAGGGTTGTCTGCATCGGTGGCGACGATTGTACCTTTGGAAATCAGCGTGTCACCGGGACCAGGAGTAAAGGTCACTTTACCCTTGGCTTTTACCGCTGCGGGAAAAGCCTTGGGGATGCCGTTGAGTTTGTCAAGCACGCAGTAACCACTTTCTTCAAGGGCATCGGGGTTGTAGGTCAGGATGTTCTGGGTTGCAACGTCATAGACGATGTAATACTTGTAAGAGGTGTCCTTCTTGTCCTGCTGGAATGTGAGGGTGTAGGTGTTGGGCTCGAATCCGTACTCGGCTGGTTCCTTACGAGTGAATTCATCGTAGTATACCTCAAGGAACTCGATGCTGGCCTTGCTCGGCCCGGATGTGTGTTCGACAACGGCCGTATCCGGATTTTTCGAATCCTTCAGATCGTAGTCGCCAAGGAGTTGCCAGGTCTCTGAGAGCCCTGAAAGACTCTTGTAGACCCGGTAACCTTCAAAGGTCGGCTGACCGCTCATCGGATCAATGTAGTGCTCAGATTCACTGCCCCAGGTAAGATAGACTACGCTGTCGCCGGGAATCACCGAAAGGGAGGGGTTCGGAGGAGGTGCGTAGCCGAAGTAACCGTTCTCGAACTGAATCTTAGCAGACTTGGCCTTCTCTTTGAGTTCATCAAAAGAGTAGGCAACGATCACCGCGACGGTTAACTCTACCTCTTCACCAGGCTCCAGGTGCGAATATGGGCCGCAGTTCAGAAGCATTCGAACGTCGTTGGGTTCCCTCAATGTAACGAAGTCCGTGTGGGCCATGTAAGCGTACTTGAGGCTGTCCTGACCGTCCCTATCGATATCATAACCGTTCGGCCAGGTCTCGAAGCCTGTGAGACCTATATCCAGAGGGGTATCGAGGAAAACAGCACCTATGTATCCTGCCGGGGTAACCCAGCCTTCCTCCGAGCCGTTGGCATCGTAGGTGTAACCCATGTTGAGTTCCTCGTTGAACCCGATCAGATCGTCCCAGAAACCGTCATCACCTGCACTGGTTCCACCCTCTCCGATGTCGTTGTCCATGAAGAAGGAGAAGTAGACCGAATCCAGCGGGAAATCGTTCATATTCCTAATCTTGTAGTTGATAAAGATGTAGGAGTTGTTGTACTCGTAGTTCCAGGCGTAGGTGCGCTGCTCGATTCTTAGCCCCTGCCCACGCAAGTCGTAGGCACCTGTTGGAAGTATCCATATGCACGTGGCGTCGTTGACCGGAATCCAGTCCCCGCCGCAGGCGTAGCTATCCTGCTCGGAGATTATGTCTCCGTTTTCAGGACTGACATCAGGCATCTGTATTGCACGGCGATACTTGTTGATCGTGGTATCCGTAAACGGCCAGAGCACCTGGTAGTCAAGAGGGGTAGTTCCGGGAGTGGCAAAGAGTCTTCCGCCTTCACCGTTATACCCGTAGCCTTGAGGGATGGTCATATCACTGAAGTAAAGCCCGAGGTTGCTGATATTTCCAAACCCGCCGGCTTCTTCCATCTCCGGGGCGGCCATAGCGCCAATGTCCGAGTTAAAGGCACCCTTGGAGACGTTATAGACCATCTCGTCTCCAACCGGGTAGTGGCTGCCGACCCAAAGACCCCACGCATAGGTGTAGAACTGCTCTGAGCCTTTGGGGTACTCGGCGTTCCTGCCTCTCGTGTTAGGATAAAGCCTGCTAGACTCTATGGGGAATTCCCCTCTGTATTCGTGTTCGTCTGCGGCGTGGCGGGCGAATGTGCCGCCCTGAAGGGTATTGCTGACCAGGAAGTCAGAGATGTTTCCTGCATCTACCCACCATATCATCCACCAGGAGGCCGCCTCGTCGGTCGCCACGGTCAAGAGACGGTTTTGACTTTGGGGTGCAAGCTGAACGTCGCTATCCATTCTGGCAAGAACGGGTAAAGCCAGAAACACGAGGCTCGCTAAAACAAGGATTGTTTTTCTTTTCATCGTCATTTCTCCTCTGGCCTAAAAGCTCACACGGATGCCGAAGCGCAGCTCACGCGGAGCACCAAACATCGTCGGATTCTGAGCGTAGTAATGCTCCCAGTCAGCAACATCGGCCTGCCAGTTTTCGTATTCGTCTGCAAAGCCGTTGCTTGCGTAGTTGCGGTAGTTGGCCTCTTCGTAGACAGGGCGTCCACCGTTGTCGTCAGGGAGACCGGTGCCGCTGTAAACATTCACCACGTTGCGCCAGTCAAAGATGTTGCGAACATCGAAGTACGCTCCCAGCCTGAGTCTCTCTCCCAGAGGGAACCACTTCTCCAGTTTGGCATCCAGGGTCTTGGTGCCCGGCATACGCCGGGTGCCCATGGGTATTATGTTGCCGCGGGAGTCGGTTCCCCAGTAAGGCTGCCCTGAAGCGTAGTTGAACTGAACGTTCAGATTGGTCAGTCTCAAAGCTTTGACTGAGAAGTCCGGGGCAAGATAGAAGTTCAAGTTAGCCTTGAGCGAGTGTGTAACGTCGAACTCCAACGGGTACTCGTGCTTCGGGGGCTCCAGAGCGGTGCCGCGATAGCGGTAGTAGAACTCACGCCCTGAAGAACCGGTACCCTTGGCATCCATGAAGGAGTAGGTTATATTCCAGGAAAGGAAGCGCGCTGCCCGACGCACCAAACCCACATCGAAACCCGTGACCTTGGCAAAATCCTCGATTACGTACACGGTGTAGGTCGAAAGTTTACCCTTGTAGATTGTGTTTACGCTACGGGTAGCCAGAAGATTCTCCTGATCCTTGTAGTAACCCTTAAGCTCAAACGCCATGTCCTTGGATATGGCGTATTTGTATCCCGCCTGGTAGAAGATCGTCTTAAGAGGCGGTAGATTGGGGTTACCCAGCAGAGGTACGCCCACGGTGATGTCGGCTTCCAGGTTTTCATAAAGATCCTGCAGGTCGACCGGTTGGAAGAAGTGGCCGTAGGAGGCATACATCATGGATTTTTCAGACACCGCGAACGAGATCGAAAGACGAGGACTGAACTGGAATTTAGGCTTTGCAGCTACCTTGCCGGAGTCGATGTTCTCAGGGTCAACAAAGTAGTCGGATGCGGGATGGAAGAAATCGAAGCGAACACCGGCGTGAAGCTCGAGGTCCTCATATGTAACCTTGTCCTGAACGTAGGCCGCAGCGATGATCGGTTCCTTATGGTAGGTATCGTTGTATGGATTCTCGTTGACGAACTGGATACTCTCGTAGTCAAGGAAATGATAGTTTCCGCTCATGCCTGCCTTGAACCAGTGGACCTCGTTGGGGTTCCAGTCGAAGGAAGCGTCAGCTATGTACTTGGTGGTGTTGCGCTCCGCCCAGTAGGGGAAGAAGTAGTAACGGAAACGACGGAACAAGGGATCGGTGTTGTAACGAACGTAATAGAGATTCCCTGAACTCTCAAGGCTGTCCTCGTAGGGATTATCAACGGTGGTATCCTTCCAGTTCTGCCAGAGGTCGTAGTAGTGTTTGTAGAGGTCAAAATCGAAGAGGTGGTAGTGCACGCCTAAGGTGTCAATTATTGTATCCGTTCCTTCAATCCTGGTTTCGATCGTGGGCCGCCACTCGTTGACCTCGTACCAGCGCCAGTTGAGGGCCTCAAGCTGCTCCTTCCAGCTTACCCAGCGGAACACGCTGTCGCCGTCTATAAGGTAGCCGTTCTTTTTGACGTACTCGTTGTGGAAGAACCAGACCGCGGAGTCCGGATTCTCAGTGATGGCTGAGTAGCGCTCAAGGATGTTGAAGTAAATAGAGTCCTGGGTGTTGTTGTCAACGTAGGCAAAGGTTGACTCGGGGATATAAAAGCTCATGGAGTCCGCGTTGTAGATGCGCTGTAAGGTCGAGTCTATTATGGTGTCTCCTTCTTCGGAGATGGTGGTATCATGTTCCCACCAGGTCCGACCGTAGGCCCAGGTTACCCAATCCATCAGCATACGACCCACCATGCGGAAATCGTTGTAATGCGCGCCGTCCATGTAGGAGGTCTTGCTATGGGTGTTGAATGTACCCACGTTGACCGTGTACGCTATCTTGTCAATACGCTGATTGACCTTGAGATTCAACTGATAGTTGTCCTGGTTAACCATAGGTCCATTCTGTAACCAGATGCCCTTCGAGTAGGCGTGGCTGTAGCCATGACGCCAGGTGTTGGAGTAGTTCCCTGAAAGGGTAAACTTGGCTCCACCCTCTGTCGGTCGCCAGGCAAGCTTAAGCGTCCCGTTCTTGCGGTGCTGATCGTTGAAGGGAAGTCTGTTTTCGTGTTCGAGGATGTTCCCGGAGATGAAGAAGGAGGAACGCGGCAGACCCAGCGGCCCGCCAAAGGACAAGGATCCCTTGTTATGCCACATATCCTTGTTCGGATATTTGATCGGATCCTTGCTCAGCCTCAGGTGAGCGTCGGTCTCATACTCGGCTGTGCCCTCGAATCTCTGGCTACTGCCTTCACGTGTGACGATGTTGACCACCGCCGACATCGCATCGCCGTACTCGGCATTGAAGGTGCCGGTGTTAATGGTCATCTCCTGAATAGCCGTGTTGTCTATGTAGACGCCCGATTGACCGGTCACTGGATCGTTGGCGTTGATACCGTCAACCACGTAGACCACCTCGTTGGTTCGGCCGCCCTGGATGTGCAGGCCTGACGAGTAGCCACTCGCAGTCTCGGTAGCTCCGACAGAAAGCCTTACAACGTCCTGGTAGTTATCCACCGGCATACGTATGATCTCCCCACGCTCTATGGGAGGTGGTTCCGTGGTGATAAGCGGGCGGGGGGCCGTAATTATTTGCACCGGCATATCGATGCTTCCGGGCTTTAACCTTGCGTCCTGTTTGGTAACCTGGTCGGCCGTAACCTTGACACCGCTCACCACAACAATCTGGTAGCCAATCATCGAGAACTCAAGGGTGTATTCGCCGGCACGAAGGTTAGAGATCACGTAGGTTCCATCCATACCGGTCGCAGCACCAGTGACGGACTCACCATTCTGTCGCACGATGACGTTTACAGAGGGCAGGGGATCTCCTGTTCCGGCGTCTCTTACCCGCCCGGTGATCTTCCCCATGATACCGGCCATTAAAAGACCTGGAATGAGGAGTAACACCATGGCGAGAAAGACGCCCCTTACTTTTACTCTCACGTTAAACCTCCTAGCTCTAGCTGGATGGGTTTTTCAACATAACTCTATGTGAACTGGGGTCGGAATACTCCGATTACAAAGGATTGACGCACCTCCTTTTCTTTCGTGGAAATTCACACTTTGACATTCACTCATAATAACCGTCCGTTTTTGCAGGCCGCCCTAAAAAGCCCAACATTAACTCATCTGCTCAAGAGGGTTACACGGGGAGACAATCCAACTCCTTCGTGTATACCTTCGTATTCGAGTATAGGTTTCTTTCCCGACTTGTCAAGTGGTAGGAAATCTGTGTGCCAGGAGATTGTTACCAGGGGGTGGGCCTACATTTAACAAACCGTGTGGAACGGGCTCTCTAGCCCGTTCTTTTATGATTATCCACAGGCTGGAGAGCCTGTGCTACATTAAAGATATCCAATCGGTGTAAGTATTTTGAGGTCGAGTGTATAGATCTACTGGGGGTTTTCAGAAGCCAGAAGTGGAAGTTTTAATCTAGAAACCAATGATCCTTCGCGCCCCTGCATATCGATGTTCGTAGTAGGGATTGCCGACCCAGCGGACTACGATCACCCCATAGGTCGATGATGCGTGCACCATCTTGCCCTCCCAAAGATAGATGCCCACGTGGTTCACCTTGCCATGACTGCCTCTGCGAAAGAAAACCAGATCACCCATCTTCAGGTTGCGTCTCGAGATCGGCTTGCCCATTTTAAACTGCTTTTCTGCCGAGTGCGGCAGCTTTACCCCGAATCCCTTGAAAACCGTCATTGTAAATCCCGAGCAATCCGTACCTTTTGGGGTCGAGCCGCCGTAGACGTAGGGCGTTCCCTTGAAGTGGCGTATCTCCTCAACCAGGGCATCGCGCCGGGGTGTGCGCGTGGTCGCCCTCGACACACATCCTGCCCCCGTAACACACCCCATCACAATCAACAGCATCCCCCCCATCATCAGCACACCCCGGATAAGGGCACGTCTATTCATTAAGAAAGGAGTTGATCTCCATGGTCAGTAGCTTGTCTATGTTGGGGATGGCCCCGACGTGGTGGAATTGAAGCACGCCCGTGGGGTCGATTACCGTGTGTGTGGGGATGGCCGAGACCTCAAACATGGTGGAGATTGTCCCTGATGGGTCGATGTAAACCTCGTAGAGGAAGGTGTTGGCGTCCAGGAAGCTATCTACCGTCTGCGGCTCCTCGCTGGAGATACCGATGAAAACCACGTCGTCTCGGTCCTGATATGAGCGCACGAGCTGGTTGAGTCTGGGTATCTCCTCCTTACACGGACCGCACCAGGTTGCCCAGAAGTTGATAACTACGACCTTCCCTGCAAATTCACTGGCGTATACGGTATCACCGGCAAGGGTGAGAAGCGGGAAGTTCGGCACCGGAACGTTCATCCTGCGCCGTAGCGCGATCTCGAGTTCTTCTGCCTGCAGCCACTCCTCGAAACCCTCGACGGTTCCGTGATCCAGAAGATAGATATCCTGGAGGGCCTTCTGTATGGTGCGATCCTCAGGCTCAACGAGCATGATGTTCAGGAGCGCAATCTTGCGTGCGGCAAGATCTCCGGCCTTCTCGCTTACCGCGAGCAGACGTCTGTAGAGCTCTTCTTCGTAATCCGGGATGCTGGTGAGCAGAGAGTCCGCCAGTAGAAGTTCGCGGACTGCATCTTCGTATTTGCCGTATTTGAACGAGAGCCAGCCAAGTGTGGTGTAGAGGGTTGCCTGTGTTTCGAGGAGCATGGCGCGTCGTTCGCTGAGGTCGCGCCACCAGAAGAGCTCACGGTAACGGTCGGCGGTGATCCCATTGATTGTCTGCTTCATGTATTTTGAGGCTTCCGCGAAGTTTTTGCCCTTGACTGCGGCTGCTTCTGCAAACCGCGCCGCGGCTGTGGGGTCATCGGAGTTCTTTACGACGCTGCGATAGTAGCCAAGTGCGGTTTTCCAGCTGCGGTCTCTGTAGTATTCGGCCAACTGGATGTTGAGTTCCAGGTCATCGGGATACTTTTCGAGCCATTCGATCATCTCCGCGGCCCAAAGGTCTATCGGCTGCTCATACTTAACCTGAAGCATGGTGATTATGAAAGCAGAGGCTAGCTCTGAGGTTGGAAACTCGGCAAGGAAATCCGTAGCCAGGCTCTCGATGCGTTGTTTGCGGCGTCCGGCAAGCGCGTAGCTCATAAGTAGAAAGTAAGCGGTTTCCCTTGCATCTCCTTTAAGTAATGGGAATACCGCCCTTTCAAACTCGCCCAGACGCTGTGGTGTCTCTGAAATGAAAGCGTAGATGCTGTTCTGATAGTCTGTCCAGCTGGAACCCTCAGGATAGTTCTCAGCGCAGAGCGCCATAAGTGCCTCGCCCTTGTCCTTGAAGCCTTGCGATGCGATAAAGAACTCCATTGCGGCAAAGCGCAGGACCTCCAGGGAGTCAGGCTCTGCGGCAAGGAGGGAGTCAAGCTCAGCTGCTATGGCGGCTTCAGTTGTCTCGCCCGCCTGGAGCTCTAATCTGTGCAAAAGCACAAGTGCTTGCCAGTTCATGGGGTAATACTCGAGCTCCAGCTTGACAAGCTCGCGCGCACGGTCCCAGCGATCCGCAAGAGGATCAAGGTAAAGCGTTGCATAACTGCGGTTCGCGTCGTAGCGCGGCTTGCCACTCTCCTCGTACACCGGCGTAGCGAAGAAAAGCCCCCCGTCGTCCAGGAGGGGTTTTTCGTCGTCCTCTATCTTATAGGTGAGAATGGTTGCTTCTCGAGGCACGGTATATGAGAAGTACCACTCGTCCTGGGAGGGCCTGCCCGGTATTATCTGGATCAATGCCGTATCCGGGGTGTAGGTGACCAGGAGCATGCGAGGGTTCCCAGATTCGTAGGCGAACCCTTTGATCTTCCACGATACCTTCTGGCCTGCCTGTGGTTTTTCGGGGTTGGGGACAGGAGCCTGGGCCCCGATAAGTAATCCTGCGATTAAAGCAAGGAGTGCAATTCTTTTAAACACGTGTCCTCCAATCGGCTAAGTAAAGGTTTATTAGGACATTATAAGTGTACTGGGAACAGTGTCAACCGCAAATTCTTCTTTCGCCCTGCGGGCGAAAGATCGGAAACTTGTCTGACGAAGAAAAGCAATGTTAAGAGCTTTTTTGTTGGAACCTTAAAACAGACAAAAGTGTGTGTTGTACACAGACTGCTCCGCATCCGTACGGGGATCGGAAATGATCCATTTACTCTCCCCTTGATGGGAGACGAAGTGCCACCGTCTGGTAGGAGTAAGGTTAGGGGAAGGGGGTTATTTTATCAAGACGACCTTCTGTACCGATGCCTTGCCCTCACTCGGCACGATGAAGTAAACCCCCGGCCCGTAACACTTCCCCCAGGTGATCATTCCAGAGGATTCAGTTGCGTGCACCTCATCAACCTTGCGGCCTAAGCTATCAAAGACCGAAGCTGTGAAGCCTTGGGGGCGATCTTCGTATCTCAGCACAACCTGTGTCCCGATGGGGGTGGTTACTTCCCAGTTAATCTTATCCTCAGCTGGCTCCTCGGAAACGGCAACCTGTCCTAGCGAATCGGTTTTGATCAACCAGAGGTCGCTACCACCAGCCCCAAAGGAATATGTGTAACCTGTGATTATGTAGCCCGTATCCGAGGTCGGCTGAACATATGTACCCCACTCACCGGCTTCGCCTCCGAATGTGCGAGTCCATAAGGTGTCGCCTTTGGCATCTACCTTGAGAAGCCATAGATCCGCTACATCTGTACTGAAAGAGCGGGTCCAGCCTGTGATAATGTAGTTTCCATCGTTTGTTCTCTGGATGCAATCACCTCGATCTGCCTTTGAATCTCCACCGTATGTACGGGTCCAGATGGTATCGCCTGCGGCGTCAGTCTTAAGCAGCCAGAGATTCCCGAACGTGCATGAGGGTGTGAAGTCCCGGTATCCAACAATTATATAACCTCCATCCGCCGTCTGTAATACACCATGACCATAATCCTTCTGATCCTTTCCGTAGACCTTTGACCACTCAGGATCACCTTCCGCGTCGGTCTTAAGCAGCCAAAGATCGCTGTGTGGGGCATCCGGGCCGCTTCCTCCTGTAATGATATATCCCCCGTCCGGGGTCTGCTGAACGCACCAACAAAAATCAAAACCTGCTTCACCGTAGATGCGAGTCCACAACGTGTCGCCATTCGCATCAAGCTTAAGCAGCCAGCCGTCGAAATCTCCTGCCCCAAAAGACTTGGTGCCTCCAGCTACTATGTATCCCCCATCAGGGAGTTCCTCAACCCAGCTTCCCCCTTCCCTGGCTTCCCCGCCGTAGGTGCGAGTCCATAGGGTATCACCCTCGGGGTTGACCTTAAGAAGCCAGATGTCCCAATCTCCGGCGCCAAACGAGAAGGTGTTACCTATAACGATGTAGGAGCCATCCGAGGTCTCCCGAACCGAGCCTCCGTAGTCATGCTCATCTCCACCATAGGGCCGTGTCCAGAGGGTGTCCCCATCTGAATCTGTTTTGAGGAGCCACAGGTCCAGCTGGCCCGCGCCGAAAGATGTGGTGCGTCCTGTGACGATATATCCTCGGTCCGAGGTCTGTTGAACGCATTGCCCCTCGTCATCGCTCTCCCCTCCATAGGTGCGCATCCAGCCAGCTTGGATTGGTTGTAGAATCGCTACAAGTAATGTCACGATAACTAAAACCGGGAATCTCTTCATCATCCCTCCTTTCGTTGGTTAACTCGTTCCAAAATCCTTACACTCTATGTTGTTAGCATTTACCGTGCCAGGTTGATTTAGGACTTATCTTACGTAAAAACCTAACTTGTCTAAGTGGATGCCTCCAGTCAATTAACCTTTTGTGTAACCTATTAGCACCCCACGCATTTACTTCGTAGCTGCGCGGGAACCCCGAAATGGTAAAGAAATTTACCTCTTAGCGGCGGATGTGCAAAGGCACGGAGAAGCGCACTATCTCTTGAGGGGTCCAGGCCTCGAAGGTGATCGAGCTTTTGAAAAGCAAGGGATCACGGATGCCGTCCCTGGGATGAAGCGCCAGCTCCAACTCCTTCCCAACGGCAAGAGTGCTCTGAAAAAGCTCGGGCCTTTCGATTGCGGCGGGTGTCTCTATAATCTCAAGATTGTAGTCGGTGTCCGAAGAGTTAACCAGTTTAAGCACGACCTCATCTGCGAGCGAGTCTATCCGGTTGAAGTGCAGAAACATTGGTTCCACCTGGAAGGGTGTGCGGAAGTAATCCTCGTAGAGTCGTATGGTTACGTTTACCTTGAGGAGGGAATCTCGAGGGTCGTTGGAACGTATGTAAGCCCACTTGACGCGCTCCGCGAAAAAGCCCTGGGTATCGAAGATGAAGTCGAAGGACGTGCTGTCACCTGGTGCAAGCTGGTTGCGCTTGAGCTCGGTGGCGGTGCACCCGCAGAATGTGCGGATCTTTTTTATCAGAAGAGGCTCATCACCGCGGTTGTATATCCAGAAGGTGTGGCGGTAGTGCTCTCCTACAAACCCGTAGCCGAAGTCGAAGCTTTGCTCGGATACCTCGATCTGGGGCGAGGCAAGGAAAAAGATGCTCATCAAAAGAAGCGCGGTGTTCATCTCGAACCTCCATGGTTGAAGGATTCAGCATCGCTTGATTCCCATATCAACGGCACCCAGATTATTGCGAAGGCAACCACAATACCTCCCACCACCAGCAGCACGTACTCAAAAGACACCGCGTCGGCCACGAAACCTGCCAGGACCGCGGTTGTCACGAAAGCCAAGCTGGCCAGCACCTCGCGCCAGGCAAAAAGCCTGCCTCGAGCCTGGGCAGGGATGCGCTCCTGGATTATTGTATCCTGGCTGATGTTTATAACCCCGAACACCGCACCCCCAACCAGAACCACCAATCCCATCACGCTGATCATTGTCCAGTTGAGCCAAGGTGTGGTAAAAACCTTCTGGGTGCCGATAATCAGATAGCTCGCCCCGGCAAAACCGAAAAGCAACCCCAACATCACAAAACTTGAGATTATAAGTCGGTGTTTGGGATAGGCAGAACCCCTAACACCGGTAAGTATTGGCCCCAGGACCATGCCTACCGCGGCTGCCACCGCCATCAGCGTAACCCCTGGAGTCCCCATCCCAAAGGTCTGCTGGATGGTGGGTACCAGCACCGAGAAGCTGACCCCGGAGACAAAGAACAGGACAAATATTGAAACCATAACGAAACCCATCATCCGGGTTTGAATCATCAGCTTAATCCCGCCTTTTATGTTCCTCATGTGGCTTTTAATCTCTACCTTTAAATCAATCTCCCTCCTGGGACGTGGCTTGTCCTTCACGAACTCATTTTTTACAAACTCCCAAAAATAGATAGTTGGAAGGGCGGTCAACCTGATAAATACCATGTTGAATGTATCGAGTACGAAGTCCAACGATTTCTTGATCCGTTCCCGATAGGATACCATCCTTTTCTTTACCATTTCCCTGATATCCTTCTCCTGGGGTCTCTCCTTGACCACGATGAAGAGTATGAGGACGAACGAGACTAAGTAGGTTATGCCATCGAAGAGGAACCCCAGCCTCCAGCCAATGAAATGCACGGTAAGTCCTCCGGCCACGGTTCCCAGTCCGGTGGCTACACGCAGCAGGGTAAGATTTGCCGAGTTTGCCTCCAGATACTGGTCCCGGGGGACGATAAGGGGGATATACGCAAGCCGGGCCGAGTTAAAGAAGAATCCGAACACGTAGACCACCAGGGCCACTCCAAGCATTGGGATGAGAGACCCGGCACCACCGCTATGGGAAAGCTGGTAGACAAATGGTAGGGAAAAGATCAAACCCGCCCTTAAGAGGTCTGCTGTAATGAGTACCCTCTTCTTGCGCCATGAATCTATCAAAGGGCCGGTAATGGGGCCGAGTACGATCGATGGAAGCGTGAAGATCACCGCGACGCCGCCGAAGGCTGCGAAGCTGCCAAAGAACTCTACACCCAGAAGCTCGATGAACGCCATCTGGGTAAAGCGGTCGCCGATCTGGGAGATCATGTTGGCCGTGGCAAAAAGCGCAAAGTTGCGGTTACTGAACAGCTTGAAGAACGTCTTTGTATCTAGCTTTGCGATAACACCCTCCTTGCCTGAGCAACGTCCTTTTTGACCTGCTTTCGGAGTGATTCCATGGAATCAAACCTCATATCAGGACGCAGCCTTTCAACGAAGTGAACAATGGGTGCCGTACCCTCTTCTGGAGGACCTTCCAGCAGGTGAACCTCGATCTTGTGCGCTGAATCGCCGAATGTCGGGCTTGAGCCGATGTAGCAGACACCGGGACCGTGCTGGGTCCCGAATCTCACCGCATAGATACCGTCAGGGGGTACCAGCTTGTGGGGATCACCAGGTTTTAGATTCACTGTCGGGGTATCCAGTAGTGCACCCGCCCTGCCCAGTCCTTTGGATGTCTCGCCCTTGAGTCTGTACTCGTAGCCCAGCAAAGCGTTGGCGCGGCGGATGTACCCCAGAAGCAGAAGCTCCCTTATCCGTGTGGCGCTGATCGGCTCCGCCTCCATGCGTTCCTTGGGCAAGGTCATGACCTCTATCCCCGCTGCTTTCTTAAGCGTCTCTATATCCCCGCGGCGCTTGTAACCGAAGCGAAACTCCTCACCAACCACCACGAATCTTATCCGGCGCAGCAGAAGCTCCTTGTTGATAAAAACCTGCGGTTCTTCATCCACGACCTTGGTGAAATCAAGGAATATCACCTCGCTTATCCCGTGTGAGCGAAGAAGCTCGGCTTTCTCTTCCCTTGTAGAGAGGAGAAAGTTAAAGTGGGGGTTGAAGTAGAGTGATGGCGGTGGATCAAAGGTTACGGCTATCGTCTGAAGGTCCCTTGCCTTCGCTTCTTTCAGCAGGGCCTTGATAAGTACTGCGTGCCCTTTATGCACCCCGTCGAAGGAGCCTATAACTGTAGCTCGATCAGGCATTCGCAGCCTCGTCGTTGTAGATTAAGCGCCTGGACCAAAGTATTCCCTGCCTCGGCTCACATAAGAACGCCTTGCTGCGATCCGTGGAGAAGAGTACGGAGTATTTCGCATCGAGGAGTTCGGGATCAATACCTTGAGATAGCGGCTTGCCCTGAAGCAGACGCGATGCGTTCTCCTCCGAGACCTCTGCCTGCGGCAGGTGAGAAAGGAGCTCCTCTATCGGGATCATAGACTCTCTTATACCCTCGATAGTGATATTGTCAAGAGGCAAGGCATCGTTGATCTCGAATCTCCCGATCCGAGTACGAGTCAAAGCGGAAAGCGATGCCGGAAGCCCCAGCTCTTCGCCTATCTCTCGAGCAAGAGAACGAATATACGTGCCGGACGACACCCTTGTGCGGATCTCAAGCAAGGGGTTTTTCCATGAGAGAAGCTCGATTTCGTATATCGTTACCATTCGTTCGGGCAGCTCGAATTCCTCACCCGAGCGAGCCATATCGTATGCCCTTCGGCCTTTAACCTTCAGCGCGGAGTAGCGGGGTGGCTGCTGCATCCTTTCACCTGTGAGCCTGTTCAGAACGCTGCGGATCGGTTTTTCATCCAGAGGTGGAACCTCAACCTCCTCAAACGTCTTACCTTCAGCGTCTAATGTATCAGTCCTTACCCCCAGTTTTACCACAGCCTCATACTCCTTGTCCAGATCCTTAAGTAGATTCTGAACCCTCGTCGCTTCGCCGACCAGGATCAGCAATAAACCCTGGGCCGCCGGATCAAGCGTGCCAGCGTGTCCTATCTTCGTTTTTTTCCCAATGATCGGTCGAAGCCTTCGGATCACATCGAACGAGCTTATGCCTCGGGGTTTATGGAGCGCTAACCCTCCTCGCACGCAAGATACCTCTTGGTTTCCTCTATTACTCGTTCCTTTACCTCCTCGTATGAACCCTTGAGTTTGGCCCCGGCCGCCGCCGGGTGACCTCCTCCTCCAAAACGCGAGGCGATCCTGTCCACATCCGCCCCGCTTAAAGAACGAAAACTCATCCTTACCGTGCCCTCTTGGCGCATCTCGCGGAAAAAGATGGCCACCTTTATCCCTGGTATCGAGGAGGGATAGCGGATAAAGCTGTCCGAGTCGTGTTCATCGTGCCCCAATCCCACATCGTCAAGCATCTTTTCGGTGAGTTCTATTGTGGCGATCCCGTCCGTTATCTTCAGGGTTGCCAGTACCTCGCCCAACAGAGCAAGGTTCCGCTCGTCGCGGGCGGTCATTCTGAATGCAATGTCCGATGCGTTGACCCCATGCTCCATAACATCGGCACATATCCTTAAGACCTCCGCCGATACGTTAGGCAGCACAAATCCTCCGGTCTCGGTAAAGAGCCCGGTAAAGACCATCTCACCCTCCTGGCTCCCTAAAGGTACGCCGGCAAGACGCAGAAGTTCAAAGACCATAAGGCATGCCGCACCGCGATTAACCTCAAGCCAGTTTACGTCACCGAAGCGCTCGTTGGATTGATGATGATCTATGTTGATCACCCTGGCCATGGGCTTTGGCAGTGCTACCCTCTCAAGATTCGGGGCGTCGAGGGTTATAATCGTGTCCGGCTCAGGACCTTCAATCGATTGCTTTATCTCGCCGATTCCAGCTAGGAAACCGAACTTTTCAGGGATGGAATCGCGAACGTAGAGGGTATAACCCTTGCCCAGATGCTTGAGGAGCCGACCCATAAGGAGAGTAGAGGTTATGGTATCTCCGTCGGGATCGATGTGACCCGCGACCAGAAATCTCTTTCCTTTACGTATCTCGTTCAGTACTTCTTGAGCGTTCATCTTGTATCTCCCGGATTTTTTTCTCTATAAGCACGGTTTCATCCCATATGAAACGCAGATCGGGCATGTACTTGATTGTGATTCGCGAAGCGAGTTCACGCTTGATTGGGCCTTTTTCCTCCTCGAGCACCGCAAGTGCCCTCTCGTGGGCAAGATTCGGTTCGATGGTTGAGAAATAGAGATCCGCCCTTCTGAGGTCTCGCGTCATGACGCAGTCGGTGATGGTTATCCACTGCATTTCCGGACGGTTGAACTCCTGAAGCAGGATACAGGCCACGTTCTGTTTGATGAGCGCGGCTGCGCGGCGCGCTCGATCTTTAACCATCAGTACACCTCCCTGATGCTGTAGTCCAGAAGCTGCCAGGCCAGGTGCTTTCTTTTTATCCTTGAGATGATCCGTTCGAGCACCTGTGAGTTGTGTCGTGCATCGTTTGAGACCGCGGTCACCGCCAGTTTGGTTCGCTGCCAGGTGTTTTGACCGTCAATCTCTGCAACCGCTACGTTGAATTCGTTGTGCAATTTGTCTATAAGGCGCGTCAGATCGCGGCGTTTGTCTTTGAGAGACTGCGATTGGCTGTTGAACAGCTCGACTTCAAGCAAACCTATCATTCCCTTGCACGCTGGATTACGGTGTAGAACTCCAGGATATCGCCTTCTTCAAGGTCGTCACATTCTGCGATCCTGATTCCGCACTCGTATCCGGCCTCGACCTCCTTGACCGATTTCTCGAACCGCTGCAGGGAGGCGATCTCGGATTCGGTAAGCTGATTGTTGCCCCGATAGACGCGCACCTTGGCGTCACGCGTAACCTTCCCTTCGGTGACGTACGAACCGGCTACGGTTCCTATCCTGGAGACCCGGAACACCTGCCGCACCTCGGCACGACCCAGGCTTACCTCTTCTTCTTCCGGCTCAAGCATACCGAGCATCGCGGCCCGGATGTCGTCTATTGCGTCGTAGATTACGTTGTAGTTGCGGATCTCGATCCCATCGCGCTTGGCCTGGTCGCGGGCATCGGCATGGGCGGTTACGTGGAAGCCTATGATCACCGTCCCGGACGCTTCAGCCAGGTTTACGTCGGTTACGTTTATCGCTCCCACCCCGGCGTGAATTACCTTCACCTTCACTTCCTCAATGGAAAGGCCCTCAAAGGAAGAGGTAAGTGCCTCGACCGATCCGTAGACGTCTCCCTTGAGAACGATACGAAGCTCCTTGACTCTTCCTTCCTGTATCTGCTGCTGGATAGCCTCGAGTGAGAGCTTGGAGGATGCCGCAAGGGTGCGTTCACGGCGCATGAGCTTGCGTCGCTGGGCAAGTTCGCGCGCGTTGCGTTCCGAGGCTACCACCTCGAACGTCTCACCGGGTTCTACGATCCCACCGATCCCCAGGACCTGAACCGGCGTTCCAGGCGAGGCCTCAGCCAGACGTTTACCGCTCTCGTCGGTCATCTCCCTCACTCGCCCGCACCACTCGCCGCATATGTAGGGATCTGTTCGGTGCAGGGTTCCCCGATTTACTATGATGGTGGTAATCGTCCCTTTGGAGGTGTCCAATTTCGACTCAACCACCACACCTTTTGCCTTACCATCGTAGGGAGCCTTGAGATTAAGCTCAATGGCTGTAACCTGAATGGCGTCCAGAAGGTCGTCGGCACCCTCGCCGGTTACACCTGAGACAGGGACTGCTATTGTATTGCCGCCATATTCCTCAACTACGATGTTATGCTCGGTGAGCTGGCTCTTAACCTTATCAGGATCGGCTGTCTCAAGATCCATTTTAGTAATGGTTACGATTATCGGCAAGTCCGCGGCCTTGGCGTGATTGATGGCTTCTATGGTCTGGGGCTTTATGCCGTCGTCTGCGGCCACGACCAACAGCGCGATATCTGCTACCGAGGCACCTCGTGCACGCATGGCGGTGAAGGCTTCATGCCCCGGGGTGTCCAGGAAGACGATCTTAAAGTCCTTTATCCGCGCGGTGTATGCACCTATACGCTGGGTGATCTTGCCCGCCTCTTGTGCCGCCACCCTGGTTTCGCGGATGTAGTCCAAGAGGGTTGTCTTTCCATGATCCACATGCCCCAGAACTACCACCACTGGCGGCCGGGTTTTTACATCGAGGGATTCCTCCTCCTCTCTTCCTCGCAGAACGGGTTCCGCTTCCACCTCGATCTTAACGTTGAACTCCTCCGCTAGGATAGAGATCGTGTCCATATCCAGGCGCTGGTTGATGGTTACGAACACGCCCATCTGGACGCAGCGTTTGACGATCTCGGCCGGTGGGACTTCGAAGGCGTGGGCAAGTTCTGAAACGCTCATATATTCACTGACCGCTGCCTCTCGCAAAGCGCGAGCGGGTTCTTTGGCCTGCTCAAATATCTTGGTTTGTTCCTCTGCTCTGCGAATCTTGCGAGATGGACGAGGGCGTTTGCCGCCTCTCTTTTTAGGGCGTTTGTGATCCATCCGGGCAAGGGTCTGCTTGATTGCCTTCTGGACCGCTTCTTCCGAAAGTCTTCTTGGCTTCCGTACGGAGGGTGACCGTTTGGCAGGTTTTGACTTCTTCATCGAACGTTTTATCTTCTGCTTTTCCTCACGCAGCCTCGTCTTTACCGCCTCGAACTCCTCGGGCGTTATGTAGGATGTGTATCCTCGTTCCTTAAAGCCAAGCCCCTTCATCATGCGGCCGAGCGCTTCGCTTGAAAGCTTCAGTTCCTCGGCCGCCTCAAAGAGCTTAAGCTTACGGGAAGCCACTACTTATCCTCCTCTTCCGACTCCTTATCTTCGCTCCCCTCACTCTCTTCAGCGGTGTTTTTTTGCCCCTCCTCTTGCGGTGCTGGTTCTTCAGACTGCGGGGCGGCTTCGGATATCTCTGCTTCTTTCTTGGATTTCATAGACTCCTCTGGTTTAAGGGCACCCTCAGTCTGCGGGGGTTCCTCTACCGCAGGTTCTTCCTCCTTGCTTTCTTCGGTCACGGCCTTCTCTGAAAGCTCGCTCTCCACCGCTCGCATCTCCTCGAGCTTCTTCTTCTCGAAGAGCTTGCGCTCGAGCTCACGTTTCTCAAGCTGCTCGCGTATCTGAGTCTTAAGCTGCTCTATGCGTGTCGGATCCCAACCGAGAATCTTGGCTGCCTCCGTAGACGTCTGTTCGAACAGGGAGATGACCGTTGTGAAGCCTGCCTCAAGGAGTGTTTGCCTGGTTTCTTCAGAAAGGAAATCAAGTGTTTCGACCATGATCTGGGCCATGCGCTGGCTGAAGAGCCGGTTGCGGTAGTCGGATTCTTTGAGGATATCCAGCTTCGAGTTGGACAGAAGCGAAGCGAGCCACACATTCTGTCCCTTTCGACCGATCGCCTTGGAGAACTCCTCGTCCGGGACTACGACCGTGTACGTCCCTTCTTCTTCTATAACCTCCTTGATCAGTGCCGGACTCATGGCCCTGGCGATGAAGATCTTCTGGTCAGGGTTCCACTGGATGATGTCTATCTTCTCGCCCGAGAGTTCCTTGGTGACGCTCTGGATACGCACCTTGCGGTAGCCGACACACGCGCCGATCGGGTCGATTTTCTCATCGTGGCTGGTGACGGCGACTTTGGAACGAACCCCGGGGATCCTTGCCACGTTCTTGATCTCCACGATCCCCTGCTGAATCTCCGGCACCTCGCGAGCCAAAAGCCTCCTTAAGAACTCGGGGTGGGTTCTGGAAAGATAGACCCTGGGCCCGATTGGGGTACGCTGAATCCTTAGAACATAAAACTTGAATGGGACCCCGATCTGGTGGTGATCGGTTTTGAGCTGGTCGCGCAGGGGCAGGATTCCATAGATAGGCCCCAGGTTGACCAGGATCTCCTCCTTTTCGATCTTATGAATGGTGCCTGAGATAATCTCCCCCTTCTTCTTTATGAACTCGTTGAAGAGCTTTGTGCGTTCGGCCTCGCGCAGGCGGTGGGTAAGTTCATCCACGGTGCGTTGTATGGCAACTCGCCCGACCTCTTGCAAGGGAATCTGGATACGTACATCCTCGCCTTCCTTAACCTCCGGATTGATCCGGCGGGCCTCCTCAAGAGATATCTCCTGACTTACGTCCTGCACGCGTTCGACCGCGGTCTGGACGATCGCGACCTCTATCTTGCCCGTCTCAGGATCTACATTGACTTCATGACGCACATCACGGCCGAAGCGCCGTTTCAGACCGGATACAATGCTTTCCTGCAGTGTGTCGTAAACATAACTTACCTCAACGTTTCTTATGCGTGCAAGTTGCGTTACCAACCGTGTGATCTCTGATTCCATCTATCTCCTTTTGAAGAGTTCCCCGGTGGTTCTCTGCACCTGGGCCGAGAGGACCTCGTTGTATGTAAGCCGGCGGCCCACGTCGGCTTCGGTTTCAATTAATATACCTTCCTCGTCTGATCCCTTGAGGCGACCTTCAATTACCTCCCCCTCGATCTTTACGCGCAGACGTTCCCCCACGGCGCCGCGGTAGTGTGCCGGGGTGTAAAGCTTGCGCTCAATACCTGGGGTGGAGACGTCAAGAGCCAGGTTACGCCACTTGTCACTGGCAGCGGCAAGCCTCAGGCTTAAGGCGCGGCTTATCTCCTCGCAGTCGGCTAGCGTGGCCCCGCCCTTTTTATCCACGTATACCTGGAGCCTGCTGCCTTTGCGCTCCAGATGGTAAAGATTGCACCCGTGCTCCTTGACCACGTTCCCGATCACTCTTGCCAGGCTTTCAACTACTGCCGACATCTTTCTTTTCCTTGGTTAAGAGTTCTCTTACCTTGGTTGCCGCATCCTCCTTGCGAACCGTGATGATCTCGCCAGTCGCCACGTTCTTTATATCAACCTTTCCCTGCTTTAATCCGCGGGGTCCTACTACGATCCTGTAGGGAATACCCACCAGGTCCGCGTCCGCGAACTTGACGCCCGGTGTTACATCACGATCGTCAAGAGCCGCTTCAACACCTATCTCGCTCAACTCATCATATATCTTTGATGAGACCTCCGCTTCTCCCAGTGATATAACCTCAACCTCGTATGGAGCCACCGTCACAGGCCATGCCATGCGCTCATCTGCGTAATACTGATCCACGAGGGCGGCCATTGAGCGCTCTATCCCTATCCCGTAGGAACCCATCACGATGGCGCGATCGGCACCCTTCTCGTCTACAACCCTCGCCCCAATCGCCTCCGAGTATTTGGTACCCAGCTTGAAGATATGCCCCAGCTCGATGGTGTTCTTCTCGGTAAGCACCGCATCGCATTTCGGACATATATCACCGACCCGCACCCTGCGTAGATCCAGGTACTCGCGGATATTCGCCTCCCCTGAAAGGCTTATACCCACGATGTGGTAGTCGTCTTCGTTGGCTCCCACTGCATAGATATCAGAACCTTCAAGGCTCTTGTCTGCATAGGTCGCTACTTCTATACCCTGCGGTCCAAGGAACCCCAATGAAGCACCCATGTAGCGTCTGGCATCCTCGTCGGTGGCCGGGACGATGTCCTCGCCGAACGTACGCTTGAGCTTTTCCTCGCTCAGCTCGTAGTCCCCTCTCAAGAGTACCAACAGAGGTTTACCCCCTTTCATATATAAGAGGCTTTTGACCAACTGGGAGGGCTTGACATCCAGGAATCCTGCGACCTCCTCCACAGTTTTAAGGCCAGGGGTATGGATTTTCTCTCGTTTGGCCTCAAGCGTAGGGGCCGGGATGGGTTTGCCCTGGGCCACCTCGGCGTTTGCCCTGTAGTCGCATCCAGGACACACAAACGATGTATCCTCGCCTGAGGAGGCCTCTACCATGAACTCGGCCGACTCACCTGCACCCATGAGGCCGCCCGAGGCCTCAACGACAAAGAAACGATGCCCCATACGTGTAAAAGCACGCGAGTATGCCTCGTGATGCAGCTTGAAGGAATGATCCAGACCCTCATAGTCCAGATCAAAGCTGTATGAGTCCTTCATGGTGAACTGGCGGGTTCGAAGCACCCCTCCGCGGGGGCGCGGTTCGTCACGGAACTTGGTCTGAAACTGGTACCAGATCTGCGGAAGCTCCTTGTAGGAACGAAGCTCATTGGATGCTATAAGCGCCACGATCTCCTCGTGGGTGGGGCATAGAGCCATGTCCTGGGCCTTGCGATCGCGCAGGCGAAACATATCATCCCCGTATGCGTCCCAGCGTCCAGACTTCTCCCACAGCGAGCGCGGAGAAAGGGCTGAAAGAAACATCTCCTGCCCGCCGATGCGGTTCATCTCCTCGCGGATTATTTGGGTGATCTTCTGCGTCACGCGCAGCCCGAATGGCAGAAGATTGTAAAGCCCGGACCCTAAGGGCCTGACAAAACCTGCACGCAATAGGATGCGGTGACTCAAATTCTCAGCCTGACGCGGGTTTTCCCGCAGCGTCGGCACCAGCGATCTTGACCAAATCATCCGATGATTATATGGATGATTATTGCCGCGTCAAGCTTCTCTATTTTGGAGGGTTACCAGATCGAGTTAAATCTGGACCATCTTCATCTCACCAGATAGAATTTGACAACCCAGGCCGAACGCAGTAGAGTTAGGTATGTTTATCGTAGCGAGGTAACAAGACAAGTGGCTGGTCTCAAGAGGATGAGCGTTGAGCGATTCTCACGTGAGCCTTTTTGGATTGCACTCGCCTTGCTGGGGGCGTTGGTGCTTGCCATTGTGCTTGGAGTTTTTGTCTCAGGCATAACCGGTATTATTATAGCGGTGGCTCCAGTTGCTCTTCTTTTGTTAATTTTATGTTTGGTTAATCCTTATCCTTTTTGGGTCTTGTACTTCGCCGTGATGCCGTTCGCTTACATTGTCAGCGAATCCCTGCCAACAGGCAGTTTCGTTCGTTTCGGGGGATTGATTATGGTTGCCCTATCCGTTCCTTCGATTCTTCTGTCCAAAAGTTCCCCAAGATTCAAGGTCACCGCGTTGGGTGGTTCAATCTTGTTTTTTTTCGCCGGGTGTGTGCTTTCACTCCTCGCGTTTTTTGAACTCGAAGGGGCATTCAGAGGAGTTGGCCTTTACTTCGGTAACATCATGGCCTACTGGGTGTTCATAAATGTCTTTGCTACTGAAAAACGTCTCAGGACCGTCTTGGATGTGTTGATCACAGTGCTTGCAGTAGAGGCGGTTATAGCGGTGATTCAAAAAATGATTAGCACGCCGCTCCTAAGAGCTACAGGAACGCTTGTCGATCCCAATTACTTTGGATTCTGGTTGTTGCCCTTCCTGTGCCTTGCTTTTTACTTCGGCCTCGCTGCCCGAAAAAAATGGCAAAAGTGGTTCTATTTCGGGGCCTACCTCGCGATGACTGTGGCTATTCCTTTAACCTATTCGCGCAGCATGATTCTTGTCCTGCTTCCTGTCCAGTTTATTCTCTATTGGCGTCAGAAGAAGCTCTATATCTTCCCACTGGTTGCGGTGGCCTCAATCGCTCTGCTTTATCTGGGCTTTGCCAAGTTTTTCGCGTCCGGGCTTACCATTAAATCTTTTTTTACAGCATCTAGGGTAGCATCCATAGATTGGCGGTTCTATTTCGCAAAAACAGCGGTAAGGATGTTTATCGATCATCCGATCCTGGGAATCGGTGCGGATTGTTTTTATCACCAATTCAAGTATTACTCCACCATAACGCCTCATATTGTTAGCCAAGTTATACATAACTCTTATCTGGAAGTCCTTTCAGGTACCGGTTTGGTGGGTTTTCTTCCTTTTGTAGCGGTGATCTTCTTCTCTTTAAGAAACCTCTGGCTTACCTGCAAACACTATATAACACAGGGTGACCGTTCCCACTCTTTAATGACAGAGGGCCTTATTGTTGGATTTTCAGGTTCACTTCTGGCCCACCTGTTTCTTTCCACGCAACACCACATCCTTCTGTGGTTCTTCATAGCGATTTCCACGATCGTGGCTAACAACTCCTTTCGAATGTTGGGAGTGACGCAAGCTCCCGAAAAGGTGGGTGCCCATCCTGCTCATTGATCACCCAATCCATAAATGGGATTCCGAACAGGGCTACAAACAGGGGCTTTTTAGTTAGGTTTTTGGATCCCTTACCTGGGAGTTTTGTTATCCGCCTGAGCTTGACACGAGGATGTTAGTGACTATAATAGAAATAGCCCTCCTCAGAAACACCTCCTGTACCGCCCCCATCCGGGGGCGGTTTTCAATGGATAAAAAGCGGGAAGCAAAGCTTCCCCGCTTCTTTATTCCACTAGCCTTTGAGACAACTACTCTTCGATGATAATCGCTTCAGTAGGACAGGAATCAGCCGCCTCCTGACAGCATCCTGCCTCGTCACAGTTTGCGCCTTCGATAACGACTGCCTTATCGTCCTTCAGTTCAAAGACCTGTGGGCAGCTATCCGAACACACGCCGCAACCTATGCAGGCTCCCTCATCAATCCTAACCTTCATTGATAATCCTCCTTCATAAGGTAGAGAATTATAACGCCAGCGTGGGTTTTGTCAACATCATGCCAGCCACGTAGGCAGTCTGATGATAGTTTTTTACTTGACAGCGAGCTTGAGTCAGGATAGACTGTGTCGTGAGTCGTTCACTTGAAGAGTTCCGTAAGGAGACTAACCGCGTGCTTCGGGATCTTAATGCGAAGCTTGTAGGGGTTAGCTTCATTCTCAACGAGGAGGTTTCTGAATCCGCCGATAGAGGTGTTAGCATGGAGGCCTTAAGGGAGGTTTTGGGTCATGCCTCGCAAAAGATTCACGAAGGCAAGCTTTTGCTTGCCCTAAGAGGAAGGGGACGACTTGTGGCCGTCGTCTCATTCAAAGAAGACTCCGGATTGGATCCTGGAAAGATTTCAGGGTTACTTGCTCTTCTGATGCGTAATTTCGTACTGGAGGAGGAACGAGATCGGGACGGCCTTACCGGTTTCTTGAAGAAGGAGGCGTTCAGAACCCAGATGCTAGAGATGGCTAATCGGATCAAGAAGGATGCTAAATCCTCCACCCCCAGGGATCGTAGCCGCAAACCGCGAAGCCCCTCGCTTTCCTTCTTCCACATTGATCTTGACCACTTCAAGGGGATTAACGATACCCTAGGACATCGCTTCGGGGATGAGGTACTGCGTTCCTTCGCACGGCAGGTGCGTTCCTTCTTTGCCGAGAGCGAATCTGGAGAAGTTCTGCTCGCCCGCTTGGGCGGCGAGGAGTTCGGGGCACTGGTTCCCTATCTTTCCGCGAACGAGGCCCAATCCCTTGGAGAAGAGTTGTGTAAGTTTATAAGAGAAGCAAAGATACCTACTGCGGAGGAGGTGGAGCGCTACCGCAGGGCAAACCCTGATTTCAAGATGCCTTCTTCACCCCAGGTGACGGCAAGCATCGGGATCGCCACTGCAGACAGTGCGGTTATCCTGCGGGCCTCTGAGCAGTCTTTGCCTGGTGAGTTTGATCAGCTGTATGAGCGGGCCGACGTGGCCACCTACGTGGCCAAGAAGCTGGGGCGTGATCGGGTGATGGCGTTTGAGCGGATCCTGGCAGAGGGGGGGACGGTTATAGACTACGACGAGCGCACAGGCATCGTTACCCTTGACCTTGGTTCGGATATGGGGGTAGACGTTGGAGACGTGTTCCTGGTCTACGATAACCGCAAGTTCACCGGCTCGGAGCCTATAATCCAGCCCGGTTCGCAGCAAAAGGTCATCGGATACTTCCCGAAGCTTTCACTGGGCGAGCTTGAGGTAATCATATGCCAGCCCCAGGTTTCGTTTGCCATGCGTCGGGGTGCTGAGATGTTCATCCCCGCCCCGGGGTTTTTCCTGCGGTGGGTTCCGCTTTCCGAGCGCGGCAGGCGCAGACCAAGTGACAGAAGACGCCGTGACCGCCGCAGGGACAGCGTCCTTTCTCCGCGTTCGCTTTTTGAAGCCAGACTGCGGGAGAGTCAGGAACGGGAGAAGCTCATACTCGTCCTTTTGTTCTTCGATAACCTTGCCACCATCCGTGAGCAGAGGGGATCCGCAACCCTTAAGGAATTATACAGCAGCCTTGCCGCGGAGCTGGAGAAGCTTTCCGTCCCTGGTGATGTTGTAAGTACCATCTCAAGCGAGTTCATCGGATTCCTACCCTCTGTACCCGAAGCCAAGGGAGTTATTGAAAAGCTTACAGAACTCAAACGGAACTTTGCCGCACGCGAGGGGGCGACCTTCAGTGCGGTGATATTTGATAGCTCTACCAAGGGGTTTGATCGCTTCCGTGCGCTTGAGATTGTCCGCAAAGGCGCGGAGATCGCGCGTTTCAAAGGAGCAGACCAGATAGTGGTTCTTGATCCTGAAACGCTGTTTTCAAAACTCTTCTTCTATCACGAACACGGCGAGTACGACAAGGTGACCGATGAGTTTCAACAGCTTCATGCCCTTGGGATCTCGGACCAAAAGGCGCTTCTTTACTATGCCGAGGCGCTCAGCTATCTGGGACGACTTGAAGAGGCGATCCAGAAGGCCACTGATATACTTGCAAAAGACAAACGCAATCTCACCGCTATTCAGGTGATGGCGTCCTCGGCGTTCGAACTGGGCAGGTATACCGAAGCGGTGCAGGCTTATGAATCACTTAGTGAAGAAAAGAAGGGCAAGATCGCCGCATGGCAGTGGCGCGACTTCGGTATAGCGCTGCTCTATCTTGGCGAGACCGAGAAGGCGCTGGGACATCTCGAGCGTGCGCTTGCAGCCGATCCCACCGACGCATCGGCCATATACCACAAGGGCGAGGTGCTCCTGGCGCTCGGTGAAAAGGAGAAGGCTCGGGCACAGTTCATGCGGGCCTTTGAGCTGGGTTACCGGGAATTAAGTCCTCAGGCGGCAAAGCTTTTGGGCCAAGGTTGAATTATGGCAGTCTATTCAGACAAGATCAACTTAAGCACCAAGGGGTTCTGTGACGTCCACGACATTACACCCCAGCTTCGGGAGATACTTTCAGAAAGCGGGCTGCGCGAGGGTGTATTAAGCGTGATCCTTGCCGGTTCCACGGGCGGGATAACCACCATCGAGTACGAGCGGGGCGTACTTGCCGATCTCTGCGAGGTTCTGGAGAAGATCACGCCATCAGACAAATCCTACCATCACGATGCGGCCTGGGGCGACGGCAACGGATTCTCCCACCTGCGCTCCGCTCTTATCGGAACTTCCATGTCCATCCCATTTTCCTCGGGCAAGCTGATACTCGGGACCTGGCAGCAGGTGGTGTTTTTAGACTTCGACAACCGCCCCCGCAATCGAACCCTTCACGTGCAGCTTGTGGGCGAGAAGTAGTCCGCTTACCTGTTAAACTCCGCCCCACTCCACCGAATTTAATCTGGTTCTTGTGTTTTCTTGAGTTTTAAGAGCAGAAGACCGTCCTGGGCAGTCAAAATATCGTAGCCTCGGGTTAGCCTGCGGGCATCCTCATACCGAGTCTCCCACTGCGCCGGATAGATGTTTCCCTCAAGATCTACAAGCACGTAATCCGCATCACCGATTCTCGGATAAAGCGCCACTTCTTTACGGTTAACAAGATGAGGGGCGAGGTTATTGCTTACCGATAGGGAAGCATCGGCAGGAATTCTTTCAATCGAACGATAGATTGATGCGGTTCGCTGGAAATCCACCCCCATCTTGAACGGGTTCGGGAATCTCAAGACAACCGCGGGGATCGCCAACCCCGCCAGTATCCAGATAACAGGGACCTTTATCCTCCTTATTCCTTTTATCGAAGCGAAGAAAAGCAAAGGCAGTATCCCTGCCGAGTACTGGCAGGTTAAGCTCGACTGGTGCGGCCCGTCGGAGAGAAGGTGAGCCAGTAACAGGGAAATCACCAGAGCCGCCTCCCACCTTGTCAATGCGAACGCCCCCACGGATGCAACAAGAAGAGCCACAGTCAGAAGTTTCTGGGGTCGTCCAAAGGTCTGGGTAACAAGAATCCAGGGTCGGTGCAGGATAGTGGTGATGATCTCTGCGGCGTTCGATCCCAGGCTTGCGTAGTGGGCAGAGATCAGCTCGCCCTGGCCAGGACTCCTGAACACGGGTAGAATCCAGAAGAGTACCAAAGGCAGCCACACCAGACCGATCACCGCCATCACCGACCCAAGCACCCAGCGTCGCTTAACCAGGGCGTATATCCCAAGTGCCAAAAGCATGAGACCCATATCCTCCTTCAGGGTCAGGAGCGCGAACGCGGGGAGTAGAGCCCACCACGCCCTATCTGTCTCAAATAAATAAAAGAACAAGAGCACCAGAGGTATAGCAAATATCTCGGGGTGGAAGTCGAAGCAAAGCGCGTGGTGAAGGAAAGGGTTGATAAGGAAGAGCGCGATCAACGGCAGATGTTTTCTTCTGTCCTCCACCTTTCGCTCAAGAAGCTTGACGAGGAAGAAAAGCCCCAGGCTCACCGCGAGAGCTTGTAAGACACAGAGGAGTAAGGCGTTGGGCCAGAGCCGGTACAGTCCGGCCAGGAGAAAGCTCACCGGGTGGAAGTGGCCTGAAAACCCGTGAAGCGAGTGAAGCGAATCCCACACCCTGCCTCGGAACGCGACGTTATAGAGTATGCTTGCCCTGATTCCCAGATCGTATGCGTAGGTATTGAAGGTCAGGTGCTGTAAGGTTTTGTAGGCTCCGAGGATCAGAAAAACGATACCTGAGAATACAAGGAGTCGGCGTTTGCTCCAGAAGCTCTTATTGACCATTTCAGACAAGCATACCCGTCGTGCTTTCTCTGTCAATGCGACCAGGGTGTTTATTCGGGGTAGCATCTTGACAGCAGGTGCAGGTGTCCTTATCATACCCCGATGAAACCGAAGGTCTTCTTTCTGCCGGGCAAGGATAAGTCCGAGCTGCTAGAGCGCCTGCCTTTGCTCCTTGGCCGCTTGATAGATAAGGGGTTTGCTACCAACGCATTCTGCGGGATTAAGGTTCACGTTGGGGAGAAGGGGAATGTGACCTTCGTGCCAGCCGAGTTTGCACGCGCAGGGGTGCATTTCCTCAAACAGAAAGGCGCGCGGCCCTTCCTCTTTGAGACCAACACCCTGTACTACGGGCAGAGGGGTAACACCATTGATCACCTTAAGCTTGCCGCAGAGCACGGCTTTGGGTCTGAGAATGTCGGAGCACCGCTTCTCATCGCAGACGGGATGAGAGGGGAGAGTTCTCTCGATGTTCCGGTCAAGGGCGAGATTATCAAACAAGCCAATGTCGGTTCGTTAATCCCAGAGATACCGGTAGTCCTTGGCTTCTCGCACTTCAAAGGACACATGCTTACAGGCTTCGGCGCGACTATAAAGAACTTCTCGATGGGCTGCGCCGCACGGGGCGGCAAGCTCCAGATACACAGCCTATCAAAGCCGTGGATCGATGTCGAGCGCTGCACAAGCTGCGGCGAGTGCCAAAAGCGTTGTCCCGCAGATGCTATCGAGATCAAGGGTGGGGATTTTGTAATCGTTCATGCTAAATGCACCGGATGCGCCGGATGCATCGGGGTCTGTCCTGCCAGGGCGGTGCGTATTAAATGGAACGAGGCGTCCGAGTCCGCATCACAGAAGATGGCCGAGTATGCCCTGGCAGCACTTTCGGGCAAAGAGGCTTTCTACGTCAACTTCCTTGTTAACATCACCAAGGAGTGCGACTGTCTTGGGAAGAAGATGGAACCTATCCATGAAGATGTAGGTATCCTTGCCTCGCGTGATCCGGTGGCGATTGATCAGGCGTGTCTGGATATGGTTGAAGAAGAGATAGGCTCAGCCCATCCCGAGGTTGACCCCGCGGTTCAACTTGTTCACGGTGAGCGGATCGGGCTTGGAAAAAGAGATTATGAATTGGAGGAGCTGTGATAGATCTACGTAGACTGCGAGATGCCGCGATCGTAGGGTTCGGTTTGGCATTCATCCTTTTAGTTATCCAGATATTGGCGGGCAATCCCTTCGAGGCGTTAGACAGACCAATGCACGACGAATTGGAGCGCACCTCACTTCGTCCGAACTCAGACATCGTGCTCGTTGATCTGGACGAGGCGAGTGTGGCTGAGCTTGGCGACAGGCTGTTCTGGCCGGACTTATGGCTGCCCCAGGTGCTTGAACAGCTGGCATCCGCAAAGGCGGTAGGGGTAACCTTGCCCTTCTTTCGCGGGTATTCATTCCCCTCCGAAGCGCAGGGCGTACTCCGCCGGGCCAAGACGGATTCCCTTTCCAGATGGTTCCGTCTGTCTGCTGGCCGCACCGGCGAGATACTGGACAGCCTCTTTGCCTACGCGGAGTGGGACGAGGCGCTTATACGCACCATCCGATCCAACAACAATATCTACTTCGGGTTCAAGATGCTTGATGAGTGCTACTCGAATGAGATACTGCCTTTCTCCGAACGAATTCCCAATCGCAGTAAGGACTCGCTTCGCGCAAACACAGGGATTTTGGATAAATCGGATTTTCTTGCCCCTCCAACGAAGTGGCTGCTTGCCTCTAACGGCATGGGCTGCATGGAGGTAATATATGACAAGGACGGAGTGGTCAGGAAGGTTCCGCTTATCGCTTTGTGCAAGGGTGATTTCTATACCTCGATTTCATTGACCCTGCTGCAGGCCGTGAAAGGACACGAGAATATTGACCTGCCGCGCAGTCGGATTCTTCAGCTGGGCAAAGAGCCGATCAGGCTTGACGAGGGCTACGCTTACCGTATCCACTATACCTCAAACCTTGCACACTTCACGCGGGTTTCGGTATCTGCACTTCTGGCTGGAGAGGCGGCACCGGATACCTTTGCCGATAAAGTCGTCATAGTAGGTTCCTCCTTCGAACCCTACGCTCTATCAGTTCCAACGCCTGTAGACGGTGCCATGCCGAGGATGGTTCTCGTGGCGAATCTTTTGACAAACCTTATTCAGGGCAGACAGGCGTCTCCACCGAGTATAGTGACGACCTTCATCGTTACCTTGCTACTTGCAGGATTGGGGGCGTTTGCGGTTATGATTCCATGGCGCAAGTTTACGCTTCCGGCTTTTGCAGTGCTCGTTGCAGGCTTCTATATCGTAGTAGCCCTATCGGCTGCAAACGGAACAAGGATCGCATTCTTCACCCCACTTTTTGCATCCATCCTTGCGGTGGTGATCGGCGCATTCATCTATCACTATGCAGAGGGAAGGCGTCGCAACTATGTCAAGCAGATGGTCGGGCAATACTTCCCTCTGAACCAGGAGAAGGTTTACATCGAGCGGTTCATGAATTTACCTTATCTTAGGGTCAATCGCGAGTCTGTGGTGATGGCTGTCTACCTGGATTTTCAAAAGAAGGAAAGGAGCCTAAAGGAGGCGCTTGCGAGCTTCGAGGAGTTCCGGTCCACGCTTCTTGATATCTGCCGTAAACATGAGGGTATCAGGGTATCATTTACAGGCAACTCCAACACGTTTCTTTTCACAGGAAAGGAATGCTGCGCCCAGGCGTGTCATGCCAGCCTTGAGATACGGCGTTTCTTTACCAACTTTAACGCCAGGTACGTAACCGAAGGCATAGGCGAGTTTAGCCTGGGTATCGGACTTGCCAGCGGCGAGACCTTTGTAAGCACCCTGGGCAAGGTGCCTCTTGTGGATCTGGCGGTGTTCGGGGAACCCCTCGTATGGGCGTGTCAGTTGGCGCTTACGAACTTCGAGCAGAAAACGAAGATGATCCTCATCGAAGATGGTGTTTTCAAACGTCTACCTGCCGGCTCCAAGGCCGCCGAATTCGGTGAGCTTGAGATTGCCGGTGAAAAACGCACGGTCTACGAGTATCTGCGTTGAGTCCTTACCGCGTTTCGCTTGAGGTCTACGAAGGACCGGTTGACCTTCTTCTCTACTTCGTTCATCGGGACAAGCTCGACGTGTTGGACATTCCCGTTGCCCGGCTGGCCGATGAGTTCATAGCCTACGTCCAGACCATGGGTGCTGATCTTTCCGAGCTTGCCGATTTCCTTCTCATGGCTTCAATACTCTTGCGCTGGAAGATGCGGGCGCTTTTGCGTGAAAGCATCTATGAGGAAGAAGAGATTCACGAGCCGGTTACGCTTTCGCGCATCCTTTCCGAGTTTGCCCGATACCGCCAGACAGCGGCGTTCCTCGAGGAGCAGCGTGAGCACAACCTGCGGTACTATCCCAGGGGACAGAAGATTACGCCGGAAGGCGAGGGCAAGATCACCGATCTTCTGCAATCCTTCAGCGTTCTTCTTGAGCGCGAGCGTCCGCGTCAGCCCATGCTTTTGACCCGCGACGACTGGACCATCGAGGAGGCCACAGGTTGGCTGCATGAAACCCTTGCTGCTCGCAAGAAGTTTTCGTTCTTTACCACCACGCGCGAGCGCCGATCAAGTATCTTCGATATACTTATCCTGTTCCTGGCGGTGCTCGAGCAGCTTCGTCTCCGCGAGATTCGCGTCACCCAGTCCGAACCGTTCGCCGACTTTGTGGTAGAGGCAGTTTAGTTATCTTAATGTAGCACAGGCTCTCCAGCCTGTGCGCGGATATTATTGAACGGTGCGGATATTATTTAACGCAGGCATCGCTTTGGGTTTCTGTTAGCCATTCATCCACCCCGGCATCTTGAATTTATTGAGGCATTCCCTTAACTCTTTGAGTTCTTGCTCCTTAAACATTTCTCTCCAGGCTTCCTCGCATTTCTCATCCCAGTAATGTCCCGCTATCCAAAGTAGGTGGTCAAGTTCCCTAAATCCTACTGGGGTTTTGCTTGAACCTGCCATCTGAGAAATCTCTTTGATTCGCTCCGTACACTCTACGTAAGAGTCCGTTACCGTTATCCGTATAGGCTCATTTTCAATTTTGCTTAGGATTACACCTACCGCGATACAGGCGAACTTATCAATTATTGGGTACTTGTCCTTATCCCCAAAGAAGTGGAAAAACTTGGGAATGAAGACCCATGCATGTCGTGCTCCTTCTGGGGGTTTCCTTCGTAGTTCCTCCACTTTTTCCACAGACGGGCTAACCCCGTTCGTTTTTATAAACTCTTCAAGTCTTTCCGCCCAAGGAATAATCTCACTGTTGCGTCGCAACCTAGTATTATACAATGTGTTAAGAGCAACGCACTCTATTACCAGTAGACTCTTAAGGTCATCGTTAAAGAAATCACCACTGTGCTTTTGAAGTCCATCAAGAGCCTTTGGCGAAACTCCCCATTCCTTACGGACAGGGTGTTTCGCATTACCTTTGTTACGGTACAGATCGTTTGCCTTCTTCACGGCTTTTCGCAACGCTTGCACCTTTTTTGGATCATTCTGTTGATTCATTTCGTCCTCCTTTATTTTTGCAGATATAAAAGCTTACGCTTTTTTAAACTCCTGTAAAGGCGGCCACCCCCTACGAACTTTCTAACCTACTACTGCAGTTTAGTAATCTTAACTGTTTTGCCGTTGTCTGTCTTCGCAATGTAGGTACCACTTGAAAGACTGTTTACCATGATTCGGTCGCAGTTGACTTCACAATCAACCTTTCTTCCTGAAATGTCTATAACCTCACTGCATCCTGGAACAGTTACTGAAGGGCCACGGGATATTATAGAAGGGTTTTCAGTTGGGGTAGATTGCGGTGGGGCCTCTGAAACACTGGGAGCGTCGTTGTAAAGAACCAGCACTTGTAGCCTTGGATTGACTATTGTGTCAAACATAGTAGCATGAATCATGAAGTCCAAAGTGTATGCGCCAGCTTCGAGATTTGTCATGAAGTTAGAAGGATCTGGCTGTGTTGACATGCCTAAGGAATCTTCGTTAAGGGTTAGCCAAAAATGAGAGCCACCCCCCCATGTCAACGCCCCTGCTGCTGCAAATATTATACCTGCCTGTTCCAGTGTGAATGTAACACTAGCCAGTTTGTGTTTACCAGGTTCTTGAATGCCAACCTTACCTTCAGTATAATCTTCTACCATGAAGACTCCTCCGAATGCTGTTGATACCCCTAGTGCCATTAGTGTTAGGATTGTTAGAGCTTTTTTCATTGTTTCCTCCTTGTTGTTCTTACATGGATACAAATAGGAAAAACTGGAAAATGCTTAACTAGATTTCACTAAATCCCCATCCTGCCTTTCCCATACCCTTTTCACTCCAGCGCTCGGCGTTCTATTGCCGATCGATGATGATGGTAACCCGGCACTCGGAGAGCAAACGCAGGTTAAGCGGTGAACTCAGAATACGTTCTGCATCTGCATCGGAAAGAACGATGTCGCAGCGATCACGCCCTGCGGCACGATCGGCTATCAACCTCAAGGGGTTGAGTCCAAGCTCCCGTGTCTGGAGTGCGGCTCGCGGCGAGTATGCGTAATGCACATAACCACGTTCCAACAAAACGTTCCTATCCACGTTACCCGCATCAAGGATTACGTTACCTTGTGGATCAAGGAATCGCGGAAAGATACCCGGCTGAAAACCTGTTCCTCGCGTATCTATAATGAAGCCGGTGCTGGGGATAAAGCTCAGGTTGTTCTCTCCGGCGTCGGCTGAGGTATCCGGTTCTTGCTCATGCAAAGAAGCAGGTTGCGTGGGGCGTGGGATGAGTTCATCGAGAAAGGGTCCAACCAGACTTATTACATACTCGTTCTGAACCTCTCCCGCGGTAGAGTAGCGAGTAGAAACGACTTGTGGATATGAGAGCGCGGTTTGGAAGTAATTCTGAGCGTCTTGTGAGCGAGCCACTGCATCCCCTAGACTCAACTCCGCGTAGAGTGGTATAGTTGCAAGCAGTGAATCGAGACTCGCCTTGAGCTCCCCCTTATATAGCGTGTCGCCAGTGAGATCAACCGGTCCATAGAAGTGAACCGAGAGTTCGCTCCAATCCACCTCCAACTCCACACCGCCGATCAATAGGAATGCTAACACGAACTGAACCATTCAGCCTCCAGTGTAATACGCCTTAAGCGGACGACGGGACTCGAACCCGCGACCACAGGCTTGGGAAGCCTGTGCTCTACCAACTGAGCTACATCCGCATCTAGTAAGAAAAGTATAGGCCAGAAAGCGGGTCTGTCAAGAGGCCCCCCGAGAGTCTGTGCGCCAATAGATAGTTACCAGGTGGGTGAGAGGGTGAAGAGGGTATTAGAAAAAGCGGGGATCTCCTGTAGACTTACAAAAAAGGAATTAACCAAGGAGATCCACCGCCTATGCAAGTAT